>Ga0210394_10007820_pt1 | contig 11154 bp, 5 predicted proteins | sample IncBWC12MmetaG_FD_160121 | JGI IMG/M metagenome (GOLD analysis project Ga0210394, IMG submission 160121) | Forest soil microbial communities from Barre Woods Harvard Forest LTER site, Petersham, Massachusetts, United States - Inc-BW-C-12-M | ecosystem: Environmental > Terrestrial > Soil >... | reverse complement strand
CGCGCTCCGCGCGAGAGGCGGTTCAGTGGCTGTTCATGTTTCGGGGCTGCTGTGGGCGAGAGGCCGCAATGCGCCGATTTGCGGTCGCTCGCGATCACGGCATCAGATGGCTCAGTCTGCCCCCTTGGGGACATCGGCCGACCTCACCCGGACCGGAGCCCAGCGACCCGTCGGCCCGTCACTCGATCAGGTCGTCAGCGCGAATTAGCAGACCCACCGGCAGGTCCAGCGAGCGCCTTTGCGGTCTTGAGTAGATCGACGTTTCCTCTAGCCGACGCCGGCGAAGCGCACCTTGCATTTGAGGCCAGCGGGAAGGGCGTAGTCGGGGTTGGGCAGCTCGAGGCGGACGCCGATGGTCCCGCTGGCGGCGTCGAACACCTGGTCGACGATGCTAACGACGGCGGAGTATTTGCCGCCGATCGGGGCTTCCGGGTAGACATCGGCCGCCATGCCCTGATGCAGCCGACCGAACTCGCTCAGCGGGACAAAAACCTCGACATTGAGCGGATCGATCTGAGCGACAGTCAGCAAATGGCCCTGATCGAACACATATTCTCCGGGGCCGAGCGTGCGCTCTATGACAACGCCGTCAATCGGGCTGCGGATTGTCCTCTGTTTGAGCACCTCCTCGGCCCGCACCAGTTCGAGCTGCGACATCTGCAGGTTGGTCTCGGCCTCGCGCAATTCGCCCTCGGCGACTCTGGCGCCGGTTTCGGCTTCTTCGGCCGCGGAGATGGCGATGTTCTCGTTCCGGCGCAGCGTCACCGCACGCTCTGACTTGCGCCGCGCGTATTCGAGCTTGGCATGATCGGAATTCACCGTGGCATCATTCGCCGCGCGGGCCTTGGCCAGCGCCACCGACGCCGCCTCAACCCCGGAATCGAGGCGCGCCAGAACATCGCCCTTCTTGATGATAGAGCCGCGATCGACCAGCACCTCGTGGAGCAGGCCGGGCACCGACGTGCCGAGCTTTAGCACGATCTTCGGCTCCATCAGGCAGGTGAACTCCAAACTGTCGGGCGTTTGGTCGGCCGCAGGCGCGGGCCGCACCAGCACAATGGCGATTGGAAGGGCCAGCCAGAACCCGCGCCGCATCCAGCCGAGCCGCGCCGGAGCCGTTGCAGCAATGCTCATCACTCTCCCCTGCCGGAAAAGGCCAAGATGCGATCGAGACGGCGGTCGAGGCGCAGGGTATTGACCCGCATATGGGCACCGCGACGCTCGGCGCGAAACTGCGCTATTGCACGCAGCGCATCGTATACGAGCGCCGGTAGCCGCGTACCGCGCCGGTAAAGACGCGCCGCCAGACGCGTCGGCGCAGCCGCAAAGACCGCGAAAATCTCGTCCTCCAGTGAAATAATGGGCTCGCAGCTGCCGGGGTCGCCTTGGCGGGCGCAGCGCCCGAAGAACTGTCGGTCGACGCGCCGCGACTCGTGGTATTCCGTCAGGATGACGTGCAACCCCCCGTTGTCGGCAACACCCTGGCCCAAGCGGATGTCGGTGCCGCGGCCGGCCATATTCGTCGCGACGGTGACCCGGCCCGGCTGACCCGCCTGCGCAACGACGTTCGCCTCTTCGCTGTCCTGCTTGGCATTCAGTAACGCGTGCTCAACCCCACGCGCGGCAAGGACGGTGCTGATCTCTTCTGAGGCGCTGACCGAGCGAGTACCGATCAGCACCGGACGGCCAATCGCGGCCATGCGTTCGACCGACTCGGCGACGGCATTCCACTTGTCTGGGCGCGTGGCGTACACCGCCCCCGGCCGATAGTCGCGCTGTGAGGGCCGGTGCAGTGGAATGCGGACGACGTCGAGGCCATAGACCGACCGGATCTCGCGCGCGACCTCGCTCGCCGTCCCCGTCATGCCGGCCAGCCGGATATAGCGGCGGAACAGGCGCTGATAGGTCATTCGCGCGAGCGTTTCGCGGCGCTCGGTCGGTTCGCAGCCCTCCTTTATTTCAATGAGCTGGTGCAAGCCGCGCTCCCAGGAGCGGTCGGGCATGATCCGGCCGGTCGACTCGTCGACGATCTCCACCTTGCCATCAGTGACGACATAATGCTGATCCCGCCGGAACAGCGTCAATGCCACCACTGCCTGCGTCACCAGTTCTTCGCGGGCGCGAACGGAAGTCCACACTCCGTCAAGACCCTCAGCGAAATCGCCGAGCTTGGCGCTGCCGCTGCGGCTCAGGGTGACGCTCCGCTCGACGAGGTCGGTTGTATAATCCCCGGCGGGAACTAGGCGCTTGGCAAATTCGAGAGCCGCGCCGCCCTGTTCCCGCTCGTCACCGACACCCGTCGAGGAGGACAGGATCAGCGGCGTGCGCGCCTCGTCGATAAACACGCTGTCGGCCTCGTCGACGATACCGAAATAAAGACCGCGCAACACCAGCCGATCGTCCCGCGGCGCCGCGCCGTGAAGCTTTTCGAGCGACAAATGCAGTCGGCTGGTGCGATGCGACAGCGCGACGCGGTCGCGCAGGTAATCGAACGCGAGTTCCTTGTTGCTGCAATAGGTGATCGACCGGGCATAGGCCTGCCGACGCGCTGGCGGCGCAAGGCCCTGGGTCACGGCGGCGACGCTGAGGCCGAGGAAGCTATAAAGCGGGGCCATTTCCTCGGCGTCGCGCTCGGCCAAATAGTCATTCACGGTGATCACATGCACCGGATAACCGGCAAGCGCGACCGTCGCCGCCGGCAATGTCGCGGCGATCGTCTTGCCCTCGCCGGTCTCCATTTCAACCAGCCGGCCTTGCAACAGCGCCCATCCGCCCATCAACTGCTCGTCGTAATGGCGCTGCCCGAGCGTCCGCGTGCCCGCCTCACGCACCAGCGCAAAGCACTCGCCGACAATGGCCGGAACAAACCCATCGCGTCGCAGCCGCGCGCGCATGTTGCGGGCAATTTGAAGGAGCTCGGCATCGGACGCGGCGTGCATGGCGCGCTCGTGCCGCTCGGCATGCTCGACAACTCGCCGCATGGCGCGGACGGGGTTGCGCAGCTTATCGCGCACCGGCTTGACCGCCGCGCCGATCAGGAACTCGGCCAGCCGGTCATGCCAGCCCGGCTCGTGCTCCAGGCGCTCGGCATAGGGCCGGCCGCTGGCCAGCTCGCCCGCCCAGGTCAGCAGCGCCGCCCTAGACATTGAACGTCGTCAGGAACAGCCGCCGAATGCTGCGATACCATTGCACCGACAGCGGCTCCATCTCGTGCTCGAAACGGACAAAGACGCGCTGCCCGAAATGATCGAGCCGCTCGCCGCGGCCGAACTCGACATCGAACTGGAAGACGCGCTGCAGCGCCTTTGGGTTCTTGGTCTCGCGAGGATCGGTTGCGATCTCGCCGCCCCCTTGAGCCGCGAGCGCCGGACTCGGCAGGTTTTCGTCACCGGCCGGCACCTGACGAACGACGCGGCCTTCCAGGATCGCATCCGGGTGTTCGGCAAGGCGCACCTGAACACGATCGGTTTCCAACCGCACCTTCTCCACCGCTTCCTGCGGCACCGCAACGCGGGCGAGGGGTTGCGTTTGACCCACCACATAGCCGAGCAGCTCGCCCCTATGGAAATAGCGGCCGGGCATGTCGGCACTCTGCGGTACGACGAAGATCCCGTCAGTGCGGGCGCGGACGGTCAGCTCGGCCGTCCGCGCCCGCGCCACCGCAAGGGCCGCGCGTTCGCTGTCGAGCTTGTCGCGAGTGATTTGCGCCTTGACCATGTCGGCGACGAATTCGGCGTCGTATTCGGCCTCCAGTTCGACGACTTTGGCTTCGCTGCGGCGCAACTGGGCCACTAGCATCGGGTCATTGAACTGTATCAAAGCGTCCCCCGCGGCGATCCGCATCCCAGGCTCCACAAGAATTTTTGCGAGAAAGCCGCTCGACCCGGTACGGACGATCGCCTCTTCCGGGAGCCACAGCACCCCCTCGGCGCTGGAATGGTAGGGGACCGGCACGCTGAGCAGAAAGCTGACAGCGGCGATCGCGATGCCGACCGCGAGCCCGATTGCCCGAATGCGCTGCCGCCGCAGCCGCGGGCTGGCAGCGACATGCCGGACGGCGCGAATCAGCGGAAAGAAGGCCATCGCCGTCACCGCCCACAGCGCCAGCACCACCCCGATCACGAAGAACCGACCGGCGATGAACAACGCGATGACCACGGTCACCAGGACCCGGTATACCGTCGCCGCCAAGCCGTAGAAGATGAACCATGCCTTCTCCGCACGCGATGCTTCGCTGGGCTCCCCGTCGCGCACGCCGAGGATATAGTGCTCGAGTAAATAGCCCCAATAACGAGCCGAGCGCATTGACAGGTTCGGGATCTCGATCAGATCAGCGAGGATATAGTACGCGTCGTAGCGCAGCAGCGGATTGCCATTGAAGATCAACGTGGACACGCTGGCAATCAGCATCACGTTGAACAACACCGCTCGCACCAGGCCGGGCTCGACGAGCAGCCAGGCGTAGAACGCCAGCGCCGCGACAAACAACTCTACGATGACGCCAGCGCCGCCGACCATGGCGCGGCGGTACTTCGATCGGAAGACCGTCGCTGCCGACGCTTCGACATACGGCACCGGCAGCATGACCAGCACGATGATGCCCATGTCGTGCACTTCGCCGCCGCCGGCCTTGGTCGCGCTCGCATGGCCGAGTTCGTGCAGCGCCTTCAACACCGGGAAGACAAAATAGATGACCGTGAGATTGTCGAAAGCCAGCACGCGATCGGTGAAGTTGTTGGTGAGCTCCGGCCAATGCGGCGAGATCAGGAACAGCGCTGGCATCACGACCGCCAACCACAGGATGGCGCCCCAAAGGCTCCAGATCCGCCTTATCCAAGGCTCGAAGCGATTGAGGAATGAGTCCGGATCCCATAGCCGGAAACGCAACGCCATTGGGTTGGCGAAGGATCGGCGATAGCGCGCCCGGTCCTCGCGCTCGCCGCGCGAAAACAGCTCGGCGACGTCGGGCGTCACGTCGCTCTGCAGCAGGTCGGCGGCATGCAGCTGCCCAAGCAGCTGGATCATATCGTCTTGGGTTGGCGCGCCTTCGCCGAGACGGCGGTTGGCAATCTCCCACAACCGCGCCACCGTGCGCGTTCCGTCCATCAGCGAGATGACCAGCCGCGCCGCCGGGGTAAAGCGATGCACGCGCGACGAGGCGGGATCCTGCAGCAGGTACCAGACGCCGCCGCGGTAGCGATGCCGGTAAAGCCGGGCGTGCGAGCGCAGCCGCGGCCGACGCTCGGCAACCCGATACCAGGAAGTGCTCAGTAGAGGGGTGGGGGGCATCGGATGCTAGGTCAGGGGGCCCATTTCCAGGCAGACAGCCGCAGCCAGTCCATCAGTGTGTGCGTCCAGATCCAGATCAACTTGCGATCACCGACGACGATCTTGCCGACCCCCTCCATGCCGGGCCGGATCCGTTCCGACGGGCTCTTCAGACGCGCCTCGACCCGGAAGAAGTTGCGCCCATCCAGGGTGGTCGAGACCGGCGTGATCTGCTGGACAGTAAAATCCATATGCTCGTTGGGGGTGCCTGAGAGCGTCAACTCGCCCTCCTGGCCCAGCGCCGCCTCGGCAATGTCCCGCTCGTCGACCTCGAGGATGACCCGATAGGTGTTGAGCCGCGCGATCTGAAATAGCGTCTTGCCCTGCTCGACCGGCGTGCCGAGCAGCTGCGACAGATCGCCGGCCACGATCAGCCCGTCAAAGGGTGCGACAAGACTAGCTCGCGACAGCTTATCGGCGACAAGCGCGAGCGCCGCATCGGCCTGGTCGATCTGCGCCGCGAGCACGGTGACTGTCGCCCGCTCCTTTGTCGCCAGCGCCTGCCGCTGCTTCCTTAGCAACTGCTCGCGCTCCGAATCGACGCGAGCCTGCTCGAGCTTGAGTTCGCGGTCGTCCAACTGAGCCAGCAGTTGACCTTTCTGCACAGTGTCGCCAGCGCGCACCATGCTTTGCAGAATATACCCGTCATAGGGCGCCGCGATGATCCGCTGCACCGCCCCTTCGACGACAGTCTTAGCGGATACCCGATAGGTCCAGTTGACGACGCTGCACAGCAGCAACACGGCAAAGACCACCAACGCGATCAGCTTCGCGCCGGGATGGCCAGAGCCAAAGACTGTCATCGCACCGTTGCGCAGGGTTGTCGAGCCGCGCTGCAACATGCCGCGCTCATTGTCGCGCTTGAGCCCGAGGATGGGTCCGAGCAACCCGCCGACCGTCATCAACAACACCACGGTCTCGACGTCGAACACCGCGCCCGAGCCACGCTCGAGAGTCAGCACTCCGATTGCCTGCCCGTCCTCGAGCAGCGGTACCGAGCAGACCGCGATGTTGCGGAAGTGCTGGGCCAGCTCGCCGTGGGCAATGGCGCCGATCTCGTCGTCGTCGGGCGGCGGGTAGACAATCGCCATGTCGAGGTCAAGCACCTCGTCCATCGCCTCGCCAATCAGCCGCGCCAGGTTCATCTTGGGGTCGAACGTCGCGGTGTGCGAGATCGCGCAAACCTCGGCGCTACCCGATTTTTCCAGACCAATGCTGACGCGGTCGCACTGCAGACGCCCGGCTAGCTCGTTGACGATCGCCAGCGCCGAGGACGCGAAGCGCTGCTCCTGGATCGCCGTGGCGACCAGATCCATCGCCAGCGCCTGCCGCGACAGTCGGGTGTCGCGGTCCTCCAGCGCCCGCCTGCGGAACTGGTCGAGCAGCCAGGCGCTGCCCCAATGCAGGAGTCGCAGCGCGCGCTGCAGGTCGGCCTCGGGGGCGGGCGCGAGATCGAGCACGACCGCGCCGTGCAGCACCCCCGAGACCTCGATCGGGTAGCCGATATAGGCGCGCTGGTCGCGTGTCAGGGTCGGGCTTCCGTCGGCAGCGACCACGACGCCGCGTCGCTCGTTCAGCGCGCGCTCCGCCGTCCCGCTCAAATATCGCATGTCGCGCGAGGCGTGCGGCCACACCGCCGCCGGCACGTAGGAGCCGTCGCCGTCCGGGCCAAGCAGCAACAGCGCCCCGCCGACCCGCTCGATCTGCATGCACAGGATCGCCAGCCAGCTGCCACAGAATTCGGGGCCGTCCTTGGCCGCGGAAAAATTTGCCCAAGCCGCCGTTTCGGCGCGTGAGCCGTCCTCGGTGAGCGAATAAATCGAGGCGGTGCCAATCATCGGCGTGCTATCGACCGATCATCGAAGGTTCGTTGACACCAGGCCGCGGCTCGCGGCGGCCCGAAGATCGCGCGCGAGGACGCGACCGCCCCGCACACACCCATGATTATTCCGCGGCAGCGCGCCGCGCGCCCCTGCCGCCGGACGGGCTCGACTTGCCGCCATCCCCTTCCGGTGCCACGGGCGCGGCTTCGGCCACTGCCGGATCCGGAGCCGAAGCCGGTTCGGCAGCGGCCACCGCCGGCTCCGGCCCCGGAGACGGAGCCTCCTCGGCAGCGGCCGCCTGCTGCATCCTGTCGCCCTCGGCGGCCACGAGGCGATCCTTGATGCGGGTGAAGTTCCGCATCGACTGCAGGTGCAGGTAGAGGAGTTCCAATTCGTCCGTTTGCGCCAGCACGGCCAGCTTGTCGCCCGGCACGGCCTTCAACTTCGTCCGGTTCACCGCGTTAAAGCCGCCAAGCGAGATGCGCGCTCCGGTCTCCAGCTCGACCTGCGCCTGCATCGGCTCGAGGATGTTGGCCTCGTGGACCTTGCGGCAGAAGCCCTGGGTCCGGAGGAATTGGGACTGATATTCCTGCAGAAAGCGAAGCACGTTGTCGACAAACGGGGTCGGCTTGCCGTCGTCGCTGTAGAGCCGCTGGCCGCGGCCCTCGCGGTTGAACCCGGCGAACGCCTCATCGATGCACAGGATCAACCGCTCGCCGTCCGGGCTGGTCGAGAATACGAAAGGATAACGGCGCACGAAGGCGGGAATGTAGCTGGCCTCCCAGCCCCCTACCTTAGTGACATAAAGGTTCTCGTTGCCGCGCACGCCGAGGATGACCGCCGGCATCAAATTATCGCCGGTTCCGGCGAACACGATGGGGTACTCCGCGGCGGCTTCGGGAAATTCCACCGCCATTAATGGTACCGAATTAACGTTACCGCTGAACGCGTAATTCGCACCAGCTTCCACCGAGCAATCACGATGGCGGGCAAACGACAGTGGAACTACCGCTTCGTAAATTAACAATTGGGCAGGCATAACTAACGATTCTCCTACTGCGTTTCAGATTATCTTCGAGGCGCGCAGCATACAAGTCTTAGCGGGTCAGGCGCAATGACGCAGAATTTCAGGTGCTCGTGCGGGCGGCAGCAGGCGTCACGCGGATCGCTGCGTTCGGGTTCCACAGCGCCTCGTTCTGGCCGCCATGATTGAGGAAATCATCGAGCCAGCCTGCCGCCACCGAGGCGGTGCCGGCGTCGAGCCCGCCAAGAGCCCCAATCTCGCCGCTGTTCCAGGCGATCTGTGTCCCGTCGGCCTGCGGCGCGGCTGTGGCATTGCCGCGCGAGCCGTGTGACGCACCGCCATTGGCGTCGTCCGCGGCCTCGCTCGCCGGCGATGACGGCGGCGCGGCGGCGCCGACAGGCTCGTCCGCCCAGCCGACCGTTCCGCCATTGGCGATCGAGCCGCCGAACTCGCCGGCGTTGATCGGCAGGATGCCGTGCGACAGCACGTTCGACCAGCCGACCGCTCCGACATTGGCGATCGAGCCGCCGAACTCGCCGGCGTTGATTGGCAGGACGCCGTCGGGCAACACGATCTGCGGCCCGACATCGGTGCCCGAAGCCGTCAGGCTGGCGACCGACAGGATGGCCAGGTTTGGATACGGGATAGGCACAGGCCCGTCTGCCGGCGGCACCGACTGATTAATCGCCGGCACGGTGATCTGCCCCGGCGGCACGGTCTGGTGAACCGTGTCGTCGGCCGGCGTTCCGGCAAGCGCCGACAAGCCATTACCCGGCACACCCGTCGTGACCACGCCGCTCAGCGACACCCCGACCCCGGCGTCGAGCACGGCGGTGCTGCCGTCGGCCGGCGGCGCGAGCCGCGTCCCGGGCGACAGATATTCCGACATCAGCCCGCTGGAGGTGTCCTGATACCCGAAAAGATGGGCGAGCTCGTGCATTTCCACGGTCAGCAGGTCCATCTCTCCATAGGCGGGGCTGCCGGGAGTCGCCATCAGCCCGTTGGCAGTCGCAACCGGGAATGCGCCGTCGCTGAGAGGGTTCGGGTCGACGAACCAGCCCCAGCCGGCGGCATCGGGTGAGAGCGTGATCGCGCCGTCGACCGTGATGCCCAGCCCGTTATCCGGAAGATCGCCGATCTGGATGCTTGTCGCATACATCTCATCGATCGTGGTGGCATCAAGCGACAGCATCGCGGCCAGCCGGTCGATCGCGGCGCCGAGGACCGAGTCAACCTCCGCCATCGTCAGCGAAATCTCGCCAGTCGCCGGGCCGGTCGGCGCCGAGACGGCGAGCATGTTCATCGATGTCGCGGTCGCCAACCCCGGGTCGTTGGTGGTTACGGTCAGGCTCCCGAAGGTATTGCTGCCCTTCCAGGACAAGAGGCCAAATTGGCCGTTGGTGACAACCGCGCCATAGGTAAAGCTCAGCTTCTGCGTGCCGTTGACCAATACGTTCGCCACATCGCCGTTGGCGACGAACTCCACGGTTGTGCTGTTTCCGGGCAAATAGCTCGCGGATTGGTCGACCACAAAGCCGCCCGCCGCCGTGTAGTGGCCGAGAACGACCAGTTTGGTGTCGTACTCTACTGCGGCAAACAGGAACGATAGGGTGCTGCCGCTGCCGGTCATGTCGAAAACCAGGCCGGCGCGCTGGCCAAGGAATTTTATCGTCGTCGCCACATCGAGGTTGGAACTGTTCTGGAACGTGAAGGTGCCGGGCTTCATGCCGAGCGCCAGGCCGGGATCGACCGGAACGATCGTGAAGCCGTTGGTGGGCGGCGTCACAGTCAATCCGGTGCCGTTCGTCGACGAGGTGCCGCCGCCAATCGCCGGGTCGAGATAGAGCGGGGCACTGCCGAAGTACGTCGTATAGGTCCAGGTGGTCGGCGCGATCGGCACTTGCGTCACGACATTGTTGAAGGTCGCGGTTGCGTTGTTGGTGCCGGTCCCAACGTTGCCGTAGTTGAGGCCCATGTTGACGCCGCCGATCACCAGCCACGGGTAGGTGAAATTGATCGAGGTCGTCTTGTTCCCCGGCCCGCCGGTGACCGACAACGTCGCGACATTGCCGTTGATCGCCAGGAACAGGCTGTAGGTAGTGCCCGCCTTGATGCCCATCGCCGCCGAGGCGTCGACCGTCCAGGCCGTCCCGTTGGAGTGGCCGATCTCGATATTGCCGGTCGTGGCATCGACCCCGGCGAAATTGAATTGCGTCGCGCTGATGTAATCGAAGATCAGGTAGCCGTTCGACAGGCCGCCCGCCGCCGCTGCGGCCGGCGTCACCGAGGCCGTCATTTCGAAATAGTTGGGCAGGTAATCGTTGGGGGAGAACACCGCGAAGGTGCTGGCCCCGGCCGTCGTCGGGGAAGCAACAAGCCCGCTGCTCGTTGCGGTCCAATTGCCGGTCGCGGCGGCAACCGGGGCCATCGAACCGGTGCCGGCGGTGTAATGCCCGGTCACAAGGCGCGCCCCGCCGGGGATGTTGCCGGGCGGCTGCTGGTTCGGCTTGCCGTGCTGGAGTGCCCAGAACGCATCATGCTGGGTGACCAGCCCGAGTTCGCCATAGGGCTCGCCGTTGCGCGTCGGGTCGAGGCCGGTGATGTTGTCGATGCCCGGGGCATTATAGTCGGCGTAGAGATTGTCGGCGCCGTCGGCCGCCCCCAGCTGCGTCAGATACGTGACATTGTGCGGCGCCGGGCTGCGGGTCACGGTGGGCTCGCCCCACGGCGCGAACGGCACGATGAAGGTGTTGAAATTGCCGGTCCAGCCGATCAGCCGGTCGTAGGCACCCCCGGCGATCAGCGTATTGATCCCGGCTCCGGCAAACGCCAGACCCTGGAAAGCGGACGAGGCGTTGTTGTCGGTGACATCGTTGAGCCCGCCGTCGAGCGTCAGAATGCGCCGGACATCGAGCAGAGCGTTGCCGAAGCCGCCCCAGAGGTTGCTCGAGCCGTTGCCGCCCATGATCCAGTCATTGC
>Ga0210394_10007819_pt1 | contig 11156 bp, 13 predicted proteins | sample IncBWC12MmetaG_FD_160121 | JGI IMG/M metagenome (GOLD analysis project Ga0210394, IMG submission 160121) | Forest soil microbial communities from Barre Woods Harvard Forest LTER site, Petersham, Massachusetts, United States - Inc-BW-C-12-M | ecosystem: Environmental > Terrestrial > Soil >... | reverse complement strand
CCCCGATATCCGCCTCGTTTACTGGGCCGGCGGCAATCCGTTTCACCACCACCAGGATCTGAACCGGCTGCGCCGCGCCTTTGCGCGGCCCGATACGGTGATCGTGCAGGATTCGGTATGGACCGCGAGCGCGCGCCATGCCGACATCGTGCTGCCGGTGACAGTGACGCTGGAGCGCGAGGATATCGGCGCGGCGGACGGCGACCCATTGCTGGTGGCGATGCATCGGGCATTGGCGCCCTATGCGGAGGCGCTGGACGACCACGCCATTTTCGCCGGTGTCGCCCAGCGGCTCGGCTTCGCCCCTGCGTTCACCGAGGGCCACTCCCCCCGGGAGTGGCTCGAGGAGATTTACGAGCCGACCCGCCGCGCACTTGCGGAGCGCGGGGTCAATGCACCCGATTTCACGGAATTCTGGGAGGCGGGAGAATTGGCGCTGCCGACCCGGGAATGGGATGGCGGCATCGTTCGCGCCTTCCGCCGCGATCCCAAGGCCGCGCCGTTGCCGACGCCGAGCGGCAGGGTCGAGATCACCTCCGCGACGATCGCCGGGTTCGGCTATGCCGACTGTCCGGGACATCCCGCGTGGCTCGCGCCGGTCGACGGCGCCGGGTCGGACGTCGCCCGGCGTTTCCCCTTATTTCTCGTGGCCAACCAGCCGGCGACCCGGCTGCACAGCCAATTGGATTTCGGCGCCACCAGCCTCGCGTCGAAAATCGCGGGGCGGGAGCCGGTTCGCATCCATCCGGAGGACGCCGCCGCCCGCGGCATCAAGGAGGGCGACATCGTGCGGCTCTACAATTCGCGCGGCGCCTGCCTCGCCGGGGCGGTGTTGAGCCCGGCATTGCGCCCGGGCGTCGTCCAGCTGGCGACCGGCGCCTGGTACGATCCCGACGATCCCGCTGCGGAGACGCCGCTCTGCGTCCACGGCAACCCCAACGTCCTGACGCGCGACGCCGGCACTTCCCGCCTCGCGCAGGGCTCTACCGGCCAACTCACCCTCATCGAGATCGAGCGATTCGATGGCCCCCTGCCGCCGATCAAGGCCTTCGACCCGCCGCCCGGGTAGCGATGCGCCCTCTCGAACGATGCGGGACCCCGCCGCTAGCCTGGATCATTCAGCGGGGTGCCGCTGAACAGCGCGACGCCGCCCATCGAGGCATGGTTTCCGGTGGCGTCGAGGACGCGGTTGATCGGGTTTGAAGTTGCGCCAAAGGGTTTGTGGTGGGGCGTGCGGCCCCGTCGTTTACGGTGGCCGTTTGGCAATGCGGCCGGCGAGATCGGCGAAGCCGGCCTGGTAAGGAAAGGCCGTCGGCAGGGCGACCTTGATGCGGGTGGCCATTTCGGTGACGCGCGCCGCGACCTTGATCAGGCAGAGCCGGATGGTGTCGAACTGGGCATCGCGCCAGAACGAGGTGCGGGGTTCCAGGCCGCGCAGGCTCAGCATCAGGCAGTAGGCAGCGGTATGGATCAAGAGCCGGAACTGGTTGGCCGTTGCCTTGCGGCACGAAGTACGGTCGGGGGCGAGGTGCAGCTTGTGCGCCTTGATCAGGTTTTCCGCCTACCCTTTGGCGCAATAGACCTTCTCATAGAGCGATTTCGGCAGGCCCGGCAGGTTGGTGACGATGAAGCGGCTGTCCGCCCCTTGGGGTCCAGCCTCGACGCGGGCGATGACGCGGCGCTCGACCGCCCAGCTTCGGGCGGCATAGCAGAAATCGGCGTATCGGCGGACCTTGTCGCCTTCGCCAGCGAGGCGAGCGAGGGCGGCGTCCTCGGCGAGCGAGCCGACGCGGCGCAGCAGCACCGGGTTGCCGGGCAAGCCGAAGATGTAGCCGACATGCTGGCGCTCGCACCATGCCATCGCCTCGGGCCGGCCGTAATGGCTGTCGCCGCGCACGATGATCTCGACTGCCGGCCAGCGGGCGCGGATATGGCGAATGACATGGCGCAGCACCAGCGCCACCTCAGCCCCGTCCGGCGTCTTGCCAGGGCGCAGGATGACGGCGACCGGCTTGGCCGTCGTCGCCTCGTAGATGTGGATCGGCAGAAAACAGCGGCTGTCGTAGTGGGCGTTCCACAGCGCCAGTTGCTGGCCGCCGTGCACCCGGTCCTCGGTGTCGTCGATGTCGCGCAGGATGCGGCGGGGAACCTGGTCGAAGCTGTCGCAGAACAACTCGACCATCGCCGCCATCATGCGCTTGAGCGCGGTCGCACCGGGCAGATTTTCGAGCCGGCTGATGGTCGGCTGCGAGCACAGGTCCTTGCCGCTCTCCGGCAGCCTCCCGACCGCCATCTTGAACGCGGGGTCGGGACGTAGCGCGTCGCAGTCGTTGCCGTCGGGATAGCCCGCCGCGATCAGCAGGGCGCGATAGCGGTGTCGGCAAGCTCGTGCCGCACCCGGTCCGGGTCACGCGGGTCTTCGAGGCAGGCGGCCAGCCGGTCGGCGACACGAAGCCGCTGCTCGACGGCCGACAGCAATAGGATGCCGGCATCCGAGGTGAGCCGTCCGCCGTCGAAACCGACGTGCACCGGCTTGCCGGCGACGGCTGGCAAACCCGGAAGAATCCCCGTACCTTCCGCCATGGCGGGCGTAAACTCCGTTGCCTTGAGACAATCTGGCTAAGTACCCAAAATCATGGATGCATCCAATAGCTTAGACCGGGTCCAGCGAGCCCTTCAGCGCCGCCGAATTGCTCTTTTTTACGCCTAAAGGAACGCCAATGCTGCAAAGATTTCGGTTGCTCGCGGTTATGGTGATCAGTGTACTTTTGAGTGCACAGGCCAGCGCCCAAATGGCGGCCATCAGGGTTTTTAGCGACAGCCCTATGGCACCCGCCCTGAAACAGATTGCCACCCTTTACCATGGTCAAAGCGGCCACGAAGTACAGTTGACGGTCGACTTGTCACCTCGTATCGCCCAAATGGTGAAGGACGGAGAGCCCGGCGATGTTGTGATCATTCAACCTGAATTTATCAAGGATCTTGTTGACGCTAAGAAACTTGGCGCCGGCGAATACCCCACAATAGCGCGCATTGGTATTGGTTTATTTACTCGTGCAACCGCCCCCTCTCCAGATGTCTCCACGGTCGAATCATTTAAGAGTGCACTGTTAGACGCCGATTCAATCGTGTTCAGCAATGTGGCGGCCGGCAATTACTTCGCCACCGTCATAGAGCGTCTCGGCATAAACGAACAAATAAAACTAAAGATCAAACGCGGAAGACCCCCAGATGTCGTGTCCCGAATTATACAAGGGAACGGCAAAGATATTGGAGTCATGGTCATAACATTAATTAACGCAGATCCACGTCTGAGGTTAATTGGCAGCCTCCCAGGCGAATTTCAACGGTATCTTACCTATTCAGCTGCTCCTATTGTTAGTTCGCGGGCTCCTGGGGCGGCTGAACAGTTTATCCGGTACCTTGCGTCATCCGAGGCCAAGGTGGAGCTGGCGAAGGCAGGAGCCGACAGCGGCGCCAACCGTTAGCAAGAGAAATTCATCAGCGGCGCACGAAGGGCTGGCCGCGCAATACCGTTGCCTCGTGCTGTACCGGCGTCGGTAACTAAATTTTCCCACCAGTTCAACGGTTTATACCGCTATAGCAGTCCTGTCCACGCCATGTGCGGTGAATTATCCCGGCTAGGGACTGAAATGCCGGATGGTGGCGAGACCAAGCACCAGGCCACCGATCGACGCCACAACGGAGGCCAGGACATATAATGCCGCCATGCCATGCTGATGACGTTCCCACAGCAGCACCGCGTCTAGGGAGAAGGCCGAGAAGGTCGTGTAGCCCCCAACGATCCCTGTTGTCAGAAACAGTCGGGTGTTTGTGGAAGCGGCGCCCATAAACGCGAAGTAGCCTGCCAGCAGTCCCATCACCAACGAGCCGGTGACATTCTCAAACAGGGTGTGAAACGGGAAGCCGGTTCCAAACCACCGCAAAAAGGCGACATTGACGCCGTGCCGCAGGGTGGAGCCGATGCCCCCGCCCAAGAAGACCAGTACATAAGTCAAAGCTCATCCTTGGCTTTGGGTGCAAGCGGGCGCTTTTCAGTATGGCAAAACTAAAGACTTATAGACCACCCTTTTCAAGATATCAGACAGGGCGCGGTGAGCGGTAGCGCTCCCGACGGGTGTCCTGCGCGCGCGCCAGTCATCCAAACCGAAACCGGCGCACTACCGGCGGATTGACGGGCTCGCGGCTGGCCCCTAATTTCGCGCGGGGAGGGGCCGCAGCTGTCACCCGATTTCGTCCACCGATTCAATGCCGCCGCAGGATCGCCGAGCACTTGAATGGGCGCCGGGCGGTCGGCCGGGCAGGGGACTTGCCGCCGGTCTGAGGCTTGGCGATGGGCCGGCGTCGCCGCTGTCATCCTCGGGACGTTGCATCCGGGTGCTGCTTTCGCCCAGGAATCCCTCCCCGAAATCGACATCATCGCCGCTGCTCCCCTCGCCACCGGGATCGATCGCGACAAGGTGCCGGGCCCGACGTGGAGCCTCGATTCCGCGGAGCTGCATTCCGAGGGCCCGGCTAGCCTCACCGGAACCCTCCAACGGCTGGTGCCGGGTGTCGTGGTCAACGACGTCACGGGGAGCCCCTTCCAGCCCGATCTGCAATTTCGCGGCTTTGCTGCATCGCCGGTTCTGGGGACCCCGGCCGGCCTCGCCGTCTACCAGAACGGCGTCCGCATCAACGAAGCCTTCGGCGACACGGTAAACTGGAACCTGGTGCCCGATTTCGCGGTTCGCCGCGCCGATCTGCTGACCGCCGATCCGGTTTTCGGTCTCAACGCGCTGGGCGGCGCGCTCGCGCTCGAGATGAAGAACGGCTTCAATTTCAAGGAGACCCGCCTCGAGCTCGCCGGCGGTTCCTTCGCCCGCGGCGCCGCCACTTTCGAGGAGGGCGTCCAATCAGGCGTCATCGCCAGTTACATCGGCGGGCATCTGGCGACGGATGGTGGATACCGGCAGCACTCATCGGCGGCGATCGGCCAGGTCTACGGCGATCTCGGCGCCGAGACCGACCGGGTCAACCTGCATCTGAACTTTACCGGTTCGACGGATTGGATCCATGCGGTGGGACCGACCCCGGTCGAATTGCTGGCGGGCGACCGGAGCGCCGTTTTCACCTTCCCGCAAGGCTCGCGCAACCAGCTCGCCTTCGTCACGGCCACCGGCAAGGTGAAGGCCGCCGACACGCTGGCGATCGACGCCTTATTTTATTTTCGCCGCTTCGCGCAGCGCGTGGAGGACGGCAACACCACCGAAGCCCAGCGCTGCGACAGCGCGATCGCGCCCGGCCTCTTGTGCCTCTCGAGCCCGACCACACCGCTGTTCTCGACCCAGGGGACGCAGATCGCCGATATTCCGGGCGCCAATCTCGCGGAGACCGACCGCAGCATGACGCAGGCGACCGGGCTTGGCGGGTCGCTCCAGGCGACCGAGACGATTGAGGTCGCCGGGAGGGAAAACCACCTCGTCGTCGGGGCCAGCATCGATCATGCCGATGTCGGCTTCTCCGCGACGAGCGAACTCTCCGTGCTGCAACCCGATCTGGCGGCGATCGGGACCGGCATCCTGTTCGATCAGCCGGACGGCTCCATCGCGCCGGTGCGCCTCAACACCACTAGCAGCTATATCGGGGTTTATGCGCGGGACACGTTCAACCTGACCCAGCGCTTCGCAATCACCGCCGGGGGGCGGTTCAACCTCGCCCGCATCGAGCTCAGCGATCTCAACGGCACTGCGCTCAACGGGGCGCATTCCTATGCCCGGTTCAATCCGGCGGCGGGCGTCACCTATCGGATCCTCGCACCGGTCACCGCCTATGCCGGCTATGCCGAGACCAACCGCGTGCCGACGCCCGGCGAATTGGCCTGTGCCGATCCGGCCCGGCCCTGTGCGCTCAACACCTTCCTCGTCGCCGACCCGGCGCTGAAGCAGGTCGTCGCACGGACGATCGAAGCGGGCCTGCGCGGCAGCTCCACCCTCGACCCCGGCGACGGAGCGGCAGGCAAGCTCGACTGGAAGCTGGGGGTGTTCATGACCCGTGATCGCGACGATATCCTGAACGTGCAGAGCCCGATCACCAATTTCGGGTTCTTCACCAATGTCGGCGGAACGCGCCGCCGCGGGATCGAGGCCGGCATCGGCTTCAAATCAGGGGGCTGGGATGTGCATGCCGATTACGAACTGCTCGACGCCACGTTCCAGAGCGCGCTGACGCTGTTCTCGCCCAACAATCCCGCCGCCGATGCCAGCGGCCAGATCCAGGTGCGCCCGGGCGACCGGATACCCTCCTTGCCGCAACACCAGTTGAAGGCCGGGATCGATCGTGCCGTCACGCCCTTCTGGCATGTCGGCGCCGATCTCGTGGTCGCCAGCAACCAGTACCTGCGCGGCGATGAGTCGAACAGCAATAAGCCGCTGCCGGGCTACTGGGTCGTCGACCTCCATTCGCGCTATAAGGTCAGCGACAATGCCGAGGTTTTCCTGCTGATCCGGAACCTCTTCGACCGCAAATATGACACCTTCGGCACGTTCTTCGCGCCCGATCAGGTCGGGTTTCTCGGGCTCAATAATCCGCGCTCGGTCAGTCCGGCCTCCCCCCTGGCGATCCTCGCCGGATTGCGGGCGGTCTTTTGACGCCGTGAGGAGGGGGCTCCTCATCGGCATTGCCGTGGCGATCGCCGGGGCCGCGCCTGCACTCGCAGCGGATCCTTCGCAGCCGCAGGCGGTAACCGTGGTCACCACCGAATACGAGTTCTCGCCCGCCACGCTCACCTTCAAGCGCGGCGTCCTCTACCGCCTGCATCTCGAAAACCACGGCAAGGAAATGCACGAATTCACCGCGCCCGAGTTTTTCAAAGCCGTCAGGCTGCGCAACCCCGGGGCGCTGAACGCCGACCGGACCGAGGCCGAAATTCCGCCCGGCACCGCCAAGGACGTGTTCTTCGTGCCGCAGCAGCCGGGACACTATCCGCTGCGCTGCTCGGACCACGATTGGGCCGGGATGACCGGGGCGATCACCGTCAAATAGGCGGCGACGGCCGGCCGAGCAGTCGCGTCCGACTTGCGGTTCACCGGGTCATATCTTATTCTTTACAAGCAGAAAAATTCTGCCGGTGTGCCCATGGCCCTCAACATCAAGGATCCCGCGACGGAGAAATCCGTTCGCGAACTCGCTGCGGCCACCCACGAAACGGTGACGACCGCGGTGCGCAGAGCCGCCGAGGAGCGCTTGCAGCGCGTTCGACATGAACACGCCGGGCGTAGCCTTGCCGCTGAAATAATGGAAATCGGCAGGCGTTGCGCCGCGTTGCCGGATCTCGACCGGCGCACCGCCGATGAGATTATCGGGTATGACGAACAGGGGTTGCCGTCCTGGTCGTCGTAGACACTTCCGCTCTCCTTGCAGTGCTGTTGAATGAGGAGAATGCGGCCGCGGTGGCTCAGGCCATCGAGCGCGGCTCGCCGTGCCTGCTATCCGCGGCGAATTTACTGGAAGCTTCGATGGTGATCGAGAGCCGCAAAGGCGAATTCGGCGGGCACGAGCTTGACCTGCTAATCTACCGCGCCCGAATCGAGATCGTAGCGGTCGATCAAGATCAGGCCGAGATCGCGCGCTTGGCATGGCGGCGCTTCGGCAAAGGACGACACCCGGCCGGTCTGAATTACGGCGACTGCTTCGCCTACGCGCTGGCGAAGAGCCGGCGGGCGCCATTGCTGTTTACCGGCGACGACTTCGCCCGAACCGATATCGAGCGTGTCCCGCCGGCTTAGAGCGGGGCCGACGAACTCGGAAGCGGGGTTGGGTCCGGTCGTCGTCGGATACGCTCACCCGGCGCGGGCGCGGCGGATCAGGGCGTTGGCCGGGAGGGACGGGTCGAGCGCCTTCTTGGCGCTTTCGGCGCCGGCGGCCGGCAGCGTCTTCGGGTCGATCAATCCGAGCTGAACGAGGACCGACGCCTGGTCCCAATAGATGTGCTCGTGGGCGAGCTTGCCGTCGCGGAAGCGGACGATGACGACGAGCGGCACTTCGACCCGCCGCCCGGTTGGCGCAATGCCCGGCAGCATCCAGTCGATTTCGACCGTGTGGGTGAAGTTGATGACCATCTCGTCGACCAGCTGATCGGTGCCGATCGTGCGCGAGATCGGGGTCATCGCCATGTCGGGTGGCATCTTCGGGATGAAATGGGTGGCATAGAACTGGCGCAACGCGGCCCGGCCGACCCCGCCGGTCAAGACCGGGATGTGGTTGACGTAGGCATCCTCGACCATGGTGGCCAAGGTGTCCTCGGTATTCTTGGTCTCGAACTCGTAGCGCATATGCTCTTCCCAGAGCCGCGCCAGATTGTCCTGGTGCGCCGTTTGCTCGCTCATCGCTTGGCTCCCTGGCCTGACCGCAGGCCAACATATACCGCATATGGCGCGCCCGCGTTGCGTGCGCCTTGTGTGCCCCCTAACATGCCCGACTTGGTAAAAGTCCCGAAGAGGAGGCGGATCGTGGAGAAGAGACGCAGCATCAACGTCGAGGGCGCCAGCCACGTCAATCCGATCCCGAGCGCCAGCCGAAAGGGGCCATTCGTCGTCACGGGGGCGATTGCCGGCACCAATCCCTCGACCGGCAAGGTGCCGGAAGATCTCGACGAGCAATGCGCTCAGATGTTCGAGAATGTACGCCGCGTCATCACCGCCGCCGGGGGTACCCCCGACGACATCGTCAAGATGACGGTGTGGATCACCGACCGTGCGTTGCGCCCGGTCCTCAACAAGCACTGGGTCCTGATGTTTCCCGATCCGGCTTCGCGCCCTGCCCGGCATACCGTCGCCAGCGGCGATTTCACCCCGCCGATGCAGATCCAATGCGACCTCCTGGCCGTCGTCGGCGAGGATTGAAGGCGGCAGCCGGGACTGACGCCGTGCGTCCTTCGAGACGCCCGCTGCGCGGGCTCCTCAGGATGAGGTAAATGTTGAATGCCACGCTCCAATCTTCCTCATCCTGAGGAGCGCCCGGAGGGCGCGTCTCGAAGGACGCGGGAGGGTTCTGCAGCCCGCTGAGGAGGCACGCATGAAAATCGCCGCCATCCGCACGATCGCGCTGTCGTGCAACGTCGACCCGCCCTATGCGAGCGCCGCCGGCGTGCAGTCGCGGCGCGGCGGGCTCATCGTCGAAGTTGAGACCGATGAGGGGATCGTCGGCATTGGCGAATCCGGGCTCGGCGGCGGGGCGACAGCCACGGTCATCGCCAAGGATCTGGCGCCGCTGCTGATCGGTCAGGATCCGCTTATGATCGAAGGCCTCTGGCAGAGGATGTTCCACCGCACAAGGCAATACGGGCGGCGCGGCATTGTCATGCAGGCGATGAGCGGGGTAGACATCGCGCTCTGGGACATTGCCGGCAAGGTCGCCAAGCTGCCGGTATACAAGCTCTTGGGCGCCTGCCGCGACCGGGTCGAGGCCTATGCTAGCGGTGGGTTCTACCAGGAGGGCAAGTCCGCCTCCGACCTCGCGGGCGAGGCCGAAGGCTATCGCGCCCGCGGCTTCCGGGGCATGAAGATGAAGATCGGGCGCAACCCGTCGACCCAGACCCATCTGCGCGAACTGATCGGCAATGCCGGTTTTTGCGAAGTCGAGCCCGAGGAGGATCTGGCGCGGGTCGCTGCGGTGCGCGAGGCGCTGGGGCCGCGGGGGAAGCTGATGGTCGACGTCAATTGCGCGTGGAGCCCGGCCATTGCGATCGAGATGGGCCGCGCGATGGAGCCCTACAAACTCTACTGGATCGAGGAGCCGGTCGCGACCGACGACATCGAGGGCAGCGCCGAGGTCGCCGCCGCGCTCGCGACGCCGATCGCCGGCTATGAGACCGAGCTTGGGCTCTATGGCTTTCGCGAGCTGATCGGGCGGGGTGCCATTGACATCGTGCAGCCCGATCTCGCCTGGTCGGGCGGGTTTTCCGAGTGCCGCCGCATCGCCGCTTACGCCCAGGCGCATCACCGCATGGTGGCGCCGCACGCCTTCGCCAGCGCGGTCAACCTCGTCGCCGCGCTGCATTTCGCCGCTTCGGTCCCCAACGCGCTGGTGCTCGAATGGGACCAGAACCCGAATGCGATCCGCGACGAATTGTTGAAGGAACCGCTGCGCCTCGAAAAGGACGGCACCCTCAAGCTGCCGGAGCGCCCCGGCCTCGGGATCGAACTCGACCAGGCCGCCGTCGAGCGCTACCGGGTCGGGTGAAGCAGACTATCGTCACCCCCGCAAAAGCGGGGGTCCAGGGCCGCAGGGTACGTGGCCCTGGATTTCCGCTTTCGCGGGAATGACAGAAGAGGGGTTTTGCGTGGATAGGCTCTTCACGATCGGCTATGAGAAGGCGCGGCTCGCCGATGTCGTGCAGACGCTCACGATTTCCGGCGTCGCGACCCTTATCGATGTGCGCGACCGGCCGATCTCGCGGCGCCCCGGTTTTTCGAAGCATCAGCTCGCCGCCGCGGTCGAGGCGGCCGGGATCCGCTATCTCTCGCTGCGGGCGCTCGGGACCCCGCCCGAGGGCCGCGAGGCCAACCGGCGGCGCCAATGGGAGCGCTTTTGGGGGATTGTCGAATTAAAGCTCGCCAGCGCCGAAGCGGAGCTCGCCCTGCAGCAGGCGGCGGCAAGCGCGCAGGAGGGCGCGAGCTGCCTCCTCTGCTACGAAGCCGATTGGCACATCTGTCACCGCCGCCGCATCGCCGAGATCCTCGCCGCCCGGCACGGCTTTATTGTCCATCACCTGAGCGTCGACGACAGCGGCGCCTGAGCCCCCACCCCAACCCTCCCCCGCTTGCGGGGGAGGGAGTTACAACCCGCCCTCGCTTGCCCGTCTTCTGACCCTCCCTCGCTTGCGGGGGAGGGAAGGGTGGGGGCTCCTTGGCTGCGCTCAGCAATCCCGGACGCTTCCGCGCTGCTCTTTGATCCGGCCGCGCTGCGCCTTCTCGGCGAGCCGGCGCTGGCGCGACGCGGCGCTCGGCCGTGTGGCGCGGCGGCGAGCGGGCGGGGTCGCGGCGTGGAGGATGAGGGCGACGAGGCGTTGGCGCGCATCGGCCCGGTTGCGCTCCTGCGAGCGAAAGCGCTGGGCGGTGATGATGAGGATGCCGTCCCCCGACACCCGGTGCCCG
>Ga0210394_10007817_pt1 | contig 11157 bp, 11 predicted proteins | sample IncBWC12MmetaG_FD_160121 | JGI IMG/M metagenome (GOLD analysis project Ga0210394, IMG submission 160121) | Forest soil microbial communities from Barre Woods Harvard Forest LTER site, Petersham, Massachusetts, United States - Inc-BW-C-12-M | ecosystem: Environmental > Terrestrial > Soil >... | reverse complement strand
GTTTCGCCTACACTTTTTGCAGGCCGCCATGCATTCCCACTTGCATTCCACAGAATCTTTGTATTACTAGTACGGCAGTACCTAAACGTTCACTCACAGAGTGACGCGTCCCTCCTTCTCGTTGGGGGCCGGAATACGGAGGATTCGTCATGGCGTCCACCCACCCGCAGCTGAACTTTCTCATCACGGCTTCCAATCCAGCCCTGGAATCGTTTGAGCTCGCGCACCTGAATCGACGCGCTCTTATTCGCAAGGAGGCCCACGAACTTCTCGACAAATGGGCCGACGCCGAAGTGGAAGCCAGGTTCGCGCGCTGGATTCTCGATTGCCGCCGCTCCGACGGTTCTGATCGCCCTTCACTCTCGGAGCATCTGCCGGAATTACTCTCAGATAATTCGGCCGATGTGCCAACATTCCCTCCGTCTGGAGGAACTTCCATTCCGGAGTCAAGTGAGCTTGCGCCCTGCACTCCGCAGTTCCTATCAAGGGAACGTGAACCGTCTCGCGCCTCAGCAAACGAGTCGCGCGTGGGCGGACAACTGACTTTGCCTTTGGGGCTAGCGGCAACGTCGCCATGCTTCGACGCCGCTTCTGATAACGCGGGAGCCACTCTTCGGAAGCTCGAGCATCGCGCACAACGCACCGTTAAGGAGACGTCCCGCACCGCCGCGCCTGTGCCGCCAACCCACGTGAAGCATCGATATAGACTCACACGCTCGAGCAGTTCCAGCCCCTTAGGTTCTTGCGCCGTAGAGTCGTCAACCAAATACGTCGCAGCGCAGACTTCGTTGTTGGCCGCGACGCGGCAAATCGCGCCAACGCAAAACGAGTCGGGAATTGAATGCTCAGTTCGCGTTCCCAGCCGATTGTTTGGCACGGCAGATAGCTTTTCCGTTGCAATCGCCGAGAGCATGTCACGTAGCAGGTCCGTGACCCGCGTTTCGGACACCGGCAATGCTTGTGGTCGATTTCCGCGCCAAACATTTCCACACCCGCCCGATCGAGCCGCACCCAGGCCACATACGTTCAGTCGTGATGCATCAGTTCGCGATCCAAATGGCTTACTCGCAACGGAGAGCTTTACGGCTGCGCTCCCGCAAATCGCGTCAAGCAGCGGTCGCTCAACTCGCGCCGCGACCTCCGCCAAGGCTCCCAATCGATTCGTAGGCCAGGTTTCTCGCCGCAAGCACGATAGCGCCGCGCCAACGCTCTTACGATCCGGCGTCACATCGCGAGGAAGCAGTCCGGCACGAACCGGGTATCGCGCGCGAAAACCCAGGAGCCCCGCGCGCGGACTGCGAGCCAGTTCCACGACGCATCGTTTCTGGCAAACGCGCGCGCCAGCCGCCCACGCCAACAGGATCCAACAACAAGTCCGCGCCGCTTCGTAATTTTCCCTCGCCTTCATCGCCGCCATCACCCTTCCTCATTTCATCTCTACCAGCCAACATAAACTATTTATTCCGAGATGGAGGCGAAGAAGCTGTGGTTGGCGACGACTTATGTGCCCGTACAGCGCAGGATGCAATATGATTGATCAATCTGCTCGTTTCATGCTCGCGTGAGGTTCGGAGCGGAATAGCGGTGTGCGGACCTTCACAATGCAGAGTGGGCTCTTGCAGATCGACAAGGTTCATTTCCGGGAATGCACGCGTCGGGGCGAGTTTAGTGCTTGAGAGTCGCAGCCGATCGCGGCGATGTCGCCGCTGGGGACGGTGGCGCGTTAAATGCGACGCGATTAACTTGAAGCTCGTAGTCGATATACTGCTCAAGAGTAACTCTGTCGCCGCCGACAACCGGTCGGCCATTAACAAAAATAGTTGGAGTGCTGTTGACGGAAAGCTTCTGTCCGTCGCGCACGTTGGCTTCGATGGCCGCGATTGGCTCCGATGACGACATGCAGGTCTTCAGCGCATCGGCATCGAGATTCGTTGCGCGAGTAAATGCCAGAATTTTGTCCCACACGTTCTCCGCGGAAATCACTTCCTGGTTCTGGAAGATCGCATCGTGAAGCTGCCAGAACGCTTCGGGCCGCTGCATGAATGCGCAGCGAGCGCCAACGGCCGCCGTCGTAGCCCATGGGTGAATCTGCGCGAGCGGAAAATCCTTGTACACAAAACGAACCTGCGGATACTTTGGCTCAAGCACTTTCAGAGCCTCGTAAAATTCGCGGCAGTGCGGGCATTGAAAGTCGCTAAACGCAACCACAATAACGCGCGCGTCATTCGGCCCTTTCGATGGATTCCCATCTACATGAATTTTCGCGCGGTTCTCCGCATATGGGTCGGAGGACGTCTCGAACATATCTCCCCGCACAAATGTTTTGCCGTCTTTGCTTACGAAGAACGTGCCGCCGTCGGTTTGCCCGTTCAACGTAACCTGAAGAGGTAAGGTATAGAAATCCACTGAAAACGACGGGGCCAGCGGTCCAAGTTTCAATTTAAAGTTAGGTCCCCACGCGAACAAGTTACGGATGAAGGCTTCAGAAGATTTCAACAGTTGCGCCTGTTCTGGTGACACCGAGGACGCGGACCCCGAAGCGGGCGCCCCAGGAGCGGCAGGGGCAGGAGCTGGCGTCGATGCAGTTTGCGCCATGCATTCGAGCGGCACCAAAAGAAATATGATCAAGAGCGCCGCAAATGGTATGCGAGACATTGAAATAAGCCTCCCACAAAAAGTCACAGGGATAATACCGATTCTCAAGCCGCGGCGCAAAACGGGAAATCGCCGTCATGCCGACACGTGCCCGCCGTCAGCATGAGAACTTCTGCGCCAGCGGAAAGCGCCGGCCAACGCTGAAGGCTTTCGACGTCACCTTAAGCCCCGGCGGCGCCTGCTTGCGTTTGTACTCGTTTTGGTCCACACGTCGCACAACAGCGCGAACCAGCTCAATCGGAAATCCGTAGTGGTCCGAGATTTCTTCGGGGCTGCGAACATCCTCAACGTACGCTTTCAAAATACGGTCGAGCACGTCATAGGGCGGCAGCGTGTCCTGGTCGGTTTGATTCGGGCGCAGTTCCGCCGACGGCGCCTTCTTAATCGTTTCCCGCGGAATCCGCTCGCGCGCCCGATTCGCAAATTTCGAAAGCTCCCATACCATCGTCTTGGGCACATCCGAAATCACCGCAAGCCCGCCCGCCATGTCGCCATAGAGCGTGCAATACCCCACCGCCATCTCGGACTTGTTGCCCGTGCTCAGCACCAAGGAATTGAATTTGTTCGAGAGCGCCATTAGCAGATTGCCGCGGATCCGCGCCTGCAAATTTTCTTCCGTCACGTCCACGCTCGTTCCCGCGAAGCTCGGCGCGAGCGTCGAAAGGTAGCTGTGGAAAGTGTCGCCGATCGCCAGCACCTGAAATTGAACCCCAAGATTCTCGGCCAGCCGCCGCGCATCGCGCAGGCTGCCCTCCGACGAATAAGGCCCTGGCATCCCCACGCCGAGAACGTTCTCGGCGCCCAGCGCATCCACCGCAATCGTCGCCACCAGCGCGGAGTCCACGCCGCCGCTCAACCCAATCACCACCTTGCGAAAGCCGCATTTGCGGACGTAATCGCGCGTCCCAATCACCAGCGCGCGGTAGGCGCCCTCGAGCTCGTCGTCCGACTGCGCGCGAATCTCGCCCTCGCCCGTCACCGTGTCGAACAGCACGAGATCTTCTTCGAAAGATTTCGCTCGCGCCGCCAGCCTGCCGTCCGGCATGAACGCGACGCTTGAACCATCGAAGATGAGGCTGTCGTTGCCGCCCACCTGATTCACATACACGAACGGCACGCGATGCTCCTTCGCAATCGCCCGCAGCATGTCGTGACGCAGCGAGCGCTTGTCGATCGCATACGGCGAAGAGGAAATATTCAGCAGCAGCGTGCTTCCCTTCCCCACCAGCTCCGCGACGGGATCGCGGTCGTATAGCCGCTGAGGCCAGAAAGCTTTGTCGTTCCAGCAGTCTTCGCAAATCGTAATTCCGAGCTTTTCGACTTCCAGCGGAAACACGTGCTGCGTATGCGCCGGCTGGAAATAGCGCAGCTCGTCGAAAACATCGTAGGTAGGCAGCAGCATTTTGCGCTGCTCGAAAAGAATTTTCCCGCCGGCTATCAGCGCCGCGGAATTTGCCACGGGCTTGCCGGTATCGTCCTGCGCCTTCCCCACGAAGCCCACCAGCGACGGCAGCGGTATCGCCTTCGCCAGCTTCGCAAGTTCCTTTTGGTTTCGTACGGCGAACGAAGGACGCTCCACCAAATCCTGCGGCGGGTAGCCGCAAAGGCAAAGCTCGGAGAACACCACTATGTCGGCCCCGCGCGATTTCGCTTCCCGCGCCATCTCCAGAATACGGGCTGAATTGCCTTCAAAGTCGCCTACGGTGGGGTTGAACTGGGCAAGCGCAATTTTCATCAGAGGCACTAGCATACGAGGAGCGAGCCCGCTTTTCAATTCTCGGGGACAAGCCACGCAGCCACAAAGACATACAACTGCGGACAGTCGAATCAGTGCCTCGAACGCCAAAAAAAAGCGCTCCCGAAAATGCCGGGAGCGCGCCAAGAAGTAGAGAGAATTCGCTCGAAGATGCTCTTAGACGGAAAACGAGCTGCCGCAGCCGCACGTCGACTTCACGTTCGGGTTGTTGAACTTGAATCCCGAGCCTTCGATAGTCTCGATGTAGTCGATCGAAATCCCGTCGAGGTACATCTCGCTCATCTGATCGACCAGCACCTTTAGCCCGTCAAATTCGTACACGTTGTCGGACGCTTCGTTCACCTGGTTCTCGAATGCCATGTTGTAGCTGAAGCCCGAGCAGCCTCCACCAACCACCGCAACGCGCAGCCCGACCGGCGCGGGCGTCTGTTGCGACAATATTTCCTTCACCTTCGTAACTGCCACCGGCGATAGTTGAACCATGCCCTGAATCCTCCAAGAGGCGCGCCATCTCGGCGCCCGATCACAGTCCTATTATACCAGATGCACTGTTTGCAGCCGGCACGAATCGGCGCAATCTGCACAACTTCTTCCGACTGACCAGCGCCTGCCGCTCCTAACCGTCCGTATCCAGACTACATCCTTATGTACGCTAACGTACTGATACTGCTGCCATTGCAAGCTTTTTGTGCGATTTAGCCTTGACCCCAGACGCCCACCTTGGTAAATTTTTGAGGGTCACGGAACTTCCGGCAAGAGCCAAGAATCTAAGCACTCAGGTTCGCTGAGCACCTAAACGATGAACATTACACGAAGAAATTAAATCACAGGGGACCACAGGCCACGACATGGGCAAAAAGCTTCTGATTATCCAGCCTTCACATTACGCTTCCAAGGCTGATCGCACTGTCTTCAAATCCCGTACCCGCGCTCTCGTACCTCTCGCACTTCCTTATCTCGCGGCGCTCACTCCGCCGGATTGGGATGTCACTCTCGTCGACGAGCAAGTCCAGGACTTCAGCTTCGATACCAAGCCCGATCTCGTCGCCATCACAACCTGGACGGTTCACTCCCTTCGCGCTTACGACATCGCCAGCGAGTTTCGCAATCGCAATATCCCGGTAATCATGGGCGGCCCCCACGTCTGGTTTCACCCTGAGGAAGCCGCCAAGCACTGCGACGCCATCGGCATCGGCGAAGGCGAGCCCATTTGGACACAAATGCTCCAGGACGCTGCCGGCGGCCGCCTCGAAAAAATCTACCGCGCGCCGCAGATGCCCAGCATCGCGGGCCTGCCTCTGCCGCGCTGGGAGAAGCTCGACCTCAAGCGGTACGGCTTCGTCAAAACGTTCTCCCTGATGTCCTCTCGCGGTTGCCCCATGCAGTGCGAATTCTGCTCCGAGCGGCTCTATCTGGGCGGCGGCTTCCGCGTCCGGCCGGTCAAAGACATGATCGAGGAAATCAAGCACACCGGTTCGAAGTATATTTTCTTTGGCGACAGCGATTTCGGCGGCAAGCGTGCCCATGCCATGGAACTTATGGAAGCCATGATTCCTCTGAAGCTCCGCTGGTCAGCCCTATGGACTTCCTTCCTGTGCTACGACGACGAGTACATGGACTTAGCCGAACGCAGCGGCCTCCTCCACGTCAACATGGGCATCGAGAGCATCAATCGCGACACTCTCAAAGGCATGAACAAGAAGTTCAACAAAGTCGATCGTTACAGCGAAATGCTTGCGAACCTCCGCAAACGCGGCATCAGCTATTCTCTGAATTTCATTTTTGGTTGGGACACCGAAACTCACGGAGTCTTCGAATCCACTCTCGATTTCCTTCACGAAGAAAAAGTGCCCGTCGCCTACTTCAATATCCTGTGCCCCGAAAAAGGCACCATGTTCTACGAGAGAATGAAAGCGGAAGACCGCATCCTCAAGCTCGAGGAAATCGGACGCTTCCCCGGAGAGTTCTGCCACATTAAGCCCAAGAACTTCACCGCCGAGGAAATCGAGAAAAACGTCCAGGACATGTACGTCAAATTCTACACCTGGAAGTCCATGCTGAAGCGGCTGCCCTTGCCCGTCACGCAGGCGAACATCGCCTCTTGGGTCGTCAACATTTCACAGCGAAAACTCGCGCAACGCTCTCACGGCGACAACAACAACAATTTCGATTCCTTCTAAGCGCTCGTTCGCTGCCCATTATCTTTTGCTCAGCCACACGACAGTCACGCCGATGCACACCACCGCCACTCCCATCCACCGCTGCTTGCTTACGTGTTCGCCCAAAAATAACGAGGCGCCGCTCGCGCCAATCGCATAATTCAGCGCCGTCACCGGCACCACAAAGCTCACGTTGTCGATCGACAGCATTCCCAGCAGCGAGAAAAACGCTACGGTCATCATCACCAGTCCGAGCCACATCCATCCCGATTGAATCGCCCGACCCACAAACCGCCACAGAGCCGCAAGGCGAAATTCCCCGAATTCACCCACACTCCTCATGGCCCGGGTCATGCACAGCTCGCCGCCCGTTCCCAGAAATACCACGGCCATTAACAAAAGGAATTCGCGCATGTCAAAGTTTTGTCGTTCCGCGAAGATCTGAATCGGCGCCCGTCCCGGTGCCCGCTCCGTGAACCATTTCGTGGCCCGTTCGATGCGGCGTCCCTACAATTATCAACACGCCCGCGCAAATAATCCCAATCCCCAGCCAGCGCATTGGCGGCACAGTTTCTCCGAGCCAGAAGTATCCCAGCAAGCTCACCACTGCGTACGACAGTGCCGAAGCCGGTTGCACGTAGCTGTAATCCGCCCACGTCAGCATCAGCATATAAATCAGGAAAAAAGTCACTAGTGACGCAATTCCCAGCCAAATATACCCAGAAGTAAAAATGCGAACAAAAATCGCCACCGCCTCGCTGGGCGCCCAGGTCATCTCCGCCCCAACGCCCTTCATGCCCTTGCTCAGCAGGACGTTCCCCAACGGCCCCAATATCACAATCACAGGAAGCAGAAGCCAGGTCCTAAGATGAAGTCTGCGGAAGTTGAGGTCCACAACCCTAATTTACAAGAAAATCCCGAATTACCATCAGGCAATCACAAAGATTCGCGATATACTCGCGGGAAGGCCAATCTCCCGATCGGCATTGCTTCGCAGATCGTAAAGGTCCGGCTCCGCCGCAGGCGCAATCTGATCGGGCGCACCCCTATTTCGCGGCGCAGCGCGTCACGTATACCGTAGCCTTCTTTTTCTTCGCGTCGTCACTATCCGAGCAGCCGCTCGCGGGAAAGTGGTCTTTCCCAGCGAGGAACTCTTGCACCTGCTTTTTCATTTCCCCGGACACGTTACCCCACGCTTCATCGATGCATTCCCGCTCCAGCGCAGTCAGGTGCCACGAAAGCGGCGGTTTCGTAGGACACGCGCGCCCGGTTCCTTGCCCAGTCTTTTGCATGGCGTGCCCAGCCTTTTGAATGGCGTCGGTGTTATAGCGGACCAGCGCCCACGCTGTCGCGTAGCCCCTTCCAGTCATTAGTTCCCGAAAATCCTCGCCCGACGTGACATCGCGCACCACCTGCCCCTCCGACCTCACATTGAGCATCGCCAAAATCGGCGCATAGATTTGGTAATACCATTTCTCATCGTCCGCAGTCGTCGCCGGGTCCGAATCTGGAAACGCGTTGATTTGCAGCAACAGAATTTTCGGCCGCGCGTGCGCCACCGCTTTTTCGCCCTCTCGCGGCGCGGTGGCTTCCTTTATGAACTCCGAAAGCGCGAACAGCCCTGAATTATCGAAATATCCGCCGTCGGCAAAGTGCTGCCCGCCCGTCTGGTCGGGGCGCGCGACCGGCGACACGAAGGGAAACGCCGCCGACATCCGGGCCGCGGTCTCCAGGCGCACGTCTCGCCCGTCGTATCGGCTGTGAAAGCTGGTCAACTCATGCGCTTGCCCTGACGTTTTTGGAAAGTTGCTGTTGGTGAACACCATCGGATCTCCGGTCTCAGCGTCCGTGGAATTCAGCAGCAGCGCCGGCCATTTGCGGCTGGTTTCGCCAGCCAGGAGCCGGTCATCGTTGTTGAAATGCGCGCTTTTGAGAATGGCCTTCTCCAGCGCCCAACCGCGATCGGCGCGAGACCAATTCCCTAAAATTCCCGGAAAAATCGCGCGACGCAGATCGGGATGCGTCAGCCCCCATGCCACGGCTTCAAGGCTCGACTCGCGCGCACTCGTCGCTGCTTCCACATCACTCGGGTCGTCTTCCAGGCTCCGCAGATAAAACATCACTCCCACCGACCCGCCGGAAACTCCGCTCAGCACCGCCACGTGATCGGAAAACGCCGGCACTCCTTGCCGAAGTCCGCACAACACCGTGCTGGTCCACGCAGCCGATTGAATTCCGCCGCCTGCCGCCGCCACCACGACGAGCCGCTCCGGAATCCTCTCGAAGATTTCCTGCGGAGCCCTCAGCGGCGCCTTGACCGGCCGCGCCACCGTCTCGAATACGTGGTCCGACGAACCGGGAATGTGCGCGATGCCAAAAAATGCAAGCCCAAGCATCAAGATCGCCGGAACCCGAAACCGGTCAAAAAAGAATGTCAGCCCGCTCAGGACGCAGCACCAGAACATCAGGAGCAGCAGCAGATAGGTGAGCACGCAGGGACTAAAATATCCATGGGACCACTGGCCGGGCTTGCTGAGCTCCTCGAATACTTTCTTTCCAGTCGCCACATAGCTCAAAAAGAAAAGCAGCATGAGGAAAAACCCGAATCGGTGTCCAGCGTGCAGCTTTTGAGGTTTATCGCTCGGCGCCGTCCCGTAGCCGGGGCCAAGCAGCCGAACGAGAAAGCTGCTCACCACGCCGCGGTGCGAGGCGTAGTTGCGATATGTGGAGTTGCGATCTACGGAGTTCCGATCTTTAGAGCCCCGATCGTCGGAGCTCGACGCCGCTCGAGTTCCCTTCACCGCGTTTACTCTCGTCCGAAACGACGGCCTGTTCCTGAAGATCAGCAGCGCAGGAAACGCAAATACCTCCAACGCGGGATCGTCTTCAGGCTTGGCGACTCGCAGCACGAAAAGAAACACGCCCATCACACAAAAAATCCCCAGGCCGAAACCAACTGCGGCCAGAATCAAGAAGCGCGGGAGCGTCACGTGGTCAGGATTCGCCAGCACCATCCGCGCGCGGACTGCGCCGAGGAAGACCGCGTAACCGACCGCGGCCACGGCATAAAGCGCCACCACCTCCCATGTGGCGATACGCTCGTTCGGCGATGGCCGCTTCTGCCATCCGTCGGCGCGCTCTTCGCCGTACAGCAAAACCAGGTAGCCGCACGACAGCGCCTCGCTCAGCAGCAGGAAGGCCAGCAACGAAACGTCGCTCACTTGCAGCGGCTCGATATCAGCCACCCCGTGAAACATCGGCGTCCAGAACGCGAGGGGCAAAGCCGCGCCAAGCACCACCAAAGTAATAAGCGGAACGCGCATCATGTAAACCAGCAGCCAGAATCGCCTAACCACAGACACCTCCACCACCGAAGTGTGCAGCATACCCATCAGCGCCACCATAGTCGCAGAGCTTTTGGCCGTAGATTCCTTGGACGAGTTGTTGCTTTGTGTAGCTCCGAAATTCGCAAACATCGCGGAAACGCAAGCCGCGATTTGTTGCTATTAGAAGCGAAGTGCGTGTTGATTTTGCGGGGTTTAAGTGTGCTTCTAATCGCCGATTGTTGCGATTAGGTTCTTGATGCTGTAAGCCAGAAGGTGGGGGCTGGTGGAGAAGCCAAAACAGATCCTTCGACTCCCGTCGGACTGATCCCCCAAGCTCGACTGATCTTCCAAGCTCGCTTTGCCGGCGACCTGGGAGCCCTGTATGCCGGGGACCCTCCTTCGCCAAGAGGCTCACTGCTGCGGGTAAACTTGGGCGGTCCCGATTTGGCAGGACGACGACCCTGGCCGGGTCGTCGAAGTGCAAAAGTGTGGCGATCATCGCGCGTCGCCGGGGTTTGTTTTCAATGAGTTCAGTCATTTTTTGTTTGCAGATTCGTGGCGATCATCTTCCATAGCCCCGCAGGGCGTCTGCCCCCTCCCTTTCCGTGTTCTTTTCGACAACGCGTGCTGAAGACACACGTCGGCGCTGGCCCCGTCCTAGCGGGGGCACAAAAATAAGTATTAAGTTATCTTAGGATTGATCCATCATATCGCGTTGAATTTAGGATTTCAAGCGCCTTTTTCTTCTTAGGAATTATTGACTGTTGTGCGTGGATCTTGCTGGGGCACCTATTGATGGACCCGTGCGAGTTGGTATATCGCCCAAAGGAGAAAACCAAGTGTGGCAGCTCTTAACGCCAGAACTTCACCGCGCTTCATCAGTACAGAGGCATCCTCAAACAGGCGGCACAAGTAGCTTGTCCAGAGGAAGTGCGGCGGCTTTGAGCGTTGAATAGGCATGTTCCCATGCTCGAAGCTAGGAGCTGCTCTCCGAATGCGCGTCGCGGCCGTATGCGGCCGAAATGCGGTCTAGGAAGCCCTCTATTCGGTGAGGTAGAACGCGGTACACACCGCGTCCTTGGGCCTTGGCAAAATTCCCTTTGATCAATTCTGTTCCGCGCGCACGAACCTGATTCGCCGGCAATCCAGTCGATCTGGAAATCTCCGCGACAGTGACATTCGCGGAAATGTTCGGGTCAAGCTGAGAGGCGATGGCACGGGCAGTCAGAGTAAGCATGACGAGGTCCCTCGCTTGAAGGTT
>Ga0210394_10007816_pt1 | contig 11157 bp, 6 predicted proteins | sample IncBWC12MmetaG_FD_160121 | JGI IMG/M metagenome (GOLD analysis project Ga0210394, IMG submission 160121) | Forest soil microbial communities from Barre Woods Harvard Forest LTER site, Petersham, Massachusetts, United States - Inc-BW-C-12-M | ecosystem: Environmental > Terrestrial > Soil >... | reverse complement strand
TCTACCAGGCTCTCGACGGGCGCGTTTCGCTCTACCACGGCGACACCCGCCTCGAACACTCAGCCATCCCAGGGGGGTGACACTTTTATGTTGCCGTTAGGGTGACAGAATCACGTTGCTACAACAGGGGCGAATTTCAAGCGCCTCTCGAGAGTTTACCTTGTTTCCGTCAGTGGAATTGACCCCAAGTCAATAAATGCGATAGATAACTGCTTTGTAACGCCGAATTGCAATACTGGATACAAGGTTGCAGAGCGTTGGGCGAAAATAGCGCTCACAAGCGTAAATCGGCGCGAATTTAGTGTGCGCCGTATTTGTAGATGGCGGAGCTCGCGTCCTGCCCGAGGCGAGCGAACCGGAGGCTTATGCGATCCTCTTATGTCAGCCTGGCACTAACGTGTGTCCTGGTGCCGGCGTGGGCGTTGGCCCAGGAAAAGTCGGAAGGTCCCGCAAACGAAAAAGCGCAGAAGAGCTATAACGAAGGTATGAAATCCTTGAGTGAACATAGGGAACAGGCGGCGTTGGAGAGCTTCAAGAAGGCAGACAAACAAGACAGCGGTCACTGCCTTGCCTGTCAGAAGAAAATGATGCGTTACGCAGTGGATCTCGGCGATTGGAAGACGGCGGAGTCTGCCTCCGAGGAGATGCTGACGGAAGCGCACGGCGAACGGGAAACGGCTATGGCGCATTATCAATATGCCGTGGTGCTGTTCCAGGAAGGAATGCAGAAGCATAAGGACGAGTATTTCGCGAGAACGCACGAAGAAATTCTCAAAGCGATCGCGGCCTATTCGAATTTTCCCGATGCACTGTTCGTGGATGGCAGGGCGCTTGCCTACCTGAAGCAAGACGACCCGGCCAAGGCTAGGTTTCAGGAGTTTGTAAAAGCCAAATCAGGCGATGATGTCGACCGGCAGCGCGCGTTGCGATACATCTATCGGCCGGAACTTGCGCGCGCCAAGATGGCGCCGCCGTTCATGGTAACAACGATCGATGGAAAGCGGATCGCCATGGACGATTTGCAGGGCAAGGTGGTGCTGCTTGATTTTTGGGCTACCTGGTGCGAGCCCTGCCGGGAAGCGTTGCCGCACATTCGAGACGTGGCAAAAAAGTTTCAGGGACAGCCGTTGGTGATCTTGAGCGTGAGCTTGGACTCCGATGAGCAGAAGTGGAAGGAATATATCGGCAAGAATGAAATGACTTGGCCGCAGTATCGAGACGGCGGCTTCAGCGGACCGGTGGCAAAATTGTTTTTTGTTACCGAGATTCCGCACACGTTTACGATTGACTCGGACGGAGTGCTGCAGGAAGAACATGTCGGCGATGCCTCCATCGAAGGCAAGTTGAAAAAGCTGCTCGCACACGCACGCGAACTGCAACCAGCGGAAGCTACGGCAAAATAGCAGCAGGGACGCCGAAGCTGGTGTTTTATGGAAATGGTGGGGCTGGGGAGATTCGAACTCCCGACAAACGGTTTAGGAAACCGTTGCTCTATCCATCTGAGCTACAGCCCCACAGCAGCAGTTTACCACGACATAAATTAGTTGCAGGAGCCCCCGACCCGCGACACGCTACAAATAATCATGCGCTGATGTTGCCTCTAGTGCGGGGCATCCGGAGCATCGTCTACGCTTCGCACGCGATCTCCCACACGCACCTGCCCGGAGCCGGAAAACGTTGCCATGGCGTAATCGTCAGCCACTTCGGTTACCGTAGCTTCACCGACCTGCTCCACGACCGGCGGCAAAGACGCTCCCGTTGCGGGATCGGCGACCGCGCGAATTTCCCGGACGATGGCCAGTTTGTCGCCTACCTTCACCCCGGACTTCTTCCCAAGATTCAGCGTTACCGAATTCTCCGCAACCTCCGCCACCAGGCCATCCATCGCAATCTTAAGAGTCGGAATTTTCTCCGCAAACGAATTGAGCTGTACGGAGATCTTTTCAACGGCGTTCCCTGACGCTTCTCCAAGCAGGCTGTTGACGAACTCGCTGCCCAGCATCTCTTGCGTGCTCTTCGGTTTTCCGTGACTTCCGCCAACAGTAATGCGAATCACCTCTCCGCTGCGCGCGGATTCGCCGCTGGCCGTGAATACGGCAAGCACCTGGCCGCTGCTCATCTCCAGAACGCGCGAAGTGATATCGACATACGCTTTCGATTTTCGCGTGCTCATCCCGGAATGACCGCCGCCTTCCTTCTGTTCCGACTCGGCCCCGAACCGCGTAATCCTCCCGACAATCATGGCGTCAAGCCCAAGCATCCGTCCAATTCTTGCAGCCGTGGTGGCGGGATCCGTGTCATTTGCCTCGGAACGATTCTGCTCGTCGAGAACTTTCTTGAGCGCGGAGCGGTCGACAATCGTGTACTTTCCTCCCTCCACCAGCTTCGTAATGATGAGTGCCGAGATGCCCTTGCCGGCGGCGCCTGCATCGGCGCCAAACGCTCCGGAAGCCGCCATACTCCCGCCCGTGTCATCTTCGAAATCCAGGACCGCGACCCGTTTTTTCTGGGCGCCCGCTTGCGGGCAGGCAGTCGAACACAAGAACACCAGCCAAGTCGCAAGGGCCGCGCGCCAGAAAACTCGCTTCAATCGCATGTCCGACCTCATGGGAACTCGAACTAACCGAAACCAAATCAGAATTCTGCGGAGTATGTTGAACCTTGCAATCGCCGCATCATACAAGGATCAGAAACTCAGGAACAACCAACGTACTTTGTGGCAGAAGAACCCCGCCCTTCGCATTCCTGGGGGCAGCCGTTGAATCGCCTGCACGGCAACCGCCTGTGGTATTATCCAGCCTCTAAACACAAACCGCGACCGCCCGCGCCCGCTGGAGGAAATCATGAGCAGTGCCCTGAAGTGGATCGGGATAGTTATCGTTGTTTTGATTCTGTTGCTGATCATCGCGCCGTTTTTGATCCCTGTGGACAAATTCCGGCCGACCATCGAACAGAAAGCTACCGAAGCGCTGGGCCGCAAGGTACAACTGGGCAAGTTGAGCTTGTCGCTGATCAGTGGTTCGCTTGGCGTGGATAATCTTTCCGTGGCCGACGATCCGAAATTCAATTCCGGGGCGTTCCTCACTGCGAAATCGGTGAAAGTAGGCGTCGAGATGATGCCGTTGATTTTCTCCAAACAGGTGAACGTAACCAGCATCGTTATTGATAACCCGCAGGTTATGATGCTGAAAGATCCAAGCGGTAAGTGGAATTTCTCATCCATTGGCGGCAATTCCAGCACTCCCACGCAAAAGCCTTCGTCCAGCGGAAGCACTCCCGCCGTCTCCATCGGTAAGCTTGAGTTGAAGGATGGACAGATCACGATAGGCAACACGAATTCGCAGAAACGCAGCGTTTACAGCAACCTAAACCTGACCGCCAGCGATGTTGCCCTGACGAATAATTTCCCGGTGGTTCTTACCATGAGCTTGCCGGGCGGCGGCACCCTGAAAATTGACGGCAAGGTCGGCCCATTCGATGCCACTGACGCCGCGCTTACGCCGCAAAACGTGAAGCTCACCGTCGACAATCTGAATCTGGCGTCAACGGGGTTCCTCGACCCCTCGCTCGGCTTGGGCGGAATCGCGGATATGAACGCCACTCTGGTCAGCCAAAGCGGAATCATGAACACCAAAGGCCAGCTTAAATTGTCCAAGGCGATTCTGGTCGCCGGTGGCCAAGCGGCGAGCGTACCCGCAATTGTCAATTTTGACACCAAATACGATCTGGCCAAGGGCGCCGGGGTGCTGAACCCCTCAACGCTGAACATTGGAAACGCCAAAAGCAACCTTAGCGGCACCTACCGTTCCGACGGTGACAATTTCGCCGTAGACCTGAAAATTGATGGACAAGGCATGCCCGCGACGGATCTGGAGTCGTTTCTGCCGGCGTTGGGGATTAATTTGCCCAGCGGGTCGAAGCTGACCGCTGGAACATTGAGCACGAATCTGCACGTTTCTGGACCGACCAACAAACTGGTGACCGACGGCACCATCGGCCTCTTCAACGGGAAGCTAGCCGGATTCAACCTTGGGCAGAAAATGGCCGGAGTCGCCTCATTGGCGGGAATAAAAACCGGCAATGACTTGGACATCGAAAAACTGACCACCAACCTGCACATGGCGCCGACGGGATTGAAGGCGGACAATCTGGATCTGGTGGCGCCGCAACTCGGCACCGTGGTCGGCGGTGGAACGCTTGATTCCAAGAACAATATGGACTTCAAACTAGTGGCGACCGTTAACAGTTCCATGCTGAGCGGGGCTGGGGGTGCGGCTGGGAGCATGGTGGGCGGCACCATGGGTAAGGTGCTCGGCGGCGGAGCCAACTGCAAGAATGGTGGGATCAAGGTGCCGCTGCAGATTCATGGCACGACTTCGAATCCGCAGTTTGTGCCGGATGTAGGCGGGGCAGCAGCAGGGATGTTGAAATCGGAACTGTCTTGCGGCGGCGGTGACGCGGCAGGGGGGTTGCTGAAAGGCGTCACTGGGGGAGCCGGCGGTGGCGCTGGCGGAACTGCCGACACCATCAATCAACTGGGCGGGCTGCTCGGCAAAAAGAAGAAGCCCTAGAACCTTTGCCGGGCCGAATTCGCAAAACGAGGAAAAAAAGACAGGCGTTCGCGCCTGTCTTTTTTTGTTGAAAACGTCCACAGAATTACGAAAGCGCGCAACTTTATATCGGCAACCGCGTATCTAAGAATGGACACCATGCGCCCCTGCACAAAGATCTTGTTCGCGGCTGTTGCAGCCGTCCTCCTTCTCTGTCCGGCCCACGCACAGGACGTGCATAAAATCCTGGATCAATACCTAAAGGCCGTGGGCGGAAGCAAAGTCGTGTCCAAGCTGCAGACCGTTTCTCTGGATGGGACATTTGCCGGAAGCTCCATCAGCGAGACTGGGGATAAGCCCGGAACTTACACGTTCATTCTCAAGCAGCCCAACCGCTATTACTCCGAGGTTCGCGCGGATGGCAAAACGCTGATCGATGGGTACGACGGCAAGTCGGCTTGGCACCAGATGGAGAGCGGAGAGATTTCGACTTTGCTGGGCGAGCAAGCCGTGCAGGTGGAGGCGGCGGCGCGCTACTACAACGCCCGTATGCAATCGCTGGCGAAGCTGAAAATCGGCGCGGCGTACAAGGGGGAAGCTCAAGTACACGGTCGAGCAGCGCAGCAGGTCGAACTTACCTATCCGACCGGCGTGCAGTGGGAAGTCTTCTTCGATCCCCAGACACATTTGATCGTCGAAGAGAAAGCGCTGATTAGCGGCGTGCCGCGGGATATTTTCTACGACGACTACCGCGCAGTGAATGGATTGAAGGTTCCGTACAAAATCGAGATTCACCGTGGCGAGCAGCAATACACGGTAATCGTGACGCGGGTTAGCGTGAACGAAACGGTTGGCGAACGTGTGTTCGATTTCCCCAAGAAGTCCCAGGTCCAACTCCCCGACTTGAAGAAACTTTTCGAGCAGATTGACGCGAACCAGAAAGAAATCGACAAGGTGAAGGAGAATTACGCCGGGTCGCGCGTGGAAGAGGAAACGGAATACGACAAGTCCGGAAAAATCACCAAGAAAGAGGAAAACGAGTACACCTTTTTCTATTTGAAGGGCGATGAAATTTCCACGCTGGTCAAAAAAGAAGGGAAGTCACTGAGCGAAGAGGAGCAGAAGAAGGAAAACGAGAAAACTCAGAAGCAGATCGCGGAAATTCAGAAGAAAGACGAGAAGAAGGAAGCCAAGGAAGAAAAGGCCAAGGAACAAGGCAAGGAAGCAAAGGATAAAGAGGACGAGCCGGGAATCGAGATCTTTCTGCGCTCTTGCCAGTTCGTCAATCCACGGCGCGAGAGATTCCGTGGGCAAGACGTGCTGGTGTTCGATTTCGAGCCGAACCCGGAGTACAAACCGAAGAATCTTATAGAGAAAATCGTCAAGGAACTTGCCGGGGTTATCTGGATTGACGAAAGAGCCAACGATGTTGCTCGACTGGAGGCGTATTTTCTAAACGACGTGAAAGTTGGTGGCGGAATGCTGGCTAATCTGCAGCGCGGAACGAGTTTTGTATTCGAGCAGGCCTATCTAAATAACGAAGTGTGGTTGCCTACGTATGAGGAAGCGCATATCGGCGTTCGCGTGCTGATGGTGAAAGGGTTCAAGGTAAATGCCGTCACGCGGTATTCGGATTACAAGCGGTTTAACATCGAAACGTTGAACACGATTAACAAGCCGAAGGAAACGCCCGCGGCCCCGTCGAAGACGCAATAAAACGTCTTTTATAGCGGCTGCCTTCCGAGGCGGCCCTCTCTTAGCTAGCAGTGGTGTGGCGAAGGACTTCCTGAACTTTTTGCACCAGCGTTGCCGGAGAAAATGGCTTCTGCAGAAACGCCAAACCCTTTTCTAGCATTCCGCCGCTGGTGATCACGTTGTCCGTGTAACCGGACATATACAGAACGTGAATGTTGGGGCGACGCGCGGTGATGCGCACGGCAAGCTCACGTCCGCTTCGGCCGGGCATAACCATATCGGTGAGCAGTAGATGGATTTCGCCAGTAAATCCCGCGGCGACTTCCTCGGCGTGTTGCGGATCGCGCGCCGGCAAAACTACAAAGCCGTGTTCGGTGAGAACCGTCTTAATCAGATCGCGAACAGCGTCCTCGTCCTCAACCAGAAGCACGGTTTCGTTGCCGCGCTGGAATTTTTGCGGTTGCGGAACGGAGGGCTGTTCTTCGAATTCGTCAACGCGCGGCAGATAAACTTTGAACGTGCTGCCTTTGCCGGGTTCGCTGTAAACCCAGATGTAACCGCCACTCTGTTTCACGATGCCGTAAACGGTGGAAAGCCCTAACCCGGTGCCTTGCCCGCTTTCCTTGGTGGTGTAGAAAGGCTCGAAGATGTGTGCTACGGTCTCGCGGTCCATGCCAACGCCGGTGTCGGAAACGGCGAGCATCACGTACGGACCGGGCTTCACGGTGACGTGTTCGTCGGCGTAGTTGGAATCCAAATCCACATTGCTCGTTTCGATGATCAGACGGCCGCCGTCCGGCATCGCATCGCGGGCGTTGACCACCAGATTCATGACCACTTGTTCGATTTGCGCAGGATCGGCTTTCACCTTGCCGAGCTTTTCCTGAATCCTGGTGAGCATCTCGATGCGCTCGTCCATGAGCCGTCGCAGTAGCGCGTCCAGGTTTAGAGTGATTTTGTTCAGGTCCAGGGTCTTCGGCTGCATCACCTGGCGTCGGCTGAAAGCCAGAAGCTGGCGGACCAGCGCCGCGGCGCGCTCCGCGGCGTTTTCGATGCGTTCGATGTCACTGTACAATTCAGAGGGAACGTTGCGGCGGCTTAGCGCCAGCTCGGTGTACCCGGTAATGATGGTGAGCAAATTGTTAAAGTCGTGCGCGATGCCGCCCGCCAGACGCCCGACGGCTTCCATTTTGCGCGACTGCTGTAGCTGCGTCTCCAGTTGTTTGCGTTCGGTTATATCCACCATGATGCCTTCCATCAGTGGATGCGAATCGCTGCCGTGAACGATGACCGCATTGTCGTTCAGCCAGACTTCGCGACCGTCTTTCCGCTTCACCCGGAATTCCGCCTGGAACGGTACGCCCTTCTCGCTGGCTTCTTCCGCAGCTACGACCGCGGGTAGATCCAGTGGATTGATCTTATCCGCCCAATCGTGAGCGATGGCCAGCCACTCATCGGCGGTATAACCGAGAATGGCTTCGATCTGCGGGCTGACGTAATACCATTTGCCGTTGATGCCGATTTCGGCGATGTACGTGATGGCGTTGACCTGCTCGACGAGCATGCGGTACTTCGTTTCGGCTTCGCTGCGTGCTTTTTCCGCTCGTTCGCTGCGCGAAAGGTCGCGGCAAACCCACGCTGTGCCGCCATCCGGCATCGCGGCAACGGTAAGCTCCACTGGAATAACGCTGGCGTCAGGCCGTTTCAATGAAAGTCGCGCCGACCATTTGCCGGACCCTTTTAGCGCATCGCGCGCTTCCTGTTCCAGGCGGGCGATATCTTGGAAGGCGTAAACAACTTGCCACGGTTTTCCGGAAATGCGGTCGGGACTTTCAAATCCAAGCATTTGTGCCAACGACTGGTTGGCATAAACGTGTACGCCTTTTTCATTCACAATAGCCATGCCATTAGACGATGTGTCCATGGCCAAGCTCTGGCGCCGAACGGTTTCTCCGTCTTCCAGTTGGCGATGTTGGCTCAGGCCGATGCGCAAGGCGTAACAGACAAACGAGACGCCCAGCAACGTGAAGCGAATTGCTTTCCAGCCAGGACCGATCTGCGCTACCTGAAAAAGAATGATCAGCGGACTGAACGCAAACATGCCGTTGGTGAGGATGAGCTCCAGCACGGATTTCGGACGCACGCGGCGCTGACCGGGTTTGTCCTCGCAGGGCAGCCATTGAGCCGACCAGAACGCGGCGTAAAGAAGCGGCAGCGACCATGCGAGATCAATCCAGGTGCCGGTAGGAGTTTCGTTCTGCACCTGCTGCGCTAGCGCAACCGTGGAGAACAGCGTGTAAATGAGGGCGTAGATCGCCAAACCGCCATATAGCTTCCGTATTTGCGCGTGTCTCCCGCGCCACCACTGCAGGATAGAGAGCGCAAGAATGCCGCTGTCCGCTAGCGACATCACGGCGAATTCTCGGCGCAGCGCTTCGGTTTTGTTCAAGTCCAGCGCCGGAAGGTAATACATTCCGAAATAAATGAAGAAGAAAAGAATGCCAATCTGGGCGAAGTCCAATGCTTCGGCCAAATCTACCTGTGAATCCGTTTTTTCCTGGTCCAGGAAAATAGCCATCACGAAGAACATGCCATGGGTGTCGAAGAGAAAACGGATGAGCGAGCTGGAGGGAGGTTCGGTGTGCTGGATGACTTCGTAGTAGGTCCAGCCAAGATCCGCAATTCCCCAAATTCCCATGCCGCAGCCAACCAGAATCCAGAACGAGCGGCTGAAACCCGGAGCTTTTCCCGCGGCACGAAAACTGAGGAATGTCGCCAGAAAACTGCAGAAAATCTGGAGAGCGTTGCCGATCAGCGAGCCGACCGAACTGGTGCCTAGATACACCACGGTCGCGACGTGGGATAGGAGCACCAGAAGAGCCACGAAGGTAAGGAGACGAGGGAAACGAGAGCCTGTCACGGTTGGTCCTAGTACTTGCTCCTTTTTCCCATTTTAGAACGCCACTCGGCGAAAGGGCTAGGGTCAAAGCGCGGTGTGTTCGGGTAGCTATCAACCGAAAGGACTCCGGTTGGGTAATATAGGCAGTATGAACCCGACCGTACAAAGCGAAGCGAAGGGCAATTTTGGACTGGCATGGATGTTACTGTGCCTGGCGTTTGGCGTGCACATTTGGGATGAGGCGGCGCACGGTTTTCTGGAGTATTACAACGCCACAGTGCTTACTCTGTGGGCACATTTTTCGTGGTTCCCGAAGATCGACATGGGATTCCGTCCGTGGGTGTTGGGAGTGTCTGGAGTCGCTGTCGTTTTATTGTTGCTGACGCCCTTCGCGTATCGGAATGCGCCGTGGATGCGTCCCTTGGCTTATCTCTTTGCGGGAGTGCAGCTTCTGAACGGTCTGGCGCACGTGGTGTTCACGATTCTTGGTCATACCGTGCCGTCGGTGGTGTTTGAGGGGCCAGCGCCGGGGTTTTACAGCGCACCGCTGCTGCTGGCGCTCGCTGTATTTTTGTTCTGGCGGTTGCGGCAGAGTAGTTCCAGATCAATTGCACGAACGACGGTTTAGCGTCAGGGCTGACGGAGCGGACCGCCTCCCTTCCTTCCTCAGGACAAAGGTGGTCCCTACACAAGAAAGAAAGTTAGCGGCCCTCGAAGGGGTAGCGGTCTTGCGATTGGACTGCCGCGGCTATGCGGCGACGCAGGGCGATGGTGTCGACGGCGTTGCGTTTGCCGAAGCGACGCAGGACGGCCAATTGCGTGGTCAGCATGTCGCCTTCGTGGACCGCGGCAAGTGCGCGCTTGGCTTCGTGGTCAACGCGCTCGGCGGCGTCCGCGATGAATACGCGAGCGGCATCGAGCATTGCGGAAGAAGCGGCTTCGCCCTTGGCTTGCGCGGCTTTTTGAGCGCGAAGCAGGCTGGACTCCATGGCGTAAATTTCCATGACAATGTTGGCCAGCGCGGCGACCAATTCCTGTTCGTCGGCGAGCTTTTCGCGGAATTTCTGGACTGCGCCACCCGCCGCTTGCAGGAAAATTTTCTTGGTGTTGACGACGACCTTGGCTTCTTCGGCGAGCACACCTTCGGGAGATTCCTCGAAGGACGGTCCGGCGAGAATTTCATCGGCAAGTTTCATGGCTGCGGGAATCAGCGGCAATTGGCCGCCCATGGCGCGCTTCATCAGCATTTGGATGATGAGCATGCGATTGATTTCACTGGTGCCCTCGAAGATACGATTTACACGGGCGTCGCGGTAGGCCCGGCACACCGGGTAGTCTTCGTGGAAGCCGTAGCCACCCAGGATTTGCACCGCTTCGTCGATCACGAAGTCCAGCATTTCGCTGCCGTAAACTTTTGCGATGGAACTTTCGATCGCGTATTCTTCCAAAACTTTCATGGTGTTTTGCGTTTTGTCGCCGGAGCCGGCAGCCGCGTTCATGGCCGCTTCCATGTTGCCTGCGCTGCGATACACCATCGATTCGACGGCAAAAGTGCGAATAGCCATTTCCGCCAGCTTTTCGCGGATCAGGCCGAATTCACCGATCTGTTTGCCAAACGCTTTGCGTTCTCTGGCGTATTTTGATGCGGTCATCAAAGTGTGTTTCGCGCCGCCGACGCAGGAAGCCCCGAGGGTAAAGCGGCCGGCGTTCAGCACGTTGAAGGCGACGATGTGGCCGCGGCCAAGTTCGTGCAACAGATTTTCTTTCGGGACTTTACAGTTTTCGAGAAACACGGGAGTAGTCGAGCTGCCGTGCAGACCCATCTTGTGCTCTTCGTTGCCGGGTTTGCAGCCGGGAAACGCGCGTTCGACGATGAAGGCGCTGAGTTTTTCGCCACCCACTTTGGCGAAGACGATGTATAAATCGGCAAATCCACCGTTGCTGATCCACATTTTCTGGCCGTTCAGGAGGTAGTGCGTGCCTTCGGCATTCAGGTCCGCGCGGGTAAGCAGG
>Ga0210394_10007814_pt1 | contig 11158 bp, 15 predicted proteins | sample IncBWC12MmetaG_FD_160121 | JGI IMG/M metagenome (GOLD analysis project Ga0210394, IMG submission 160121) | Forest soil microbial communities from Barre Woods Harvard Forest LTER site, Petersham, Massachusetts, United States - Inc-BW-C-12-M | ecosystem: Environmental > Terrestrial > Soil >... | reverse complement strand
ATAAAGTCGTAAACAGCGACGTTACGGCAACCTGAATTAACGTCAAGGCTCCCGGAGAATACCGGATACTGTAATGGCCAATGCTGATGACGTGCAGCGCAAACATGAAGGCACACGCAAGGACGAGCAGATCGCCACGGTTCAGCGCTGACAATCCCGAGGGCGGTACGGCGAGAAAATAAAGTCCGATAAACGCCGAGAGAGCACCGAACCAAACCCACAAAGGCGCGGGGCGCGATCCAAAGAGCGCGAGCAAGAGAGGAACAAACACAACAAAGAAACCGGTGATGAACGCAGCTTTTGAGGGGGTGGTGAGCGCCAGCCCGGCCGTTTGAAACGCGTATCCCCCAAACATGCAGCAGCCAATGAGCGCGCCTGCACGGAAGCCGCTTGCACCTGCCACTCGAAGTTGACTTCCATACATCAAGATCAACACGACGGTGGCGAGGAGAAAGCGCAAAGCCAGGAAGACAAAGACGGACGCATTGGCCAAAGCGTCTTTGACCAGTACGAAAGTTGCGCCCCAAATCAGGGTACAAAAGATGAGCAGAAGATCGGCTTTGAGCTTCCGAGACATTGATGGGTACGGTTTACGGTACTAACTGTGTGTTAGCAAAAGTCAATAAGGCTTGCACTATCTTCATTTACGAGCTATCCTTATTGTCGTGGAGTTAGCCGAAGTTAGTCAAAACTAGCCGAAAAGACTCCATAGGAACTCCACGGAGGGTCGATGACAGCCCGAAACAAGAGATTTCGATTTTCCGTCGAGAAGTTAGCCGCATTGCCCATTCCTCCGAAAACGGTCACAGTCTATTACGATTCCGATTGTCCTGCTCTTGGTGTAAGGCTCCAGCCGTCCGGTTGCAAATCTTTTTTCGTTCTGAAGCAAACCGCTGGCCGTCCACAACGCAAGACCCTAGGCCGCGTAGGTGAACTGAAGTTAGACGCGGCGCGCGAACTCGCGCATGGTCTTTTGCACCAACTTGCGAAATGGAAAGCGGACGGCGCAGCGGGTCTCTCGCCATTGGCGCGACCGGAAAAAGGCTTTACGTTTTCGGACGCGCTCGAAAGTTACGCCAAAGGGTTACACGCGCCACGGGAACGCAAACCCATTAAAGACCCTGTGGCGGCGGAAGCGCGGATTCGCTGGCGTGCCAACCGGTACCTTGCGCCGATTATGGCGTTGCCGGTTGAACAGATTACGGGCTCGCGGCTCGAATCGCTGCATCGCTCTATCGGCGAAAACTGCGGCAAGATTGCCGCGAATCGTGCCATCGAACTCGCGCGGGCGGTTTTCCGCCACGCCATCAAAAAAGGTTTGCTCGCAGGGCCGTTGCCGACCGCGAATGTCGAGCGATATGCGGAAACCAAGCGCGAAAGATTTCTCCAGCCGGATGAACTCGTGCGCGTGTATCAGGCGTTGGAAGCGGAACCGAATGCAGACCTCCGCGATTTCGTTTTATTGTTGCTCGCTACTGGCGTTCGAAAATCGTCGCTGTACGCTGCTCGCTTTGAGCAAATCTCCGAAGCGTTCGAAACTTGGAATCTGCCGACCAGCAAGAACGGTTCACCTTTGATAATCCAGTTGACGCCGCGTGCGCTCGCCATTTTCGAGGCGCGCCGCAAACGGATCGGCGACGGCTCGCCGTGGGTGTTCCCTTCTGCAACCAGTCGCAGCGGTCACGTGATGGATTTTCAACGCCAGTTCGAACGGTTACGCAAGGCCGCGAATGTTGCCGACTTCACCACGCATGATCTGAGGCGCACTGCCGCGTCCTACATGGCTATCAGCGGCGCGTCTCTGCCGATTATCGGCTCCGCACTCGGCCACAAAAGTTTAGACAGCACTTCGATCTATGCGCGGCTCCACGGAAGCGCGGTCAGGCAATCGCTTCTCGCGGGCGAAGCAGTCCAGGAACAGATGATGGCAAAAGCACGCAAGCAACTGAAGGCGACAGCGCGCAGACAACAAAAAAGTTTGCCAGTAACTTCGGTTAATCTTTGACCGTGGAATGTTAACAGAGTATAATGGCGATGTTTGAAAACCATACTGTCCGCGACGGCTGCAAAGCCGTACACCAACGGACTGAAAGAAAGCAGGTGTTAATGACAATAAACTGAAAGGTAGGTGTAGCTATGCCTCGCACCCGTCCTGTTCGTCGCAGACTCCGCTCGGCTTCCTCTCCCGCTCCGTCACTTCCCGAACCAAAAGCAATCGTCCCTGATATTTGGTATTCCGAAGAGGAGTGCGCCGCGTTTTTGCGCCTGCGCAATAAAAAGACTCTGTGCGTCTGGAGATCGCGCGGCGAGCATCCCGAACTACGGCACTCGAAACCCTTCGGAAAAACCCTGTATCGCGGGTCCGACATAATCGCGTTTTTGTCTGGCAATGCAACCGCGCCCGAAACTTCGAAGCGGAAAGCGAAGGTGGCGCGATGACAACCACACGATACGAATACAAAATCCACCCGCTTGCGCTGCTCTTCCCTGAGATGTCGCCCGAAGACTATAAGAAGATGAAAACCGATATGGAATTGCACGGTCAGATAGAGCCGATCATGCTGTCGTCAGATGGCGAGACATTGCTTGACGGACGAAACCGGCTTCGGGCCTGCAAGGAACTCAACATTGTGCCGCGTGTGGAACGCTTCGACCCGAGCAGACCCTACCAGTCGGAAGCGGACTATATTTTCGCGGCCAATGTCTTGCGCAGGCATTTGACCGATGACCAACGCGCGGCCATCGCTAACAAGTGGGCCGATGCTGAACGCCAAGCTGCGAAGGAAAGACAGAAACAGCACGGCGGGACGGCACCCGGGCGCAATAAAAACACTTCGGGCGAATCCGCCCAGAGTGTTCGCACCCGCGAAGCCATCGCCAAGAAAGTGGGTATCACTCCGCACAAGGTGCGGCAGATGGAAACCGTAGGGAAGTATCTTCCCGATCTAGTTCCCAAAATCCAATCGGGCGAGCTAAAACTAAAAGACGCCTACAAACAAGCACGTAATTCGCAGAAGTGGGAAGAGCACAAGGCGGCCCAAATGGAGACGGTCGCGAAGTATGAGCCTAAGTTAGTTCCTGCAGTAGAATCCGGCGCGATCACACTCACAAAGGCGTATAGGGCAGCCGGTCTGGCAAAGAAAAAGTTGGAAGAAAAAGCAGCCCGCTCCGTGGCTCCTGCGAAACCCAACGGCACGGAGCAATCTGAAGCCGAAGCCGACGCGGCTCTAGTAGAGTCGCGCCAAACCACGAAGGCGTTAAACTCGCTCATGGTCTGGTTGTACGGGTTCGAACGCGATAACCTTGCGACGGCAGACCCTGAAGAAGTACGCGCCAGGCTCATTCACGAAGGCGAACGGATGAAGTCCAACCAACTCGAAATATTGCGCTCCTGTCACGAATGGATGGGAGCGATTCTGCGGCCCGAAAAGGCCAAAGCCGTAGGCGGTTTAGTGAACTAGGATTTTGTGCGGTTCGCTACAAAAAAGCGCAGAGCGTTTTGAACGGATTCACAGTCTGCACAAATAACGGGCACTTGACTTCGAGTACAGGCGGGAACTATACACGAGAAGATGACGGGGGCGACGGGATTCGAACCCGCGTGACGGTGCCATAACACCGTTACTGGATTAACAATCCAGCGCGTTCGACCACTACGCAACGCCCCCGTCACCTTTTCTATCGTTCCTTACCGTGCAACGCAAGAAGATGACGAGCACTTGGCGTGTGGAATATTTTTTTAGGTGTGGAAACGGTGGAAAAGTGGAAAACGGCCCTTCAAAGTGTTGAAAAACCGGTGGAGTGGAAAAGGGCCTTCAAAGTGTGGAAAAAGTTAAAAAGCTGAGGAATCGTGTGGAAAAAGGCAAGTCTGAGCGTACTCAAAACTTGCCGCGCTCCACGAAGATATTGTTCGATGTCTTCCCGCAGAAATAACTAAAACCCTAACTTCGTCCGCGCCGCGCCGCGTATCGTTCTGTGCGGGTCGTCTCTATCGTTCAACTGCTCCACATAGGCCGGAGCTGGCGCGCTGCCAGTGCGAACGGCGTCGGCGTTTGGCGTTGGTGAGTTGCCCACGCTCGGATGCACTACGGGATTGCGAAAATCTGGTTGCACATAGTTAGCCATTCTTGTTCACTCCTGAAAAAAGTTTCATCCGCTCACACACACAAGCGAGAACTTGCGACCGATATTCCGAATAGTGATCGCCAGCTTCACGAAAGAGCAAGTTCGAAATCGCCGTAGCAATGACGGACGGCACGGCAGGAGTTTGTGACGCCAGTACAGCTTTCACCACGCCGTCAACGATTGCCAGAACGTCGATTGGTTCGCTCATTTCGGACCGAAAGTTTTCTGTGGAAAGTTACTGCTCAGCGGTTCGCCACTGCCACGGCTGCCAGGACGAAACTTCGGACAGTGCAAAACTTGATGCGCGATTCTCAGTGTTACTTTGTAGCTGATGGAATATTTGTCGGCGATGTCGACGGCGGGATTTTGGTGTCCACGAATCTCGGCAATGATTTTCTCGCGCGTATCTTCTGGCACGGCGTCCCATAGCCTTCGGCGACCGAAGCCATGTTTCTCCGCGAACTGGCGCACAAGGTATTGACGCAAGCCGAGTTTTTTCGTGATGCGTCCGGTTCCCTTTCCCTCTTGGAGTAACGCGAGAACTTCGGCTTGCTCCTTTGGCGTTAACACCGGGATGCGTGGACCTCGCCGTGGCAGTTCCATCGCAAACTTTTTCAAAGTGCGGTAGACGGAGTTTCGATGGCAGCGAAGCATGCGCGCGATTTCGGCGTGAGACTTTCCGGCGGCTCGCAACGCCACGATTCTTTTTTCCGCTTTCTCGGTCAAGTGATGGAAGCCTTTTTTCATTCTTCGCCTTCTTCTGCAAGCACTCGGCGAACCGTCGTCGCGGAGATTCCGCCGAAACGTCCGGCTATTTCTACGGCACTAAGACCATGTTCGACCTTGAGACGGACCATTCGCGCGCGCTCTTCTGGTTTGAACATCGGATTACGGCCACGCCGATTCGCAGGGTCGGCCACTCGGCGACCTGTGAGAATGTTTTTGTTTTCGTCGGGAAGACGGACACGCCGAAACTCCGCGACGCTGCTTTCCACAAGTTGGCTGATAAAAAGTTCTACGCTTAACTCTGGACAGGAGACGCGCTGCATTTCGAGAAGGCTTGCGACTAGCGGTTTGCGCAAGTGGACGCGAAAGAATGCGACAACCTTCGCGGCTTGTCGGGGGTCTGCGGCGGCCACGTGAACTATTTCGCGGTCCAGGTGTTCGGCAGCGCGGTTTTGACGTACAACGTGGTAGAAGTCGAGCCGTCCTGGCGCAAATACAAACTTCCAATCGCGGCAGTGCTGAGATCGCCAGCCGATGAATCGTTCGCGCTGACGTTTGGGTCTCCGCTTCCGGAAACAATCTTGAGTGGCGCATTGTTCGCACCGATGCCTAACATCAGGCCATCGAGCGGGTTTGTGATTGCACTCGGCATATTTTTTCCTTTCTTCAGTCTGTATCGGTCGCGTCGACCTGCACAAACTTTCGAAGCGCGGGATCCACCGTCGACGTATCTACCAAGCCGTTGCCTAGCTCCGGTGCGCCGTGCCGCGGAACCGCGCGGACGTTGTCGGGAATAACGCCCATGACGCTATCCGGCATGATGCCACTGCGCTTTTCTAGTTCGTCATTGTCGCCCGAACCCATCGCTTTCAAGATTTTCGCCTTCCCAGCGTGGTATTCACCTTCGTCCGTGTAGCGTTCTGTCAAAAAGTCGTGCTTGTCTGCCATGACGGCATGGCATTCCGCCGCTTCGTTGTGGCTCTCATCGCCGTCTTCGACTTTGGCGGTATGCCACGCAGCCAAACGCTTGTGAAGGTCGCGCAGTGAGGCATGACTCTTGGCTTTGGTTACAGCATGGGAAGCTTGTCGAGTGTGGTATTCAAGCCACTGGTCGCGGTTGTTCATTTCGCGTGCTCCTTTTTTTAAAGACCCGCCGCCGCTTCGCGAATAGCTAACGCCTCTTCCATGTCGTACTGTTCGGCGTTCGCAATCAGGTCTTCCAAGGTTTCGCCATGCGCCAAACTTTTCCGCAGCCAGGTGCGCAGATTGAAAAGTTTTCGTGCGTGCGCCGAAGTTGCGCTTTTTTCGAGCAACGCGTCATCGGTCAAAACTTCGGCATCTTCGTCTACGTGTGCCGGCGGCTTTTTTTCGAATCGGTCGAACCGAGAAGCGAAAACTCCGTCGCTTGCCGAAGCCTGCAAAGCTTCGGCCATTGCGAATCCGTCTTGACCGCTTGCCCCTGCGATCTGGCTAGCTTCAAGAAACTTCTGCAGTGGGTCGGCCGCATCGGTGTCCAGGTCGGCGAAGATATCTCCAAGTGCCGCGTTTAGGATTGGGTCAACAACAAGGTTTTTCATATTCACCTTTCACAAATACGCCAATTCGTGCAAGACCGCATCGCGCGCAATTCGGATTCTGTCCAGGTGCGAGGCGAGCACTCGCGCTCTGCAATCGACGGCGGCGCGCACTGTAAGAGAATCGCCGACAAGATAAAAATTGCCGTTTGAAAAGAAGAAATTGGTGCGCTTGAAGTCCGCGATGTCGGACTCTAATTGTTCAAGCTCAGCGTCGAGCCTTTGCAATTGCACCGTTAATTCGCGCTCGCGCAAAACTTTGGAATCGACGGCGGGTCGCGGGATGGTCAAAGTAATCATTCCGCCACCGAAAAAAGTTTGATCTGGTGCCAGGGTGTGAACGTCTTATGGTCTTTGGACCAGCAGCCGCCAGCCGTAAAAATCATGCGAACGAAGTCGTAGCGGTCGCCACTCTCGGCGATTTCGAGCGTGTCCGTCGTGCCGTCGAGTCTTTCCAAAATCACGGTGACCGGAACTGGTTTCGGAACAGTCGTAGTAATCATTTCGATTTTTAAGGCGGACCGCACACCGACGCACGGTCCGCCGAAGCGTATATCTACGGTTCACCAAGACCCATGAAGGTCAACCTAGCGGCCTTTCTTTTGGATTTGTTGAACCACGAAACCGTGTTACTACAAAAAACCAACAGGTGCCACCTAAATCGCAAAGCCCTTGGCCGCGCAAAGGTGTATGCTCGGCGAAATGAGACACCCTAGTTTCACCTGTGCCGTGTGTGGCAGTCCGCCGGAAGTCCGCGCGCTTGTCGATCGCGAGTTGAGCCGAGAGAAACGGAAACCACTCCGCGTGATAGCCGAGATGTCCGGCTTCAGCAAAAGCGGATTGTCGCGTCACGATAGAAACTGTTTGCAGAAAGCGGCGCTTGAAGCCTTTCGAGACAAACGGAAAAGACCTAGCCGTGGCTTTGACCGAGTCGTCGTCGCCTTCCCTAGAACCTCAATCGAGCCTGCCAAAATCATTAGCTATCGACCGTGGGACCGCCATTATTCCGAACCTGTTCCATTCGTCGGTCCGCTCCTGCCTACTGATCTGTTCCTGCGTGTCGTACCTGAACCGCTGGCACCGATGCTCAATCCGAAGGCTGTCAAACACTCCGAGGCTTGGGTACGCCGTCAGATTCGTGCCGCTGACAAAAGATTGCACGATGCCAGAAAAGCCGAACGAAAAAGAAACCGCGCCGAACGCGCCGCACAAAGGGAACAGAAGAAGGCACTCGCTCTCGCACTCGCTCAGGTCCAAGACAGCGAAGACAAGCTCTTAAACTAGCATCCGTGCCGAACGCCGCGCCAGGCGAACTGCTGCGGCAAACTGAAAAAGCAAAACCGCCAGCCGGTCCTGGAAGAGGAAAAGTCGGTCGCAACGGACGACCTAGTTTAAGTAATGTGCCAACGTTAAAAGATCACGGCATCTCCAAAGACCAATCCTCCGACTGGCCAGAAGTTGGCCGCTTCGCCTACCCTACGCGGAACCAAACGTAAACGTCACAAACTGGCTGCTATTGCGTTCTAGACCCATTTAAGCGACCGCTCAGCGTCGTTTCTCGACCTGGGACGACCCGGCTGAGTCTCGGCACCGTCCCGCCAAAAGTCGAGACATCATCACGGCGTTCCGGCTCGCCGGATGGCAGAAGTTATGGGCGGTTTTTGGCGACGGCCTGCCGCATGAGGGCCTGTGCGCCCAGAGCACACAGCCAGCAACGCAGCGCAGTGCAATAAGCCAATAGCCATGCGGTTTTGGAAGTGTCCGCCTGAAAGATAAAAAACTCCGTGGAGTCGCGATGGAGTTATCGGGCCGGAATTTCAAGGGTAGTAACCCTACCTTGGTTTTTTTCTTCGCAGTTATCGCCACGCCTTGAATCGCGGCACTGCGGCGGTCACGAATCCCGACTCAGGGCGAGAGAGCAAGTGTAGAATGGCTTTCTTTCTCCCAAGGCTGAGGGTCCAAGTGAATAAGTACAAGATGTATTCAAACACCAGGTTTGACTCCAAGACCCTGTCGGCTGCGGAAAAAGCTATTAGGTCGGCGACGTCACGCAAAATCCGATACTTCGATCTCTCTGTGAGCTACGAAGACGCACAGTGGAAGTACGACACGTTGGAAGAGTTCCTTGCAGCAGCGGATCAGGGCCCGAGTAGGCTCCAACTATCCAGTGACGACGGGTATGGGGTGACTGTCAGTCCGGACGTCCTCGGTAGATCTCTGTTACGGTCTACGCACCCACGCGAGAGGAAATCGAATCTGTCTTCGCCTTGTTTGACGCGAATGCGGAGAGATGCCGAATCCCAGCTCAAGAGAAAGAGAAAAAGGGCAAAGTTTTTATTGGTCACGGTGGAGACTCACAATGGCGAGACCTCAAGGACCATCTGCACGAGAAACATGACTATGCCATCGAAGCTTATGAAATCGGCTCACGGGCTGGCCACACGATCAGGGATATATTGGAGGAAATGCTCGACTCCAGCTCGTTTGCACTTCTCGTTATGACCGGTGAGGATGAGACCAAGGATGGCAAGACTTTAGCAAGACAAAACGTCGTTCACGAAGCTGGTCTATTTCAGGGGAAGTTAGGCTTCAGTCGGGCAATAATTCTTTTGGAAGATGGTACCGAGGAATTTTCAAACATCCATGGCCTACAACAGATCAGATTTTCGAAAGGGAGAATAAGAGAAAGCTTCGGTGACGTGCTCGCCGTTCTGAAACGAGAGCTTGGATGAAATCTTGGAATTCTCACGCCCACGCACAGGCCCAATTTGTTTGCTGTCGATTGTTTTGACTATTGACACGCCGCCTTTCCCCGAATCATTATCCGAGCATCCCCTGAATGAAGATGGCAGGCCGCACACAAGGCTAGTGCGGCTTCGCCTCGCCTACTCTCCAGATGCCGGGCGTGACGGCATCCCCCAGTGAATAGGCAAAGGCAGCGGCCCTGCACCGCTTACTGCTCGGTGGCGCGATGATTCGGACCGGGATGCAAGGCTAGGCAGAGCCCGGGATTTTTTAGTTGGTCGCGCCATCGTTTTTCCGAAGAGCCCGTTCTTCCTTTCAGTACGGGACCGAATCAACAACTCGCTCGCCTTCGGTCTTCGCGTCGCGGGCTCACAATAAAAAAAGCCCGCAACTTCACGGGCTCTCTACAAAACAAAAAAGCCCACGAAGTAGAATCAAAGCCGCCTCAGTATGTCGGCGGCGTTTCCACCGCCGACTCCTACACCTAGCCTTCGATTCTCCCTTCGGGGCTTCGCAAAACTGCGCGGAACTTAAACGCGCGCGGTTCAAAAAAAATCCCGACGCGCCCATTCTTGCGCCGGAAAAATATCGGTGTCAACTTTTTTGTTGTAGAATCGCAAACGACGCTCGTCATTCGACGGGTTTCTCCCTTTGCCCGCGACCTATCAAGCTAAAGTGGGAGATTCCACTAGATGATTTCGCTTAGTCTCCGTATGCGACGTACGGAATCCAACCTGCCGCTACGCTCGCTTTAAGTTCCTTATCCGCGTGATCGAGAGCGGATTGTAGATCAGGAAAAAACCAGATTTCAGCATCCTCGCTGGTCGCGTCAAATCGTGGGTCTGGCTGAATCACTTCACCGCCCAAAACGCGAACCTGAAACTGCTCCAACTCGGCCACAACTATCTGCCGATAAGTATTGCCCGGTGTTGGGCTCTTCTTGTAAAGAACGCGATTTGCGTGAATCTGACCGTACATTAGTTGGATTGTACGATAGTTGCCCAGATTGCGACGCGCGAAGCTCGGAAACAATGGCAGCTTTGGCATCTTATAAAGACTCCACGGCGACTCCATAGCGCACATTCGCCCGCAGTGCTCTTTTTACGAAAACGCTGTAATCCTCATAAACACTGGCTATTTGTGGTGTATGGAAAAACGCAAAAGCAGGCGGCTGAATGCTTCCGAGACACAGGCGGGACTACCAGATCAGTCGGTTGGCGGATTCAGCCCGGCCACCTGCAGCAATGTAAGCAGAACCCGCTGCATCCCAATCTCGCGGCCGGTGGGATCGTACCATTCCTGGAGCGAGTGCGCGCCGCCGGAACTTCCTCCGGCCCCGAAAGCAATCGCGGGAATGCCCAATGAGAGCGGAATGTTGGCGTCGGTCGAAGATCGTTCGATGCGCGCGCGATTGCCCAGATAGTCGTCGGCCGCCTGTACTGCGGCGAGAAGCGGAGAATTTTCGGCCAATTCACCGCCCGGTCTTAGACCCAGCACCTTTGTATCTATCGACAAGCTGATACCACTCGCCGCGCCTCGCTCGCGCGCAGCTTGCATCTCCTCATCGACACCGTTCTGGATGGACCGGCGCAGGGCGGCTTCCAGTTTGAGGATTTCCGGCTCGGCTTCCGAGCGCAAATCTACCTTGATCAAAGCTTTTGCGGGAATCGAATTCACCGATGTACCGCCCTCGATGCTGCCGATATTGAAGGTCGTCCTGGGGCTTTCGGGAGCGGGCGTTTTCACAAAAAGCGCGATACCGCGTGCGAGCGCATCGATTGGATTGGGCACGCCGAAATCGGACCAGCTGTGGCCACCCGGCCCCATGACGGTGATCTCCACGCGACGCGACGCAAGGGCTGCTGTAGTGACGTAATCGATGGAAGCGCCGTCGAGCGCGATCACATAGCGAAGTTGCTTGCGATAACTTTCGACTAGTTTGCGAATGCCGCGCAGATTGCCCTCTCCCTCTTCGCCTACATCAGCGG
>Ga0210394_10007813_pt1 | contig 11158 bp, 7 predicted proteins | sample IncBWC12MmetaG_FD_160121 | JGI IMG/M metagenome (GOLD analysis project Ga0210394, IMG submission 160121) | Forest soil microbial communities from Barre Woods Harvard Forest LTER site, Petersham, Massachusetts, United States - Inc-BW-C-12-M | ecosystem: Environmental > Terrestrial > Soil >... | reverse complement strand
GCAAGCGTCGCGAAGGCGGCCCTGGCGGTAAAAGAATGATGACGGAAGCTCTCGCGGGCGTGGATGTTGCTGATGTGGACCTCGACGGTGGGGATTTTGACCGCGACCAGCGCATCGTGGAGCGCGATCGAGGTGTGCGAATAGCCGCCGGCATTGATGACGATGCCGGCCGCTTTCCTGGCGTAAGCGTCGTGGATGAAGTCGATCAGTTCGCCTTCGCGGTTCGACTGCCGGCAATCGGCCTTGAGGCCGTATTTGGCTGCAGCCTCAGCGCACAGTTTCTCGACGTCGGCAAGCGCGGCATGGCCGTAGGTTTCGGGCTCGCGGGTCCCCAACAGATTGAGGTTCGGACCGTTGAGCACGTAAATCGTATCGGCAGCTGTCTTGGCCATTCAGGTCCCGGCAATATCGCGGCGGTCGCGCGGTTATAGGTAACTTGGGGCGGGGAGGGAAGCCTTTAAGCCCGCTAGCGCCGCGTCCAACTACCTCATCCGCTTGGTAAAAACCCGCATAGAACCTACGGAAACGGCTCATTAACCAACGTTAAAGGATCGCCGAGGCTCGCCTGAGCGGGTGCGATACCGGTCACCGCGATCAGGCTGACGATGAACGCGCAGAGCAGCGTGGGTGGCAAGGTGACGGCGACGTAAATGTTAATTTAGGAGACAGACGCCTTGAGCCGGAGCAGGTTCTACCTCTAGTTGACTGCCACGGATTTCGGGAGAGAACCATGAGCAAATTTGCTATCCTCACGACATTGGCCGTATGCGTGACGGCGCTGGCGGTGGTTCCTATGGTCACACCCGCCAAGGCTGCGGCGAGCCGCGGCAAGCCCATCAAAAAACATGAAAGGGTGATCGCATGGAGCTCCGGCTTCGGCGATCCGTGGTCCGCCGGGCAAGTTGCCAGGCCTTACGGTCGGGCAGGTGGGGGGTGTCCAGGCAACGCCCGAGGTATCGACTGTGCGACGTGGCCTCCGCCGTTCGATGGAGACAACGATCGAATATCAGGCGATGGCGGCAGCTAAGCCGACCTGACCGGCCGCGCCGAATCCCCTCTGGTGGCTCACGCCGTAGGTGCGAGCGATGGCTGTTTGCTTGATCTGGTGCCGCGACGGCTTGCGGAGACGAAAAGGGCGGACCCGTAAAGGCCCGCCCCGGATTCGCTTAAGACTTGCCCGAGATCACGCCTCTAGCACGGCCACGATCTCAAACGTCCGCGGATCCACCACTATGATCTGGTCGCGAACCAGGAAGTATTCATAGCCGCGCCACTCCGGATAGATCGTCACGATCTCCGTCGGGAGCGGATGGAAACCGACCTCGCGCGGCACACGGGTGCCGATCGAAATCGAGAAGTTGACGTTGGCAGCGGGCGCCACGTGCTGGTCGCGGATCACAGTCGTGATCCGGGTGCGCTGCTCGGTGGTCAGCTTGGCTGCCGCGCCGGCCTGTCCGACGGTTTGCGAACGCCCTTCCTCCCTTGCGCCCGCCGCCGGGTTGTTGTCGCGGCTTTCGGCCTTCATGTTGCCATTTCGCTCTTGGCTTTCGGCTTTCATGTTGCCGCCACGCTCATGGTCCTCGGCCTTCATGTCCTTGCCGGGGGCGCCCTTTTCGTTCTGCGAGCTGATGCTCTTGGACTTTTCGCCCTTGCTGTCCTGCTTGGTGTCCTGGGCCGATTTCTCGCCGGCCGGCTTCTCGCCCATGGCTGCGCCGGGCTTCATGTCCTGCTGAGCGCGCTGGTTTTTGACCGCGCCCTTTTCCTCGGACTGGCTCGACTTCGTGCCTTGCGAACCTTCATGGCTTGTCGCCCCGGTCGAGGGCGAAGCCGGCGCGCTCTGCTGCACGCCCGCGCCGCCCGCGGGCGCCTCGCGGCCCATGCTGCCTTGCGCATTGGCGAGGCCGGTGCCGGCGATCAACGCCGCTGCCGCCACGGTAATCATAAAGCGATTAGACATTCGAATTCCTCCTCAGTGATTGCACTGCCCGCCCGACAACGAGAGGCGACCAACGATGTTCCGCCGTTTCGCCGGTTCCATGAAGTTTGTTTGATGAACGGGCGATAAACGCAAGCGCACTGCAAAAAGCCAGCAAACAAAGGGCCCGCAAACGAAAGAGGCCGGCGAAATCGCCGGCCTTTTTCATCAAAGGGATGTTGGAGTGCGACGCTGTGCCGCTAGCAGGTCGCCTTGCCGCAGCGGGCGAGACCGATCTTCTCCTTGAGGCCCTCGAGACCGATGGCGCCGACCACGATCTGCTTGCCGATCACATAGCTCGGCGTGCCATTCATGCCCATCGCCTCGGCGAGCTTGAAGTTTTCCTCGATCGTCGCCTTCACTTCGGGGCTTGCGAGATCCTTTTCGATGCGGCCGACGTCCAATCCTGCATCCTTCGCGGCGGCCAGCGCGCGCGCCTTGTCGGCCGGGCCGCGCCCGCCGAGCAGCTTCTGATGGAAGTCGAGATACTTCTTGCCGCCGGAATCCTGCATCCGCACCGCGACTGCGACTTGCGCGGCCTCAACCGAGCCCTCGCCTAATACCGGAAATTCCTTGAGCACGACCTTGAGTTTGGAATCGGACTTCATGAGATCGAGCATGTCGGTCATTGCGCGTTTGCAATAGCCGCAATTGTAGTCGAAGAACTCGACAAAGGTGACGTCGCCGTCCTTGTTGCCGAGCAAAACACCGCGCGGCGAATTGAAGATCGCGTTCGAATTCTCCGTCACGCTTGCTTCGTGTTTCTCGGATTCGGCGGCGGCCTGACGCTTGTTCAATTCGGCCATCGCGTCTTCCAGCACCTCGGGGTGACTAAGCAGATAGTTCTTGATGATGTTCTCGATCTCTCCGCGCTGACCGTCGGAGAAAGCTTGTGCCGAGGCAGAGGGAGGCGCGGCAAATAGCACCAGCGCGAACAAGGCGGGAGAGAGCAAACGGAGCGCAGACATTGCTGATTCCTTCTGAACCGGTTTTCTCGATTGGGGGTTCGTTATTGGTTGGCCTCTGAGGCGGCGTCGGGACCTTGGCGACCCATTCGATCCCGGGGACCTGCTTGAAACTGAAATCGAGGTGAGCTGTCTTTCTTTTGTCCTGCGGCGAGCTTGGCCGAAACGATGTCATCAGCCCTGACCCATCCGGGCGTGCCGACGGCGAAGCGGGTCTTGGCGCGCGAGGCGAGATCACGCGCGGTCTTGTTGTCGCCACGCAAGTAAGCCGCCTGGGCCGATGCGAGGTCCGCCTCCGCGAGATCTCCCTTTCGCGCAAAGGCCATCGCCAATTGGATATAGCCGATCGGCTGCTCGGTCTCATGCGCCATTGCGTTACGCAAAATAAGAATGGCCTCGTCGGTATAGGCCTTGTTCTCGGTCGCGACGAGGGCCTGCCCAAGTAAAATCTCGATGAGCGGGGCGTTATTGGACATGGCGACCGCCTTGCGCAGCGGCACGATCGCCTCCAGCGGCTTGCCGCCTTCCAAGAGCGCCTGGCCGCGCAATTCATAGAAGTAGGGGTTGTTGGGCTGGGTCTGGATCAACGAATCGATCTGGCCAAGCGCGTTGCGCAAATCGCCGTGCAGATAGGTCGCGATTGCGTGGGCATAGCGCGCCGGCAGACTGTTGTCGGACAGGGGATAGCGGCGGTAGACGGTGTCCTGACGTTCCAGGAACCCGGAGATCTTGGCGCGCATCATGTCGTGGCGCAATTGCAGCGCAGGATCGTCCTTCTTGTCCCAATAGGGACTTGAACGGGCGATCTCTTCGAGGGCTGCGACGCGCTCGGCCGGCATCGGGTGCGACTGGTAGTAGGGGTCGGCGCCGTGCGCGGCGAACAGGCTTTCATTGCTGAAGCGCTTGAAGGTTTCGTACATGCCCTTCGCGGATTGACCGGTGGCGGTGAGGAATTTCACACCGGCGCGGTCGGCGCTTTCCTCTTGCTGGCGTTGATAGGAAAGCAGCGAGCGCAAGATCATGTTCTGCGGGCCGGCGATCGCCGCGGCGCCCGCATCCGCAAGGCCTGTACTGCCGGTGGAGGCGCTGCGCATGCCGGCCGCCAAAGCTCCGACGCCAAGCAGCATGGCGATGATCATCTGGGTTTGCGCCCGCGATACTTCCTCGCGTAAACGCGCAAGATGACCGCCGGCCAAATGGCCGGTTTCGTGCGCCAGCACCCCGATGATCTGGTTCGGCGTCTCCGCCTGCATCAAGGCGCCGTGATTGACGAAGATACGGTGACCGTCGGCGACGAAGGCGTTGAATACCGCCTGATTGATAACGGTGACCTGGATATTCTGTTTCTCAAGGCCCGCGGCGCGCAGAATCGGCTTGGCGTAGTCGCGCAGCAGTTGCTCGGTCTCGGTGTCGCGCAGGATAGGCAGGCCCTTTGGCTCTTCGGCGAGCGCGGCCGTCGGGCCGACCGCGAGAGCGATCGCAGTGGCGATCGCCGTCATTTTGGTCGTTTTCCGAAAGAGGGCGAAGTGGAGCAACATCAAGCGGTCTTTATCGATTGGCGGCGGGTCTTATATGCCCTAACAAACCGCTGAATAAGGCTAGTCTGGGGCACTTGTCCGGGGCACATGTGAAGATAGCAGATACCGATGCTTGAAGCGACACTGGGAGAACGCGCCAAAGGTCTTTTGACGGCGGCCTCCGGGCGCAGTGATGTCCCGCCCTTCATGGTGATGGACGTGATGGCGGCTGCCGCCCGAATCGAGGCGGCTGGCGGCCATGTGATTCACATGGAGGTGGGCCAGCCCGCCGCTTCGGCGCCGAAAACCGCGATATTGGCGGCGCATGCCGCGCTCGACGGAGCGCGGATCGACTATACTTCCGCGCTCGGAACGCCGGGCCTGCGCGAGCGGATTGCCCGCCACTATCGCGAAAGTTACGGCTTTGCCCTCGATTCGGAGCGGGTCGTCGTCACCACGGGTTCCTCGGGTGCCTTTATCTTGGCCTTTCTGGCCTTGTTCGAACCCGGCGATCGGGTGGCGGTGACGGTGCCGGGCTATCCGCCCTACCGGCATATTCTGACCGCGCTCGGTTGCGAGCCGGTTTTGATCGAGACGTCGAGCAAAACGAGGCATGCGCTGACCGGCGAGGCCTTGCTGGCGGCGCATCGCAAGGCGCCGCTGAAAGGCGTGCTGGTTGCCAGTCCGGCCAATCCGACGGGCACCATGATGTCGCGGGAGGCGCTGAGCGGTCTGATTTCGGCGGCCGAGAGCGCCGGCATCCGGTTCATTTCGGATGAAATCTATCACGGGCTGGACTACGCCTTCCCGGCGGTGAGCGCTGCGGAACTCACCTCCAACGCGATCGTGATCAACTCCTTCTCCAAATATTTCTGCATGACCGGTTGGCGCGTCGGCTGGATGGTGGTGCCCGAACCGCTGGTACGCCCGATCGAGCGGCTTCAGCAAAATCTCGCGATTTCGGTGCCGACGCTGTCGCAGATCGCAGCCGAGGCGGCCTTCGACGGCCGTGACGAGATGGAAGAGATCAAGCGCGGCTATCTGGAGAACCGGCGCATTTTGATCGAGGGCTTGCCGCGCGCAGGTCTCAGCAAGTTCCTGCCCGCTGACGGTGCGTTCTACCTCTACGCCGACGTCTCGGATTTCACGTCCGACAGTTTCAAGTTTGCAGGGGAGATGCTGGAGAAGGCCCATGTCGCGGCGACCCCAGGCGTCGACTTCGATCCGCTCCACGGCCGGCAGTTCATCCGCTTCTCCTATGCGCGCTCAGTGCAGGAAATGAACGAGGCCGTCGAGCGCATCGCGCGATGGCTGAAATGACGCGGATTAAAAACCGGCTGTTGCCATTGACCAGTTAAGCGGATTTTGGCTTGAATCGAAAAAGTTGATGAAGGGGTGAGTTCGATGGCACCAACGACTGTAACCGCAGCACCGGCTCGCCCGGCCAAGCGCTGGTACCGGGTGCTTTATATCCAGGTGCTCTTCGCCATCGTACTTGGCGCGATCGTCGGCGCGGAGTTTCAGGATTTCGCGACCAGCGACTGGATCAAGGCGCTCGGTGACGGCTTCATCAAGCTGATCAAGATGGTGATTGCGCCGATCATCTTCTGCACGGTGGTGTCGGGTATTGCGCACATCCAGGATGCCAAGAAGGTCGGCCGCATCGGCGTCAAGGCGCTGGTCTATTTCGAGGTCGTGTCGACCTTTGCGCTGATCATCGGGCTTACGGTCGGAAACCTTGTTCGTCCCGGCGCGGGCTTTGGCGGTACGATGGCCAACGCGCAGGCGGTGGCCAATTACGCCAAGCAGGCGGAGGCGCAGAAGTCCGTCGACTTCTTCCTGCACATCATTCCAGACACGGTGGTCGGCGCATTTGCGACCGGCGAGATATTGCAGGTTCTGCTGTTCTCGATCCTGTTCGGCTTTTCGCTGATGGCGCTCGGCGAGCGCGGCCATACGCTGCGCTCCTTCATCGACGATGCGGCGCAGGGGGTTTTCGGCGTGATCTCGATCGTGATGCGGGCAGCACCGATCGGCGCGTTTGGCGCGATGGCCTATACGATCGGCAAGTTCGGCACCGGCGCGATCCTCAACCTCGTCGGCCTGATCGCGACGTTCTACGTCACCGCCGCGTTGTTCGTCCTGGTGGTGCTTGGCATCATCGCGCGGATTGTCGGCTTCTCGATCTTCCGCTTCCTGGCCTACATCAAGGACGAGCTATTGATCGTGCTCGGCACCTCGTCATCCGAAAGCGCCTTGCCCTCATTGATGGAGAAGCTCGAACGGCTCGGCTGCTCGAAGTCGGTGGTTGGGCTCGTGGTGCCGACCGGATATTCGTTCAATCTGGACGGCACCAATATCTATATGACGCTCGCGACGCTGTTCATCGCCCAAGCGCTCGGCTTCGATCTCACGCTCGGCCAGCAGATCACGATTCTTCTGGTCGCGATGCTCACCTCGAAGGGCGCCTCCGGAATCACGGGGGCGGGCTTCATCACGCTTGCGGCAACGCTTGCGGTGGTCGATCCCCGCCTGGTGCCGGGCATGGCGATCGTGCTCGGCATAGACAAGTTCATGAGCGAGTGCCGCGCGCTGACCAATCTCTGTGGCAACGGCGTCGCCTGTATCGTGGTGTCGTGGTGGGAAGGCGAACTCGATCGCGATCGTCTGCAGGCCAACCTCAACCGAAGCATCGATCCGACCGACATTGAAACCGCGGTCACGACGACGAGCTAGGTGCGGCAACCCTGCACGTTAAAAAACCGCCCGGTTTTGCCGGGCGGTTTTTCGTTGCGCCAAAATTTCAGAAGTTATTCGCTGCCGCCAAAACGTCGCGACCACCAACCGGCGCGGCGAGGCTGATCTTCCGCAGCCTCAGAGGCCGGCTCGGTCTGCGCAGGGTCGGATGACGGCGACGGCCGAGGCTGGCTGTAAGCCGGTGCCGCCTGTTCCGGCTGGGCATTATTCACCGCAAAGCTGACCTTCTCGCGAACGGTCGAGCGCCGCCGGGCAGCCTTTTCGGCTTCCTGCGCCTGCGTCTCGCTATCTGCGGCTTCCGCTGCCGACGGCTGTCGCACGCGATCCATCGAGGCTTGTTCGGCAACCGGTGCTTCCGGGGCGGGCTGGGTAGCGGGCGAGGGCTGCGACGGATAGCCATCGAAATCAGCAACCGCGCTTGCGGCTTCCGGCGCTGGAAGGGGTCCGAGCTCGTCGGCGATCGATCCGGCAAGGCCATCTTCCGGGCCGCCGCGCCGGCGCCGCCCGCCTCGGCGTCCACGACGCCTTGGCCGCCGTTCGCCCGATCCAGCATCGGAACGGGCTTGGCTGGCTGGCTCCTGGCCCGGCTGGTCGCCGGCCTCGTCTTCTTCGGTCTCGCCTTCGTCGGCGATCTCCGCATCAACTGGAGCGGATGCGTCCTGCACGAACGAATTTTCCTCGCGCGGCATCCCGCTTTCGCGCGCTTCGCCACCGCGGCCACGCCGCCGGCGGCGCCGCTTGCGCCGCGGGCCTTCGCTTGCCGCATCGGAACCTTCCTCACCGACGGCGCCTTCGTCGGCAAGTCCCTCGGTCTCTTCGGTCTCCACTTCCGATTCGCTCTCCGCGTCGAACACCTCGTCCTCGTCGAACGCCTCTTCCACTTGCGAGGGATAGGCCGCAACCTGGGCCGCGAGCAGCGCCTTGGCTGCCTCGAGCGTATGCACCTGTTCGCCGCGATCGATCACGTATGACTGCTGTCCGCTCACCGTCGGGTCGGCGATCACGGCAAGGCTGACCTTGAAGGAGCTTTCGAGATCGCGCAGATGGCCGCGCTTGTGGTTGAGAACGTAGAGCGCGACATCGGTCCTGGTGCGCACCACAAGATTGTGGGTCGCGCCCTTCATCAGGATTTCTTCAAGCCCGCGCAGCAATTGCAGTGCCACCGAGGAAACCGAACGGACGTGCCCGCTGCCGCCGCATTGCGGGCAGGGTTCGGTCGAGCTTTCAAGCACGCTGGCGCGGATGCGCTGGCGCGACATTTCAAGCAGGCCGAAATGCGAAATGCGCCCGACCTGGATCCGCGCCCGATCCTGCCTCAGGCAATCGGAGAGCTTGCGTTCGACCGCGCGATTGTTGCGCTTCTCGTCCATATCGATGAAGTCGATCACGATCAGGCCGGCGAGGTCGCGCAACCTGAGCTGTCTTGCGACTTCTTCCGCCGCCTCGAGATTGGTCTTGAGCGCGGTGTCCTCGATGTGGTGTTCCCGGGTCGAGCGGCCGGAGTTGACGTCGATCGAGACCAGCGCTTCGGTCTGGTTGATCACGACATACCCGCCGGAGCGCAGTTGCACGGTCGGCGAGAACATCGCATCTAACTGGCTTTCCACGCCCATTCGCGAGAACAGCGGCTGGCCGTCGCGATATTGTTTCACCGCGCGCACGTTGGAGGGCATCAGCATCTTCATGAAGTCGCGCGCTTCATGGTAGCCGGCTTCGCCCGCCACCATGATCTCGTCGATTTCCTTGTTGTAGAGGTCGCGCAGCGACCGCTTGATCAGCGAGCCTTCTTCGTAGACGAGCGTAGGCGCCTGCGACTTCAGCGTCATGTCGCGCACCGTCTCCCACATCCGGATCAGGTATTCGAAGTCGCGCTTGATTTCCGGCTTGGTGCGGGAGGCGCCCGCGGTGCGCAGGATGATGCCCATACCCTCGGGCACGTCGAGGTCCTGGACGACTTCCTTCAGCCGCGAGCGGTCCTGCGCGGAGGTGATCTTGCGGCTGATGCCGCCGCCGCGCGCGGTATTGGGCATCAACACCGCGTAGCGGCCGGCAAGCGACAGGTAGGTGGTCAGCGCCGCGCCCTTGCTGCCGCGCTCTTCCTTGACGACCTGCACCAGCATGACCTGGCGGCGCTTGATGACTTCCTGGATCTTGTACTGGCGGCGCGGGCGGAAGGCGCGCTCCGGCACTTCCTCCAGCACGTCGTCGCCGCCGACGGATTCGACGAGTTCTTCCTCGGCCTCGTCGCCTTCGTCTTCCTCGTCGCTGTCCGCCGCCGCATGCACCTCATCGGGCAAGGTGGCGTGCGCTTCGCTTGCATGTTCGGCATGCGCGGCGTTTTCGGCCGCAATCTCATGCGCCTCGGCCTCGCCGACGGCATGATCTTCGTGCACGTCGTCGTGCGGGTCTTCTCCGTGTGCGCCTTCCTCAGGCGCCTCCCGCAGCGCCTCGGAAATATCGACGATGGCCGCTACCGGCTCGGCCGCAGGTGCGCCTGCCTCGGCGAGATGAGCCGACCCGTGTTCCTCGCCCTCGGCATGGGCGTCGTGATGATGATCGTGATCGTGCGAATGCTCATGATCGTCATGGTCATGATGATGGGCCGCTTCATCGTGATGTTCGGCGGCGCCGTCGTGATGTTCGCTGTCGTGGGAAAGTTCGTCGTGGTGCTCTTGGTCGGCATGGGCGTGAACGTCTGGCTGCGCCTGCGCAACTTCCGGGCTCGCATTCTCGACGATCTCGCTTTGAATCCGCTCGCCATGGCCGCGCCGGCGCGAGCTGCGGTGGCGCGAACGGCGGCGGCTGGAGCGGTTCTCGGATTCTTCCTCCGCCTCGCGGTGCGCGCGTTCGTCGGCTTCGATCAGCGCCTGACGATCGGCGACGGGAATTTGGTAGTAGTCGGGATGAATTTCGCTGAAGGCGAGAAAACCGTGACGGTTGCCGCCATACTCGATGAAGGCGGCTTGCAGCGACGGCTCGACCCGCGTGACCTTGGCGAGATAAATATTGCCGCGCAGTTGTTTGCGTTGCGCGGTCTCGAAATCAAACTCTTCGACGCGATTGCCGCGGACCACGACGACCCGGGTCTCCTCCGGGTGGGTGGCATCGATAAGCATCTTGTTGGGCATTTTGGAACTCTTGACGGCGACGGTAGCGCGGGGCGGCGCGCGCATATCGCACGGCCGGGTGACGCGACGGTCCACCTGATTCGGGGGTGAGGGGAAGGCCGAAACGCAAGCTAGCGCGCCTTGCCGAACATGATTCCCGGGATTCACAACGACGCGCAGAGCTTCCGCTCCGCATCGGCGGTATTTTTTCAGGGATTGTCGGCAACACAGTCTGGCGCATCAAGCGTCGGCCCGTCTGAGTAAATTTGGGCGGCAAGGAGGCCGCTTTGTCGGTCGCTGAAAGCCCAGCGTGGTGCCAAAGCGCACGCCGATCATCGTATATCGGGCCATGCGGCCCGATAATTGGTTAGGTCGAATCTCAAACCGTCCCTGGAACAAGCTGGTGACCTGGGAGCGGACGCCGCTCGGGCTGGTAACCGCCGCTCCTGTCAGCCGCGCGGCTCGCGCTGGCTGCGGAGGGGTCGGAAAGACGCTGAAATCTCCTTAACTGGAGGTTCCTGCGCTGCACCGGGAGGCTGAACGCGACACAACCGGGAATTTTAGCCGTCAGCACTATCTACATACGTGGATTGGCCCCACCGTGCAAGGGATGCGAAGAACGCGTCGCCGGCCGGCAACACTCGTTCCTTTTCCACGCGCAATCTTTAAGGCATGATTAACCCTGCGGTTTTAATGCGGTAAGAGGGCAGCTCGGAGGCACGGATTCGTTGGCGGGCCGCGCAAATCACCTCGTTTTATCGAGTTTCGCGCTGTTGTGCGCCGCAGCATCGCTTTGCTTGCTGCTTGGCAAGGCCGTCGCGGTGGAAAACCAGCCTT
>Ga0210394_10007811_pt1 | contig 11161 bp, 9 predicted proteins | sample IncBWC12MmetaG_FD_160121 | JGI IMG/M metagenome (GOLD analysis project Ga0210394, IMG submission 160121) | Forest soil microbial communities from Barre Woods Harvard Forest LTER site, Petersham, Massachusetts, United States - Inc-BW-C-12-M | ecosystem: Environmental > Terrestrial > Soil >... | reverse complement strand
TGTCAAAACCGGAGATTCAGAAGCTCCACCGAAATTCCATTTACGTTTTTGCGAATGGACGGCTCATCCGCGATCGGCTCATTCAACACGCACTCACGGAGGCTTACCGCAATATTCTGCCTCCGACGGTTTTTCCGGTCGTGCTCTTGTTTCTGGAGCTGCCGGGCGGCGAGGTGGATGTAAATGTGCACCCCTCCAAGACCGAAGTTCGCTTCCGCCAGCAAACGGTGATGCACGATTTCGTCCGCGATTCGATTCGCGCCGCCTTGATGAAGGCCCGTCCGGTGCCGCAGTTCACGACCGAGATTGGCGCACATCCCACGGCCAGCCCGTCGCTTACGCCCGGCGCTCGGCACGAGCGGGTCTCCGCCGGCGCGCGAGACTTCTACCCGGCAATGCCGCCTCAGACTTTCACGCTGCACGCGCCAGTTCAACCTCCGGCGACGGAAAGATTTCAATTCGGCAGCGGCATCAGCGTCGAAGGTAACAACGCGCTCTCACTGGCACGTGCTCCACAGGTTGTTCCGTTCGACGGGTGCACACCTGCAATGGCCGACGAACCCGAACCGCCCAGCGAACTCGCGCCTTCGCTGGCATCGCTGAGGCCGCTCGGCCAGATTCGCGAATCATTCATTCTTGCCGTCAACCACGAGGGGCTGTGGATTATTGACCAGCACGTCGCCCACGAGCGCGTGCTGTTCGAACGGATTCTCAAACAACGGGCGGCGCAGACGCCGCAAAGTCAGCGCCTGCTCATGCCCCCGGTCCTCGAACTGACCCCCGCGCAGCAAGCGGTGTTTGCCGAAATCTCTGACGAACTGAACAAGAACGGATTCGAGGCCGAGCCATTTGGTACGCGCAGCATCGCCGTGAAGCTGGCGCCAGCGGGAGTCGAAGCTTCGCAGGTTGAGCACATGCTGCATGAGTTGCTCGATCAGTTGATGCGCGAAGAACAAGCCTTAAACATGGAGAAAGTTCGGGCGCGGATCGCCGCTTCCATCGCTTGCCATGCCGCGATCAAAGTCAATATGCCCCTGGAGCAGAACAAAATGGAATGGCTGTTGGCAGAGCTGGCGAAAACCGATTGCCCCATGTCGTGTCCGCATGGCCGGCCAGTGGTTCTACGGTACTCGATGAAAGATATACAGAAGGCATTTAAAAGGATTTGAAACAAGCTCCTGGTTTCTTGCTTCTACCTTTGGCACCTGGACGCCGAACTCCGCTGTTAAGCTAGGGACAAGAGCCAGAACTGCGATGTTTGACCTCGATCAGCTTCGCCGAGAAAAGTGGCACTTGAAAGGCCGGCCCGTCCGCACTCTGGAAGACGCCCGGGCGTTCATCGAGTCCGTCGGATTTTGCCTGATGTATCCCATGCGGCCGCAGGTATTGGCGCCAACATTCATCGGCGCCTGGGCCGGCTCGGACGAGAAATTGCCGTCGTGGCAGCAAGCCTTTTCGGATTCCCGCGCACGGGACGCAACCGATCTTATGGTGCGTTTATTGCGCGAGCGTGCGGCCTATGAAGCGAATCTGTTCAACGAAAACAATGGGTTGCTCGTCGCCGCCTCGATTTTTCCGTATTTTTACGCGCTGGTCGGGGAGCGGAATCCCCGGCAGTCGCCGAAGGGAGGTCCACGGTCGGAGTATTCCCCACTCGCCTGCGATACTTATGAGCTGATCCGGAGTGAGGGCCCCATCTCCAAGCAGAAAATGCAGGAGAAGCTGGGGGGCAGCATATCTCTGGCTGCGCTCGACCATGCGCTGGCGGAGTTGTGGTCCAGGCTGCGAATCACCAGAGTGAATTACAACTCGTCCGAGGGCTCTTTCTGGGATGTCCTGTTCCGCTGGTCGCCGGATGCAGTGCGGGAAGGCATAGGATTATCGGTCGGCGAAGCGCTCTCAGCGCTGCTCTCCAAGTACCTGGATTGCGTAGTCGCAGCCGAACCGCAGGAACTGGAAAGCTTTTTCGGCAACTTTGTGCCCCGCTCACGCGTAAGGGAAGCACTAAATGCGCTGCTGGCAGCGCGGGAGCTGGACTTCGTTCGTGTCGGCAATCGCACGCTGATCCAGATTACGCCGCAGTCCGAGCCATCCGACTCGCTTCCTGCGCACGGGAGAAGGCGGGTCCCGGCGAAAAATCTGTAAGCAAAATATAGTCGGACATTGTATCGCGGTCTGCTTCGCCGGTGTCTGATTTGAAAAACATCGTTGACTCCCATTACCATTGGGAGCGCTCGTAACATTTTCCCAACAATTCAGTCCAAGGCAAATATGACAAGAACCATTGCGCTTCATCTCTCGCTCTTCATCCTGCTCTTCCTAAACCTGGCATACTCTCAAAACCCGCCGTCGGCCAATACTGCCGGGCCGGAGTTTCCCTACACGCCGAGTCTGGATGTAAAAGCGATGGACAAGTCGGTTGACCCGTGCGGCGATCTTTACAGCTATTCCTGCGGAGGGTGGAAGAAGAATAATCCTATCCCTCCCGACCAGACCTCCTGGGACGTTTACGGCAAGCTTTACCTGGACAACCTGAACTTCCTGCGCGGCATTTTGGAGCAGGCTGCGGCGGGCGGAGCCGGGCGTGACGCTGTCACCCAGAAGATCGGCGACTTCTATGCGGCCTGCATCGACGAAACCACCGTGGAGAAGCAGGGTATCTCCGCGATTCAGCCGGACTTGGACGCAATCGCACAGCTCAAGTCCACAAAAGACATGGCGCCGCTGGCGGCACGGCTGCAGTTTACCATTGGCGGATCAATCATGTTTGAGCAAGGATCCCAACAGGATCCCGACGATTCCGAGCAGCAGATTGCCTCCCTGGACCAGGGTGGACTTGGTCTGCCGGATCGCGACTATTACACCAAGGATGACGCCAAGTCGAAGGAGATTCGCGAGCGCTATGTGCTGCACGTGCAAAAGGTCTTTGAGTTGATCGGCGATAATCCAGCGGCCGCGAAGAAGAATGCGGACGCGGTGATGCGCATGGAAACCCTGCTGGCCAAGGCTTCCCAGACGCGGGTGGAGCGGCGCGATCCCTACAAGCTGAAGCACAAGATGAAAGTGGCAGACCTCAGCCAGTTGGCGCCGTATTTCGACTGGAAAGTCTATTACGCACAACTGCAGTACCCGAGCTTTGAGACGGTGAATGTGACGGCTCCAGATTTCTTTAAAGAAGTGAACGCCGAACTGACCGAAGAACCTCTGGAGAATTGGAAGAACTATCTGCGGTTCCATGTGGTGAATTCGTATTCCCCCTATCTTTCTTCAAAGTTTGTCCAAGAGAATTTTGAGTTTTACAGGCAGTACCTGCGCGGGGCGAAAGAAATGCAGCCACGATGGAAGCGGTGCGTGCAATACACCGACCGCAACCTGGGCGAGGCGCTGGGCCAGGTTTATGTGCGAAGAGTCTTCTCGCCAGAACTGAAAGCAAGCACTCTGGATATGGTGAAACGCATTGAAGATGCCATGGCAGCACGCATTCGCGAACTTGACTGGATGAGTCCGGAAACCAAACAGCAGGCACTCACCAAGCTGGAGGCAGTTCGCAACAAGATTGGCTACCCCGACAAGTGGCGCGACTACAGTTCGGTGAGCGTCGTACGAACCGATTTTGCCGGCGACATCGAACGTGCCCAGGAATTTGAGCGCCGGCGGGACATTAATAAAGTCGGCAAGCCGGTGGATCACGGTGAGTGGGGCATGTCTCCGCCAACCGTGAATGCTTATTACAATCCGGAAATGAATGACATCAACTTTCCCGCCGGCGTGCTCCAGCCCCCGCTCTACGACGCCAAATTGGATGACGCGCCAAACTATGGCAACACGGGCGGGACGATTGGCCATGAATTGACCCACGCGTTCGACGACGAAGGAAGCCAATACGACGCCAAGGGCAACCTCAAGAACTGGTGGACGAAAGAAGACCGGGAGAAATTCGACGCGCGCACCAAGTGCGTTGCAGACCAATACGCAAAATACCTTGTCGTAGATGACATTCACATCAACAGCAAGCTGACCTTGGGCGAAGACGTGGCGGATTTGGGCGGCGAAATTTTGGGCTACATGGCCTGGAAAGATGCCGACAAAGGCAAAGACTTGCAGCCCAGGGATGGCCTGACCCCGGATCAGCGGTTTTTTGTGGGCTTTGCGCAATGGGCTTGCTCGAATGAACGCCCGGAAGAGTTGCGGATGCGCGCCACGACCGATCCGCATTCGCCCGCACCGGATCGCATCAACGGCGTAGTGGTCAACATGCCGGAATTTCAGCGGGCGTTTGCCTGCAAGGCTGGGCAACCCATGGTAAATGCCCCGGATAAGGCTTGCAGGGTATGGTAGCTGCTCATTTCGGCTGCGAGTCGCGAGCCTGAGAGTCGTTTGGTGCGGAAATCCAGGAGGCGTAACCTCGGTAACTTGGTTTCCGGACACAAGCAAACGTAACCTGTAGGGAATGCCTCCTGGAACACAACGTCACGCGCGCACCAAGATGGTGCTGCCGTTGCGGGTCTGGCTGGACGAACAGGACGGCGACAACGCCGCCCCGCAGCTCGCCCATACCGTGGACATCAGTCCCGGTGGAGGACGGCTTGGAGGGCTTCGCAGCCTGGTGCAGTCTGGAGAAATTATCCTCATCCAGCGCGGCCAGCAAAGAGCTCAGTTCCGGGTAGTTTGGGCAAAGCAGATGGGACCGGGCGAGATTCAGGCAGGCGTGGAATTGCTCGATCTCGATGAGAAGGTATGGGGCATAGACCTGCCCGGGCAGCCGAATGCTTTGGGGAACCCTGGCACCGCATCAGCACCACCTGCGAGGCGCACCGCAAGAACAGATCCCATCTCACACTCGCTTTCGACTCGGCTCCGGTCGGCTGCTTCCCTGGATACACAGATTCGTTGGAGTGTCGTGGTGGGGACCTTGCTGATTGCGTTGGCATCGGTGGTGTACATTCAGCGCAGATCTGCGCAACATTCCGAGGCGCAGGTGGAAAACGGCGTTTCTCCGGCCGCTCAAGTTGAAACCTCAGAAAGCAGCAGTCCGATGCGGCCTCATGGGAATGAACGGGTGTTTACGTTCTTGAAGGACGAGCAGTCCGGTTCCGCCTCGTCGCGCGTGCGCGTTGCAGAGGCGCCGCAGGGGCATACTGTCTATCCGGTTTCGCCCGATGCCAGCCTTTCGGGCCGGGTTGATCTGAAAATAATCATTGCCAGCGACGGGCGGGTAAAACAAGTTGAAGTCTTGAGTGGCAAGCAGAGATTGGTGGAGGCCGCGGCCCGAGCCGTCAGGCTCTGGCGTTATGCCCAACACGAATCGAACGGCCACCCCGCGGAAGCCGAGACCAGCGCGGTCATACAATTCCGGGCCGGAGACGCAGTTTCCATCCACTTTCCGTCAGTAACGGCGAATAAAGTAGAGCGAAGCCGGCCTGCGGCCATCCCCGCGCAGTACGCCTCCCAATAACGCCGCTCCCGGTTGTCAGCGTGTACAATCTTTTACTTCATGGCTGAGGTCGCATCCCGCAAACTGGTTATCGCCATTGACGGCCCCGCCGGCGCGGGCAAGAGCACTATTGCTTCACGGCTGGCGCGAAAACTCGGGTACGCTAACCTGGAGAGCGGCGCCATGTACCGGGCTCTCGCATTAAAGGCCATCGAACACGATGTTTCTTTCGACGATGAACCTGGGCTGGTGGAGCTGGCGCGCAATTCGCAGATAAAGCTGGACCCGAGCCTAATGGGCAACCACGTCCGGCTCGACGATCAGGATGTGACCCAGCGGGTGCGCGAGACCGATGTCACCGAAGGAGCATCGCGAGTTTCAGTGCATCCCCGAGTACGGGAGTGGATGGTCGCCCGCCAGCAGGAAATGGGCGCAGGCGGCGGCGTGGTAATGGAAGGACGCGATATTGGAACCAAAGTGTTTCCCAACGCGGATGTAAAGATCTTTCTGGATGCCGACCCCGTGGTGCGGGAACAGCGCCGGCTACAACAGCAAGAACTGCGTGGCCGCGCAGCGGAAGTAACTGCTGCCGAGTTGCGGGAACGAGACCTTCGCGACCGGACCCGGGTAGCATCTCCCTTGGTGGCGGCCCGAGACGCCCTGGTGCTTGATTCCACCGGCCTTTCCGAAGACGAGGTGCTGCGGAGGGTCGAGGAAGTCGTACAGAAAAAGCTGCAGGAATTAAGTCGCTAGGTCTATCGGATGATGGAAGTATCTCTCGCTCAATTCCGTGATAGCCGGATTCCGGTTATCCTCTACTCGTGACCATCTCGGTCGTCCTGATCACCTACAACGAAGAAGCTAATCTTCCCCGGACGCTTGAGGGCGTGATGCCGCTCGTGCGCGGTGGAGGCGAAATCATTGTGGTGGATTCCGGGTCGAACGATCATACCATCGAGATCGCGCGATCATTTGGGGCCAAAGTGTTGGTGGAACCCTGGAAAGGTTTCGCCGCGCAGAAGAATTCGGCTATGGACAGGGCGACGGGCGATTGGGTTCTTCAGTTGGACGCGGATGAGGCGTTGGAACCCGAGCTGACCGAAGAAATCAACAGCGCGTTGCAGGCCGGCCCTACAGTCAATGGTTTCTGGATTCCCCGCAAGAACCTGTTCCTCGGGCGCTGGATCAAATACGGCGGGTATTATCCCGACCCTAAGCTGCGTCTCGTCCGCCGGGGAGCAGGACGGTTCGATGAATATGGCGCGCATCCCACCATGAAAGTTGCGGGGCTGACCGGTATATTCAAATATGCCCTTGTCCACAATGCCTATCCCACTCTTGGTGGCTACATTGACCACATGAACAGCTACTCATCGATGGGCGCCGAAGTCGCTGTGGCCAATGGGCGGAGGGGCTTCAGTGTTCTGGACATCATTCTTCGTCCCGCGCTGACGTTCATTTACAACTATTTCTTTCGGCTCGGTTTTCTGGACGGGCGCGAGGGCTTGCTGTTGCATCTCTATCACTCGGCGTACGTTTCGTGGAAGTACGCGAAGGCCTGGGAACTTTTGCGCAAGGGACCGTGATGGCGTGCATCCCGCCTTGCTCCCCGATGCTACCTCCTCTATCATCGAAGCTGGGATGGGGTGAATATGGCCGACAACAAGCCTTCCAAGCCGGAGATCGCAGAAAGTCCAATTTCTGATGTGTTCGAAGGACGTCATCCTTCCGAGGGCGAGCAGCAGTGGGCCGAAAGAACTTTGGCGCCGACTCTGGAGAAGGCCCCTGAAAAGCCCATCGGCGCGCCTACAGGCACAAATCTCGATGAAGACGGCCACGCTCGTTTTACAACCATTTCCGGCGTTCCAATTCGGCGCTTATATACGCCGGCGGACCTGCCCGGAGACTGGAGTCCCGAAAAGTACCTCGGCTACCCAGGCCAGCCACCCTACACTCGCGGCATTCATGCTACCGGCTACCGCGGCAAGCTTTTTACCATGCGGCAATTCTCCGGCTTCGCATCTCCCGAGGAAACCAACCAGCGTTATAAGTATCTGCTCGAGCATGGTGGCAGCGGGCTGTCCGTTGCCTTCGATCTTCCGACGCTTATGGGTTATGACTCCGATCATCCAGCCAGCGAGGGTGAAGTTGGCAAGTGCGGAGTTGCCATTGATTCACTCGAGGATATGGAGATCCTCTTCGGCGGCATTAATCTCGAGAAAACCACTGTCTCCATGACCATCAATTCGCCCGCGTCTGTACTGTGGGCCATGTATCTGGTAGTGGCGGAAAAACAGGGCGCGGACTGGAAGAAAATCTCCGGCACCATCCAGAACGACATTCTGAAGGAGTACATTGCGCAGAAGGAATACATCTATCCGCCCGCGCCTTCCATGCGGCTGGTGGTGGATACCTTCGAATTCGGCTCGAAGTTTACCCCGCGCTTTAACACTATTTCCATCAGCGGATACCACATTCGCGAAGCCGGCTCGACCGCCCTGCAAGAGCTGGCGTTCACCCTGTACGACGGTGTCGAGTACGTAGAATGGGCGCTGCGCCGCGGACTCGATGTGGATGAGTTCGGCCCACGGCTGAGCTTTTTCTTTAACGCACACAATGATTTTTTCGAGGAAATCGCCAAATACCGCGCCGCCCGGAAGATTTGGTATCAAGTGATGAGAGACAGGTTTGGTGCGAAAAACCAGCGCACATGGCTGCTTCGTTTCCACACTCAAACCGCCGGCGTCTCGCTACCAGCGCAGCAACCCATGAACAACATCGCCCGCGTCGCTTTGCAGGCCATGGCAGCGGTGCTGGGCGGAACGCAGTCGCTCCATACAGATTCCTACGATGAGGCTTTAGCTCTACCCACCGAGGAAGCGGCGCGCATCGCGCTGCGAACGCAGCAGATCATCGCTTACGAATCCGGCGTGACGCAAACCGTCGATCCCCTGGGCGGCTCATATTTCCTGGAAAACTTAACGCTGCAAATGGAAAAAGGCGCCCTCGAGTATTTCAGCAAAATCGACACGATGGGCGGCATGGTCCAAGCAATCGAGCGCGGCTATCCGCAGAAGGAAGTTGCCGAGGCTTCATACCAATTCCAGCGCGCAGCCGAAGCCAAAGAAAAGATTACTGTGGGAGTGAACGAGTTTGCCATCGAAGAAGGGTCGCCGCATATTCTTTACATCGACGAAAGCGTGGCCCGCCAGCAATCAGCGAAGCTCGCAGCCCTGCGCGGGCGCCGGTCAAATGACGAAGTCAGCCGGCGTTTGGAGGCATTGAAGAAAGCGGCTGCCCAGGAACCGAAAGCCGGATCGAGCGGCAGTGTCTCACCCGCCAACACGATGCCCTACATCGTGGACGCGGTGCGAGCTTACGCGACTGTGGGCGAGATTTGCGAGGCACTGCGCGAGGTGTACGGGACGTACACGGAAGTGAGCGTTACGTAAAGACGATATCGCGGCCCGAAGTCCGAGCCATTCCACGCCGCGGCCGTGAATTTCCGACGATCGCAGTTCCAACCGCATCGATCCAGGCTGATCTGCCGATCCAAAATAGGAGATTGCCGAAAAATATCTACACCTGTTAGCTGCGATGTGAGACTGGCTCGGATTACGATTTGAGGTAACGGACGGTGACCTCAAATGAAGAAACGAAAAACCGCAAAACTGCTCAGGATGCCGAAACGAAGCGGAACGTCGATTCTCTCTGTGCAATCTCGGATCCTGTTCCTTCGTAATCAGAGAATCATTCTCGACACCGACTTGGCCGGATTGTACGGCGCACCGGTCAAGGTTCTCAATCAGCAGGTGAAGCGCAACAGGGAACGCTTCCCTCCGGATTTCGTCTTTCAGCTTAACGCCAAAGAGCATGAGGTTTTGAGGTCACAGATTGTGACCTCAAAAGAAGGCCGCGGTGGACGGCGGTACTTGCCGCATGCGTTCACTGAGCACGGGGCCATCATGGCTGCAACCGTGCTTAACTCAAAGCGGGCCGTCCAAATGAGTGTTTTCGTGGTTCGGGCCTTCGTAAGGCTGCGCGAAATGTTGGCTACGAACCAAGAGCTCGCCACTAAGATAAGTGAGTTGGAGCGTCGCTTAGGAAAGCACGATAGTGCAATCCAAGGACTCATTGAAGCCATCAGACAGCTCATGATTCCGGAAGAAACTTCGCGAAGCAGAATCGGGTTCCAACTCCCTCAGGCGAAGGCATAGCCGGCGGAATGCTGCGGCTCGAGGGTTCGTTGTTTCTTCGCCCACGATCGGTTTTGTGGTAAAAATGAAAGACCGATGCGCAAAGCCGTGAACCACCTCAAGAAATCCGATCCGGTCCTCGCGGGCATCATTGGGTGCGTTGGGCCATGCCGCATGGAATTTGGCGAGCCAGAGTTCCACAGCCTAGCCGAGGCCATCGTTTACCAGCAGTTGAACGGTAAGGCCGCTGTCACCATCTTCAAGCGCCTCGCCGCTCTGACTGGTGAGCCACTTACCCCCGAAGGCATTCTCAAGCTCAACCGCGAGCAACTGCGGAGCGTTGGCCTCTCCCAGCAGAAATCCTCTTACCTGCGTGATATGGCCGAGCGCGCTCAACGCGGCCAGCTTGACTTCACCCGCCTGCCGAACCTCTCGGACGAAGAAGTCATCGAGCATTTGACTCAGGTCAAAGGCGTGGGGGTATGGACGGCGCACATGTTCCTGATGTTCACCCTCCGCCGCCCAAACGTGCTGCCGACTGGGGATTTCGGCATCCGCATGGCGATCAAGAAGCACTACAACAAGCGGAAGCTGCCCAAGCCCGAAGTCATGGAAAGCATCGCCAAACCCTGGGAACCGTACCGCAGCGTGGCTTGCTGGTACTTGTGGCGAAGCCTGGACATCAAGACCGTTTGACCGTAGGGGACGCGAATGCAGGAATGAGAAGGAAGAATGCAGAAGCGACAACCTGGTTCCTTGAGAGGTCCTTTCCGCTGGGGTGTCATTCCGCTCTCTGATTTCTGCACTCTTACTTCTAAAGTTGCTGCTGTGCTCCCCCGTGCCCTCTGTGTTTAAATGGAGACGATGCCCGATGAGAAAATTCGCGTCCTGGTCGCCAAACCCGGCCTCGACGGCCACGATCGCGGCGCTAAAGTCATCGCGCGCGCGCTCCGTGATGCTGGCATGGAGGTCATATACACCGGCCTGCGGCAGACTCCTGAAATGGTTGTGAACGCGGCCCTGCAGGAAGACGTGCACGTCATCGGGCTTTCGATTCTTTCCGGAGCGCACAACGCCATCGTACCGCGGGTCATCGACCTTCTTAAGCAGAACAAGATGGATGACGTGTTGTTAGTTGTCGGGGGCATCATCCCCGACCAAGACGTGGCCAACCTGAAGAGGATGGGTGTGGCGGCCATCTTTCAGCCGGGCACCGCCATGGATGATATTGCGAAGTTCATCCGCAGCAACGTGAAACCGCGTGGCTTGCCGACGGTTCGCTGATGTCTGATATCAACACCTCCCGCCTGCGTCAAATTCTCGCCGGCATTATTGGACCCGCTCCCTGGTACTGGAACACTTTCCCCTCGCTGATCTCCGCTTCAGGCCAGCGTTTCGCGTGGACTCATCACGGCGACCAGGGACCGCTCGCCTATTTGGTTTCGCTGCATAGGGAGCATGAGCCGGAAGCTCCCCGCCTGGCACTGAATACCTATTGCAGGCCTTTTCTAGTACCGGCAGCCCGTTTAGG
>Ga0210394_10007810_pt1:0-2500 | contig 11161 bp, 8 predicted proteins | sample IncBWC12MmetaG_FD_160121 | JGI IMG/M metagenome (GOLD analysis project Ga0210394, IMG submission 160121) | Forest soil microbial communities from Barre Woods Harvard Forest LTER site, Petersham, Massachusetts, United States - Inc-BW-C-12-M | ecosystem: Environmental > Terrestrial > Soil >... | reverse complement strand
ACGGTCAGTCCTAAAGGATCTCGTCCGCTCATAAGACAGATGACTTTGAGGCGACACCAGACAGGCGAGCGCCCAGGCACAAACCCAATCGGGTTTATAGATTAAATGAGACTCAGACAGGCATGCCTCCCCGTTAAGAGAGGCGCAATGTGCGTTCAAAGATTCGATGATTCACAATGTTCTGCGATTCACACTACATTTCGCGCTTCGCTGCGTTCTTCATCGATGCGAGAGCCAAGAGATCCTTTGTTGAAAGTTTTGATTCATGTGTATGATTCAGACGACACACATATTTACGCATAAAAGCGGCGCCCAAAAGGACGCCGAAGCACATTTTTAGCTTCCACAGGTTTGAGGGGTAGAAGGTCAAAGACCATTCAATAATGATCCCTCCGCAGGTTCACCTACGGAGACCTTGTTACGACTTTTACTTCCTCTAAATGACCAAGTTTGACCAGCTTCTCGACAGCGATCAGCCGTTGCCAGCCGGTCGGAGCCGATCCAGAGGCCTCACTAAGCCATTCAATCGGTAGTAGCGACGGGCGGTGTGTACAAAGGGCAGGGACGTAATCGTCGCAATCTGATGAATTACGACTACTAGGAATTCCTCGTTGAAGAGCAATAATTGCAATGCTCTATCCCCAGCACGATAAAGTTTAACAAGATTGCCCAGGCCTTCCGGCCAAGGACTATTCAAAGAATAAAACTCGCTGACTTTATCAGTGTAGCGCGCGTGCGGCCCAGAACATCTAAGGGCATCACAGCAGTTACCCACGTCCACAGACGCCGGTGGGGCTTTGGCAATTTGGACCTATTCCCCATCGCTCGGTCACCCGAGGGACTAGCACGTACCTCAAGCTGAGACGAACCTCAGCCGACACCTTTGCGTGCGTTGCGACGGCCCCTCGCCAAGGGGCTCGCCACAGGATCGGCCCACATGGGCTTTCCCTGTACCAGGTTGTCTTGCGCAAGCAAACGACTCTGCCGTTCCATGCCCAAAAATGGAGACTCCTCCACACGGATGAATGCTTTGCACTAATGGATCCATACGCAATCCACTTTTACAGGCCATGTGATTAACCTGTTATTGCCCCCGGCTTCCTGAGGCTTGGAGCCTCCAGTCCCTCTAAGAAGTCATAACCAAAAGGTCCCGGCCAAAGCCGAGTTGACTATTTAGCAGGTAAGGGTCTCGTTCGTTATCGCGATTAGGCAGACAAATCACTCCACCAACTAAGAACGGCCATGCACCACCAATCACAGAATCAAGAAAGAGCTCTCAATCTGTCAATCCTTACTGTGTCTGGACCTGGTGAGTTTCCCCGTGTTGAGTCAAATTAAGCCGCAGGCTCCCGTTTCAAGGTAAACCTTTTTCGCTCCGTGGGCCTTTCGACCCCGGACGGACTATATCTTAGGCCTGCGAAGGCCCACACCCATCTAGTCTCTGAACCACTCCCCGGACGGAAGTCGGATGCGGATCGCCCATTGTCCATCCTCAGCGTTGTCACCGTACCCGAGGCCGTTAACCTGGCCACTGACGCCTTTCGGCGGTCAGCTTGGTAGCTGAGGCTTTAGGGATTCCCCGCAATTTGAGCGTGTCGCCCCATGAATGGGGACTAGTACAGGAACATCACCCGGCCCTTTCGGGCAGCTTTATGGAGCAGAGTCACCGCGGCAGCTTGCGACGTGTTTACTCCTGGTGGTGCCCTTCCGTCAATTCCTTTAAGTTTCAGCCTTGCGACCATACTCCCCCCAGAACCCAAAAACTTTGATTTCTCTTAAGGTGCCGAGCGAGTCATTTGAAACTGCGCCCGATCCCTAGTCGGCATAGTTTATGGTTAAGACTACGACGGTATCTAATCGTCTTCGATCCCCTAACTTTCGTTCTTGATTAATGAAAACATCCTTGGCAAATGCTTTCGCAGTAGTTAGTCTTCAATAAATCCAAGAATTTCACCTCTGACAATTGAATACTAATGCCCCCAACTATCCCTATTAATCATTACGGTGGTCCTAGAAACCAACAAAATAGAACCAACGTCCTATTCTATTATTCCATGCTAATGTATCCGAGCAAATGCCTGCTTTGAACACTCTAATTTTTTCAAAGTAAAAGTCCTGAATCATCCCGAGCGCACAATGAAGCGCTCTCAGGCAATCCAAGAGGAAAGCATGGCCGAGACCAGTACACGCCGTGAGGCGGACCGGCCAGCCACGCCCAATTTCAACTACGAGCTTTTTAACTGCAACAACTTTAATATACGCTATTGGAGCTGGAATTACCGCGGGTGCTGGCACCAGACTTGTCCTCCAATTGTTCCTCGTTAAGGTGTTTACATTGTACTCATTCCAATGCCAAAACCCGTAAGGGCCCTGGCTTGTTATTTATTGTCACTACCTCCCCGTGTCGGGATTGGGTAATTTGCGCGCCTGCTGCCTTCCTTGGATGTGGTAGCCGTTTCTCAGGCTCCCTCTCCGGAATCGAACCCTAATTCCCCGTTAC
>Ga0210394_10007809_pt1 | contig 11161 bp, 6 predicted proteins | sample IncBWC12MmetaG_FD_160121 | JGI IMG/M metagenome (GOLD analysis project Ga0210394, IMG submission 160121) | Forest soil microbial communities from Barre Woods Harvard Forest LTER site, Petersham, Massachusetts, United States - Inc-BW-C-12-M | ecosystem: Environmental > Terrestrial > Soil >... | reverse complement strand
GTCGCCGGACTCTCCGAACATCTGTGGGAACTGGAGCAGCCTGCGCACGCCGTGGCCAATGGTTATTTCGTTGGCGCAATCAACCGCGTGGGCACGGAGAAGCCGTGGAACATTGGCGAGTTTTATGGGAAGAGTTACTTCTGCAATCCGCGCGGCCAGATCGTGGCTCAAGCCAGCCGCGATAAAGACGAGGTGCTGGTCGCGGATCTCGATCTCGACATGATTGGGGAAGTGAGAAAAACCTGGCAATTTTTCCGCGACCGGCGTCCCGAGACTTACGATGCGCTGACTGCGCAAAGTGGACGCGCCGTCGCGGCTGACTGATTCCGATGGCTACCCGAGAGTCGCTGCGTCCCGCTATTGAATCGAGTCCTCTTTACAACTCTGACCTGGCGCCAGCCACGACCGGGCAGCGCACATGGGGAACATACAATTACGCCGCGTTGTGGGTATCGATGTCGGTCAATATTCTTACTTACATGTTGGCCGCCAGCCTGATCCAAGGTGGAATGAACTGGAAGCAGGCCGTGTTTACGGTGTTTCTGGGCAACACCATCGTTCTTGTTCCGATGCTGTTGAACTCGCATCCAGGGGCGCATTACGGAGTGCCTTTTCCAGTTCTGGCGCGGGCTTCGTTTGGCGTGCTCGGCGCGAATGTGGCGGCGCTGTTGCGCGCGCTGGTCGCTTGCGGATGGTTTGGCATTCAGACCTGGATCGGCGGCGAAGCCATCAGTACGCTGATCGCGACTTTGGTTCCCTCGTGGCGAAATTTTCCTTACAGCACGGCAATTTGTTTTTTGGCTTTCTGGCTCATCAACCTCGCTGTCATTCTCAAGGGCGTGGAATATATCCGCGTGCTGCAAGGAATCAGCGCGCCGGTTCTGCTGGCAGTTGGACTCCTGTTATTGGCATGGGCATACAGCGCTGCTGGCGGATTCGGCCCCATGCTCGCAGCTCCGTCGAGGTTTGCCAGCTTTCCGGATTTTCTGAAATTTCTCATTCCCGCGTTGAATGCTACCGTCGGTTTCTGGGCTACGGTCTCGCTCAATATTCCGGACTTCACCCGCTTCGCTCGGAGCCAGCGGCAACAGATGATTGGTCAGGCGCTCGCGCTGCCAACTACGATGACGCTTTACTCGTTGATTGGGATTCTGGTGACCTCGGCTACTGTGGTCATCTACGGGACTGCGATCTGGGACCCGGTGCAACTGCTGAGCCGGTTTCATTCTCCGGTTGCGGTGGTGATCTCGTTGCTGGCAATTCTGCTGGCTACGCTGAATGTGAATATCGGCGCCAACGTGGTTTCTCCAGCGAACGACTTTTCCAATTTGTGGCCGCGCCGGATCAGCTTTCGCACCGGCGGAATTATTACGTGCTTCATGGGCATTGCGATGATGCCGTGGAAATTGCTGGGCAACTACAAGACCATGATCTTCGGATGGCTCGGGGGCTACGCCGCATTTCTGGGACCGGTGGCCGGGATTATGATCTGCGACTATTTCCTGGTGCGCCGTCGCGTGCTGCTGGTCGACGACCTCTATTTGCGCGGCGGGGCTTATGAATATTCGCGGGGCTTCAATTGGCGAGCCATCGCTGCGCTGGTGTTGGGTGCTGGAACTGCATTAGTGGGGTTAGTGATTCCTGCGCTGCGAACTCTTTATGACTATTCGTGGTTTGTGGGCTTCGCGGTGTCTTTTGTTATCTACTACGCATTAATGAGGTTTCAGAGGGAACCGCTTACAGCTAGTTGACCTCTCCCAGTTAGCCTAACCCGAAGGATGAGTCAACACAAAAGCAATCTGCGGAACTGAAGGTTCGGCACAATCCCAAGTCTCGCAAAAACAGCGAGACCTCGGCACCTTCACTTCCCCCCGCAAACTTCATTCCTGGAAGGTCACGCAGACACCATTCGGATCGATCGCGCCGAACTCTTTCGTACCCCAGGGCTTGGTTTGCAACGGACCGTTAGGGTGCACCTTGCCTCCGCGATTCTGGTATTCGGAGTACAGCGCCTCAATCCCCTTCACCGCAATTCTCACCATTGTCTGGTCGCCTATTTTACGGGCGAGTACTTTGTCGTCCATCGACGCGATGTGGAGGTAAGCCTCGCCGCGATTTATACCGGCATAAGTTGGAGGAGTGCGGTCGCGAAAGGTTTCCTTAAAGCCGCAAACTTCGGTCCACCAGCGGAGCGACTCTGCGGTGTCGGCGGCAGGGAGAACTGGTATGGCGCCCTTGATGTTTGGTTCCATGGACGAAGTATAAAACGAAAACCTCTATATATTGGACACAAGTTCCCGGGTCTCACCAAAGCTTTTGCCGCAGGTGGGGACAAAAACAAAGCAGGTCCCTCCACTCCGCATTGCGATTGATAAAGCCAATCGCAATGCTCCGGTCGGGATGACAGGTTTTCGTGAGATTGAGTACTGTTTGATCACGCCAATCGCCCTGCTTTGGTCGGGATGACAGAATTATTCTTGGGGTACATACTGCGCTGCTCGCCAGTTCTCGGATGACAGAGTTTCGTGAGATTGAGTACTCTCTTTCTTGAAAAACAGAAATGCGCGTTATTGATGCCTTAACAGTTGCCAGCGTAGTCAAGCTGGCAAAGAAAAGCTGTGACATCTGAACGTGCACAGAATTTTCTGGCGAGATTTGGCACGCGATTTATTCGGATAAAACTAGTCTTTTGGCTAGGCGCGACAGACGCACGACCCGGTACATTGGCTGCAACGATTTTGGAAGGTGGACTGCGTTCCATTCGCTTACGCTTGGGGTGAATATGAGACGTAACAGGAAGCGGGCTCGGTCCTGCCAGCGTTCCCGCAGGCGCAGCATCAGGCGGAAGTACGCTGCTGATTCGGTTTCGTAGTTGGCGCTGTGTTTGATGATGGGGAGAATCTCATCTGCGAGTCGGGTGGTTGAAGGATCTTCGATTACGCGCTCGCCGATCACCGAAGGCTGTGGCATTTCTAATAGCTTGTGAGCCAGCAGCAAATTCATGTTGACAATGCGTTCGATTCCCAGCCGTTGCGCTTCGTCCTGAATGGCGTTCCAATCAAGCTGCCGGGACTTGGCGAGCTGGGCGATGTCGCACAGCCACGAGAGCTGAACCCAGACGTGTTTAGCGGCGTGAACGCAGAGCACGAGCAGGAGATCTTCAGCGCACAAAGTTCGCACAGGACGTCCGCCCACGATGATTTCGCGGGTTCGGTCAAGAAAGCCAGCCATATCAAAGTCAATCGAATAAAAACGTGGCACGATGCGCCACTGCAGGTCGAGCAAATTTCTTGCAGCGGTGTGAAAGACGTAGCCGCATCCTGAGGCAATGTAGGCTGGCTCTTCGTGCTGGCGGAGATCCGGCCCGCAGGTGTGGCCCAAGGCGAGCAATGCGGCTTTTGCCTTAGGCACATCCTGGGGAAGGATAAGAATATCGAGATCGCTGTACTGACGTTGGGTGACGTCGCCGTACAACGTTTCGGCCAGGACCGGTCCTTTATAGGCGAGAGCGTTAATTCCCTCGGATTCAAGATAGCTGAGGATGCCCAGCAATTCGCCGGTAAACCACAATGCTTTACGAGCGTTTTCCTGGTAACGCGAGCGCAGCGCGTCAAACGCGTCCGTGGGAATCAGATGTGAGAATGGGGATAACAGTCCGTACACTTGCGGAATTGCGCGATGATGATCGATCAGATGCAGCAATCGTTGCCAATCAACGGGAAATGAAACCATTTGCCGGATGCGATCAGCCGATGGCTCAGTAGCGCAACAAGCTACCAGCAAATCGAATTCAGGATTGGCGCTGAACGGTGGTTTTGGCAAGAGCCTATCGGCCTTTGATGTAATCGGGCGCAGCTCGGCGATAGTAGCCATTGGAGAGATAGTAACTTCGCGGTTGAACGGCGCTAAGTTCGAAGGAAGGTTCTCCGGTGCGGCGCCTTTTGCGGTTAACAGCGGTCTTGTACAGCAGATCCCTCACTTCGTTCGGGATCGACAGTCTTTATGTCAGGGTGAGTGGTTTACCTGAGCTGATTGTCACGTCAGCGATTACTTTGGTTTTGCAGCCGGACCGGTAACGATGAACCAGATTTCTTAAGCAACGTACAATCTGAAAAAGACTTATGACCTTGATTACACAATCGTTCGAAGCGGTGCGGCGCAGCACGCGTGTTCGCGCGCAGATACCGTTCCGGCTTGTAAGCATGGACCCTGCAGTCCCATTCAGCGAGCAGTGTTACACGCTGATAGTAAACACCGAAGGATGCGGCGTGCGGCTCACCCAGCCATTGGAAGCGGGTCTTCCGGTTTTGCTCGACGAACTTCCGGGCGGGACCAAGGCGAAGGCCCATGTGGCGAACTGTGTTCCCCTGGGAACGGAGGGTAAATACTGGCTGGTGGGAATCGCCCTGGAAGAACCGGGAAATATCTGGTGCATCCGGCCTGCTCCGGCGAACTGGGAACGAGCGTCAATTGCGCGGGACACTGCGGCAGCGCCAACGGTGGCTCCGCCCAAGAAAGCGGGTGAATGGCCTTACTCGGTGTTTTCCATCAAGGGAGAAGCTCATCCCGGAAGGAAGTAGTACATTTCATTTGTCCCGCCTGGAAAATTCCTACGCAAGCCCTACAAACTTCAACTTTCTGTTAGCGGTTGATTTTTTCGGAATAACGCTTGTCGTACATCGCGGTGGAATTTTGCACGAATTCGAGGACTCGGTGCATTTTGACTTTGTCCTCACGATTTAATTCCTTGAACTGCACTGCCACGCCCGAGCCGGGATGCATTCTCGCCACGGTGCCTTCGGTTTGCAGCTTGCCATCATCAATCGAGAACACTAACGTCAAATTTGTGCCGGGGGTAAGGATGGCGCTGGTCTCGACGTAACAGCCGCCCATGCTGATGTCGACCAGGTTTCCGAAGATCGGTGCGCCCTGGTTCTCTGGATTCAACTCAATCGTGATGCGGCACTTCATGCGAGGATAGAGCCGGCGGTTTTTACGGCTTGGCTGTTTCTGCTTCTCCACATACATGCGCCGGTCAGCCTCGGCGAGGAGTTCCTCCGCATCCTTGCCGTCCTCGGGATACATGGCTTGTCCCAGGCTCAGGGAAAGGATTTGTTCGCCACAAACTTCGAATCCAGCTTGTTTGGCCAGTTCCTGGAGTTGATAGGCCTTCTTGGCTGACACTTCGGCGGGCAGGCCAGGAGCAATGATAACGAATTCATCGCCCCCCATGCGGGCTACGTAATCGTATTCGCGGCAGGTTTCTTTCAGGGCTTGCGCAAACAGGCGCAACACCCGGTTGCCCTCGAGATGGCCAAAGCGGTCGTTGATTTGCTTAAAGCCATCCATGTCACCGACCATGACAGTTAACGTGGAATTATCCCGCTTACAGCGGGCCAACTCGCGATCGAGTTGCAGGAACAGCGAGCGCGCGTTAGGCAAGCCGGTGAGATAGTCAGTCGTGGCTGAGTTTTCCGCCTGCTGATATTTAAGCGCGTTCTCAATGGCCAGAGCCATCTTCGAGCTGACCGCCAAAAGAATACGCAGATGGTCAGAGGTAAATGCGTCGCGTTCGCCACGGTAGAGGGCGAGCACTCCAATCACGCCGTTTACGCCCTCCAGCGGAATCGCCAAAGCGGAGCGCAGCGTACTGAACTTAGTGGGATCGTTTAAATATCCGGGCTCAACCGAGGGATTGCCGTTGATTATGGGTTTGCGATTGTGGGCGACCCATCCGGAAAGCCCCTGGCCGAGCGGAATGCGCAACGAGGAAAACAGGCGGAAGTTGTCGCCATTGACGTATTCGGGAATCAGTTCTTCGTTTCGGCGAACGTAAATCGCGATGGCATCGTAGGGAACCAGCGAGCGCAGTTTAACGGAGAATACGGAAAGGGTTTCGACCAAACTGAGCGAAGCGCCAAGGTCCTGGCTGAGTTCGAATAAGGTCTGCGCTTCCTGCCGTGCAGCCGCAATCGACGATAGGAACGTAGCTTCGTGGCCGGAGCCGTCTTTGACTGAGATGTTTTCAAATCCGGCGGCCGGGGCGAGTCCACGCTCGATCTTCAGATCGGTCGAAAGCGCTGGATTCACTTCCCCGCCAAATTGAGCGGCGGCCAATTTTTCGAGGCTGAGGTATCGTTTCTTGAGAATATCCACTACTTTGGGATCAAAGGCTTTGCCGGACTCCGCACCGAGACGTTGCATGACTTCTTCGAGTGGCAGAGCGCGCCGGTACTGCCGGTCGGAGGCCAGAGCGTCAAGATAGTCGACGGCCGAAAGGATGCGCGCACCAATGGGGATGTCCGTACCCTTAAGGCCGGCGGGATAACCCGTCCCGTCCCATTTTTCGTGATGGGCGCGCACGATGGGAACAACTGGATACGGAAAGCGAACACGCTCGAGGATCTCGGCGCCAACCACCGGGTGAATCTTCATCTTCTCGAATTCTTCGAGAGTAAGCCGCCCAGGTTTCGAGATGATATGTTCGGGCACGGCCAGCTTGCCGATATCGTGCAAGAGGGCGGCGGCATGCACGGCCTGCATCTCATCCGGAGTGACGCCTAGTTCTTTAGCTACCTCGACCGCATATACGCGGACGCGTTGCAAGTGGTCATGCGTGGTTTGATCTTTGGCTTCAATCGCCAGCGCGAGAGCCTCGATGGTGCGCAGGTGCAGGCTGGCCATCTCCTCGACGTGGCGCTTCTCATCGTCCAACTTTCCCAAGTACAAGCGGTATGAGCGATAAATCACGTAGATGGCCGGCACCAGGAGGAGCGAGGTTTCCCAATAGAAGGTGCGGTTGAACCATCCAATCCCTCCGGCGATTCCGGCGCCCACCAGATAATAGGGGAACGACCAGAAATAACAGTCCACTATTATCGTTTTGAGCTTTTTCCCTTCGGTGAGGGATATGACGGTAGCAATAGAACCGGTATTCGCAATAAAATACGTGCACGCGGCGAGAGTTAGCATTAGGGCCTGACTCCCCATCACGTGACTAAATATTGTGAGATGGTAGACCCAATACGCAACCGCAGTGGAGAATGCACCCGCGCAAACATTGAAGGTCACCTGGAGCGCGTTGGGCCGGTCCGGGTAAAGCGACTGCACCAGAATAGATACGCAACCGAGAATCAGAGTCTCGGAAAAGCTGAGTTCCAGGATGCCCAGCAGGACGAACAGGAAGTTCACGGACATGGTGCCGGTGATGCCGGGCAGATTCACTTTCATCCGCGAGGCGAGAACGCCAATTCCCAGATAGCAGATGAATTCAGCGATGTTTTTGCTGGTCTGGTGGATGGCTCCATACAGGAGCACACTGGTGCCTGCAGTCACAATCAAGCCAACGAACATCTTGGCGTGAAGTGTCAGACCTCTCCACGACTGTGAATTGCCAGCCATTACGTCCTGTCGCTCTTGGGGAGAGAGCAGAATCTCTGACTAGAAATAGCATCTAATGTGTTTAGGAACAATGATTTACAGGTTTTTAGGTAAACTTCGGTAACCGTGCGCGCCTAACCGGAGAGACATCGTAGTGATGAAACCACTTAGAGGCTAAAACCGCGGAGTTGCATCGGAAGTGCGGCTCTATTTAGGCGTACACTTTTACCACGGCACCGGACCGGGATTGAGGCTGGCGATGGGTTGGACATCTGACTGAAACGCCATAAACGCTTGCACTCCCTTAGGCGCGCCGCCTGAAGAAGACATATCAGAAGAAATTTGCGCCTTTGTTTTTTTGGGTGTCGTTTTGAAAATGACTTTGGGCCTCCCTCGAACTGCCCGTCGGGCTTGGCGTTCAGCACCACCTCTGTACCTTTACGTTCATTTATCAGCGTAGGAGTCGCGGTCATGGATACCTGGGCCTTTCGCCAATTTCTGCAATCCCCCGTTTCATTGAACGATTACCAGAAGAGCAGCAGGTCAAATCATGTTGCCTTTTCAAGTACTTACGTATCCGTCCAATGCGCCAGTCAACCGCTAAACCCCTATTTTGCCCCTTTCATTGAGTTACGCGTGCCTTTACCGTATTGCCCTCAATAAGATAGTTGCAAGGCAGAGTCCGCAGAGGTCTATCGAGAAGGCCGTTGCGGGTGCAGGTGAGGAAGTGAAGGTCAACAGGGGTAGGGGCGTTTAACGTTCGGGCTGTTTTCGGATTGGCACTTCAATTCCGCAAAACAGCCGATGCTTAATGACGCAGCCAAGCAGTGGAAAGAGAGAGACATGCACAAGCCAGTAAAGTACGTGGAGAAAGCCGTGACCGTCGCCGCGACGGGCGCCTGGGCAGTATTTGAGCGATTCAACCGGATAAAACAGAATCCTTCTCCCACGCCGAAGTGGTCCGACAAGCCGCTGCTCAAGTCCTATGAAAAGACCAAGCCTCCACTAGGCTGGCCGCGCACCACGGACTCGCTGTGCCCGAGATGCGTCCCCGAAATCCGCCAGCAGATTCTCGACGGGAAGCTGCCCGTCGAAGTGCTCAGCAACGAAAAGGTCGGCGAGATCAAAGCGCAAATTATCGAGCGCGACGGCAAAATCCTGATGGTCAAGGATTGCGAAAAACACGGCCACTTCGAAGACGTAATGTCCATTGACACCGACTTTTCGCGCCATCTCGAAGAAGTATTTCCCGGCCGCGACATCGTGGCGCACAACGACGAAAAGCTGCACCACCACGGATCCAGCACAGTGAAATATGGCCGTGGCTCGGTTCTGACCATCGACCTGACCAACCGTTGCAACATGATGTGCGACCCCTGCTTCATGGACGCGAATCAAGTCGGTTTCGTCCACGAGTTGAGCTGGGAAGATATCAAGACCATGCTCGACAACGCCATCACGATCAAGCCGCGGCGCCAGATGTCAGTGCAATTTTCTGGCGGCGAGCCTACGCTCTCACCGTACTTCCTGGATGCGGTGCGTTATGCCCGCAAAGTGGGATACAACAGCGTGCAGGCCGCCACCAATGGAATTGAGTTCGCCAAGAGTTTGGAGTTCGCGCAACAAGCTGCCGAAGCTGGAATGCGCTATGCGTATTTGCAGTTCGACGGAATCGGCAACGCCGCCAATGCCCATCGCAAGGTGGGCAACCTGTTCGACGTGAAGTTGAAGGCCATCGAAAACCTGCATACCGCCGGAGTAGAAATCGTTCCGGTGGTTACCATTGTGAACGGCATCAACAACGAGCAGGTCGGACGCATCATCAAGTTCGCGCTGGACAATCCGAAGCGGATTGGATTTTTGTCGTTCCAGCCTGTAAGTTTCACCGGCCGCGATGAAGCTGTCACCGACGACCGCCGCGAAGCCCAGCGCTACACATTGTCCCATCTCGCGCACGACGTGAAAAATCAAACCGGACTGGGCGAGCCTGCTCGAGATTGGTTCCCGATCTCTTTCATGGGAACTTTCAGCGATTGGGCCGACCTGATGCACGTAGAAGACAAGAACAACGACTGGGGCCAACTCTCCTGTGGCTGCCATCCGAATTGCGGAACCGGGATGGCGGTAATGATCGACAAGGAGACTAAAGAAGCGGTTCCGGTCACGGCGTTTTTGAAGGGCGATTCGCTGGCGCGCGATATTCAAAAGGTGAATGACGCGGCGCGAGGAAAATTCCTCACTATCGTGGGAATGGCTTTGTGCTTGATGAAAAACTACGATCCATTCCAATCACCTACGCATTTTAAGTTGATGGATTTGCTGAGGAAATTTGATAAGAACTTCAATGCCACGGGAAAGAATTACGGGAAAGTGGGTCCGGACCGGACCATTGACGATGTGATGAAACGGCGGCAGGACCGATGGAATTTCCTGTTCATCGCCGGGATGTGGTTTCAGGATTTGTTCAACTACGATTTTCGGCGGACGGAGCAGTGCATTATTCCTTACGCCACGCAGGAAGGTGAAATTTCTTTCTGCGCCTACAACACCGGCGTGGGTTGGCGGAACATTATCGAGAAGATGCACATGACTGCCACCCTCACCAAGTGGTATGAGGAGCACGGGCGGCATGAGATCTTCGCCGGCGGCAAGAACGTTAAGATGGAGTCGACGGCGCACTCGCTGCTGCTGAAAGATGAACTGGTGACCAACGAAGTCCAGCACGATCTGGATAAGCTGGGTATCGCCAAGAATTCCGGGGAAGAGAAGAAACGGGCGCGTGATGCCAAGCAGGCTGCTGACGCGCGCGGTCCGCAGAAAGATGATGCGGCTTACAACGCGCGCATGGCTGCTCTCTATCGCGAAGTCGTGTTGCAGGAGAAGCCGGTGGTGACCGAGAACGGATTTATTCCGTTGGGTGCATTGACGGCGTCGAAGCCCAAGGTAGATGTGGGCGAGCCGGTTTTAGGCGATTAGCTCGCTTACCCAGAATACGAAAAGTGACGAAGGCCGCCAATGTTGGCGGCCTTTTTCTGGGCCGTAATTTTCTGTTCGCTTCGGAGATCACAATCGACACAACAACGCTGCTGGTTGTACTGATCGTGTTCGTCGCCACGCTGATTCGATCAGCATTTGGATTTGGCGAGGGATTACTCGCGGTCCCGCTTCTCGCTTTCTTCATTCCGATTACGGTAGCAGCGCCGCTGGTCGTACTGGTTTCGATCACGATCGCAGGCATCGTGGTCGTGCAGGACTGGAAAAAGATCCATCTGCGAAGCGCTGGCTGGCTTGTGCTCTCAACCTTGCTGGGCATCCCCCTGGGTCTTTTGCTTCTCACCAGTAGCCATCAACGATTGGTAAAAGGCGCGCTGGGACTAATTCTCATTGCTTTCTCCGCTTATTCCTTGATAGGGCGCACACCATTGGAACTAAAGCGCGACAATCGAGTATGGCTTTGGGTTTGTGGATTCTGTGCGGGCGTGCTGGGCGGAGCCTACGGAATGAATGGACCACCGCTGGTGATTTATGGAGCGATGCGACGCTGGTCTGCACAACATTTTCGCGCAACCCTGCAAGGATATTTTCTGCCAGCCAGCATCATTGGAATGGCCGGTTATTGGGTCGCGGGGCTGTGGGTTCCTGCCGTGACACATTATTATCTGGTGTCGCTTCCGGCCACGCTGGTGGCGGTTTTCGTGGGTAGGGTGATTAATCATCGCATGCATGGCGAGGCCTTTTTGAAGTACATCTATCTAGGCTTGATTTGCATAGGCGCGCTGCT
>Ga0210394_10007807_pt1 | contig 11162 bp, 1 predicted proteins | sample IncBWC12MmetaG_FD_160121 | JGI IMG/M metagenome (GOLD analysis project Ga0210394, IMG submission 160121) | Forest soil microbial communities from Barre Woods Harvard Forest LTER site, Petersham, Massachusetts, United States - Inc-BW-C-12-M | ecosystem: Environmental > Terrestrial > Soil >... | reverse complement strand
GCGAGCACCTCTGCCTCGTTAGGGACGTGTAGCGCGCTCAATCCGGCGGTGCAGTTGCTCAACACGACTCCGCCGGTGGGTTACACGGTCGGGTCAGCCTGGTCTCCGGTGGTAATCACGGTTCCATTCAATACGGCCGGTCCCACCACCCTGACGATCAACCTGACCAACAGTCTGTCGTTTGCGAACGGCAATTCGGTGCCCACCTCGCTGACGATCGTCGGTCAGCTGGGAGGCGGTCTGGGGACGCCGACCACGGTTGCGAGCCCGCCGCATCCCGGGCAGAGCCAGATCACGTGGTCCCTTCAGACCCCCTCGAACTTCACGCCGCCGCCCCAGGGCAACCGCGTGCAGTCGTTCGGTACTGAAGTGGCGGCCGGCGCCACTGCCACGGCGTTGACCTGGACCAACTTGCAGCCCGGTACCTACCTGCTCGAATCCGGCACGCACCCGTCGATCCAGGGGCCGATGGGCCTGTACGGGGTCGTGGTGGTTACCAGCGCTCCTGCCGCTGCGGGAAGCACCGGTTGTGCCTATCCGGGCGCTACCGCTGGCACCTGCTTGTCGGGGGTGTACAGCGCCGAAGCGCCGCTGGTGATGGGTGAAATCGATCCGGTCCAGAACAACTCGGTCAGCACCGCGGTCAACACCGCGGGCTTCAGCGAGACCAAGGTCTGGTCGGGTCAGCCGGGCGGATGCGGCAATCCGGCTTCCGCCGTCGGAGTCATCAACACCTGCTATCCGCCGGCGGTCAACTATCTGCCGGTGTACTACACGATCAACGGCGTCGGATTCACCCGGACTAATCCCACGGCCTCGCTGTTCCCCGCCACACTCGGGACGGCGGCCACGCCCGTTACCGGCAACCTGCTGGTGCGCCTGGTCAACGCGGGTCTGAAGATGCACGTGCCGTCGATCGTCGGATCGCAGACGACGGGTTTCAGCGGTGCGGGTACTTCGGGAACCACGGTGAGCGGCTTCACGCTGGTCGCCGAGGACGGCAATCCGGTGCCTGGTGCTGCGCGCGTGCAGACCGAGGTCTTCATGGCCGCGGGCAAGACGTTTGACGTGATGGTCAACGTGCCGGCCGCGGGCGCCGCGGCGCTTCCGGTGTACGACCGCGAGCTGAGCCTGTCGGGGAACCAGATCGAGCGCGACGCCGGCATGTTGGCCTACATCGGCTCCAACGGCAACGCGCTACCGACCACGGGAGCATTCTCCTCAACGGCCGCCGCTAACCCGGACACGTACAACTCGGTGATCGCGGGGCAGACCTTGACGGTTTCCGATCCCAGCAAGGGCGTGATCGCCAACGACTTCAATGTCTATGGCGTGAAGCTCTCCGGCACGACCGTCACCGCGACCACGGTCGGCGGAGCGGCCGCGACGACGATGGCAGGAACGGGCGGAACGATGACCCTGATGGCCAACGGCACTTTCACGTATACCCCAACGGCCGCGGCGGGCAGCACCTTTGCGGGTGACTCGTTCACCTACTGCGCCAACGGGACGACAACGATCTGCGCTACGGTGACGCTGGGCGCGGCGACCGTCGAGACGTCTGCCGGCATCACCTGCACCAATACCTCGTACACAGCGGCGACGGCGACATTCATCGCCGTCAAGCCTCCGGGCCTGCTGTCGGGCTGCAAGGACGCCGCGGGCTATCCGCTGACGGTTGCCACCGCGACGATCACGGCCGCAGGTGTCATTGGGGACGCCAATGGCGGATTCACCGCGACTGCCACTGCTCCGGGCTCCGTCAGTTTCACGTTCCAGGCGATGAACTCGCAGGGAACGCTCGGCGCCGCTACGACCGCGACCGTGCTGTTCCCCGCAGGCAGCGGTCTGGCTGTGACGGTGAAGGACCCCGCCAACGGAACCATACTTACCGACTACCGCTGGATCATCGAGGAAGATCGGACCTTCTACATCGACCCGAAGTGCTCCTCGAACCCGCCGCCGGCGAGCTGCCCGACGGCCAGCATTCCAGGCCAGGGCGTTACGGGCATCGTTCCGACGCTTGGCACCAACTTCCACACCAGCTACATGCCCTACGTGGCGCAGGGTTGTACCGGCCCGAAGTCGTGCGAATCGGGCCAGATGGTCGTTGATCCGACCACCGGGGCGCACGTCAACGCGGTGTGCGATGTCGGCAACGGCGTGTGCAGAACCAGCGGCAGCCAGAACACGGTGGTGCTGCCGAGCCAGGTCGCTCTGGATCCGACCAAGCGCTACTACCTTTCGGTACTGCCGGGCGACGCGGCGGATCCGTTCTACGGCGCCGCCTCTATCGGCCACGGCATGAGTGGCACGCCGATCCCGGCGTTGGCCTGCGGCCCAAATGCCGCAGGTACGAGCACCATCTGCACTTTCCCGACCACGGGAGCCACTTGCACGCCGGCCGCTGTGGGCGGGGCCTGCACGCCGGCGATGGCCGTCACTGTGTTGACGCAGGCCTCACCGTACCCGACGGCGAACCTGTCGGTGTTCGTGTTCGAGGACGACTTCCCGCTGAACGGCGAGCAGGATGGCGGCGGCGGCACCGGAAATGTGAATACCAACAACGAGCCGGGTCTGGGTCAGTTCCAGATCCACCTTTGGGACGCCATGGGCGGTAACGGCGACTTTACCGGCCAGATGGGCTTTGACATGTTCAACCAGCCGCTGAGCAACAGCTTGGCGGGAACACCCGATCCGCTCAACGGCAACGACGCTTGCCCGATTTCGACGAATCCCCGGATCGACGGCAACGGCAATACAGATCCGACTGCAACCGGCATCACCGGCTTCATCGTGACCTGCCCGGAGTACGAATCGGACGGCGTGACGCCGTCCCCGCTGGCCGGCCAGGCCGTCGTCGCCAACTTGATGCCGGGTCGATGGGGTGTGATTGCAACCCCGGGAGCCGACCGCATCGCCAGAGGCGAAGAGTGGCTGCAGACCAACACGCTGGACGGGCAGAAGGCCCACGATTCCTTCACTCGGATCGGCGAGCCCAGCTACTTCCAGGAGTACGGACCGGCCGGGTACCACGTCAGCGTCGGTTTTGCCAACCCGGCCATCATCAATGCGCGCAGACCGGCCGTCTGCGCCGGCCAGGATCCCACCGGCCTGAATCCCGGGGGTGGCTGTCTTAATACAATCAAAGGTAGGGTCGTGGGCGAGCGCCTGAGCCGCACGCCCGATGAACGTCTCTACGGCAGCGGCTCGCACGATGCCTTCGCCTGGACCCAGTGCTACGTGAGCTTCGGCGATCCGGACGGCGAGGACTTCGCGTTCACCAAGTGCGACGCCGACGGCAACTTCACGCTGACCGGCCTGCCCGACGGCGATTGGAGAATCACCACCTTTGACCAGTGGAACGATGCGCTGGTCGACGGCCTGTCGACCCCGGTGAGATTGGGAGCGGCAACGTGCCCCGGACGGGTTTGCAATGTCGGGGACATCGCCACCACCCAGTGGGAGACGAACCTCTACACGAAGACGTTCATCGACGACAACCGGGACGGAATCGCGCAGTCGAATGAGACCGGGATTCCCTTCGCCAACGTCGCGGTGCGGCTGCGTGACGGCAGCCTGGAGAACCTGCTGCTGACCGACTTCACCGGCACCGCCAATTTCAACGAAACGTTCCCGCTGTTCAGCTGGTACGTGGTCGAAACCGACGTGACCCGCTACAAGAACACGGGCACGCACGTGGTGTACGACGTGGGCGGACCGGCCGACGGATCGCCATCCTGCGGTGTAGTTGGCTACCCGCCGTGCGGAACGTCGACGATCGGCAAGTATCTGGCCAACACGGCCGAGACGATCTCGGTGCCCACGACGCTGCGTGTACCGGGCGCGGTGTACTGCGCCGGCGCCGACTGCACCGGCAAGGATATAAGCGGCCTGGCCGGAAGCAAGACCTCCGATGGGCCAAGCGTGTGCACCACGGCCACCACGGCTCCGTTTGCCACGACCTGCTCGACGCAGCTGTCGTCCGGCCGGATCGACCCGCCATGGGTCGGGGTCGAAGGTTGGCAGGGCTTCCCGGGCCAGAACAGTTTCATCGAGTTCGGCAAGGCGCCGTACTACGAGGGCGAGAATGGCGGCATCCACGGCCACGTGGTCTATGCGTCGACCCGTCCGTTCGACGATCCACAGATGCTGGTGCAGACGCAGTGGACCTCGCTGATTCCGCACGTGACGATCAACCTGTACCAGGAAGGCTTCGCCGCTGACGGCGTCACGCCGACGCTGAACTTGGTCGACACCACGCAGACCAGCAGCTTCGACGAATATGCGCAGGGCTTCCGGTCCGATGGCATGCCGAACATGAACTGTCCGGGCCAGGCCGGCTCGACGGGCGTGACTCCGGACCTGTTCTTCTTCTCGCTGTACGACCAGCCGCAGTATCTGGACCTGTACAACTCGCAGCACGGCGGGCCGGCGATCACCGCGCTGCCAGGCAACTCGCAGTTCAAGTGCTATGACGGCATGCACAGCTGGAACCAGATCCAGCCGGCACCGTACGATGGGATGTATCAGTTCCCCAGCGTGAACAGCAGGAACCCGACCAGCGGCGCGCCGCAGGTAATCTCGGCGGCGATTTCTGCGATCAGCCAGGCGGGCAGCACGGTTACGGTCGCCACGACAACCACGCACGGGCTGGTCTCGGGAGCCCTGGTCACGATCGCGGGCGCGCCAACCGGCTACAACAGCGCGGACTTCACCCCGGCCAAGATGTTTGCGATCTCGGTCACCGGTGCGAAGAGCTTTACCTACTCGATCCCGAATTCAACCACGACTCTGGCTGCGGGAACGGCCGGCACGGTGAGCGCGCTGGCCACCAACTGCACGGTCTGCATTCCCGACCCGGTTCCAGCCACGGGTGCCGATGCGGATCCGCTGCGCTCTGGGCTTCCGATGCTGCCAAAGGGCAAGTACGTAGTGGAAGTGGTGCTGCCTCCCGGCTATGAGCTGGTCAAGGAAGAGGACAAGAACATCCTGATCGGCGACAACTTCATCGCGCCCGTTACGCAGCAGTTCGGCGGCCTGGGCAACGTCTTCATCATGCCCGACCAGGCCTCGGTGGCGACCGCTTACACCGTGGCCGGCATCGGCTACAACGCCAACACCGGAGCCAACGGCAACGGCATGAATGAGACGGTGAGTTTGGGTACCAGCCCGAACAACAGCATCGTGCCCGGGTTCGTGCCCGAGCCCACGTGGCCGTGCGTCGGCGAGCTGCGGATCGTGCCCGACTTTATCAGCCTGTTCCCAGCGGGCCACCAGATGGCGCCGTTCGCCGGCGCCTCGCGCCACCTGTGCGACCGCAAGGAGGTGACGCTGAGCGACCAGATGGGGGCGATCGCGAAGTTCTGGCTCTACACGTCGACCCATATCGCGTCCAAGTTCACCGGCGGCATCACCGACGACTACACGTCGGAGTTCGACCCGTTCTCGCCGCAGTTCGGCGAGAAGTTCGCGCCGCCCGATCTGCCCATCTCGATCAAAGACTGGAGCGGCACCGAGATCAGCCGCGTGTATGCGGACCACTGGGGCGCGTACGACGGCATGACCTACTCGACCTGGGAAGTCAACCCACCCAACCCGACGGGATATGCGCCCACGATGATGGTCGTTTGCATGAACGATCCGGGGCCGATCCTGGATACGCGTCAGACCGTCCTGAATCCGGCGGGCTTGTCCGTTGCGAATCCGACCCTCGGACAGATGATCACGGATCCGGCGTTTACGCCGGGCTACAGCCAGTTCTGCTATGAGCTGCCGTTCATGCCGGGAACAACGCAGTACCTGGATACCCCCGTGGTACCGACGTCCGCCTTCGCGGGTGCAGGGTACAACAACGTGGACTGCGCCTATCCGGATGCGACGCCGGCCGTCAAAGAGGTGGATGGCGATGGCATCGGCCCATGGGTGAGCAAAGCGGGTAACAAACTCACGATCGACGCATTGGGCGACCAGATGGTGCCGAACAACGCCTACGCCGGTCCCTCCGCCACGACGGCTCCCTACAATCAGAAGATGGTCCGGCGCCACTACGGCTTCGGCACTCAGACCGGAACTGGCAGTACGACCGGATCCGTCACGATCGGCGGGGTAGCGGCAGCCGTTAGCAGCTGGAGCGACAAACAGATCGTCGTCACCGTACCTTCCGGGGTACCGCCGTGCGCCGTTCAACAGCAAACGATATACGGCGGCTCTGCCGCACAGTGCGGCGAACTGGTGATCAACACCAGCGCCACGCAATCGGGCGGTAACGTCACTGGAGTGACCATCACCCGAGGCGGCAGCTATAACACCGCGCCTACGGTGACTTTCGGTGCGGCCCCGGCGGGCGGAACGACTGCGACGGGTACCGCCAACCTGGGCGGTGGCCGCGTAACCTCGGTGGCGGTTACCAACGGTGGAACCGGCTTCACGAGCGCGCCTGCGGTCACGTTCACCGGAGGCGGCGGCAGCGGCGCAACCGCAACCGCCACGGTGCGCAAACGCGCCGCCGCAGTGACCATTACTAATCTGGCGACCAACTCCTATCCGGGCACGGGCGCGATCACGGTCACCTTCAGCGGGGCGGGTGGAGCAGGAACGACGGCAACCGGCACCGTGACCACGAACGGCGGCGCCGGTACAGCCGCCTCGCCACGCCGCGTGACGGGCGTCACCATCACCAATCCAACGACTAACAACTACGCGATCGGGGCCACGATTGGCGTGACTTTCAGTGCCCCGGCCGCTGGCGGTACCAGGGCGACCGGAAACACGACGGCAGCGGGTGACACGAGCGGGTACGTATCTGCCGTGACGGTCGCTGCAGCGGGCACCGGAACCGGCTACACGAGCGCACCGACCGTAGGGTTCACCGGAGGCGGTGGGAGCGGCGCAACCGCAACCGCCGCAACTGGCGACCGCGTCGTAACGTCGGTAACCATCACGAACGCCGGCTCCGGATATACCGCCGCGCCCAGCGTGACGTTCAGTGCCGGGTTGACGGGAGGTACGTCGACCGCCACCGGAACCAGCACGATCGCGCCCCGGCTGACTTTCGCCGGGAGGCGTTCGATCGACACCGTGACCGTCACGATCGGCGGCAAGGCTCCGACTCACGTCGCCGCCTCGGGCACGATCCAGAGCGCGATCGACGCTGCCGCGCCGGGCGACCTGATCATCGTCGACCCGACTTGCACCGCGGTTGCGGCCGCAGGCGCACCGGCGGGGGCGCCGGTTGCGTGCTCCAGCACTGCTGTTAACAGCACCACGCCCACTCAAACTGCAACCGAGGTTGCCCACAATGAGTTGCTGCTGATGTGGAAGCCAGTCCGTCTGCAAGGTGTCGGAGCGGCCTCCAGCGTCGTCGATGCGACGACCCATCCGTCGGGTGATTTGAAGTTGGACAGCTGGCGCCGGCAGGTCAACTGCCTGTTTGGCCTGGGAATCAATGGTTCGCCCATCATCGCCACGGCGACTCCTGGCAACCCGGCCAATCCGTATGATCCGACGGGCGTGTTCACCTGCCCGGCGGCGATGCAGGGCCAGGTCGACCGGCTACCGCTCGAGGCGGTAGTGGGCTGGAGTGCTGAGCTGAACGGAAACCTGGCCGAACAGCTGCAAGAGCCCTCCTTGATGGGTGCCCTGGAAGGGGCCGGCATCACGGTGCTTGCGAAGGGCGTGGACTTCCATGGTCAGAATCAGTATGACCCGACGCTGCTCGCAGGCTTCCCGACGGGAACGACGCTGTTGCAAGACACCATGTCGAATCCGAGCGGTGCTGAATGCACGACGGGCAACGTCAATCCGTTCCCGAGCAACTTCTCGTGCAACCCGTCCAGCATCGACGGCTTGACGATCACGCAGAGTTCCCAGGGCGGCGGCGCCATCTTCGTCCACGCCTGGGGGCACAACCTGCAGATCGGCAACAACCGGATCTACAGCAACGCCGGAACGCTTTCGGGCGGCATCAACGTGGGCCAGGGCGAATATCCTCCCGCATACATCCAGGGCAGCGCCACCAACGCGGCTCCCGGCTCGTGCGAGGAAAGCCCGGTGGCGGGCATCGTGCTGCCGTACTGCCAGAACGTGAACATCAACATCCAGAACAACTATGTCTCGTTGAACTCTTCCACCGGCGACGAGTTGTTCTCCGCCACACCGGCAGGAGCGGGCGGCGTCAGCATCTGCACCGGCTCCGACTACTACAACTTCAACTACAACTGGGTGTGCGGCAATCTGAGCAGCGGAGATGGCGGCGGCCTCGGCCACATGGGCTTCAGCTACTACGGTGACATCGAGCACAACACGATCGTGTTCAACCAGAGCCTGAACCCGACGATCCCGGCCAACGGCGGTGGCATGATCATCATGGGTACTCCCGATCAGGACATCGTTTGCAGTGGCAATCCCAACCTCGACCAGGACTGCCCGCCGCCTACGGGGAGCACGGGTGGGGTCCCCAACATCGTGGTGGCCGGGATTGGGCCCAGCGACGGCGTCGGCCCGGGCCTCGTGATCAACGCCAATCTGATCATGGGGAACTCGGCCGAAAGCGGTACCGGGGGCGGCATCGCCTTCCAGGCCGTCAACGGATCGGACATGGTGGCTTTCCCCGATGATCCGGGCCAGTGGAACCAGGTGACCGTCACCAACAACATCATCGCCGACAACATCGCCGGCTGGGATGGGGCCGGGATCTCGCTGTTCGATTCGCCGAACGTGAACATCATCAACAACACGATCGCTTTGAACGCCTCCACGGCCTCGTCAGGGGTGCTCTTCAACACCCTGGGTGCTCCGCTTGCCAGTCAGCCAGGGCCCACCTGCACGACAGGCTGCGGCACGACGACGCACGCGCAAGTCGCTGGAGTGGTGGCAATGCAGCACAGCGCGGTCTTGATGGCGAATCTTGCTGCGACGCCCGTCGTCTGCCCACCGGGCCATTTCTCGGGTACCGGTGCAAACGCCGCGAGCAACGGCCAATGCAGGTTGGTCTCGTATCCGAAGCTGGAAAACAACGTCATCTGGCACAACAGCCCGTACCAGATCGGTGTGGGTGCTCTGAGCGCGCAATTCCAGCAGAACGTGGTCTCACTGTTTAACGCCACGTTTGCCGGCACCGGCACCGGCACGGCAGTGGCGAACCAGCTGACAACCGGTGCATGCGTTGCAGGCGCCAGTTACTGGGACCTGGGTGTGCGCGGCGACACGGGACCGGCCAACCATGGTTCCGGGTTCACGCTCACTGCGTCGGACTCCGTGCTGACAGCCGGCGGCTCGAGCGTTCTCGGCTCGGGTAATGCCACCGGCAACCCGAACTTCGTCAGCTCGTACTGCGACGGCGCGCGCACGCCACCGGAGTTCCAGGCTTTGGGTTCGGGCTTTCAGGTGCCTCCAGGCATTTCGGACGCCACCGTGCCGAACCCGATCTTCAACCTGACGCCGGTCGCCACGGTGGACGAGGGCAACAACTGGGTCAACCTGCGGTGGGGCCCGCTGTCGATGACGAATCCCACGGCCATCGCCGGACCGAACGCGAATTACGGCGGCGGCCTGCCACTGGGCAACTACAGCATCGCGGCAGGATCCGCGGCGGCCGGTCGGGTCACTGGAGCAAACTTCGCTGACGCTCCGGAATACGACTTCTTCGACAATCCGAGGAAACCGGGTGGCTCCACTGACGCAGGCGCGGTCAAGTTGACCGGCACTCCCAACCACAGCCAGTTCACGGTCTTGCCGGCGGTGGTCGACTTTGGCTTCGTGCCGCATGGCAGTCCGACAACCCTGGATCAGGACATCGTGGTCCTTAACTCGGATGTCGTTCCGCTGACCGGCATCAACGCCAACTTCAATTGCGCGGGTGTGACGCCTGGTACCTGCAATCTGCCAAGCTTCAGCTTCGCAGCCGACGTCGCCGGCGCCTGCGCCATCGGCGGGACACTGGGGGCGGGACAGAGCTGCGTGCTGAACGTGGTCTTCAACCCCACCAGCGGGTCGCAGGCAGCGAGGAACGCCAATCTGGTGGTGACCGCGGGCGGCCTCAGTCAGACGGTGTCGCTCACCGGCCACGACTCGATCGCCACGGTCGCTGTGTCGGCGATAACTCCGCCGATGAACCCAACTCCGGCCAGCACCGTCGCGATCACTGGCACCATCACAGTGACCAACACGGCCACGCGCTGCGACGCGACACCCTGCCCGGCGGGTTCGAGTCCTGATGCTGGGCCGTTTATCCCGACGGCGATCACGCTGACACCGCTCACCGGCACGGGGACCTGGGCACTCGGAGGCACGTGCGCGGTCGGTACTGCGATCAACCCGGGAATCGCGGCGATCCCGGCGAATGCGGCCGCCGGTACGCCGGCGTCTCCGGCCGTGCCGAGCGGGAATTGCACGGTGACGGCCACGTATACGCCGCCCGCGGGAGCGACAGGGGCGGCATTGAACGGGTCGGCAAACGTGACGGTGCAGGGCTACGGCACCGCCGGAGCGGCACAACCGGCGACGATCCTCAATAGGACGCTCAATGCGAACTGACCTGGCGCCGTTCTAAGTTAGAAGCTCAAACCGATGCTGCTTCGCGAGTAATCGCGAGCAGCATCGGCCTTTTAGGGATCGAATTCAGGGATGCAAGACAGCGGTATTCGAGCTTTCAGTTCTTAAGCCGGAGCGGTACCATCGCCCTGCGGGCGAAGCAGACGAAGCGATTTTGATCGTCTCAGTATTCCGAATCGGACCGGCCGCAGGGGCAACGCGGACGGACCGCACCTGAAGTTGCCGGGCAGTCATCCGGGATCGAACGTGGAAAGACTCTTCAGCAAGCAGACAGTTCTGATCGCTCTACTGGCGCTCGGGTGGTCGGGCGTTGCGCTGGCCGCCCCGTCGCAGGCGCAAACTCCGGATCCGCATGCGTTGGGGATGACGGAGGCGGTGTTCGACTATTGCGCCAAGGCCGACCCGAAGGGTGCGGCCAAGGTTGGCGCGCGCTTGAAGCGCCTGGTACAGGGAGCGAGCAGGGAAACGCTCGCCGAAGTGCGCAAGAGCGACGCGTATCGGAAGGCCCGCAGTTCGGTGGACGATTTTGTCGCCAAGGTCGACGAGCGCAACGCGAGCCGGGTGTGTTCGGGCCCCCTGGCGGCAAGCAAGTAGGACCGTGATGCAAG
>Ga0210394_10007806_pt1 | contig 11162 bp, 15 predicted proteins | sample IncBWC12MmetaG_FD_160121 | JGI IMG/M metagenome (GOLD analysis project Ga0210394, IMG submission 160121) | Forest soil microbial communities from Barre Woods Harvard Forest LTER site, Petersham, Massachusetts, United States - Inc-BW-C-12-M | ecosystem: Environmental > Terrestrial > Soil >... | reverse complement strand
ACGGACTTGCTTCGTTCAAGTGCTGGCAGCGTTAATCGCGCAGCAGTTCGTTGATCGACGTCTTAGCGCGGGTCTTTTCGTCGACGCGCTTGACGATGACGGCGCAATAAAGATTGGGATTCACGGAATTCCGCTTCGCATGTTCGCCCTGCTTGCCTGGCATGGTGCCCGGCACCACCACCGAATAGGCCGGCACCTCGCCCTGAAAAACCTCGCCGCTGTCGCGATCGACGATCTTGGTCGAGGCGCCGATGAACACGCCCATGGACAGCACCGCGCCTTCGCGCACGATGACGCCTTCGGCGACTTCCGAGCGCGCGCCGATGAAGCAATTGTCCTCGACGATCACCGGGCCGGCCTGCAGCGGCTCGAGCACGCCGCCGATGCCGACGCCGCCGGAGATGTGACAGTTCTTGCCGATCTGCGCGCAGGAGCCGACCGTCGACCAGGTGTCGATCATGGTGCCGGAATCCACATAGGCGCCGAGATTGACGAACGACGGCATCAGCACCACGCCGGGCGCGATATAGGCGGAGCGGCGCACCACGCAGCCCGGCACCGCGCGGAAACCGGCGGCGCGGAAATTCTTGTCGTGCCAATTGTCGAACTTCGACGGCACCTTGTCCCACCACGCCGCGTGGCCGGGGCCGCCGGGAATTTCGCTCATGTCGTTGAGCCGGAACGACAGCAGCACCGCCTTCTTGAGCCATTGATTGACGTGCCAGCTGCCGTCGGCTGCCTTCTCGGCGACGCGCGCTTCGCCGCGGTCGAGCAGATCGAGCGCCTGTTCGACCGCCTCACGCACCGCACCTTTGGTCGATGGCCCGATGGTGTCGCGCTGATCGAAGGCTGCGTCGACGGTTTTAGCCAGATTTTCGTTGGTAACGGCTGACATGAAGTTACTCCCCGCTGCGCGGTTTGTCGGAGCGTGCTGGCACGATGTCAAGCCGCTGGACGGCGCAGCCAGCCAAACTGGAACCTTTCTTGCATGGCACGCATTGCAAACGAAGCGAGCAAAGGGCGTGCAATGATCACGATGGCAATAGGGCTCGGCGCCGGCGTGTTTTACTGGCTGGGCATTTACAAGCTGGCGTTCTGGATTCTGGTTTATGCGATCGTCTATGGCGGCTTGAGCGTGCTGCGCGGCGACAGCCACCTGCAGCCGGTTTATCGGCGCGATTCCGGCCTCGCCATCGCCGTCCTCATTCCGGTCGCCTGGCATATGGCCGGGCTTGCCGGCTACCTCTGATCGATCCCGCGCAAAAAACCGGCGAGATCGTCGGTGACGTGATCGACATGGGGCGCGTCGCGGCCGGCGAGCTCCCAGTCCTCGCGCAGCACCACACGGGCGCCTTGCGGCACCACCAGCACCGTGGTCATGCCGAGCGCGTGCGGCACTTCGAGATTGCGGGCGAGATCCTCGAAGATCGCGGCCTTGTTCGGATCGACGTCGTGGCGGGCGAGGAAGCGCTCGTAGACCACCGGCTGCGGTTTCGGTTCGAGCTCGGCCGCTCTGATGTCGAACACGTCGTCGAAATGATGTTCGATTTCGAGCCGGCGTAACACCGCGTCGGCATGCTCGCGGGTACCGTTGGTCAGGATGAGCTTGCGGCCGGAGAGTTGCGCGATCGCCGCGCCGAGCGCCGGGTTCGGCGTCAGCGGCGAGTGATCGATCTGATGCACCATCTCTAAAAATTCGTCCGGCTGCAGGCCGTGCTCCGCCATCAGCCCGCGCATGGTGGTGCCATAGCGCTTGTAATAATCCTTCTGCAGCCGGAACGCCTCGTCGTGGGTGATCTTCAAAAAATCGACGATGTAGTCGCGGATGCGCACATCGACCTGCTGCCAGAGATTCAGGTGATGCGGATAGAGCGTGTTGTCGAGGTCGAAGACCCAAGTCTCGACGTTGGCGAAACCGCGCGCGGGGCGCTTGATCATTCCGACTACTCGTTCGTGAGATCAAACAGATATGATAGGCCTAGAAAGCGCTCAGCGTAAAAGAATTTGGCGACTCGTTATTGCCATACTTCCCGGCGAAGAGGCGCGCCGCGCCCTTTCGAATCAGTTCCAGCAGCCGGCGCGCCAGGAGCAATCGGTGCGGCGGCGGTTACGACAATCAATTCCGTTCTTGCTGGCGATATTTTTCGGCATGATCGCCGGCGTTCTCGTTGCCGGCGTCGCGATTCTGGCCGCGCATCCCTGACGGCAACTCACCCGGCCTCGCGCCACGACGCCGCGGGCACCAAGCCCTTGAGCGCGCCGTCATGCAGCCGCACCGGATCGCGCTCGCCCTCCATGGCCAGCGCCAGCACCGAGCGCGCCAGTTCGTCGGGCTTCACCGTGCTGTTGCCGATCGCTTTCAAGGTCAGCCACGCTTCGTCGAACGCGGCTTCCAGGACGACCAGCGTCTGGGGATCGAAGGAATTGTTATGGAACCCGCGCATCGACCGCCCTCACCGCGGCTCTTCAGATACGAACTTTACGGAATTCGTCAAGCTTGCGCGGGAACTTGGCCGAGTTTGTGACGCATCGCGAGAGTTTGGATCAATTGCAATTGATCGGATCGGGCCTTGCATCGCAATCTCGGTAATCAGCTTCTTCAAGATCGCGTCGGCGAAAGTGTCATAATTATCGGCCGGAATCATGAACGCGCCCGGGCCGCCGATGACATTGTCATAATAATAGCGGTCGAGAAACGGCTCGATGGCGAGGATCGGCAGGCCATTGATGCCGACGCCGTCATGAACCGCTTCGTCGCGCGCCTGAGTCACCGGACGTCCGCTGTTATTGGAACCGTCGCCGGAAATGTCGATCACCCGCCGCGCGGGGTTGCACGGACATTGCGCCAGCAACAGCCGCGCATAGTCGATGGCGCCGGAGATCGAGGTGCCGCCGCCAAACAATTGGCGCGGCGCGGCTTCGATTGCGGTGGCGAGCGCAGTCACGCTAGCCTCGTCCTTGACCAGCATCCAATCGACCACCACCACATGCAGCCGCGGCCCGGTCCATTGCACCATGGTGACGGCGATCGACTGCGTCATCAGCGAGCGGATCGAGTTGAGAACCTTTGGGCTGCGGAATGCCGCTGCGTAGCCCTGCTTCTGCAACTCGAAGCGCCGGTTGTCGACGCTGCCGGAAGCATCGACCGCGAGCACCAGCGCCAGCGCGACGTCGTTCTTTTGCTCGGCCGGCGGCGCCTGGGCTTGCGCCGACGCTGCAGCGAAGAGGGCGGCCAGCGCGACGGCCGCCCGCAATATCTTCCAGTTCACGCGCTCAGCCGCGGCAAAAGCCGCGCGGCGTTGCCGTTCATGATCGCCGCCAGATCGGCCGCCGGCAGATTGAGCTGCCGCAAATTGTCGATCTGGTTGAGCGGGAAATACGGATAGTCGGTGCCGTAGGTGATCTGCGACACCGGCACGAGCTTCATCAACGCCGCCATCGCGGCGGGATGCGTGGCATTCGCGGTGTCGTAATAGAGGCGGCGGAATTCGGCTTCGATGCCGTCGGGGGCAAAGCCGCCCGCACTGCGCGCGCGCTGCTCGTAGAACGCCTCGATGCGGCCGGCGAGGAACGGGATGGTGCCGCCGCCGTGGGAGAACAGCCATTTGGTGGCGCGCGGCTGGGCGAAGCTGCCGCTGAGCAAGAGACTCGTGACCGTGCGCGTAGTATCGTGCGGCACTTCGATCACCGCCGGAAAGGCGCCGACGCTGAGCCGGCCGCAGCAGCTCGCCACCAGGGGATGCACATAGGCCACCGCCTTGCGGCGGTTGAGCTCCTCGAGAACCGGCTTGTAGGTCGCATCGCCCAGCCACTTGTCGCCGTAATTGGTTTGCAGGTTGACGCCGTCGGCGTGCAGCGTGTCGAAGACGTATTCGATCTCTTTCAAGGTCGCATCGATATCGATCATCGACAGCGGCGCGAACAGGCCGTAGCGGCCCGGATGGTCGCGCACCATCTCGGCGGCGAAATCGCTGCACATCCGCGCGATGTCGTGGGCCGAGCCGGCGGCGCCGTCGAACCACACGCCGGGTGTCGACGGCAGCGACAGCACCGCGGTGGTAATGCCGTTTTTGTCCATCGCCTCGATGTCTTGCGCGGGGGTCCACGAGAGTTGCACGCCGAGATGCGGAATCTTGCGCGCGTCCTCCCAATCGGCCCAGGCTTTCTGATAGGTCGGCGGATAGAAGTGGTGATGGGTGTCGATCAGCTTTGCCGGCGCGCCTTGCGCCGCCGCGTCTTCGCCGGGCAGCAGCGCCGTTGCGCCGACAGCCGCGGCGCTGGCGAGAAATGTCCGGCGCGAAACGCAGCAACTGCATGTGGACGAGAAACGGTGCGTGCTTTTTGGCGTGTTCATGGAGTCCTCCCGGCTTTTTTCGCCGACGATGTTACACCGTCAGCGCCATAACTGGAATGCGACCAGCGCCGCCAGCATGATACCGGCGCCGAGCCCCTGGACCGGCGTGATCACCTCGCCGAGCAATAGCGCGCTGAGGATCGTCGCCAACAGCGGCTCCAGATTCATGATCAGCGCGGTGCGAAACGCCCCGACGCGCACGGTCGACACGAAGATGAACAGGAAGCCCGAGGTGATGGCGACGCTCATGCCGACGATAGCCATCCAGCCGGTCGGCGTCTGCGGCGGCTGCCAGTTCAACGTGCCGAGCGACAAGGCGACAAACAGCGCCGTCGACGACACCAGCGAGTACCAGGTCGACAGCCGCGCATCGGCGCCAGCCAGAAAGGCGCGGGTGAGCAGCAGAATGGCGGTGCGGCAAACGGCGGCGCCGAGCGCAAAGGCGACGCCGGCGAAGGCGAGACCCTCGGGATGGGCGCCGATCATCACCGCGAGTCCAAGGAACGCGACGATGGCGCACAAGGCGCCGCGCCAGCGCAGCCGCTCCAGCCCGATCGCGGACGCGATCAGTCCGGTCAACAGCGGATAGATGAAGTAGGACAGGATCGCCGTCGGCACGTCGATCGCTTCGATCGCCTTGAACAGAAAAAAGACGACGCCGGCCAGAATGATGCCGATGCCGAGCGCGATCCAGCGCTGGCGCGCATCGGCGAACGGTTTTGCGCCAAGCCGAAGCCACACCGCCATGAAGGCGAGACCGGCGACGCCGCGGAACGACAACATGGTCAGCACGTCGCTGCCGGATGCCAGAACCACTTTCGCCAGAACGTCGGAAATGCCGAGCGAGGTCGCCGCGGCAATGCCGGGGCCGATCGGCAGAACAAGGCGCGAGGCGGGCGAGCTCATGAGGCCTGAGGATGTTTGGCGCGAACGCCGGCGGCTGCACCGCCACGACGGCGATCGAGGACTATTGGTGAATCAGCGTGCCGGAGCCGAGCTCGGTGAACAATTCGAGCAGCACCGCGTGCGGTACCTTGCCGTCGAGGATGACGACGCCTTCGACGCCGTGATCAAGCGCGTCGATGCAGGTTTCCACTTTCGGAATCATGCCGCCCGAAATGGTGCCGTCGGCGATCAGGCGGCGCGCGTCGTCGACCGACAGCTCCTTGATCAAGCTCTTTGACTTGTCGAGCACGCCGGGCACGTCGGTGAGCAGCAGCAAGCGCTTGGCGTGGAGCGCGCCGGCGATGGCGCCGGCGAAGGTGTCGGCGTTGACGTTGAAGGTGCCGCCATTGGCCGCCGCAGCGACCGGCGCCAGCACCGGAATGAGCTCGCGGCCGAGAATCTGCGTCAGCACCGTGGTGTCGACCTTGTCGGGCTCGCCGACATAGCCGAGATCGATCACCTGCTCGATGGCGGAATCCGGATCGACCACGGTGCGGGTGAGCTTGCGCGCCACCACCATGTTGCCGTCCTTGCCGCACAGGCCGACCGCCTTGCCGCCGGCCTCGTTGATGTAGCCGACCATCTGCTTGTTGATGGAGCCGGCTAGCACCATTTCGACGATTTCGAGCGTCTTGGCGTCGGTGATGCGCAAGCCGGCGGCGTATTGCGACTGCACGCCGACCTTTTTCAGCATCGCCTCGATCTGCGGCCCGCCGCCATGGACCACGATCGGATTGATGGCGGTCTGTTCCAGAAGCACGATGTCGCGAGCGAAATCGCGGGCGAGGTGCTCATCGCCCATGGCGTGGCCGCCGTATTTGACGACGATGATCTCCTCGTCGTAGCGCTGCATATAGGGCAGCGCTTCGGACAAGATTCGGGCCTGCACCTCGGGGCTAACGGGGTCGCTTGCGCTCATCGGATCGGTCTTCCCGGCAATCTTTTGGCGAAGCTTATGTAGCGGTGCGCACGGGGCGCGACAACTCATTCGGCCGGGACAGGCCCGATATAGGTCGAGGCCGGGCGGATCATGCGGCCGGTTCGTTGCTGCTCCATGGCATGCGCCAGCCAGGCGGCGCAGCGCGCGACGGCAAAGACCGGCGTAAACGCCTGGCGCGGCAGGCCGATGGCGTCGAGCAAAAGGCCGGCATCCATCTCGATATTGGCCTCGACGCGGCGGCCGGGCTTGCGGCGCTGCAGCGCCGCGACCGCGCGGCGCTCGACGTCGATGACAAAGCCGAGCCGGGCGGAATCGGGATCGAGGCGTCGCAGCGCGGCGCGCAACAGGTCGGCGCGTGGATCGCGATGGCGGAAGACGCGATGACCGAAGCCCATCAGGCGGCCGCCGGAGGCGAGCTTTTGCTCGATCCAGCCGTCGATGTCGCCGCTCGCCTCGATCTCGTCGAGCATATCGAGCGCGAGACCCGGCGCGCCGCCGTGCAGCGGGCCGCAAAACGCGCAATAGCCGCCCAGCGCCGCGGCGGCGAGCGAGGCGCGCGACGACACGACGACGCGCGCCGCGAAGGTGGAATTGCCAAGGCCGTTGTCGATGACGGTCGCCAGATAAGTATCGAGCGCTGCGGCGCGTTGCGGTGCGACCGGCGCGCCGGCGATCATGCGCAACAGATCTGCCGCGGTATCGAGCGACGGATCGGGCGCGATCGGCGGCTTGCCGGCATGGGAGCGCACAAGCACTGCGATCGCTACCGGCAAGGTTGCGAGAATGGCCGCGGGCTCGGCGTCGTCCGGCAACGCGGCAATCGCGATGCGCAAACCTTCGGCCAGCGGCCGTGGCGCCGCGCAGGCCAGCCATTCGCCGCTCCGCGCGAACGCCGCGGCGCGCGCTGCGGCGAGCGTTTCGCGCATGCCGGCGCGGGTGAGGTCGCTGCCGGCAAAGCCTTCCCACATCACCGCAACTGCGCCTTCATAGCCGTGCTCGGCGGCAAGGCGTTCAATCGTATGACCGCGCACCCAGACCGCGCCGCTCTCGCCATCGGCATGGCTCAGCACCGTTTCCGCCGCGACCACGCCTTCCAACCCGCCGTTCATGTTTGACGTCCCCGCAAGTCATTGGTCCTTGCGCCAGTCTTGGTGCCAGTTTTGGCACCGCGCTCGGCCAGAAGCCGCGCGATGGCGGCGCGCAATAAATCGATGCCGGCGCCGGTCCGCGCCGAGGTGGCGATCAGATCGGGAAACGCCGCCGGCCGCTTGCGCACCGCCGCTTTGACCGCTTCAGTCCGCTCGGCGAGCGCCGCTTCCTCGATCTGGTCGCATTTGGTCAGCACGATTTCGTGACTGACGGCGGCTTTGCTCAGCGTGTCGAGAATGGCGTCGTCGACGTCTTTCAGCCCATGCCGCGCATCGATCAGCACATAGACGCGTGCCAGTGTGGCGCGGCCGCGCAGATAGTCATGGATGAGATCGGTCCAGGCGGCGACCTTGCTCTTGGCCGCGGCCGCATAGCCGTAACCCGGCATGTCGACCAGCACGAGCCGATCCGGACCGCCGAAAAAAATGAGTTCTTGGGTGCGGCCGGGCGTATTCGAAGTGCGCGCCAGCGCGCGGCGGCCGGTCAGCGCATTGATCAGACTCGACTTGCCAACATTGGAACGGCCGGCAAACGCAATCTCCGGCGCGCCCATAGGCGGCACCGAGTCGAGCCCGCCCGCCGCGGAGATAAAATCCCACGCACCGGCAAACAAGCGCCGGCCAGCCTCGATCTCGGCAGCGGAAAAGTCGCCCATCGTATCGGCTCTGCGTTCGCCCGCGGCTTGGCGCGACGTTACCGGGCTTCGTATCGCCGACAACGGCCCACTAAGAAAGCAAAAAGGGGACGTCGCGTCCCCTTTTTCTCCAACCAAAGACGGAAAGGCGTAGCGCGCTAGGCGGCCGCCTCGGCGAGGCGGTCGCGCCATTTGTTCGAAGCCGGCGCGTAGGCCGGGTTCTTGGCGCTGCCCTGGTAGCGCACGGCGGCTATCACTGCGGAAATGCCGATCTGCCCGTAGCAGCCGGCCAGCGCCGTAGCTTCGCTATGAGTTTTGCGGTCATTGCCCTTCTTTGCGGCGGTCTTTTTGGCGAATTCGGCGAACGCGTCTTGCATTATGGAACCCCATTCCCATTCCGGTGAGTGATGCTCAAATCATAAGCGGCGAGTGCGGCGGAAATGGGCGACAAATCGTGCGCTGTCGTGACATTTCGGCTGGACGCACGGCGGCACCAGATACCGGCCATGGTAAACCCTTGCTTAATGGGTGCAGCGTATCCTCGCCGCGACTGATGGGTTTGGACACGAATAAGCCGATTATCCAAAGCAACCTGAGGATAGTGCGGCATTCCTGCAACACCCGGCGCCGAACTGTATGGGACAGACACCTTATCGGCTGGAAACAGCAGCGCGATTTGGCTATTGGAATCGGGGCATTCGGCGGGCGGGCGTGAGCGGGGGTGGTGGGAAGTAGGCGACCATGACCATGCGTACGATAGCATTTCTGATTGTAGGGCTGATGCTCGGCGGCTGTATGCAGGAGACGCTTGAGCCGGCGACTCAAGTCTCCTGGAAGCCGCGCGACAAGGAACTGATGTCGAACCTGCCCTATGCGCAGGCGACGATCCCTGAGCCTTACCGCCGGCACCTCGTCAGCTTCGATCGCAAGGAAGCGCCGGGCTCGATCGTCATCGATAGCGACAACAAGTTCCTCTACTACGTGCAGCCGAACCACCAGGCCATCCGCTACGGCATCACCGTCGGCGAAGACGCCCAGGTGTGGAGCGGCATCGCCAAGGTCGGCCGCATGGAAGAATGGCCGGGCTGGACGCCGACGCCCGGCGAGCAGCAGCGGCTCGGCCCGCTGCCGGCTTACGTCACCGGCGGCCCGCATAATCCGCTGGGCGCCCGCGGCCTGTATCTGTTCTCCGGCAACAAGGACACGCTGTACCGCATCCACGGTACCAATCAGCCGGAATATATCGGCCAGGCGATCTCTTCGGGCTGCATCCGCATGACCAACGAAGACGTCATCGACCTTTATAGCCGCGTCAAAATGGGCACGGTCGTCGTGGTGCTGGCGCCGCAAAGCCAGCCGACGTCGCCGGCACGCGTCGCCAGCGGTCTGGATTCAGCGGCGAGGCCAAACTAGGCTGACAAAGTTTTAGCGTCGGGGGATGCTAACGGCGCCGACTTCGGTCGGCGCCGTTTCTTTTTGACCCGACCAACCCGCCGCTCGACGCCGATGTCTTGCCCGCCTCCCCTCCACCGTGCCAGCATCGCCGCCATTACAGGGAGGCTCGCGAACTCATGCCGAATATCACGATGCTTGACATCGAGGCGCTGCGGCAGACCAAGCTGAAGCCCTATATCGACAAGTGCCTCGAGCACCGCGCGCCGGATCCCGGCTTTCACGCCATGATGGGTCACAATATCGACCTGTGCGAGGCGATGTTCGTGGCCTGGGACGCGTGCTTCAACAAGGGCCGCATCCCGCACCCGCTCAAGGAAGTCATCCGGGTGCAGCTGTCCCGCGCGGCAAGCTGTACCTATTGAGGCAATGTCCGGTCTGCTTCGGCGAAGCGACAGGGATTATCGGAAGAGCTGCTCGACGAAGGCATCGACAATTATGCCGCGAGCGGACGCTTCACTGAAGCCGAGAAGATCGCGCTGCGTTACAGCGAGCTGATGTCGCTCGATCCCGACGCGGTCGATGCCGCCTTTTTCGAAGAGCTGCGCAAATACTACAGCGACGACGAGATCGTCGAGCTTGGCGCCTTCATCGGCTTCAATCTCGGCTACCACACGTTTTTCGGCACGTTGAAATTCTATCCGCTGTTCTCGCCCGACGGCCGCCTGGTGAGCCAAGCGGAGTCGGAAAAGCTTTATGGAGCGGCACCGGCCTCGCTGCAAAAACCGGAGGCGGCGGAATGAGCCACATCGCGCCGCTGCCGAAAGAGGCGATCATCGATCCCGAACTGCGCGCCTTGATGGCCGAGGGTGAGGCTTTGGGCGTGCCGGACGATCTGTTTCCCCGCATCATCGCGCGCGCGCCGGAGCAGGCCGTGCCGCTGATGCGCGCGCTCTTGATGAGCCACGCGCAAGGCAATGTCGATCACAAGCTCAAGGAGATCATGCGCATCCTGCTGGCACGCTTTGCCAACGACAAGTATTTCTCGAGCCTGCGCTCCAACAAAGCGCGCGCCATGGGCCTGACGGAGACGCGCATCGACGAAGGCTGTTTCGCCTACGAAGACGACGGCAAAGGCTTTAGCGCAGCCGAGAAATGCGCGCTGCGCTACGCCGACCTGATGTTCCTCGACGCCAATCAGGTGAACAAGGCGTTCTACGACGAAATGAAGAAGTATTGGAGCGAGGCGCAGATCATGGAGCTCGGCGCCTTCATCGCCTTCCACTACGGCATGGCGATGTTCATGCGCTCGCTGGGGGCGGAGGCCGCGATCTAAGCGCCAAGCTCGATATGCAAAATCTCCGGCGGCACGCCGAGCCGCGCCGGGATGATGCTGGTGCCGAGCCCGCCGGAGACGATCAGATGCCGCTCGTCCTCGACGACGTGGCCGTAGGCGAAACGCGCGCCGTATTTCGACGGCACGAAGTGCGGCCAGAGGAACGGCACGCGGATCTGGCCGCCATGGGTATGGCCGGCGAGCGTTAGCGCGACGCGCTCCGGCACGCGCGGGAAAATGTCCGGCTCGTGGACCATGAGCAGGACCGGATCGTCGGTCTTAATGCGCGACAGCGTCAGCGGCAGATCGTCGACGCCGCGAAACCGGCCGTGACCGAGCGGAAAAGCCAATTGGTCGCCGATGCCGGCGAGCCAGAAGCGCTGCCCGGCCGCACCGAGCAGGACGGCATCGT
>Ga0210394_10007805_pt1 | contig 11163 bp, 15 predicted proteins | sample IncBWC12MmetaG_FD_160121 | JGI IMG/M metagenome (GOLD analysis project Ga0210394, IMG submission 160121) | Forest soil microbial communities from Barre Woods Harvard Forest LTER site, Petersham, Massachusetts, United States - Inc-BW-C-12-M | ecosystem: Environmental > Terrestrial > Soil >... | reverse complement strand
AGGGCGGACTCTCACAACTCGTCAATCCTGCCTGAACGAAAGGGAAGAGATCATGGCCGATATCCATCATCAAATTCCGATCGAAGCTTCGCCCGAGAAGGTCTATGCGGCACTGGCGACCCAAGCCGGCTTGCGCGGCTGGTGGACAGCGGACGCCCGCGCCGATGAGAAGGTCGGCGGCAAGGCGGAATTCGGATTTGAAAAACGCGCGATCGTCTTCCGCATGATTATCGAAAAGCTTGATCCCGGCAAACAAGTGATCTGGAACTGCCATGGCGATCACCCGGAATGGGATGGAACCACCCTGACCTGGAAGATCAGTCGTGAAGACGAGGCGACGATGCTTCGCTTTACCCACAGCAACTGGAAGTCTTTCAGCGATTTCTGCGCGACGTGCAACTCGAGTTGGGGCGAGCTGATGTACCGCATCAAGGACTCTGTGGAGGGCAGGAACCCGGGCCCGCACTGGAAAGAGTAAGCCTGAATGACAGCCAGCTCAAACATTCTCATCATCGCCAGCGCCATCGCGAAGCCCGGTAGGGAGGCCGAACTGATCTCGGCGCTGCGCGAGGTCGCAGCACCTACGCGAGCGCAGCCCGGCTGCATACGGTTTGGCCTCTACCAACTCGATGGCGCCCGCGCGACCATCGTCGGCATCGAGCGCTGGTCTTCCGAGGCCGATCACGACCACCATCTCGCCGGCCCCCATTTCCAGCGCCTCGCAAGCCGCATGGCCGATTTGATCGCGGAGCCTCCGCGCATTCTGACTTACACCGTCATCGACGAGTAGACCTGGCGTAATATCAGGGTGCAGTAGATGGCCGCTTATCTTATCGGGCAGGTTATCGTTATCGACGAAAACCAATTTGCTCCCTACGGACCAGTACGCTGATCGCGCAGCATGGCGGTCAGGTTCTGGACGTCGTTCGTGCCGTCGAGATCATTGAGGGAGATTGGCCGGTGGGAGCGCTGACGGCACTGGGGCGCGAAGGTTTGCTCCGCGCGCGGTCGATGCCGTGTCATGAGACAGCCCGCTTGCGATTGCCTTACCTTCGAAAAAAACGTCCTCACTAACACTGTGCAGGTTCACAGCGGAGCGAGTTTCCCACTGTGGGTCATGCCCAATATCCAGCCCGGCCTGTCAGAGCTAGAATGGCCAGGTCGTATGCAGCCGGGCCTGCGGGCCCTGGGAGGACCCCGTGGCTGATTTTGTTCATGAACTCGAGATCGCCGCCTCACCCGACAACGTGCGGAAGTTGATCGCCGAGCGCGGCGACGCCTGGTGGACGACCAACGCCGTGATCGACAGTCAAGTGGGCGGATCGTGCGAGTTCCGCTTTCCAGGCGCCGGCTTCCACGCCACAGTGCGGGTCGTGAAGAATTCAGAAGAGTTGGTGGAGTGGTATTGCGTCGATTCGGCCACGCCAAAGTCTTCGGGCTTCAAGAACCTCCACGACTGGATCGGCTCGACCATCGCTTTTCGCCTTAAGCCCGCCGCCGGCGGGACCCATCTTCGGCTGGAGCATCGCGGCCTCGGAGAGTCGGCCGAGTTTTACAGCACCCGCGAAAACGTCTGGGCGCATTACCTCGACAGTCTGAAAAAGCTTGCTGAAACGGGAGAGGGAGCGCCCTTTCAAGGCGGACCTCCCGGCACCCGCACCGTCACGCCCTAGCAGGTTGTTGAAAAATCCCGACGGGTAAAAGTAGTCGGTCGGCCACGCAGTGGGACGACTTTCGGCCCTCAGCAGGAGTGCAGGATAGTTCGTCCCCATACCTCACTCGGAAGGCAGGCGCTTACGTGCACCCAGTTTACCGTGGGAGTGTGTCGACAAGGAGTACGTCTTCGAGGGGCCGAAGCGCACAGAGACGCTGGCGCGGCTCTTCGCCGGCAAGTCTCAGCTCATCGCGTATCACTTCATATTCGCGCCCGACTGGGACGCGGGATGCCCGAGCTGCTCGTTCATTGGTCTAGCCTATCGCTTCGGAGGGATGCCATGACCCAGAAACTGTCCGGTGGGTGCGCGTGCGGCGCCATCCGTTACGACTGCAATGCCGATCCAGTTATTATGTTCAACTGTCACTGTCGGGACTGCCAACGGGCAAGCGGCAGCGCCTACGCAGCAATGGTCGTCGTTCCGAAAGCTGCGGTGCAGATGCGTGGGGAGCCGCGGTATCACAAAATCGTTGCCGGGGCCGGCAAAGCGATCGAACGCGGTTTTTGCCCGACCTGCGGCAGCCACGTGACCGACAAATTGGAACGGCTGCCCAACATCCTCGTATTGCAGGCGGGAAGCTTGGACGACCCATCAATGTACCGACCCATGATGGACGCATTTACCTCAAGCGCACAGCCTTGGGATCACATGGACCCCAAGGTCCAAAAGCACACCCATGGCGCGTCGCGGTGATTGGAAGCGATGACCGACCACAAGACTGGAACACGGAAGGCGTGGCTTGCAGCGCGGTGAGCTGCTCGCGGCAGAGAAGGAGCTAACGCGGCGCGGCGACGAACTGGCGCGGCAGCGGAATGAGCAGGCGAATGTTTTGAAACCTCAACGACCAGGAGTGAGGAAGATGGTCGAAATCAATCCCCTGATGAGTGCTCAAACAGCCTTTAATCTGTTAACGCCGTTCGGTCTTATCTTCTTTCTTTTGATCGGCTTTTGGTACGTGTTGCCGCGGCTTTACAAAGAGGATCTTTACGGCGCGATCACTCCTCTTTTGTTGTTTTCCACCCTGCGCTATCTGGCCCTGGCGTTTATTGTGCCGGGGCTTTCCAACGGCTTTGAGGGCACCGTCATCGCCCATCCGGCAGCCTACGGAGACCTGGCCGCATCGATCATCGCCCTGGCGGCGGCCGTGGCCTCGCGCTGGAAACTGAAAGTGGGCATCGCTCTGGCCTGGGCCTACGCCATCCTGGGAGCGCTGGATTTCGTAAACGCGAAATCCTTGGGGAGCGATATCGATAGGATGACCCACGTCGGCGCCTTATGGCCGATTACCTTGTTAGGCGGCCCAGCGTTCATGGTGGCAATCCTGCTCCTCGTCATCGTTCTGATCCGGCATCCCTTCAACAGAGCATAAGGATAGATTATAGATTGAAGCGTGTTCTGATACCAAATATTGGAGAGTTGACAATCGCACGCCGCGCCGCGGTGATTGATCTCGGTTGGCTCGCCCGCGTAATCCGGCTGCTCGCGTCGTGACATACACCGCAATGAGGGCGAACGATCACGGCCGCTTCGGAATCTCCAGACCGCGCTTGACCGCCGGCCGTGCCAGACCGCGATCGAGCCAGGCCGAGACGTTGGCAAAGCCATCGAACGCGACCAGGTCGCGCGCGCCGTAAAATCCGGTCAGATTGCGCACCCAGCCGAGCATCGAGATGTCGGCGATGGTGTACTCGTCGTCCATGATCCACTGCCGCCCGGCAAGGCGAGACTCCATGACCCCGAGCAGGCGCTTTGACTCCGCGACATAACGCTCGAGCGGCCGCTTGTCGGCGATTTCCTTGCCCGCGAATTTGTGGAAATAGCCGACCTGTCCGAACATCGGCCCGATACCGCCCATCTGGAAGTGCAACCATTGAATGGTCTGATAGCGGCGCGCCGGATCGGTGGGCAGCAGTTGGCCGGTTTTCTCGGCGAGATATTGCAGGATCGCACCGGACTCGAACAAGCCGAGCGGTTTGTCGCCGGGTCCGTTCGGGTCGATGATCGCGGGGATCTTGCCGTTCGGATTGAGAGACAGAAATTCCGGGGTCTTCTGGTCGTCCTTGTTGAAGTCCACCAGATGCACTTCATACAGCAGAGCGGTTTCTTCCAGCATGATCGATACCTTGACGCCGTTTGGCGTCGGCAGCGAATAGAGCTGAAGCCAGTCCGGGTGCTTCGCGGGCCAGCGTTTGGTGATCGGAAAGGCGGAAAGGTCGGACATTAGCCGCTCACTGTTTGACTTGACGGCATGCCTAGCCGGGTTTTCCGTCATCGAAACTGACGATCACGGCGGCGTTTGCGATGAGAATCGGATCGTTACCGCTCTCGGAGGGGATTTCGAGACCGCCTTTGACCGCCGTCACCTTCTTGGTCCCGTACGGCAGTTCCCTCGCCACCGCCGCGGTGTCGACATCTTCCGGATTCGGCACGGCGATCGTGACATCGACGAACATGTCGTTCGCCGTCTTGGCCAGCATCCGGAAAAACCCGAGGCTGGAATGGCGGATCGCGTCCGACACCGCCCGCTTCGCCGCCTTGGTGGCGTCCCTGCCATGGACGTCGACACCCATGCCCATCTCGGTAACACAGCGCACGCGCGTCATCGTTCTTGCCCCGCTTCGGTGAAACCCTGCCGCTGGATATTGGTTTCATGCGGTGCAAGTCAACGGCCATCGTCAGCAGGTCCGCCATCCGCGGCCAGCATGAGCGCCGCGTCATTCACGATGTAGCGCGCATAACGATAGTCGCGGATGAAGCTGATGCGGCCGTCGCGCCATTCCAGCCACATGAAATAGCTCGGCTCTGCGCCAACGCCACCCTCGAACACCGCGATCACTTCGCGGCCCTCGACCCAGGCAGGCTGAAGCCGCACGCCTCCGAACTTGGCATAGATCGTAAAGAACATGCCGACATCGGCGGCCCCGACGCGAAGTGGATAGGTCGACTGATGGAGCCTCACATCGTCGGCCAGCAGCGCGCGCAGGCCGTCCCAGTTCTGGGCGTTGAACAGCGCGACATAGCGCGCGACTGCGGTAGACACCGGCCTTGCGTCCGCAAGCGTCGCGGCGTGCGCATTGATTTCGCGAAGCCGCGCGCGCCCGCGCGCCAGATGAGCCTTCACGGCATCGACCGTCAGGTCGAGCAGGCCGGCGATATCCTTCAAGGATTCGTCCAGCACATCCTTGAGGATCACGACGCTGCGCTGAAGCAGCGGAAGCTCGGCAAAACGTGATACGGCGGTCTCGACCGCTTCCTGACGCATCAAAACCTCCATCGGGTCAGGGTTGGCTTCATCGGCGATATCGGAAGCCGCCTCGATCGGCTCGGCTTTCCGCAACGAGCGGCTGCGCAGAAGATCGAGCGCGCGGTTATGCGCAATTCGAAACAGCCAGGGTCGAAGCTGTGGCGTTTCCTCGGCGTCGTCGAGCGCCACGAGCGCGCGGGCGAGCGTATCCTGCACGACGTCCTCGCCATCGATCACCGATCCCATCAGGCGGGCGCAGTAGCGATGCAATTCGCCCCGAAACTCGCCGGTCAGAGCCAGCAGCTCTGCCCGGCGGTCCGGCGAGGATGATCCTTCGTTCAAGCCGCCGCTCCCTCGATCACGGTTATTCCCGTGTCACCCTTGAGCCCGAACACCACTCCGGCAGCGTAGGCCGGGTCCTCAAGCACGGAAACTACTTTCTCGCCGAATTCGCGCGGCGGCATCGGCGCCCCGAAGCGCGCCAGGAACTCCTCGCGGCCGACGCCCATCGCGCGCGCATAAGCGCTGGCGCCGGCATCGCCGACCCCGGTATTGCCGATGATCTGCAACGGGACGATCGCCTGAAAGTGGATTCCGAGCTTGTTCTGCACCGAGACGCCATTGGCGTACTTAGCCATCAGCCAGAGCATGCGCTTGGCACCGGCATAGCCACCCGAAAGCGGCGAGCCGTCCCTGGCCGCGCCGCTTGATCCGACGAGAACGCGGCTGCCGGATTTGAGCGGCGTTTTCAGCGCCGCCTGCAACCAGTAGAGCCCGCCCTTGACGTCGGTCTCCCATGTGGCGCTGAAATCTTCCCAGCTCAACTGGTCCAGCCGACCCGTCGGCGGCTTCGCGCCGGCATTGAGCACGAGAATGTCCGGATGGACCTCGCCCAGAATGCGGTGAGCGGCAGCCTCATCCGTTACATCGGCTGCGATCGTCGCAACGCCGAGCCGGTCGCGCGCCGCTGCCAACACATCGCCATCGCGCGCCACGACCGTCACCTTGGCGCCATGTTCGACCAGCGCCTCGACCAATCCAAGACCCAGGCCACGGCTTCCGCCGGTGACCACTACTTTTTTGTCTCTCAGGTTCATCGCTTCTGCTCCGCTGTTTGGATGTAGCTAGAACGATCGAGGCCTGGGAAAAGAGTCACGATGGTGCCGGATCAGATATGCTGGGCAACGCTTCGTCGGGAGATCAGCTTGAGCCATGGCGCCGAATGAAAGGCAGCCATCAGCAAATACATCGGCGCCATTCCGCCCAGCCACAAGCTGCCTGCGGCCGAGCAGAGTGCATTGGGCGAGCCGGCATCAAGACCAACCGTCAGCAGCGCCATGGCCGCAAAGGTTGGCGCCGCCGCGAAGCGGAGCCATTTGGCCATGGTCGATGCGGCCGCGATGCCCCTCGCTCCGGCCGGCGTCATGCCTTCGCGCCGGCATCGCGTTTGCGAAAAGCCGCCTCCCCGGCGTCCGACACCTCCACCCACTTGGGATCTGGCGCGGTATCGGGGACGTAACTGTCGTTCCAGTTCCACCACTTGTACGGCCGGCTCTGGGGATAGCCTTCCGGCGAATCTTCCCACTCCTCCTGGCGGCCGAGCGCGGTCATGTCGAGGTAGCTCCAGACGGTGCCCATCGCCTCGTCGCCGCGGCTGTTGATCAGATAGGTCCGGAATATGCGCTCGCCGTCGCGGATGAACGCGTTATGGCCGTGCCATAGATCGACGCCGAAATCAGCGTCGAAGCTGTCGGTGATGGTGTACCAGGGGATCTTCCGCCAGCCCATGCGTGCCTTGAGGCGCGCAATGTCGGGCTGTGGCGCGCGCGAGGCATAGACCAGCGTCGTGTCGCGCGCGTTCAGGTGAGCCAGGTTGGAAACCTGGTCGGCGCCCAGCGAACAGCCAATGCAGGCATGCTCCGGCCAGCCATGTACGCCGGGCTCAAAGAAGGCGCGGTAGACGATCAATTGACGGCGGCCTTCGAACAGGTCGAGCAGGCGCCGCGTGCCCGAAGGTCCGTCGAACACGTAGGCCTTCTCGACCTCCATCCATGGCATCCGGCGGCGTTCGGCCGCCAGCGCGTCACGGGCGCGGGTCAGGGCCTTTTCCTTGACGAGCATCTGCTCTCGTGCAGCCTCCCATTCCTGTGGCGATACGATCAGCGGTGTGTCCATCGCGGGCGGTGCGCTTTTCCGATCGGGTGATGTCGGCATCGTTGACCTCCTGTTTGCTGTTTTGCGGGCCGGAACTCGGCTCAAGTGCTCTGATGGAGCAAAGACGTTTGAGATGCCGAAAAGGAGTCAGGTCCGCTTCAAAAAAATCGCCGCCGGCCTTGCCGACTGGCGGCGCCTCACGCCTGCTTTACCGGATGGCTTGCTATGCCGGCACCGGCTGGCCCTGAGCCTCGAGCTTGGGAAACGGCCGAAACGTCAGGATGATAAAGAAGGCGCCAAGCCCGACCGCCCAGGAGCCGATATAGAGCCAGGCGTAGCTTGCGAAGGTGTCGTAGATCAAACCGCCGGCCAACGGCCCGGTCGCCATACCGAGGCTGCCGGCCATCGCAGTGCCGCCGATTACGGTGCCCATCATCCGCAGCGGAAAATTCTCGCGGATCAGCACCGAGTAAAGCGGCATGGTGCCCGCATAGATGAAGCCGAAAAGTGCGGCGACCGCGTAGAAGGCGGAAAGCTCTCGCACGAAGACGTAAGCCAGCGCGCCGAAGGCTTGCGCGAACAGACCCGCCACCAGCACGCGCTTGGCGCCGAGGCGATCGCCGAGCAGCCCGAAGGCGATGCGGCCGCCCATCCCGGCGAGCCCCTCGATGCTATAGATTGTCACCGCCGCGATCATCGGAATCCCGCAAGAAACAGCATAGCTCACGGTATGGATGATCGGGCCGGAATGCGTCGCGCAGCAGAAGAAATTGGTCAGAAGCAAAGTGATGAATTGCGGCGAGCGCAGCGCCTGCCCCCGCGACATCTCCGGCTCCGGCGCCACGCCGTCAGATGCGACGTGAGCGGCGGCTTGCAGCGCCCGCGGGCGGCGCACCAAAAACGAGACCGGAATCATGATCGAGCCGACGACGACGGCGAGGATCTGCATCGTGCTCCGCCAGTCATGGCTCGTGACGAGCCAGGCCACGAGCGGCGACATGGTCATCGGCGCCATCCCCATCCCGGCCGAGACCAGCGACACTGCCAACCCGCGATGGGTATCGAACCAACCGGTGACGGTTGCCATCATCGGCGCGAAGATTGCGGCCGTGGCGCCGCCGACCATCACGCCAAAGAAGAATTGAAAGGCGAACAGCGAGGTCGCAAGGCTTGCGAGCCCAAGGCTCGCCGCGATCACCACCGAGCCGGTCAAGACCACCGGCAGCGGTCCGAACCGGTCGGATAGCGTGCCCCAGATCATGCTGGTCAGCGCCATCGCGAGGAAACCGATGGTCATGGCGCTGGACACGCCGGTCACGGACCAGCCGGTATCCCGCGCGATTACCTGCAGCAGCACGGGCAACGAAAACATGCCGCCGATCGCAACACAGCCCAAAAGGCCGCCTGCCGCGACGATCACCCAGCGATAGCGTGAATTTTCCATCGATCTTGGTCTCCAATTAAGCTTCATCCACATGGAAGACGAACGGAACTGGCGGGAACCGACAGGCTCATGAAAATCATCGAAATATTTTTGTGACGCCTAAGTCAACGGCAGCCTGTAGCCGTCATTCCGGGGCGCATCGAAGATGCGAGCCCGGAATCCCTTTCTCCCAGTATTGCTGTGGCGACATGGATTCCGGGTTCGCGCTCACGCGCGCCCCGGAATGACGAAATCTATTTAGACACACCTTTTCGTTCTCGCGGCATGGTTTGCCCGAGTTTTCCAGACATCACCCCCTCCGGAAAAGAGGGCGCAGGGAAAGCCGGGCGACTGATGCGCCCGCAGCCTCGTATGTAAAATAAAAAACATACGAGTAAGTACACCACAGGTTCACCGGATCGATCCGGCCTTCCCTGCGCAATGGTTTTACGGTTTCCTTCGTGCTCTCCCCGGTGAACCGGGCTTGTTGTCACCATCCCGGCGTGATGCGAAGCATCATCGCCAGTTGACGCCAGCGTCGGGGCGTCAGGACCACACGACTTCGCCGTCCGCTAGCTCTGCGCATTCGTCTACGCGCAGTTAGCGGCCACCGCATCCCGCGCTCCACGTTCGTGACGAGCGATACGCCCCTCTTCAAGCGAGGCGGGACGGCTGGAATCAGTAATGCTGCGTCTAGCAAACCGCGAAGCGAAATATTTTTCGCGGAGGGGCTGGACATTGGCGAAACCCGGCGCGTGCTGATTTGCCCGTCGGGCAATCCTGCGAACGCGCGCGCGTGCGCGTGCGCCACGTTCTAGATAGACGCCGCGACCTGCTCCGCCTTCCGCTTCAATTGATGCAACACGATCTTGTTGCCCTCGGAATCGATGCAGATGGCCATGCGGCAAACCGGACTTTGGATGTCCGTCGCCGGCAGTGCGACATCTTTCGCTTTAAGTTCCTGCAGAAGACCGTCGAGGTCGGCCACTTCGAAGGCAATCGTGCCCCCAGCACCGGCACTCGGCTGTGAGCCGGAATGGGTCGTCAAGGCGAAACACCCGCCGCCGGGTAGATCGAACTCTACCCAGCCGTGCGCGACCGATCCCGTACTTGGACCGAGACCCAGCGTTTCCCGATAGAAGCGTTCGGCACGCGCCACGTCCTTGACCGGATACATGGTGAAGGCGACTTTTTTGAACATGCTTGGCGTCTCCTGCCGGAGTTGGACTTGTTATCGTTGCGATGCCAGAAGCGCGTCGAGTTTGCGCAGCTGGCTTTCGTGACCCGCACGGGTGCGCTCCGTCCAAACGTCGTCATGCATCGCATCAAAGGTGATCACGAGCTTGACGCCGCCGTCCGCCGCCTTCAACTCGACGACGGTGGCGACTTCGTACGGCTCCACCCCGGGAATGAAGTCAGCAAGGGTTTTATACGCGAGCCGGCGTGGCGGAACGACCTCGGTATAGGTTACCCGGCATTCGGTTGAGAGCGGCATGCCCGCCTGCTTCATGAACCCGACCTGCTCGGGCGCTGCGGCGGTCATCACATACACGAGCTCGCCGTTGGGGCGCAGATCCAACGACGTGACGGTGACGTCGAACCCTTCCGGCCCCCACCAGGATTCGATACCAGACTCGGTCGTCCATAACGCCCAGGCCTCGTCGATCGAGGCGGCATAAGACCGCTCGATCGAAAACCGGGCTCTCGCGGTTGCGGGTGCAGTCGTCATTACGGTTTCTCCCGAGGGCTGGCTTTTGAGGTAGATCGTTTTCGTTGGAGCGCGGCGCCAAATCGATCGAGCCGAGCCTCCCAATGGCGGCGATAGGCGACGACCCATGCTTCAAGCTGGTCGAACGCTTCCTTGCGCAGCGAGTAAAGACGCTTTTGCCCATCTGGACGCATCTGCACGATGCCGGCCTCGGCGAGGATTCGTAGGTGTCGCGAAACGCCGGATTGCTCGATGTCCATGCGTTCGACAATGTCCCCCACGGCGCACTCCCCCGATCTCATCGTCTCCACGATGCGAAGGCGAGCCGGATCGGCCAAGGCATGAAATAGCTTTAACTGCGTTTCCATGTATATACATTAATGTGTATATTTTAGGCTGTCAACGGTTGTTGTTAGACGGCTTGGACGTTCATTCAATCACGCCTCGCTTCGTAAGTCGGCCCGGGCCGGACGCGAGCCCCGGTCACGATTTTTGTGGATTCAATTGCGCCCTCGACAGGATGATGAAGGCAAGCGTGTGGCTGATGAGCAGTATCGGAACATAAAGGGTCGGAATGTAGATGCCGGCGCCGAACAGTCCCGGGTCTGCAATTCGCGTAACGCCCTTGAAGTAGGCGTTCAATAGATCGGCAGCCCCCTCCAGATTGAAGACCCAGACGATCGGAAGGGCGAAAGTCCAGCGCCAGGTGAGTGCCGCCATGGAAAGAAGCGCCAAGACTGCCGCCGCGAAGTCGCCCCATCCGACCTGGCTACCGAACCAGGAGGGAAGTTGAGGAGACACGAATCCAACCACCATAAAGTTCATTCCTTCAAACCGAAACGCGCTCAGGGCGGCAAGGACTCTCAGCGCGTCGTATCGCGGCATTGAACGAAGCAGTGGCCAGACATAGAGCCTCGTC
>Ga0210394_10007804_pt1 | contig 11166 bp, 7 predicted proteins | sample IncBWC12MmetaG_FD_160121 | JGI IMG/M metagenome (GOLD analysis project Ga0210394, IMG submission 160121) | Forest soil microbial communities from Barre Woods Harvard Forest LTER site, Petersham, Massachusetts, United States - Inc-BW-C-12-M | ecosystem: Environmental > Terrestrial > Soil >... | reverse complement strand
AACAGAAAACAGCCGAAGCCGCCGGTTTTTTTAGCCGGGCCGTTCAGATAGACTCCGGCTCCGTTGAAACTTACTTGAACTGGGGATTCATGGAACAATGCGATGGGAAATTGGATCAGGCCATGGCTCATTATCAACAGGCCGCCAGACTTCAGCCAGAGGGGCCGGCGGCCCATTTCTATCAAGCTGTTACGTTGGTGGCGGAGCATCAGCGGGATGAATCCATCACTTATTTTCGCAATGCTATCTGGATGGATCCGAAATTTTGGCAGGCTCGATACTTATTAGGTGGTGAACTGTCAGGTGCAGGACAAATTGAGGAAGCGCAGGCACAGTTTTCTGAAGCGGTCCGCATCCGCCCGGACTTTGAGCGCGCGCATTTGAATAACGGTGTCACCCTCTCAAAGCTGGGGAAACTGGATGAAGCAGCCAATGAATTTCAAACCACATTACAACTGAATCCAACGAACCTGGTGGCGCAGCATGATCTCGAGGCTGTTCAGGCCAATATTCAGGCGCTGAAAAACCGCAGCCAATGAAAACTCTGCCGTCACATTTTAGTTAAATCACCAGAGCCATCCCGCTGTTGGCGCTGTCAATTCCGCTGTCGCGGTGCTTCGCACGACCAATGGAAGGCGTGCAGCATCACCTCCCTGGAGGAGCTCAATTGCAATTTCTTTCTAATGCGATCTCTAAATGTGTTAATGCTGGAAATGCACATGCTCATCTCCTCGGCAATCTGACGGACTTTCTTACCCAAGCCGAGCATCCAAAACACTTCCAGCTCACGGTCACTCAACATTTCGAGCGGCGACGGAGGAAGTTTGTTGGCGCCGCGCATACATTTCAAGATGACGGAACCGGCCATTTTCTCGCTCAGGTGAATCTTCCCGGCAAGCACTTTGCGGATCGCCGTTTTCATCACTTTGGCAGGTTCCTGTTGCATCACATAACCCATCGCCCCGGCGCGCAAAGCGCGCTCGGCGCAAAGCGACTCCTCGTGCATGGAGACTACCAGAACCGGCACATCTTCATATTCGTCCTTAATGACCTTGATGAGTTCAATGCCACTTTTGCCGCACAATGTTATTTCCACGATGACGAGATCGGGTTCAGACTTGCTGATGCCTTCCAATGCGTTGGTTGCTTCCGCAGCATCTCCGCACACGGTCAAATCCGCTTCCATATCAATGAGTTGCTGCAGCCCATCGCGAAACATTGCGTGATCACCCACAATAAATATCCGTTTTTTTTCCGATGACTTGTTATATTTGTGAATTTGATTCATGTCATTTTACGGCGATTCCAAACGGTAAAACACATTGGCATTGTTTTGGTCGGGCACTATGACAACCGAATTCGTTTTATTGGCAAGATCAGACCAGTTTCCATTCACCAAAGAATTTGTCTGCGCTTGCAAATGGCAGACGATATTCGCCGGCCAAGTCAAAACCACGCTGCCGTTTAATTGGGTCGCGGCAATCTGGAGCGGGGCCGTTTGTTCCAAAACCCTCACGTAATCCACTTGTATTTCAGCGGGGAAAACAGTGCCCGCCTCTACGGTGGCAACGGAAGGATTGCCCACGAAATTGCCTCCCATGGCCAAATTCATCAGAAGATAGAATGGCGCGTTGAAAGGAGCGGGGTATGGACCGATTGGGCTAGTCCAATTAATCACTGTTTCATACACATTTCCGTCAACGGAGAAGCTGATCGAATTGGATTCCCAATCCACCATGTAGTTGTGGAAATTGGTTATTGAATCTCCGCCGGTGAAAGCAGTGTAAACAGCCGTTTCGTCGCTTCCGGAGTGGAGGCTGCCATGCACGGTAGTCAGCTCTGTTCCCTTGGTTTCCGCGACATCAATTTCCCCACAATCCGGCCAGCCGACTGTGGGATAGTCCGCCCCCAGCAGCCAAAGACCCGGCCACATACCGACGCCCGCAGGCAGGCTGGCGCGCCATTCAATGCGTCCATAGACTGGTGTGTTGTAAAGACCTTCAGTTTTCATACGGGCGGAAGTAAAGCTGAAGCCGTTCGTGGATTCCTGCTGCGCCACGATGTGTAGCAAACCATGATTCACGTAAGCGTTGTTGGTTCGTGAAGTGTAATATTCCAGTTCGTTGTTGCCCCAGCCGGGGAGGGCCGGACCTCCGTTGCCGGTCTCGAACGTCCAAATGTTCGTGTTGATGGAAGTGCCATTGAATTCGTCGCTCCAGACGATGTTCCATTGAGTCGCCGGAGGTGGCACCACAATCGTGCCTCCCGTTTGGTTCAGCGTGAGGTCATCAAAATACATCGAGGCGTTTGCGTTGTCCGGTCCCTGCTCAAAAACAACCTGATACCGCACATACGCCGTGCCCGCCGGTGCCACCAGATTAGTCACCGTGTTGATAACCGTTCCAGGAAGCAGGATTTGCGCCGGGGCATTCGTAAAGGAACATTGATTGGTGATCTGCAAATCGAACCATGTGTTTGTTCCGCCAAAGCTGCCCAGGTTGTTGCTGGTCACGACTACCGACCGGTAGAGGGCCAGAGCGTTGCCTGACGCGTCCCGAAAACTCACTTCAAGCCAGATCGCATCCTGCCCGTGAATGCCTCCGCCATCGCCATAAGCTGTGTAGGCCCAGCCGTCAGCGGAATAGATAGCGCCTGGGGCCGAGAGATTGTCCTGATAAATGCCCGTGTAATTGGTCACCCCCGAATACTGGCCATAAACTTTGTAATAATAGTTGCCCGAATGAGCCGGAACCCCCGTTTCAATGTGGTTGTTGGATTGAAAAGTAGTCCAGCCCGCCAGACTACCGGTTTCGAAACCGGAATTACTAAGAACTTGGCCTGCATACATTGAGCCGGTAAATCCCAAACCTAAAATAAGGATTAAACGTAAACACATTGCGCTAAATGTTTTTAAGATGGCACGACAATTAACACCGTACACTAGCCTCATATCCATTAATCAAGGCTCCTTGCTTACCATTAATGAGAAGTGCTCATAGAAACGAAGGTCGCTAAATCTCCATTACCGGGTTGAGCCGCCACGTTGACGCCGTGACCATGAATCATACTACTATCCGTCCATTTTTGCGTTGCCGAGTGTCCATCGGCAAATGATAGAACGCTGGAAAAACCATGCAAAACCGCGGGTGAATTATACCACGTAGCCAGAGGAGGAGCCGGATCAACGGCAAAATAAGCATCATCAATGCTTGATGGATTCTCTTCCACAAACACCCACGTTGAACTGGGGCTGGGACGAGAAATACTTGAGAGCTTGTAATAGATGAGCCAGGGGGAGCCAGGGATTGTCATCCAAAGGGTGCCAACCGTAGGGCTATAAGAAGCCATCCAGCAATTCATGGAATATGTGCGGGGGGCTGGAATCGCCGGCGGGGAGGATTTAATCCCGTATGGATCGGTGGTGTTATCCGCCGGGCATTTATAAACCTGGACGGTTTGGACATAAGGATAAATCATGCCAGCTTTCACAAAATTTGTGGGATAGGGCCCATAATCCATGGCAGCGCTAGACAAATTACCAGGGCACCATTGCGCATTGGCTCCGCCGGGTTGCAAACTTGGATTGGTTAATGGATCGGTGCCGCTTCCGGGTTGATCTGCCAAATCTCCATTCGGCACGAGCCGGTCGTTATTGTCACCGGCATACATGATCCAACCCAAAACCAATTGCTTTTCATTTGACAGGCATCGAATGGCCTGCGCCTTCTGCTTGGCCTTGGCCAGAGTCGGCAGCAGCAACGCCGCCAAAATGGCAATGATGGCAATCACCACGAGCAGTTCGATCAACGTAAAGCCCGACCAACGTGCTTTGCCTCGAAATGGTTGAGCCTTGCGAAAAGTCCGTTGTGCGGCGCGCATCTTCATGTTTTTAATTGTAAGTCCGGCGCCGGGAGGACCAGCGCCGGACTGTTGCTTGTTCAATTCCCAATTATTGCGTTGCCACGCGATAGAATCGCGCAAGGCCTGTGATGTTATCCGTGACCGACTGGATCGAGCCATTGCCGCTGACCGGCGAGCCCAACTGCTGCCAGCTGGCACCCGCGCCCAGACTGGTGGAATAGTACACCGTGTAGCTATGACCATTCTGCGTGGCAAAGGAAATATGCAGCAGACCACCGCTGACGCTGGCCGTCAGGTGCGTCGGTTGTGCTGTGGCTGACGGCACAAACATGAAGAAGTGTACATTTAGATTATTCCCGCTCGTCGCCTTCAACGTTTGAACCCCGCCCAGGGAAACCGTCGCAAGGACCCCGTTGGTATTCCGCATGGGTATCCAGTGCCAGGTATTCCAGCCGGCCGGGCTGGCATCGGCAAAGGAACCTAGAAGCTGGGTTGTTTGAGTCGTCGTGCCCCTGCCCGCGGTCACCAACGCCAATGTGGTATTGTTGAACGGGCCGTTGCCGCCCGCCAGCCGGCCATAGACATTGTAGCTATTTGCGGGGAATGTGCGGGTGTAGTTGACCCATTGCCCGCCATTCCAGTATCCCAGATTATGATCCACCGCGACGCCACCGGCGACTTGGCTATTGTTAAATATGCTGCGCAGGAAGTCGCCGGGATTTGGCTGGCAAGCGACTCCATTATCCAAGGGTCGGTATGGCCCCTGGGCACCACCCTCACCATCGTATGTGCCGTCATAATCCACATTAAACACGGCTGCATTGGTCTTATTAATGCCGCCATCAAAATAACTATTGGCGGCCTCATTACCCACTGTGTCTCCCGTTGGAACCGGGTTGTCAATGAATTGACCGCCATTGAAGTCAAAATCCACACCCTCGATCATCAGATTATTCTGGCTGAAGGTGTCAAAGGTTTCCGAGATGCTGTTGGACAATCCAGTGGCATCCTGGGCAGTTATGACCAGCGTAATCAGTTGATTTTGCGGGCAGGGAAGGCTCACATTCCAACTTGTGTTATTGCCAGTGAAGGTTGCTCCCGAGATGAGATCAACTCCATTCACCAGTGCGTGAATATTATTGGAGGCAACCGTGCTGTCCGCGGAACTGACCGAGAACGTTATGTTCGTGACATTCAGGAAGATATTCCCATTAACCGGCGGATTTACGTTATCGGGACTTAGATTATTAATGACCGGAGGGAATCCGCTGGTGCCCGTGGGAACGAGTATGAAATCAACGAAATTAGCAATGCCGCCAGCACCAGCGCCATTACCGCTCAGCAGTTGCAGTGTATTTTGTCCCGCCGGCAGATTCAGGATCACTTTATTTCCAAAAGCGTCCGTCAGGGGCCCCCACGCATAACCCGCCCCCGTGGCGGCACCGGTAAACTGCCCCAAGCGATTGGTGGTTTGAATAGCCGTCCCGTATCCGCTGGTCAACAGGTTGAGGCTTTCAATGTTGCCCGCAGTGGGGTTATTGTATCGCAAGTAGACAAGATAATTGCCGGTCGGATAATTCCTCGTGTAATTCTCCCAGTTGCCACCGTTGTTATACGCTATTTGGACGTTATACACATTCACATCATTCTGGGCCGCATATAAGGGCAACTGTATATCATCAGCTTTCTGCATGGCCACGTGGTTGTCCGAACGAACCAGTTGCGAAGCACCGCCGGGCAATGTTCCTGTCCCGCCATAGGTTGACATATCCACCCCCAAAACGCCCGCTGTGCCGAAATAGCTGTTGGCTGCAGGCGCCGAAGTGGGTATCGGGTTTTGGATGAATTGACCGTTGGTGAAATCATAATCTTCAGCACTAACGATGAACACATTGGTGGGGAAAGTATCAAAACTGAGGGTCTTGGAAGAAACCAAACCCACACTATTGGTAACCGACACACTTACAGTGTAAAGCGAATTTGATGCCAAACCTGGCAGCGTCACCGCCAAATTAGTGGATGGTCCGCTAAATTGCAGGCTCCCCGCCTGGTTCACACCATTCACAACAATCCCGATGCTGCTGGTTGAATTGGTGGGGAGAGGCGCGCCGCCCGAAGCGGCGGAAGTGACATTAAAAGTAAAATTGGTGTTGGCGCCATTGAAAAAGTGCGTGCCATCGGGAGATATGTTTCCAATGACTGATGCTGACGGGCCACCCACCTGGTTCAAGGTGGCATCATCCCAGAAGGGAGCGCCTCCCTCGTAGGCAGCCTGATAGAGATTTATCCTGAATTCCACTCTCACTGCCCCCGCGGGCGCTGTGATATACTGTCCGGCTCCCAGCGTGCTGGTGATGACTTGAGTAGTGCCGCCGGGGGCGTTGGGGGAGGGATCGGTATTTGGCGTTACGGTAGTGACGTCATATTGATTAGTCACCTGACAATCAATCCAAGCCAGGGAAATGTTGCCGATCGCATTGGTCTGAAGCGGCAAGGTGCCAAAATAAGTCGAGCTAACCGGTTGAGTGTCCACGGCAATGCCGACCGTGGTGGGGTCAATTATTGGTGATTTGTAATCCGCCAGCAAAACGTTGCCTGAATTAAAGAACATCACTTCAACCCATCCGTCTTCGTTACCGGTTCCGTCTTGCTGATATAGTCCGGAACCGCCCCAGTTGTCACCGGCCACGATGTGAAGGCTGCCGTCATCGCCACCAATGTGGTTCGTGCAGAGTGTGTATGCCGAAAACCAGGCATCTGCGGTATAGGTGTTTCCGGGAATGCAAGCAAGGTCCTGCGCGGCATATGAAGTTTGAGGACCTCCCTGGCCATTGCCATACAAACCCTGCATCCACAAGCCATTAGCCCCGGTGTGAACCAGCTTGATTGCGGTCGGATCCGCTGCCGTGGCGGAAGACATGCTCCAGGTTTCGGAAGCATGTTGAGACCAACTGCCGGAGGCAAAAATTGGGGACGATTCAAAACCTGGGTTCACCAGAATGTTGGCTGCTTTGCCAGACATGGCAAAAAAAGCAACGCTAATTCCGAAAACCAACATTTGCGCAATCCTCTGAAGCTTGCTGAATGATTGATTAGTATCTAGTATTTGGTGGGGTTCTTGGTTTATTTTCATAACAATGTTTTTTTTGAAACAGAGACAGTTTATAATCCGTGCCTTAAAATAGTTGCTTTCAAGGTCATAGGGTGAGAGCAGTGTAACACCTTTTTTTAGGCGCGGAAGCCGGCAAACCTGCCGATGCCCACATTCCGCATTTTTAGAGTTACGAATTATCGAAGATCAAACTTTCCGAATATAAGTGTTTTGCATGGCGATCAATTTGACTGGAATCAGAACATGACTTGTTCATTGTCAATAGGACTTTATGGCAAACACATCATTGTTATCTGTTACCAAGTCACTCCATTTCCAAATCTCGGAGTGTCCGTCGCAAAGGCAAAACACAGCGCGCTGGTTATGACGGCAGGCTGCCTGCTTATTGGGATCCAAATTCATAAATAATAGAGCAGCCCAGCCTTGACTTGGACTTAACCCTGGGACCGGCTGTCTGGTGCTGAACTCGGTGGCATAGCCACTCGTTGGAAATCTGTTAACCCCCTGATCGGCAATACTTTTTGGAAGTCCCACATCGCCGAAAAGCCAGAGTTGGCTCGGACGAATTAATGAAGCTAGTTTTCGGCTGCCCATGGACTGATTATTAATAGAGCCGAAACGAAGAATACCTGCAAAGTTACCCGCAAAACCTCCCGGATTGCCTTCCATCGGGCCATAACCCTCCAACTTTACACCATAAAAGTTGCCCGATATCAAATCCTTATCTAGCACCGCCGGACAGCGCCAGATATTGTTTGTAACTGTGTCACTGGTAATATATTTACCGTTGGAAAGGAGTTGGAAATACCAGAGGTCCGCGGCTCCCGGAGGAAATCCGCCCGTGCTCAAAGGCGGCAACTTATCATTGAAGTCGCCAGCATACATGATCATGGCCAATGAGATTTGCCTGTTGTTGCTGAGGCATTTAATCGCTTGTGCCTTGACCTTGGCCTTGGCCAGTGCGGGCAATAACAGCGCAGCCAGAATGGCAATAATAGTAATGACTACTAACAGTTCTATAAGTGTAAATCCATTCTTAAAGGAGCATCCGCGACGTTGGAGACAATGGAATGGCTCTTTCTTCATAAAATGTGTGTCTTGTAATAATCTAAGTGATATGTGCCGGACTTGCAATCGGAAAAGTGCCGATAGGCGATATTTGCGGAATCGTGCAGGTGCCAAATAGTAATGGCTCTCGATGGCTTGGAGCGCCTCACTTGGTTGGCGGGGTCGGCAGACTATTTTTCCAATGAAGTCACAACTGTAACCCTCTGCCATGGAACCACTACGCCGGTTTTGCAGAGACCTCTTCATTTGGTTGTAGTCGTCCCACTCGTTACATTCCCGGGTGACAATAGCGTGTCATTTCGGTTTTTGATTTTTGAAGCGACGGCCGCCTGCGGGATTTTTTCAGGCAGGGCTGTTCCCTCGGCGCTGTATTCGGGGAAGTTCGTGGGAACAATCCATATCCCGATATTGGGAACAGTCAGATCATGAGGGTCAACCGCCCAGCCTTTAATTCTGAATGAGCCGTCCTCCGCGATGGGAATTCCGTGAACATCATAGGTTTTGTCCCACCAGACGTTGGTGATTTCGGAAACCAGCATCAGAACCGTAAAGCGTGTCGGATTGGACAACCCCAAAACCTGGCCGGTAAACGGCTGGTCTGTGCCCGAAGGGGGCGCGTCAAAATCAACGCTGGGGACAGTTTCCGGCCCAATGCGAATCATAATCTTTGAAGCGACCGCGCTCTGTGCAATTGTTTTTGGCAGGGGAACTCCCTCAACACTGAATTTGCCGAAGTTCGTGGAAACAATCCACACCCCAATAAAGGGAGCTTTCAGGACATTGGTGTTGTTTATCCAGCCTTTTTCAGTCGCAGAAGATGCAATCGAAAATGTTCCATCGTCCATAATGGGGATGCCGTGGACGTTGTGGGTTTTGTCCCACCAGATTTTATTTTTTTGAGAATCAAGCAGGATGACCTCATACGCTGACGGCGAATCCAGCCCTGAGACATGGCCAGTAACCGGACCGTAATCACCAAGAGCGGGCGCCTTAAAATCAACGCTGGGAGCGCAAATCCCGGCAATGGCGCCAAACAGAATGGCAAATGTGATGCAATCGAGCCTGACGTTCCTGGTCAGGAGACAAAGGAATATGAGCATTGATTTGTTAGTCATAATTCTTATGGCTCGGCGGGTGGCTGGCTTGATGTTTTACTTTTTGCATTGACCCTGAAAAATGCATTTGATTCCACACATGCAATCGGGCTGTTCCTAATCATGAGCTTGCTTCGGCAAGTTTCGTAGTCGGCAAAACTGCCGGGGTGCAGTGAACTGGCAGATCAAAACTGCGCTCAAAAAGGCGATGGCAAAAGCGCAGAAGTCGATGAAGCCAAGTCCTTATCGAAGTAGTTCACCAAAGAGAAGGTGCGTTCGTTAATTCGTTTCATCGCTTCAAGCAACGGATCGTAAGGCACATAGCGGTTGCTCAAAATGCCTTTGTTGGAATCGCGATTCGAGGGATCAGCCTTGGTATCGGCGGGGTCGTTGTCCATATATTTGAACCAATCCCAGCCGACGCAGATTTTTGATTCCAACAGGCCGAGTGTGAAATTTTCATAAAACCGTCCGCGGTCGCGTTGCGTCTTGACCACCCATCCGGCGCCTCCCGTATTCGAGAGGCCGGAATCCATGCCCTTTGCATACCACTCGGTGATGAGAACGGGCTTGCCGGCTTCGCGCCCCCACATGGCGAGCCGGGCTTGGTCAGGGGACCAGGCGTGATACCAGTTGACCGAAACGACATCCACCTGCCGGCCGGCCGCGCGGAACACTTCCGGCTGGGACAGGTCGGATCCGTAAAAACGTGAGCCAAGAAAGAGATGGTTCGGATCGTATTTCTTGATCGCGTTGGAAGTGATGCGAAAATAGCGTTCCACCACAAACTCAAGGAAGTCTCGCTGATCCTGCGCGGTGGCGTCCCTGACGGCGGCTACTTCGCCGTGGCGCGCGCGCAACCACGCGAGCGCGGCCTGATGGCCGGCGTCTTTTACCGGAAGCGCGAGGTAATTGGTCAATGAGCCGGGCCTGAAAGGCAGTTCGTTGTCCGAAAAATATCCGAGCAACCATGGATCGCCCTTGTCGGCTGTGAGTGATTGAGCCTGTTCATCGCAGAAGGTTTCGAAATCGGGATCGAAAACGAAAATGCAGTCTCCCGGATAACCAGTATGGCCGGGCTGCGAATAAGTGCCGCCGCGTTTCCGGCCATAGCCGCCCATGAAATTCAATATGCGCGTGTAGACCAACGGCTGTGAAACCGAACGAAGCGCCTCGGTGTCCGACCAGGCACCGACGCCGGTGAAGCCATATTCGCGCAGCAACGCCGTCGTCTGCACTGCCCAATTAGTTTCGCTGCCGAACTTCGCCTGAAAAGCGGCCTTGGCGCCGGCTGTTCCCAGCGGGCCGACCCCGGCCACACCTTTATGCAGAGCCAGCCCGCCGTCGGGGTCGACGAGCCACCACCGGCCATCCAATTTTGTCGTGTGAAAAAATCCTGTGGCCTTGCTCTTGACCGGTAGTTGACCGCCGTAGGGAGTCAGTCCTGAATCCACTTTTTCGTGGACGGCCTCCGGTAAATTATCCAAAGTGCGGGTCGGATAATCCTTCCATTCCGAGTTGGGATCTTTGAAAGCCGCCGCCAAAGTGCCCCGTGATTGTGGTTGCGCCGAAATGTTCACGGCGACTGTCAAAACAAATGCGATGCATGCGAGATTCACTGCGTCTGCGAGAGACAATTTAATTGCTTGCGCTTTTTATGGATGGACCAGTTTAACCAATGCCTTGCTGAAACATTAGTCGGCAAAACTGCCGATAAGCTGCGGCAGCTTCAGCAGCGAAAGCTCCCTCGACACCCGGCTTATTGCACCCGATTCTCAGAGTAAACCGGGCGACGATCGCTGTTCCCGGCCAGTGAACCCCGGCTACGGCCGGCAAACTTGATAAAACCGCTGCGCACTGTTTGTCGCCTGCAGTCGGTGAATTGTATTGGCTGGCAGGATATTCGTTATGCTGTCGAGCAGAGTCCAGTTACCCGCGGTCAACGCAAGATTGGTGGTGGAGCAGGCCTTGAAACAAGGGGCTCGTTTCCAGACCATTCATTAGCACCCCGGTCGGTTGCTCCATTGAGCG
>Ga0210394_10007803_pt1 | contig 11167 bp, 8 predicted proteins | sample IncBWC12MmetaG_FD_160121 | JGI IMG/M metagenome (GOLD analysis project Ga0210394, IMG submission 160121) | Forest soil microbial communities from Barre Woods Harvard Forest LTER site, Petersham, Massachusetts, United States - Inc-BW-C-12-M | ecosystem: Environmental > Terrestrial > Soil >... | reverse complement strand
TTCTCGAAGAGCAGCAATTGCCAGACGAGGGGTCCGCATTATGATCGGCAGACATGCAGAACCGATCGAGAGCCCTTCGTTTTGGCAGCCGGGATACTTAGTAGAGTCACACCGTGAAGCCGGAAGAATTGCGGTGCGCGTGAAGAGTTGCGGCGCGCGTTGGGAAACGTAAAATCGCGCATATGCAAAAGGATAGGTTCGATGGTGGACACGCCGGCATTTGAAGGTAAAACCAACGGTTGTTATTAGAAAAGCTATGTTGTTGATTCGTTTAGCCTCTAGCTGCGTCATGGATCATGGTTTTGGGGGGTATTTGGGCGGTTTTGTTCTCGAATGGTTCTCGAATTTGAACCTGTAGACGAACCTTAATTTGCTGACAGTACTTCGATCATCTTTGGGCCAGAATTTTTTCTTGGGATGATTCTCGACTTCGAACCTCTTATCGGAACCTTAATTCCGGCAGAGTTCTTCGGGGCGTTATTTGATCGTTGTTCTCACGAATGGTTTCTGACTTCGAACCGTATCCGAAGCCTGGATGTTATACTCATAGGGTAACCGAGAATAAAAACCGATGAGTCTTCGATTTAGGATCGTCAATATCGTGGGGGGCGCGCCCAAATCTTCCCAAAATCGCTCCAATCATTCGGGAAATGCAACGTCATCCAGAAATCGAGCCCTTACTCATCCACACTGGTCAGCATTACGACGAAACCCTATCAGACATCTTCTTTCGCCAGATGGGCATTCCCGCACCTCAGACGAATCTTGGAGTCGGTTCCGGAACTCATGCGGAGCAAACGGCTGAAATCCTTAAGCGAGTCGAGCCTATTCTACTAGAACTGCGGCCCGATCTCGTCCTTGTGGTTGGAGACGTTAATTCCACCATTGCCGTTTCATTGGCGGCGGCCAAAATTGGAATTCCTGTGGCCCACGTGGAAGCTGGCCTGCGCAGCTTTGATCGTTCCATGCCCGAAGAAATCAATCGAGTTCTTACGGATGCCCTAGCCGAATATCTTTTTGCCACGGAAGATGACGCGGTCGAGAATTTGCTCAGAGAAGGACGACCCCGCGAATTTATCCACCTCGTTGGGAACGTCATGATCGACTCGCTGCTTCACTTCCTTCCCTTCGCCCAACAATCTCGCATCGGTGATGAACTCGGACTCCGCAACGGTAAAGGTTGGGAATCCTTCGGCGTTCTGACGCTTCACCGCCCTTCAAACGTCGATTCTACGGAAAAGCTCGCTGCGCTCCTCGGCGCTATGGATGCGATTGCTCAGCGGGTGCCCATTGTGTTCCCCGTACATCCGCGCACTCAGATGCGGCTCACCCAGACCGGCATCAAGCATCACCCGAAACTCCGCCTCATTCCGCCGCTGGGCTATCTCGATTTTCTCTGTCTGCTTAGCAAGGCAACCTTTACTTTGACCGATTCCGGGGGAATCCAGGAAGAAACCACGGCCCTCGGCGTCCCTTGCTTGACCCTGCGTGAAAACACCGAGCGCCCGGTTACAGTCTCCCAGGGCACAAATTCACTGATAGGAACAAACCCTTCCAGAATCGTGGCGGCTGCGGAGCAGATCCTCCGAGGAGACGGCAAGAGAGGTCGAACGCCCCCACTCTGGGATGGTCATGCCGCCGAACGAATAGTGGAAATTCTCGTGCGTGCTGGGCATCGTGGGAGACGCGGCGTGGATGTTATGTAAGAGAATTGGGGCGGGAACCAATCTTACGCAGAGCTAAAGGGTGTCACGAGGAGGTGTCAAAAGGCGAGAGAGCAACTTTGCTATCTAACGGAATACTTGGCTAATCTCTTAGCCAGGCCCTAGACTCACAGGGTCGGGCTTTGGGTATTTATTTGCCGCCACGACGATCCCCTCCGCCGTATCCTACACGTAGAGAAACTCACCTCTGGCGCTTCACGTTTCCCATGGTAGAACTTCACAGGAGCGGCGCTGCATCCTTTCCCAGCGCTTGCTGAGCAGCGCGGGAATGACGTGAGATGTCTGTCCCTAAGTCAACATTGTCCCTTGGCCCGTAATGACTTACGGGCGTAGGGTAGATGACGCTCATTCCATATTTACGATACTTTGAGAAGTGTGAGGCAGCTATGGCTGAGTGGCGAAGCACCATAATCCGAGGCATCGGCTTTGGGCATAAGCGTGGAATTAGCCAGGAATGACGGGGTTAGCATGCATCTTTATGGTAGCTGCCTCAAACTCATCGGAGCTTTTCATCCGCATTTCAACTCCCCAACCCATGGAGCACCTCAGGAAGAGTTTTCAGAAGAATCTGGATGTCCAAGCGCAGGCTCCAGTTCTCGATGTAATCGAGATCATGCGCCATACATGTCTCAAAGGATGGATCGCGTCGCGCAGTCACTTGCCACAAACCAGTGAGACCAGGTTTGACATCCAGCCGACGAAAGTTTTCAGGCGTGTACCGTTCAAAATCATCCACAGGGTGTGGGCGTGGACCCACCAAGCTCATGTCTCCAAGCAGCACGTTTAGAAGTTGCGGCAGCTCATCGACGCTAAACTTACGGAGCCATTGCCCGCAGCGTGTGATTCGTGGATCTTTTTCCATCTTGAAAAAGGGGCCCTCGCGATCGTTTATGCCCCGGAGATTCTCTTTGTGCACGTCAGCGTTTTCTACCATGGTTCGGAGCTTGAAACAGCGGAATTTGCGTCCCTTCTTGCCCACGCGTGGCGCAGCATAAATGGCAGGTCCGAATGAATCCAGGCGAATCCACAGCGCCGCAATTCCAAGTATCGGAGCAGTGAGAATTAAGCCGAGCGACGCGATCGAAATGTCCATGACCCGTTTGAGCGCGAGTCCAAAAGTAGGAATCGGCTGCCAGTGCAGGTCCATCACGGGGAAACCGCCGATCATATGCAGCGGGGCGCGCCACCCCAGACCATCGTACAAATCTGGCACGATTTTCAACCCAAGTCGTAATTGTCGCGCTTCGAGGACCATCTCTTTAACAAGTTCCCTTTCAGAAGGCATTATTATGAAAAGTTCATCTACAAAATGTGAAAGTGCCACAACACGTAGATCGCGCAATGATCCAAGCACGCGGGGATCCCCATTTTTATGGGCATCGAGAAAGCCACACACTTCATATCCGAGATGCCGATTCTCTTTCATCCATTGGGCCAGTGCCCTTCCTTGTCGTCCGGCACTAACTATCAACACCCGCGACATCCCATTACCCGCTGCAGTCCGCTTCAGGAGAAACTGCCGTTTGGCGGCGCGCCAACCTGAAAGGGTCAAAATATTAATTGCGCCCGTCACAGTGATAACGAGCCGGGAAATTTCTTTGTTGCCAGAAGCAAAAATGAAGACCACAAGAAGTGTTGTTGCCACGCCCACCGCTTTGACCACCATTACAGTCTCAGCGATGAATCCGCGGTCGCGCGGCGTGCTATAGAGCCTTTGACTTATGCAACTGAGCACTACTAGCCCTGAATACAACAGAAAGAAACTAAGATATGTACGGCCAAACGAACTTTCAAACACAACGCGTTGCAAGCCGAACGGATGCGCTGCACCAAACCGCATCCAGAAGACAATCGCGCTGCTAACCAACACGAAGGATATATCGATAGTAGCGTATGCTATCTGAACTGGAAGTCCACGTACCAGGCTTCGTCCCTTTCCTTGACCTCGAAAGACTGACTGTGGCGGGAACGCACCTTCAGTGACGGGGTCGTGTGGAGGCGCCTCCCCAGTCGTTGGTGGGACGGCAGATCGGCGTGCAGCGGTGACATTCATGGCAATTTCGTCTCTCCTAGATGTCGACAGTTCTTGAGCTTGAGAGGACAAGAACCAATTCGTTGACCGTGGCGCAGTCCTACGATTTCCCGAGCGGACAAGAAACAGCTTTCCATCCCACGGGAGATGGAACTACCACGCAAGCGCCAGCCGGTCAACTCCACAACATCCCTCCGCAAATTCTGAGCAGCAAGATCAGACCTCGGACCATGGGGTTACTGGGCTATATGATGGCGAAGCAAGTTAGCGCGCTCCGTGACAGCATTCTTGGCAAATCTTGATGACGAGCAGAATTCTCTAAGATAACTTCGGGGCTCTGAACCACTTTTTACCGGTCTATATACAGTGAAAGGAAATTACCTAATCTTCGAAATTCCTTGACTTACAAAAACTTTGCAGCTTCTCCTGTTTGTTGGCGTCATCCCGGCTCATACTGAACTTCCCAAGAGAATATGCTGGCGGTCGAGCCTAGCTGGAGCCGTTCCGCGAACCCGTGGAAATTTTGCCCAAATGCAACTGGAAATCCCATGTAGGAAGACCTTTCTTGGATTCCTCAGAGCCGTAGTCTTTCATTCGATATCTCATCGAATTTAGCCGGCAAGAACACTTTACATGTTCAGTCAAGGTAGGCAATATTCTTCCCAGATCAGTCGTCACCGGTGCCTCCTACTGCCATTGCCCTCTCTTCGGCGGCAAGTTTCCCTGTCTGCTTCGCAAATGATCCTATTCCGGCGTCCAAGGAGGAGATACCGCAAGTGTCCAACATAGATCGCTCGAATCGGTGGAGAATCTCATCGCGGTTCAGATGGGAAACTGCGTACCTTCTCGCTTCCTGCCCGAGATGCTCTCGCAATGAGGGCTTCTCCGCCAATCGCAGCAAAGTTGACACGAGCGCATCCACGTCTCCCGGAGGGGTGACTATCCCTCTGCCTTCAAGCGCTCCGAATAGTTGCGTTCCCGGGTGAGCCGTTGCGACAATCGCCCGGCCACTCGCCATCATACCGGTCAGCTTGGAAGGCATCACCAGATCTGCTGCGTCCGATAACTGTGGCAAGAGATGGATATCCGCCAGATTCAGAAGGTCGTTCAATCGGTCGGCCGGCTGGACTGGCAGCAGAGAAACATTCGGCAGATCCTTCGCGTTATCAACGAAGATCTGCCGACAGGGTCCTTCCCCACAGAAAACAAATCGCAAGTCGGGACAGTGCGACAACTGGCGTGCGCCTTCCACTAGGAGATCCAATCCTTGCTTCTTACCCATGCTTCCCGAGTAGAGCGCAACGACGGTGGATTCTGTGATACCGAGTTCCTTTCGAAAAGGACTTTGGCCGGCAAGTGGATATATCTTTCTTGTGTCCACCCAATTGGGAAAAAATACACATCGAGAGGGATCGACTCCCTTCGCAGAAAGACGATCGACCATTCGATCAGATATGGCCGAAACCCGATCGAAGACCGACAACATCCTGCGCTCCACAGCAAAGGCCAAATCTCGCACCCGCGAAGAGGAAAGATACCCGAGTCCAAAGGCTGCATCCACTTCGAAGTCTTGAATGTGTAACCATGCCTTAGCACCCGACCAGCGAGCCATGAGCAGCGTCTGGAGTGCGCAGAACAGCGTTGGTTCAATTAGTAGCACAATGTCCGGGGACCAGCCTACCTGTCGCAGAATCGAGGGCACACTGCTCACTCCGAAGCTCGCTAGGTGAAATAGCCGCTTCGTCCCACTCGGCTTTTCGGGAACCCAAGTGGGGCAGCGGAATATCTCTACGTCCGCTCCTTCAACATGTTGGGGCTCGGGTGTCTTTCCATTACCATTCTGCAAACGAAAGCGTTCCCTCGAATACTTCCAACCACAGTACCCTGGGAAAGCGCGCCAGTGCGGATAAAATGGAGGCGCCGTAACAACCCGCACTTCATGACCTCGACCCGCGAGCCAGTCAGCCATTTCGCCCGTGTATTTGCCGATCCCGGTTGGTTCCGGATGAAAATTAATCCCGTATATTAGAATGCGCATTGTTCACGATTTGGCGGCGACCGCCAACAGGCAATCACCGCGCCCGATTCGATTGCCGAGCCACAGTGCAGGAAACAGAATGAATCGTGTCAACAGCATGAGAAACGCTGTCAAGAAGGGGTTTCTTAATTGGCGTGTCTTCCTGCTCTCTCTTGCAAAGCAGTAGGCAATAAAAGACTGTGCAACCCAGAGGGACGGCGTGATCTGAAGTATTTCGATCCGCTTGAAACCTGTATCCCCAAGCAATTTTCGAAGAGTACCCTCTGAAAAATGAGAAATGTGAAAGGGCACGTGCCAGTTGATCCACCATTTCCCAAACACTGCCCGCAGCCAGCTCCGGCTGTTTGGGCAGCTGACGCATAGCTGGCCGCCCGGTGCCAGAATCCGCTGGACGTCCATCAGCATTTGCCGTGGATCCAGCGCGTGTTCCAAGACATTTGAGAGCACAGCGGCATTGAAACGGTATGCCGGGTCAAATTCTCCCAGCAGACACGTGTGGATGTTAAATCCTGCTTTGCGCGCTTCCGCAGCGGCGGTTTCGTTGAGTTCGAGTCCTTCTGCTTGGAATCCGTTGCGGGCATAGATTCGGAGGTTGCGCCCCTCGTTGCAACCGATGTCGAGCAGCCGGCCGGCGCCCCGCAGGTGATGAAAAAAGATGTCACCATCCACGCGTTCCCAAATACGGTTCAAGGAAGAGAAGAGAAACCGCTCTCTCAGCCGGGTGTAGAGCGTGTTCTTCTCTCCCCCGAAATTATAGTGAGATTCATAAATACTCTTGAGTCTTTCCAAAGATGGCGCCGGGAAGATCTGCTCCAAGCTGCAACGAAGGCAGCGCCGCGCTTCGTATCTTCCAGCAAGACCGAAACGTGTGTCGAATAGATCGCTAACCTGTTTTTCGAGCGGCCCGCGGCAAAGAATGCAGCTTCCTGCTTCGCGGTCTTCCGGCCAGGTCTGTTCGCCCGGGGACTCTGCGGGAGCTTCAAGACCTCTTACAGTCGCTGTTGAGTGTTGCATGCTCGCACCCTCGTTTAGCTGTCCGGGAATTCTGAGCTGAATCTGTCTACCGTGAACCGAAGCGCTTGAGCCAAAGGAGAAAAAAAATCCAGAGATTAGGTCTCTACTTTCGCTTTACTCGCCAGAGCCGGTTGCGGCCAAGGCAGGCCGGGCCGTTCGCTGGACGTTCTCGTGAAAATCGCGGGGTGCTCTTTCCAGGCCCTCTCGAAAAGATACTCTTCATGGATCGGTCATCTTCCTGTTGCCCAGCTCCGCAACCGCCGTGGACCTTGAATCACTCACGGTTCTTCCTTTACCGAGAGACTTCCGCTCTGAAGCTAAGCCTTCTTCCTCCCGCTGTTTCGTGTCCAACGCGGCTTCATAGTCCCGGACCCGGCGCATGGTAATGGATTCCCAGCTAAAATCATCGGCCATCTTCCGAGCTCCACAAGCTCCCAAGCGTTTTCTTGTCATCGGGTCGCGAAGCTCAAGCAGTACCTGCACCAGATCTTCCAAATCATTCAGCTTGTACGCCACACCGTTTCCATCCAGGCGCTCCGGCGCGTTCATCGTATGATTCGCAACGATAGGCAAGCCGCAGGCAGCCGCATCCTGCATGGAAAGAGATTCTTGTGTCGGCCAAACGCCGATATCCGAGGCGCGATAGAAGTCGCCGAGTTCGCGAACGGGAACAAACGAATGTATAGTGCAGCCCGCGCTTGATTGAATCGCCTGCGCTTGTACTCCATTCCCTACGAACAACCCGCGGTACGGGTGTCCTGTGGACGCCAGCTGCGCAACAGCCTTCGCAAGGAGCAGCGGATTCTTGTCCTCGCTAAAGCGCCCGGTATAGATACAGACGATATCGGACTCGGAAAACCCAAAACGCTGGCGCAGTGACAATCTGTTCTGACGGTCCAGCTCCGTGGAAATAGGGTTAAACAGATCGATGTCAACACCGAGCGGGCAAACAGAAACCTTGCTCCTGGGAACTCCGAAGAAGCGTGTAGCAACATCAGCGCAATCGGACGCGATGGCATAACACTTCTCCGTAAACATACTTATTAGCCGTCCTGGTAATGTTCGCGTTAAGCGGCAGCGGAGGAGTTCCGGGCTCCAGGGAGAGAGTTTCTTCTGCGCAAGCGGAAAAACGGAAGCGTGATAATGATTTCCAGTGAAGAGCTTGAAGTCGAGAAAAGGCTTGGCAAGAGCCGCTTGTAGCGGAATCCACCCGATGGCCGCCGTCGTTTGCACGATGTCGGGGCGAATGGCTGCGAGTTTTTTCCTCAGCCCGGCCATTTGCATGTATCCCAGCACCTTCTTGTGCCGGAGAACGTGCAATGTGAATCCATCGATAGTTTCCACGGCGCCGGGGATCAGGTCGCCGGAATCCGCAAACCCGCCGTATGTCTCTTTGAACTCCTTTTCTTTCATTTGATAGTAGGGAGGCAAGTCCATGGTGATTACGTGGACATTAATTCCCAGCCGCACCAGATACTTGGGAAGGAAGTTTTCCAGGTAGCCCATGTTTCTGGGGAATACTTCGGTCAGAAGTGCCACTTTCATTTGGGTCATGCTCGTTCCACTTTTTTTGCGAGTCTTCCGAAAGTTGTCGATTTCACAACTGAATCTTCGCCAAGAACTCGGCTCGATAGGGGCTGGTCCTATCGCCGATATTTTGAAGTTCGTATCCCCAAGAGCTGAGTAGGCGGGTACATTCCGTTTCCATATCGCAGCCATGCGTGGCGAGAAAAATTATCGGCCGGTGCCGCTGAATACAGTCGCGTGCCCCGTGGAGTGCCGTGAGTTCAGCGCCTTCGATGTCCATCTTGATGTAATGGGGCGGGTCGATTAGCTGAGCTTGAAGCAGCGCATCGAGAGTTGTGGTCTGCACGCGTGTATTTCCTTCCGCCTTCAAATGGCCCATGGCCCTGGTTTCTTCCTCTTGGAAAGTTGACGTGCCAACTTGGTCGCAAATTGCAAGTTCAAGAACCTCAACGTTCCGAATATCGTTCAAAGTAAGATGTCTCTGGATGTAGCGAACATTTTCAGCCACAGGCTCGAAGGCGTACACTTTGCCCGGGAAAACCAACTTGGACGCGAGGAGCGAGTAGAAACCAACGTTCGCTCCAATATCGTAAAAAACGCTCTCCTTTTTAACGACCTGAGCAATAAGGCTTTGCATGTGAGGCTCATAAATCCCCAACCAGAACGCGTGGCGCTGCGATCCAATCACCCATTTCTTTCCACGAAGCGGGCCCTGAAGGATTGGGACAACCCAACGTCGCGGCAGAATTCGGAGAGGGGAGCGCGAGATTTTGCCCGCGAGAGTGGCAACTGATGGCGCGGAGAAACGAATCAATGATGATGCTCCTTTTCGCAGAATCCTACTTCACAGGGATTACGGATCATGGTGTCTAGGCAAGAATTAACCCGCGCATCAACACGAAGGTTGAAGATTTGAGAAAGTTCGGTCGGCAAGATGTCCTGACCGTTTTGAATCTACTCTAGACGCTTCCAATTCCTGGCCGATGACCGATGTTGGAGTCGCGAAAAAAAGCAATGCTAGTAGTGAATATGGATTGCCCACCCCAAACAGAAAGCGCTCAACGATGTTGATTACCAGTAGCATAACCATCAATATACAGCAAACAAAATACAGGTTTCTCTGAGCCTCGTCTAAAGCGCGAAAATAGGCGTTTAGGAATCTCCGCAAGATGCTCACGAATCTCCAGGTGATTAGAATTAATGGAAACAGTCCGAGGTCATAGAGAATCACCAGATAGCTGTTGTCAATCATCGGGTAGATGGAGTCCGAGGATCGCATTCCCCGACCTAGTATCCAATTTCCTCCCGACAGTGGGCCCATTGTCCTCTTCCAAGTGTCGAAGCGGCCGGTAAATCCTGAATCGACCCCTCGATCAGGGCTGGTTATGGCTAGCGCTTGATCCAGAAAGTCATAAGTAGCTTTCACCTGAGGGAAACTCTGGAAGAATAAGAGCGCTATGACCAACACGGATACGACCAAAGCGGTCCGTCGCGCGAGCCATGCTCGCCGTTCCTTCTCTGCCCGCAAGAAAGCTATACCCGCTCCAAAACAACAGCCTATAAAGCCCCCTATAAGCGCTCCTCGCGAGGAGGTAAAGAAGATCATCACGGCGCAGGACAGGCCAAGCGCTGCCGTCAGGATCTTCATGCGCCATCCGCAAGTGAAAAACTTCCAGACCGCGGCACATAGGTAGCCAGTCAATAAGAACGCCAGGATATTCGTTTGAGCGTTCATGTATCCAAATCTGTCCAGCGTTTGTATGGATTGGACGAGGCTCGTAAAGCTTAAGGGCACAAACAATGCCACGGACACGATCCCGGACCAGAAATAAGCCTCGAGCACTTCGCGAATCGGAACGACAGCCATGTACAAGCGGGCGAGAATCAGACAAACCGAAACAAGAAGCGCATATTCCGTGGATTTGTCATATGAAGATGCCATTGATGGCCCGATCATCAGGGACGAGAGAAAGACTACGAATACCAGGCCGTCGAGTTCCAACAGTGAGCCCAGTGCACGAAGATTTGAGACGGAGAATAGCACTCGGACGACAACCAGCGTGGCGAATAGGAACAAAGGAACCAGCTGAACCGAAGCCGTCAGCTCCGGTGCCAAGTAAGTTAAGAAAGAGAGCACAAAGACAAGCGTAAGGGCTATGCGATTTGCCACGAGAATCGACTCTCTTCGCTTTCGAGTTTAATTAGATGAACAAAAAAAAGGACAACATAGATGGTCTCAGTCCAAGGGAACCGGCCGACGACTGGCCAGCAGGCCCGACTGCGGGCTACTCCGTTGGATCACTTCGGAATACAACTCCACGAGAAGGCGGCCTTGAGTTTCCGGCACCCATCCTTCTTTTATCGCCTTCCTCGCAGCCGATCCCAGAGATTCCCGTTTGACAGGGTCGCTTGCCAGCTGAAGAATAGCATTTGCCAAAGAATCTGGATCGCCTGGAGGAACGAGCAAGCCTGTCCTGCCAGCGTCAATCTGCTCGGGGATTCCTCCAATGTCGCTGCCGATAACCGGCTTACCCGCGAACATGGGAAGCAGTACCACGGTTGGGAAGGTATCTGGAAAAGTCGGGCAATGAACGACAACATCGGAGGCCGCGTAGACAGAAGGAAGATCAAACCGCGGCCCCACAAATCGCAAGGCGGGAGCGGGTGTGAGCTTTTCGCCCAATGCCCTGATCTCATCAGCGGCGCGTTGATGCCCCTCAATCGGCCCGCCAACCACAATGAAGCGGATATCGTTGGATACCTTGAGGACTTTTTCTGCCGCGCGGATGAATTGTTCATGCCCCTTTGACGGAATCAACTTGGAGACTAGCG
>Ga0210394_10007802_pt1 | contig 11167 bp, 9 predicted proteins | sample IncBWC12MmetaG_FD_160121 | JGI IMG/M metagenome (GOLD analysis project Ga0210394, IMG submission 160121) | Forest soil microbial communities from Barre Woods Harvard Forest LTER site, Petersham, Massachusetts, United States - Inc-BW-C-12-M | ecosystem: Environmental > Terrestrial > Soil >... | reverse complement strand
CCCATCCAAATGTCCCACAATCGAAAGTACAAAGCGAAATTGCAGCTAAAGCGTCGGTGATGCAAGTTGTGATGTGTCACCGAAATGAACCAGCGGCCGACACCTCGATCCACCAAAAAACGCGGGTAAATTTCATAGCCGAGATGATTGATGACGCCGAAAATCGTCATGGACGTCAGCACAAAGAGTAAACCTGCGACATGAATCGGTAGCACGAACACCAGCGCAGGAATAAACAATGCTTCAATCGCCGACTCCAAGGGGTGGAACGAAAACGACGCCCACGGCGACGGGCTCAGGGATTGGTGATGAACGTAATGCGCATGGCGATACCACCACCGCTGATGAAGCAGCCGATGCGTCCAATAAAAATACGTGTCGTGAAGCGCCATGTAGAGCAGCGGGCTCAGTACGAAATAAGACCAGCCGTAGCGAGCAGGCTCGAGGAAGATCCGCGTCCACCCGAGTTGCCAACCCTCGAGCATGAACGCGCCGGGCACGGCAAAAACCAAGGTCGCCGAAATGGACCACAGGATCTCTCGCGTGATTGCGGAGCGGCTCGGTTTGTCTGAGTTCAACTCGCGCTCGCGCCACCGCAAAGGGCGCTTCCAAACGAGCAAATAAAAAAGGCCAGAGACTAAAAAATATCTCACCAGCATGATAAGAAATAAGAAAAGACCCGTAAGGGCGAAAGACGTCACCAACATCCAAGGTCCCGACACTCTCGTTCTTGGCGCCTTCGCCTATTATTGCCTCGACCGAACCTGCAATTATGGGAAAAGTGGTGTCGCCGGCCGCGCCTTCGCAGAGGGTGTGTATCTCCAATGTCGAATATGACGGTCTGCACCGCAATGATCTCTCTTTGTGGCCGAAATTCAGATTAACTACCAGCTCAAATTCACTCCGGACTTGTCAGCCTGGTCGCCGATCGATTGGCGCATGGGTTGTTCCAACCCGTCGACTGCTCGCTTCAGCTAAATAGTTTGTCTCCCGCCGAACCGCTCCTTGAACCGCCATTCGCCGGATTCCGAGTCGCTGCCAGACAGGATCGACCGTTCGGAGGTCTAGAGCAACGGCGAATTATGATCCATGTGCGTCGCAAGCGGCCGAAACCGCCAGCCACGACGGAGGACGCAACAAAAGAAGAGAGTAGAGAGGTGCGCCCCTCCGCTGGATGCGTTCGCGACCGTAGTCCTCTTGCTGAGGAGACGGCGGTTCGGCGCGGCGCTGAACGAAATCGCGTGCCATTACGGCGCGATTCGGCCGTCACGTGGCGCTGGGCCGAATGAATGCCTCCACTCAACTGCCGGGGCTGCCTTACAATGACCCCTTGAGGGCATGAACCGACCTCGCCGTCGACCGCGTCGAATGACCGTCGAGGGGCACGAAGAGGAGTCCCCGCCGCCAGGGCCGAGCGTCGGCTGCTGGTTCAGTAAGCCGACCTTGGCCGGGACGCTCGGCAACGGGTCAGATGCGCCGAAACCAGTCAATCCTGACGATCCCCGCTAACAATTGATCGATTGATCACGAACCTGCGCCAGCGCAGACTGTACGAGGAAACAATTCGCTCTGCGGCCCGGTTGGCCGAGCGTCAGGGGAGGCTACGTTGAGCGAAGAGCGTGTCGAACGCCACCGTGCGGCAATTTTGGCCGCAGATGTTGCCGGCTATTCGCGATTGATGGGCACGAACGAGGAGCGCACTCTCGCCGAGCTGAAAGGCACGAGCGCGCAGTGGTCGATCCTAAAACCAAGGAACACCGCGGACGCATCGTCAAGACCACGGGTGACGGATTTCTCGCTGAATTTGCCAGCGTCATCGACGCGGTGTGCTGCCTCAGCATGATGTTCGAGGCGATCGGCTTTCTCAACCAGCTCGACGCAGCGACGCGGGCCGGCTCCGGCTGGGCCAGGCGGGGCGGCGGCAAATGAACGCCGTGTCGCCCGAGCGCGACAGCCGGGCGGCCTGGCTGCGCGCGCTCGAAAGAACCGCGCCGATCACCCGGGACGGCATCATCTTTCCGGTCCTGGTCGAGCAACTGGCGGAGAAATTCGGTGCCGCACCGGCGCTGTTGACCGATCGTGAAACGGTCAGCTTTCGCGCGTTGGCGGAACGCGCCCGGCGTTATGCCGAATGGGCGATGCGGCAGGGCGTCGGCGTCGGCGAGGTCGTTGGCGTGATGCTACCGAACGGCCCGGACTATCTGGCGGCCTGGCTCGGCATCACGCGGCTGGGCAGCATCGCGGCCCTGATCAACACCCAGCTCGACGGTGCAAGCTTGGCGCATTGCCTCAATGTTGTCGGTCCAAAACACCTGATTGTCGGCGCGGAATTCGCCGCACGGGTTGCCGCGCTACGGCCTCAGCTTGATCCGGCACTCCAACTCTGGTCGCACGGCGCGGTTTGCCGCGGCATGACGCGCATCGATCAGGCGGTCGATGCGTTCGCCGGCGCCGCGCTGCCGCCGGGCATCCGATCGCCATCACTCTCCGACACGGCGCTCTACATCTATACCTCGGGCACCACCGGCTTGCCGAAAGCGGCCCGCATCACCCATTTGCGGATCATGCAATGGGCGCTCTGGTTTGCCGGCATGCTCGACACCCAGCCCGACGACCGCATGTACAATTGCCTGCCGATGTATCACAGCATCGGCGGCATCGTCGCGATCGGCGCGGTGCTGGCCGGCGGCGGCTCGGTCGTGCTGCGGCCGGGTTTCTCGGCAAGCCGTTTCTGGGACGAGATCGTCGACTGGCGCTGCACGTTGTTTCAGTATATCGGCGAATTGTGCCGCTATCTGGTCAACAGCCCGCCGCACCCGCGAGAAGCGGCGCATCGGCTGCGGTTGGGCGTTGGCAACGGGCTGCGGGCTGACGCCTGGGAGGCCTTCGAGCGCCGCTTCCAGATCCCTCGCATCCTCGAATTCTATGCCGCGACCGAAGGCCAAGTGACGCTCTACAATTGCGCGGGAAGGCGTGGCGCGATAGGCCATATCCCGCTGTTTCTGCGCGACCGCTTCGCGGTCGAGTTGATCCACATCGACACCGAGAGCGGCGAGCCGTGGCGCGACGCGCAAGGCCGTTGCCGGCGCTGCCCCGCCGGTGAACCGGGCGAAGCGATAGGCCGGGTCGGTCCCGGCCGCAGTTTTGACGGCTACACCGACGCAGCGGCCAGCGCGCGCAAGATCCTGCGCGACGTGTTCGCTGCGGGCGATGCGTGGTTTCGCACCGGCGACCTGATGCGGCGCGATGCCGAAGGATATTTCTTCTTTGTCGACCGGGTCGGCGACAACTTCCGCTGGAAGGGCGAAAACGTCTCGTCAAGCGAGGTCGAAAATATCGTCGTCGCCTGTCCGGGCGTGCTGGAGGCGGTGGTTTACGGCGTCGCAATCCCCGGCACCGACGGGCGCGCCGGCATGGCCGCGCTGCGCGTCACAGAAAATTTCGATCTGGCCGCCTTGCACTGCCATCTGCATCAGCATCTAGCGGAATATGCGCGACCGGTGTTGATCCGCGTGTTGGCGGCGATCGAGGTCACCAGCACACACAAGTCGGTCAAGACGGCGCTGGTGCGGGACGGCTACGACCTCGCCGTCGTGGCCGACCCGATCTATCTCGCCGACCCGGTGCGCGACGAATTCGTGCCGCTCGACGCAACGCTCTGCGCGCGCGTCCGCTCCGGACAGCTTCGCCTGTAACCACCCTCAAGCGATATTGCCGGCGTCGACGGTCAGCACCGCGCCGGTGATGTTGCGGGCCTCGTCACCGAGCAGAAACGCCACCGCGTTCGCCACGTCGTCAGGCTCGGCCAGCCTCTGCAAGGCGCTGCGCCGGACCACCCGGTCGCGCTGATCTTCGGTGAGGCCGCGCGTCATGTCGGTGTCGATAAAGCCGGGCGCCACCGCATTGACGTTGATTCCCGCCGGCCCGACCTCGCGAGCGAGCGACCGGGTGAAGCCAATCAGCGCCGCCTTGCTCGCGCCGTATACCGAAACGCCGCGATAGCCGGCCATCGCCACGACCGAGGACACGTTGACGATGCGGCCCTTTCCCTGCGCCATCATCGCGCGCACAACGTGCTTCGTCAGAACCAGCGGCGACAACGTGTTGAGCCGTACCAATTCCTCGATCTGCGCATCGCGCATTGTCGCCAGGATCCCGCTGGTGCCGATCGCGGCATTGTTAACGAGACCGTAGATCGGCCCGAATTCCCGGCGCAGGCTCATGACCAGGCCGGGAATGCCGACAATGTCGCTCAAGTCGAAACGGCGGAAATCGAGCGCGTCCGGAGCGGTCTCGCGCATCACGGCGGCCAATTGCTCGCTCTCATTGCGCGCGATTGCGATGACCCGATAGCCGGTGCCGGCAAGTTTTGCCGCGATCGCGAGGCCGATGCCGCGGCTGCCGCCGGTGACGATGACGCTGCGCATCAACGGCGTGCCAATTTCCCGGCGGCGGTAACGTCGAGCGATGGCACGAAACGGATCACCGCGGGCACCTTCTGGGCCGGCAGAACGCGCCCGCAGAACTCAGCGATGTCGCGTTTCAGGATCTCGGCGTCGGCGCGGTCGCCGTCCAGTGGAAATCCGTCCCTAAGCACCACATCGGCGACGACTATGGCGCCGGTGATTGGGCTGCGGCGGGATCTAACCATCGCCATGTCAACGCTGGGATGGGCGTTGATGACCGCCTCGACTTCCTCGGGGTGCACCTTCTGGCCGCCGACATTGATGATGCCGCCCTTGCGGCCGACAAAGAAGCAGCGCTCGCCCTGTTGCTCGACCATATCGCCGGTATCGACAAAGCCGTCCGCGGCGGCGAGCGGAGCGTCATCGCCGCCTAGATAGCCGAGCGCGGTGCGGGGCGAGCGGATGCGCAGCGAACCCTCTTCGATTTTCATCTCAACCGCCGCGCCGGATTGACGAATCAGTTGCGCGGGAAAGCCCGCCCTGCCGTCGCCGACCTCGAAGGCGACGCCGGCCTCGGTCGAGGCGAAAGCATGGGCGACCCCGGCTCGCGGAAAGAAAGCTGCGAGCCGATCGAGGATCGCCTGGTCGGCGATCTCGCCGGACAGTCTGACATAGTGCGGGTCGAACTGGCGCGCCTCCGGGCTCATCATGGCACGCCGCCAGTGTGATGGCGTCCCTGAGATATGCGTGATGCGGTGCCGCGCGGCGCGGCGGAGGAACTCGCCGACCGGCTCGTTCGCGCTCGACAGCACCATCGAGCCACCGCCCAGCAGCGCCCGCAGCAGGATCTGCAACCCGCCGTAACGCCTGATGTCGTAAAAGGTGCTCCACACCGCGGCCTGTGCCAGCGGGCCGGCCCGCTGGACCGGGGCCGTCAGCGTCGCGAAATTGTGCGCGACCAGTTTCGGCAGGCCGGTCGTGCCGGAGGTCAGCAACACCCATTCGGTTGCCACACCGGGGCCGGTCGAGAAGGCGGCCGGCCGCGTTTCCGGGCAACAGGCGACGACAAACCCGACCGGTGCTGCGTGGACCGCCGGCGTCGCGCGATCAGCAACGACCGCGTCGATCGCCGCGCCGGCCATGACAAAATCGACATGCTCGGGCGGCAGATCGGGTGGGCACAGCACGATCCGGCGCGCAACGCCGTCGAGTTCGATCAGTGCCAGCGCGGCGGTCAGCTGGCCCTCTGTCGCGAGCAGCACGGAGCGGCCACAAAGCACCTCGCGGCCGTCGCCGAGGCTAGAGCGCTCGAATAATTCAGCTAATTCCACACCCGCTTCGGCGCCCCACAGGGTGCGGCGCGATGGACCCGCCGCGGCCGCGACCGCATGCCAGAGCGAGCCCGGACTACTTGGTCGCAGCATTCTCGTAGAACTTGACGAAATCGCCGAGGGTGACCGGAAAATCGACATCTTCAGCGGTATTGAACGGATCGACGCCCAGTGCATCCTCCAGCCGCGCCACAATAATCGCCATGCACAGCGAGTCGAGCCCCGACTCGATCAGCGTCGTCTCGGGCTGCAGCGTCGCCAATATTTTATTCTGCTCCTGCGCGACCTGTTCAAATTGCGCGATGATCAGCGCCTCTATCGACATGGATTTACTCGTTCCCGGCGTGCTGGACAGATCCCTCCATTGTTACCTCCGGTTGCTCGATGGCAAGCGATTTATCCACACTATTACGGCAAGCAAGGGTTCTTTCCGTCATCAATCTGGATTAAAGTATCAGGTATTGATACGAAGATGGGGTATCAGTCTCAAAGTGCGTGAGAAGCCGCAGGACATCGCTACCCGCGTGCGAACAAGCTGCACGATCGGCCTCGCCGACAATCGCAAAAAATCCGGCCCGTTTTCATTTGTTACCAACGATATGACCGAACACGGCAAAGTTGTCCCGGCCGGACCCGTCGAGGCCTATCCCGCGACGGAGGACCTGTTGCAGTGGATGGAGCGGCAGTTCCGATGCTTTGGAAGCATTTATAAGGCCTCGATCTATGGTGTGCCGGCCTATGTGACCCGGGTCCCGCAGCACGCGCAGCACGTCTTTGTCACGAATTGGCGAAACTATCCGAAGGGCCAGTTGATCCGTCGGGTTGGCCTGCTGCTCGGGAATAGCTTGATGGTCAGCGAAGGCGAAATGTGGCGTCGCCAGCGGCGGATGATCCAACCCACCTTTCACCGCACGGTGATTGGCGGGCTGTGCGTCATGATGACAAAAGCCAATCTCGCGCTGGGCGACAGGTGGCAGCAGGCCGCGTGCAAGCGAGAGACGATCAACGTCACTCGCGATGTCGGCCACATGGTGCTGGCGCTCATGCTCGAAGCCATATTTGGCGACGATACCAATCAGGCCGCGCCGCATTTCGCCATCCTGGCGGACGATCCGGCGCGCGATATCGCGTTCGCCCAAGCCTTCCGGTCGCTACAGCGGATCGTCCGGCGCATTGTCGCCCAACGGCGAACCGCAGGCACCACGCCCACCGACATCCTCGGCCTCTTGATGCAGGCACGCGACCGCGACACCGGCCAAGGCATGAGCGAACGTCACCTGATCAACGAGATCATGACTTTGATCGTCGCCGGACACGAGACCACGGCGAGCACCCTGGGTTGGCTCTGGTATGAGATCTCGAGGGCCCCGGCGGTCGAGCGAAAATTGGCCGACGAACTTGATGCCTTGCCGCAGTATCAGAACTCGTCGATCGACGAGCTGGTGAAATTTACTTACTCGCGGCAGATAATAGAAGAAATCCTCAGGCTCTACCCCGCTGGGTGGTTATTGACGCGCAAGGCGCTGCAGGATGATCATCTGGACAATTATTTTGTCCCGGCCGGAACTGAAATCTATATCTCGCCCTATTTTATTCAGCGCCATCCCGCTCTTTGGCACGATCCGGATCGCTTCAATCCGGAGCGGTTTGCGCCCGATCGCTTGTCCGACCAGCGGCCATTCGCAATGCTGCCGTTTTCGGCCGGTCCTCGAAACTGCCTCGGCGAGGTATTCGCGCGGGTCGAGATGCAACTCCATCTGATGACGATCGCCCGGCGGTTGCGCTTGCGGCTGGTAGAAACAGGGTCGACCAATTTTGCGGCCGGCGTCAATCTGCGCAGCAAATACGATTTCCTGATGATCCCTGAATTGCGGGAACAGTCATAGGCTGCCATGGCACATTCGCCGCAAAGCCCGGGGGTCAGGCAATCAATCCAAAAATTATCTGTTCGGTATAGGCTAAATCGCCAAGCCGCGGGCGATCGGGACCTTTGAAATATTTGGGAGAACTGTCCCAATAATGGCCAACCAAGCCGGCGATCGGGCCATTCGCATCGATCACGACAAGCGGATAGCCGCGCCGCGCAAGATGCCGCCCCACCGGTCCGGCAAAGCGAACAAAATCATCAAAACTCGGGCAATAAGCCAGGTAGGCGAGGTGGACGAATCGATACTTCCAGTGCAGGTCGAACAGAAACGGATAATGCCGGACGCCGGCGGTGACGATGACGCCAATGCAACCGTAATTGACATGTTGGCGCAGGAGCTCAACAGCGGATTGGGTTAAATCGAATGTGGCGAGATCGGTTTGCGGGGTGATTCGGACAACCCGCACCTCGCGCGGTCCCCACCGCAATCCCGGAAGCGCCAGAAAGCGCCCGCTGCAGTAGCGGGTAAAGCCTTGCGCCGCGAGGATCGACCAGGTGAACGGCAGGGGCGAGAGGTTGAGATAGGTCGCCTCCTTGTGGCGCAACGCCCGCGACACGAGCAAGGTTGCGTAGCTGCGGAAGGCGGGCCAAACGAACCAGCTGCAGAAGTTGCAGCGGACCTGCACCCGGTCATCATCGGCGGTTTGGGTCGTGATCGTCAGCAAGACCCCGACGGGGATGTCGTTGGCCTCGAGCAAAAAGCCGTATTTCGGGTAACCTGGTGGCGTCGGATGGGCGGCAAGGCGCGCCAGCCCGCGCACCCAGAAATTGCGGTTGCCGGAGAAGCCGCTTTTGAGCAGCAGATCGACGACCGGATTGATGTCGGCATCGTGAATCGGCCGACAACGTATCCGCAGGCGCCGACCGGTCATCAGCCGATGCCCACACGGCGCGCAATGGAGCGAGCCCGCCGTGCCGCCGTCATCGCCCAATGGCCGCCGATATGCCGCACCGCAGCGAGCAGACCCTTCGCGGTTCGCGGGTTGATGACGATGATCCCGGCGCGCTCTTCGCAGCCGTCGAGCCAGTCCGGCGCAACGTCGCTGCTGTCGCGGCTGAACTCGATGTTGCTGATCCGGTCGATTTCGAAGAGCCGGCGGAGAACTGCCAGGGTCAACGCAATCCGGATCGGCAGCCCGGCGAACCGCGCAGCGTGGCGCTGTCGCCATTGCGTCGCCTTGCCGCCGCCGACGATCCAGATCTGCGCAGCGGCTGGCTCATCGTCGATGTACAGGAGGCCGAGGCGGAGCATGCCGAGCCCGGCGGCGGCGCGAGCCGTTTCGGGGATGCAGTCGGGATGAGCCTCCGGTGGCGTCGTGCTCTGCAAATCAACCAAGGCGTAATCGATCAGCGGCGCTGCCAAAGAGACCCCGGCAGACGCGAGTTCGAAGCGCAGGCTCGTCACCGGCAATCCCAGGCAGCCGCGCTCGGCGACCGCGCCGATATGCGCCGGTCGCCGAGCGACATACTGCGCAAAGGTGAGACCGCGGACATCCTCCGACCAATTTTCGAAATTCGCAAAACGCTGAACGATCATCCCGCTGGCGCGAAACGCCGTCAACAGCGCGGCGCAATCGGGCGCACGCGGATCGAGACCGCCGAACCGCAGCACATCGAAGGGCGGCGAGGCGTCGGCGAGCACTGTCGTGATCTCACGCAGTCCGGTGGCGCCGTGCTCGTCGTCGAGAAGCGGGCGATAGGTCGTGCTGTACAACCCCTGACCGGCGCCGAGCAGCATGTGCGCCTTCAGTCGTCCCGCCTCTCGCCGTTCGCTGGCGAAAAGCGCCGCAACTGGCTGATCACGCTGTTCGGCGACATAAAGCCGCAATACGTCGCCAGCCGGGACGGCGGCCTTCAATACCGTACGAAACCAAGCAAGGCCGCGAAAGAAATCGCCCTGTGCGGCTGCCTCCGCGAACGCCGTCACTCGCTCTGGCAGGGCGTCAAAGCTCGAATAGACCTGAACGCTCATGCAACTTGCAACCGCCCAGGCATGCACTTCATGGGCACTCGACCCGCTCCGCGCTCAAGGTGTCCTCCTCGCAGGGAATCCGCGCTGCGCCCGCGTGGACGCAGTCCGATTGCCACCGTGGCGTTATCACGCCGCCGCACTGCGTAGGGTGTAGACGGGTCATGCACCTACCGCGCGTTTCGTGATCTTCGGCATTGCCCTCTCCCTGTCCGGGTAACCACCAGGTAACCAGAAAGCCGGAAATTCCAGGAACGACCGGGTTAACCTCTACGATGAAAATAGGCGAAACATCATGTTATACAATATCATATAAAATTTAGGAAAGCTGACGGAACCACCAGAAACTGGTTGTCCCTGACAATGGCATTGTAGAGGTCACCGGTTCGATCCCGGCTGGCTCCACCAATTTAAACATGGGCTTAGCTGGAAACGGCTAAGCCCTGTTGGTTTTTGTGTCAGCACTACACTGACCTTAGCCAAATCCGATCTCGGCGGAGCCTATGGACGCCAACGATCCCGGGTATTACCAGCGGCCCTGACGCGCGTGATCGAGCCGCTCGCTCTCCCGCGCCCATTCGTCGAACGCCTGTTGGCGTACCTGCTCCTTCGTGACCGTCTTCAACCAGCAGCGGGACACCCCTTCATCGTCTTCGAGAGATTTCGCCGATGCCCAGTAGCCGGGTGTGCCCCAGCCGCTGCTGAGGCATTTGGGGACGGTAAAGACCCAGGTCCATGTAATGAACCCGCTGACCACCAGAACCAGCACTGCGACTATGGCTCTCATCTCTTTTCTCGCCGGGGACCGAGGATGGGGGCGATTGGGCTCAATTCCAACGCTAGCCGGCGATGGTTAAAACTCGATTAGCGCGTTCATCACGGGCGCACCGCCGGGGTGTCGATCAAGAGACCGCGGGCGCGCCAGGCTAGATAGAGTTCGAGATCGACGATCTCCGGCGCGTCATTGGGATCGGGCTCGGCGCGCATCCCCGCGAGGCAATTGCGCAAGCGGCGACGAAGCGAGCCGATGCTCTGCCATTCCAGGCGATAGAGCGGGTAACCGGTGGGATGAGCCTGGGGGATCACCGCGCCGCCGAGTTTCTGTCGCCAATTGTCGTCGTGGCATTGCGCGCAGGACAGGTTCAGTTGACCCTGCCGGAGTTCGAAAATCTCTCTGCCGGCACTGGCGAACCGGCGGGTTTGCGGATCCTCGGGGATGCCGATCGGCTGCCCCTTCGAGCGATGCGCGACAAACGCCGTCAGCGCCAGGAGGTCCTTATTTTCGAACGGCAGCGGCGCGCTCTCTTGGCGCTCCGTCCGGCACAGATTGATGCGCTGCTCCAGATCAACGGGCGCCCCGCGCGCGGCATCAAAGGCCGGATAGCGCGCCGCGACGCCATTCATGCTTTCCTGCCCATCGCCATGACAGCTGGCGCAGGATTTGCCGGCCGGGCCTTCGCCGCGGTTCCACAGCGCTTCGCCATCGAGGACCGCCAGCATACCGGGGTTGGCGGCGAGGGCGGCAAGGGGCGCG
>Ga0210394_10007800_pt1 | contig 11168 bp, 5 predicted proteins | sample IncBWC12MmetaG_FD_160121 | JGI IMG/M metagenome (GOLD analysis project Ga0210394, IMG submission 160121) | Forest soil microbial communities from Barre Woods Harvard Forest LTER site, Petersham, Massachusetts, United States - Inc-BW-C-12-M | ecosystem: Environmental > Terrestrial > Soil >... | reverse complement strand
TTCAGCCGGATACCTATACGATCACTGCCTCGTCTCCCACTTCTAACTGGTGGAACACCTCGGCGATTCCGGCAACAGTCACATTGGCCGGGGGCGCGAGCCAGCAAATTACGATCCCTGTGACTGTCCCAGCAAGCTTCGGTTGCTCGAATTTGACCGCCATCCAGGCAAGATTCTCTCTCGGTGCGGTCAGTCAAACGCACCCCGCCTTGTTCGACAGCGGCGTCGCGGAACTGGATTTAGTTGTGTCTTCGGGAACCGCGGCAGTGCCTGCCGTTTCCGGCCTGACGCAGAGCGAAGCGCAAGCGGCGATTCTGAGCGCTGGCTTTACCGTCGGTTCCGTGACCACGCAATCTTCCTCAAGCGTTCCCGGCGGCACGGTTATTTCGCAAACTCCCCCCGCGTGTGGACTTACCGTAGCGGGTGCCGCGATTTCCATCCTGGTTTCCACCGGTCCCGCCTTTGTCGCCATGCCCAATGTTGTCGGTGATACTCAAGCGCTGGCTTCCACGGCCATCACCTCCGCGGGACTAGTGCTTATCTCCGTCTCCACGACATCCTCGCTGACCGTTCCCGCGGGCATCGTCATCTCCGAAAGCCCTGCGGCCGGAACGAACGTTTTGGTTGGTTCGTCGGCGGGAATCTTGGTTTCCTCTGGTGGTTCCACTTCCGACATCGTGCCCAACGTGGTGGGCGTCGCTGTTGGTACGGCAGACAATACGATTATCGCCGCAGGGCTAGTTGTTGGCACAACGACCGGCGTCGTTTCTTCGACAGTGACCGCGGGGACAGTCATTTCCGAGACTCCTACCGCGGGTACATCCGTTCTTCCAGGCTCTAGCGTCAACCTGACCGTTTCTGTGGGGCCGTCCTCCTACACGGTGGTGCCCAACCTTACGGGTGACACTCTGACCCAAGCCGGGAATGCGATTACTTCCGCAGGACTCGTTTTCGGCGGAGTTGGCTACGAAAGTTCGCTGACCATTCCGGCCGGCCAAGTGTACGCGCAAAATCCCTTGCCAGGAGTGTTCACGTCTACCGGCACGTTGGTCTACCTGGCCATTTCCGCGGGCCTTCAGCCCAACACAGTGCCCAACGTCTACGGCCTGTCGCAATCAATGGCTGCCGCCGCTCTCACCGCTGTCGGACTGAAGGTCGGTACCGTTTCCCCGTATCCTTCCGGCATTTATCCGCCGGGCTATGTTCTGAGTCAAAATCCAGCACCAGGTTATTACGCAACCGCTGGTTCGACCGTCAGTTTGACCGTCGTAGCAGGCCCAGCGCAATTTATTGTCCCGGACCTCAGCGCGACCGATGCTGCACTCGGCGCCGAAGCCATCGCCACGGCCGGCCTGACCATGGGCAGCTTTACTACGGCGGTGTCCCCGACAGTTTCACAAGGCCTTTTGATCTCACAAACTCCTGCCGCAGGAACCATGGTAGCGCCTGGCTCCCCTGTGAACGCAGTGTATTCCGCAGGCTCTCATCTGTATCCGGTTCCCAATGTAGTGGGACAAGGGCAGGATCTGGCGACGGATAATATTCGGGCTGCCTTCTTTTACTTGGCTGTCACCCGGCAGCCCTCGACCACCGTTCCAGACGGAGTTGTGATCTCGCAAACTCCCGCCGGTGGCAGCCAGGCTTTAATAGGCGCAATCATTACTCTGGTGGTTTCTTCGGGCGGACCAGTGATGTCCACTGTGCCCAACACCTTATACGATCCAAACGCAATCCCCTACGGGACGGTCGGAACCCTTGGCCAGGCCGTGCAGGCTATCTACGCGGCAGGTTTTGCCGTCGGCTCCGTGACCACCCAGCTCTCTCCTGTCTTAAATCCCGTGCCCACGGGCTTTGTCATGTCGCAGAGTCCGGCAGCGGGCACCCAGGCTCCCTGGCGCACTTCGATCAGCCTGGTTGTATCCGCGGGCGGAGGGTACAGTGCAGTGGTTCCCAACCTGGTTGGTATGACGCAGTCGGCGGCTATCACCACGCTGCAAAACGCGCCGCTGCCCCTGCTCCTCAAGGGCGACGCCTTCTGGAGTTACGCGCTCACCACGCAGTCCTCGGCGACAGTGCCTGCGGGCGTAGTCATTTCGCAGAATCCACCGCCCGGAACGGCAATTCTCCAAGCACCCTATCAACAGCAGGTGGGCTTTTCCGCGAACGTGCTAGGCCCGGTGAATTTTGTTGTTTCGGCTGGGCCGAGTCCCGTCCCGAGCTATTCCTACATAGGCCAGTTCGGTTCGAGTGGTTTAAGCGGGTCACAGGATGGGCAGTTCGTTGGCATGTACGGCCTTACCATCGATCCAGTCAGCCGGAACATTATCGTTGGGGGCGAGGATGGGCGCATCCAGATTTTCGATTCCAACGGGAACTTTAAAAGTTATTTCGGCGGGTACGGTCTAAACCTAGCAACTTATAATAACAGTTTGTTTGAGCTGCAAATCGTTGATTTGGAGGGCCCTGTCGGCAACGGGTTGTTCTTCACCAATACGCAATTGGCCCTCGCCGTTGATCCCGTTAATGGCAACATCATCGCGGTCGATGTCCAGGGCCAGCGCGTGATGATTTTCAATTCCGCGGGCGTGTTCCAGAGCGAATTTGGCACCGCGGGTCTGGGTCCTGGTCAATTTCGTTTCATCAACTATGTTAACCCGGGAGTTGCGGTTGACCCTGTGACCGAGAATATCTTGGTCACCGACGCTGGCAACAGCCGCGTGCAAGTTTTCAATTCCGCGGGCGTTTATCAGAGTCAGTTTGGCACCGCTGGCGGGGGGTATGGACAGTTCGGAAATCCCTCCGGCATCGCCATTGATCCCACGACTCGCAATATCGTCGTGGCAGACTGGGGGGTTAACCGCGTCGACATCTTCAATTCCTCCGGAGGCTACTTGAGTCAATTTGGCGGACCTGGCGCAAGTAACGGGACGTTTTACGAACCCACCGCCATCGCTATTGATCCGGCCACCCACAATATTCTGTTGGCTTCCGCGGGCACTGGGAATATTTCCAATCCCTATCTGCAAATATTCTCTTCCGCCGGAGTCTATCTGAGCCAGTTCGGAGGCTACGGCACCGGCAACGGCCAGTTCACCGGCGGACCATCCGGCCTCGCCTTCGACCCGGTCAGCCACAATATCGTCGTAACCGGCAATAACAGTGTGCAGATCTTTGGGCTTGCAGCGAGTAGCTCGGGCTCAAGCACAACAACGTTGGCGGCATCGACTAATCCGGCGGCGTTGGGGCAGTCGGTGACGTTTACGGCTGCGGTCACGGGCAATAGTCCTACGGGGACGGTACAGTTCCTCGACGGCGCAACCAGTCTCGGCTCTCCCGTTGCCCTGACCGCGGGAGCTGCCTCTCTTGCGACCTCAACGTTGGCCGTTGGCCCGCATTCGATCACGGCAGTTTACGGCGGAGACCCCTCCAACCCGGGAAGCACGTCCGTCCCTGTCAGTGAAGTGATTTCGCCCAATGCCTCCACAACAATCGTAGCCTCATCTGTCAATCCCGCAATTGCAGGCCACTTGGTTACTCTCACTGCGACAGTCACGGGCAGCAGCCCGACCGGCACAGTGGAGTTCCTGAATGGCGCCGCGAGCCTGGGCGCTCCGGTTGCGCTGGCAAGTGGCGTCGCCGGGTTCACCACGTCGAGCCTGCCGGTTGGCACGGACCCGATTACCGCGGTTTATAGCGGCGATGGTTCCAATGCCACTAGCACGTCGCCGATTCTGAACGAAACCGTTTCGCTGGCTTCCAGTGCAACGGCTGTTCTCTCTTCCGCCGACCGCGTGACCCTCGGTCAGCCTGTTACGTTCACCGCGGTTGTTACCGGCGATGGCCCCACCGGCGCCGTTCAGTTCCTCGATGGCGCCACCAGTTTGGCCGCCCCCGTCGCTTTGACGGGGAATGTGGCCAGTCTGACGACTTCTACTTTGGCGCTTGGCACGCATTCGATTACTGCGATGTACAAAGGAGACGCTTTCAATTCTGGGAGCACTTCTCCGGTTCTGAGTGAATTCGTTTCCACGAATGCTCCGACGACCACCTCGCTCGTTGCCTCGAAAGATCCGGTAATCGTGGGCAACCCCGTCACTTTCAGCGCTACGGTCAGTGGTAACAGTCCGTCGGGCACCGTTCAATTCATGGATGGCGCCACCACTCTGAGTAGCCCGGTTGTTTTGACGGCAAAAGCAGCCGCACTGACGACCTCGGCGTTGTCGCTCGGCACGCACTCGATTACCGCCGTCTACGGCGGCGACACGGCGAACGGCCCGAGCACTTCTACAGTTGTCAACGAAGTGGTCTCGCCCAACACCACGGCCGCAACGGTAACCTCGTCGCTGAATCCGGCAAACGTCGACCAGTTCGTTACCTTCACGGCCACCGTGACCGGCGGCAACCCCACCGGAGCGATTCAGTTCTTGGATGGCACGGCCAAACTTCTTAAACCCGTCGTCTTGTCCGGCGGCAGTGCCAGCATCACGCTTGCCTACGGCTCCTCCGGCACGCATCCGATTTCTGCGGTGTATTTCGGAGATGAGAACAATTCCGCGGGCACTTCGGCGATTCTGAGCGAAGTCATTTCAGCCGCGGCAGCGCCACCGGTCGTCACGCCTCCCGCGGCCATTTCCGTTCCCGCGACTCAGGCGGGCGGTGCCACTAGCGGCGCCTGGCCTGCGCTGGCTGCGTTCCTTGCGGGGGCCACGGCAACTTCCACCGTTTCTCCCGCGCCAACGCAACTCGCCCCGCAAGTGGGCAGCCTCCCGGTCACCGGCGCCACGCTCTTCCCCATCGGCACTACCACCGTCACGTTCCAGTTCAAAGACGCCAACGGCAACATCGGCAGCGCCATCTCCACTGTCACCGTCGCCGTTGGCACTCCGCGCATCACCGGCTCCAGCGCTGGCGTGGGTGTTGATCCCTCCGGCGCCATCTTTGTCAAAGTCGTGCTCACCAACACCGGCACCGGCAACGCGCGCAATTTGAAGATCAACACGCTCGTGTTCCGTACGCTTTCCGGGACCGGAACGATCACTTACAACACCGCGCTCTCCCCGTCTTTGCCGCTCGCCATCGGCAATCTCGACGTGGGCACGTCCGTCACCTCTGTTGTCTACCTAAATGTCCCAAGCACGGTAACGCGCATGTCCATCACCGAAAGCGGTCCGGTGCAGGACGTCTCGGGCACCAACTACAATTACTCGACAGCAGAGGCTGTGATACCGTAGCCGAAAGCTGAGAGCACGATGCAAACGAAGGAGAACTTCATGCCACGTTATCTTCACTGGATTGCTCTCGCGCTCGGTCTGCTGTTTGCGACTCATGCTGCTAGGGGCGACTCCCTCACCTTCACGGTGACTCCTACCGATGTCTCCGGTCCAGCGGGCACCACCGTCGGCTGGGGGTTTACCATCACCAATACCAGCACGACCAGCGATTACCTGGACATCAGCGGAATCGATAGCGATCTTTTTGCGGCTACCGACGGCACGCCCGACGCCTCAATTTTCCCGTTCCCCAATCTCGCGCCAGGGCAATCCGCGACCCAGGTCTATGATCCGATCGCCGGCCTTGGACTCTTCCAGTTCACCTGGAACGTGGGTCTGGCGACGGGCACCACGGAAACGGGACAGTTCCGGCTTTACGGCGCGTTCTGTGATCCCACCGTGGACCAGTTCTGTGCCGAAGACGGTTCCGTAACCAGCAGTGTGCTCGCGACTGGGGACTACACCGCAACTGTAATTCCTGGTGGCAGCATTCCGATTCCCGAGCCCTCTTCGATGTTGCTGTTGCTCTCCGGACTTTCCGGAATTGCGCTGTGGTTTGCGCACCGGCAACGCCTTTCTGGGTGGCCAGAAGTGCAGTCGTAATCATTTTTTGGGCCCTACAAAAATCTGGGGAGTAAGCAGCCCAACTGCCGGTGACCGCCGGGGCAAAATCCGGCTGACGCGATTTGTGTGCCCGGGCAAGGGCAAAGGAGGAAACCATCATGAGCTTGCTGGAAATGAAGCGCCGGCTGGATTCCGTTCCGCAGACGGACATCCACGCGGCGCTGGCGGAGTTTGAAGCCCAGTTGATCGCATTGAGCCAGCCGCCAAAAGTTCAGCATTTGCCCGCCACGCAAGGTGAAAGTTTTTCGAGCCCCGCGCAGCGACGCCGAGAGTATCCGTTCCCGCAGATAGCCGGAAGTTCGCAAGGTAGAGGCTTTCGCGAGAATGCTTCTGAGAGGCCCACGGCCAGGCACTGCTGGAGCATCGCCTAAGGAGGAGACCATGCAACCTCGGACGCATCTCCCCACCTGGGCTTTTCTGTTTCTTGGCGCTCTGAGTTTCACCACCGTCGCGACGACCCCGGCGGGCAAGCTCGCGCTGGTGCCGCGCGCGGATCTCTGCGTGACCGAAGGCGCCATTTCCGAACTGCCCGGGGCGCGGCTGGGCGTCAGCGTCCCCAAGATGCGCGCGTACCTGAATGCGCCCACGCCGCCAGTGGTTGAGGCACAATTCACGTATCTGGGCTCCACGGGAAGGGAAGCGCGGCTTGGCTCCGGCGAATTGCGCCGCCAGTTTGGGCTGAAGCTGCGGGCTCAAGACGCCTGCAACCTGGTGTACGCGATGTGGCGGATCGAGCCGGAATCCCGGCTGGTGGTTTCCGTCAAGAGTAATCCCGGCGAACATACCAGCGCCCAGTGCGGCAATCGCGGGTACCGCAACATCAAGCCGCGGCGCAGCGCCCCGGTTCCGGCGTTGCATGCCGGAGACGCGCATGCACTGCGCGCGGAAATGAACGGCGCGGCCTTGAAAGTCTTCGTGGACAACGTCATCGTCTGGGAAGGATCGGTTGGCGCAGACGCGCTGGTCTTCGATGGCCCGGTGGGGATTCGCTCCGACAACGCGCGCCTGCAAATCGAACTTCGGGCCGGGCGGACGCTCGAGACGCAAACTGGGCATGCGCCCGGCTGCCGCTCCGGCTCCGAAGAATCCGAGTAGCCGGTGACCAACTTGGGGCTGGCGAATTGTTATTTCGCACGAGCCACGGCGCATATAACATTGTTACATGCCTTGTCTTGATTTAACCGTCCGCCTCTCCGTTTCGAACTGGATGTTGCTGATTCTTAAGGTTCTTCACCTGCGATGACATTTTGGCGAGGGAAGATCTCGATCAGCGTTCCCGGCAAATTCACGTTGCAGCGGCTCGGAATGCGCCCCACCGAGCAGGACCGCGAGTCCGCTTCCCGGCTTTGACCAATGTCTTTTCCGGGCGCTATTCCAGCGTTCTTCGCGTACTCCTCGAAAAACCACGACCGTGGACTCTTACCGAAATTGCCAACGCTCTCGAAACGGAGTCAAACTGGATAGCCCGGATGTTTTCGACACAGCAGATCCGCTTTACCGTCAGTCTCGGCTCCATCTCCAAAGCGCTTTCCAGTCTCGACGAACAACTCTGGGTACGGCGGCAGGGATTGTTCCGAAAGCCAGTTCAATAGCCACGAGCGCCTGTGTGGTGACGCGAAGTTTGTGACCATCGCGGAAACGGTTGACGACTGCCAGTTCGCCTTCGATGTGTGGAGTCGAGGACGTGCATGCGCGGCATCTGACATCGTAGCGAGTCCCGGAAACAAGGTTTGGGGTGTGGTCTACGACGTGCCCGATTTTCTAATGGCTAGGGAAGTTGTACCTAAGCTGTACCTAGATCGATTTGGAGTCGAGAGCCGTTTAGGCGTTGAAAACAGAATTCCGTTGCAATTTTTTCGGAGTCCCACTAGTTTCGGAGTAGTGCATCTGTCCAGCGATTCCCAGCACGGCGGCTATAGGTCGCAACCGCTACGATAGCTTCCGAATGGGCGATCCGCCAATTGCCTATACAAGCGCGCTTAGCGGAACGTAATCGACCGCACTTCTAACGCTCAGTCCGTCGAAGCATCCGTAATCGCCGCGTCTTCCAATCGTCCGTCCGTCAGCAGCAGCAGATGCAGCTTGAGTGCGTGGCCACCGACCGTTATGTTGTAGTCCCTGGTCTCCAGGCCGTCTGTCACGTGCGCGCTTGCCACCGTAAAACTCTGCACCGGTCCAAGTGAACCCAGGCTGGATCGATACTCCGCAAGCATCGCATCACTCAGGTACTTGTTGAGGTCTTCGCTGAAGACCGACCTATCCGGCTGTCCATGCTGAAGACCTGCAAACACCTTGCGAGCGAATATCTCATTTTTGTTGGGAGGTACAAGCAAATAGGTGAGTTGGTTGGCAATATTGAGATACGTTGCTTTTATATTTGTGTTTGTCAGCACGACAAATGCCATGTGGGCTTCGGGGTAGATGAGATTGATCGCTTCGAATCCAAGCCCTTGCCCAGTGTGGTAGTAACGGAGTGGGGCATCTTCACGGGAAACAAACAAGCCAAGCGCGGATGGGTAGGTCCCGCCATTCGCAAGTCGCGCCATCGTTACTTCTTCCGCTGCTTCCCGTTCGGGAAGTACGCGGTGTTGCAGGAAAGCCGCATCCCATCGTGCGACGTCCTCAGCCGTAGTCACGACCTGCCCTGAGCCAAAGGACCACCCCGGTCCCTCATAGGGCGCGGGCTGCAATGGAGCAAGCGCATTTTGAACATAGCCGGTAGCCAGTGCTGTACTACCGTTCGGAATCGTATCCAGGTCAATGGTCGAACTCATTTGCAGCGGCCCGAAGATATGTTCCTGCATAAACTGGAACAGCGGCTCGCCAGAAACTTTTTCAACGATCCGCCCCGCGATCTCATACTCCAGATTGGAGTAATGGAATTGTGTTCCCGGTGGGAAGATCAGTTGATGGTGTCCCCACTCGTTGATGATGCGATCTGGTGATGCCGCAGCCCCTTTTGGGCCAGCAGGGTAGCTTTCAGGATAGTGGTCAGGGTAGCCGGAGGTATGGTTGAGCAACTCCCGGACGGTGATTTGAGAAGCGCCTGTCAGATCGGGAAACCAACGACTGACTGGATCATTGAGCGAAAGTTTACCATCGGCCACCAGCAGCAAAACCGCCTGCGCGGTGAAAGTTTTGGAGATTGAGGCAAGCTGATATCGAGTCGCGGTTGAGGCCGGCAGACGCGTTGTCAGCACTGCCTCACCAAAGGCGCTGGCGTAGGCAAGATGGTCGTCCATTACGATTGCTACAGATGCCGAGGGTGTGCCATCGGCTTGGAGGCATCGCTGGATGGCCTGATCGATTTGCCTCCGCATGGCTAGATCTGCGGTTTGTCCGTACGCGCTTGCGGTGCTCGGCAGTATTAGGGGCACCAGAAACACGTGCTGTAGAAGCCGCTGCATGGGACATAGGCTAGCATGAGAAATGCTTTGGATACTGAGTTGAATAACCGCCACAGCGCCTGATGGGGAAGGTCTTCAGATGAGAGTCTGATCAACATGCGTCCTGCTGAGTCGGCTTCTCGGATGCGCTTGCGGTCACTCCCGAACGACGGCGTATCCGGAATGTATGGTCCGCCGCTTCGCCGCAAGCGAAAAGTGAGAGTGTCACAAGTTGGTCTGCGCAAATGTATACGCCCTTTGTTGGAGTGAATCACTCCTGGCCAGGATGGAATGCGCTGCGCTCTCTTCCCCATTAGTTAACCAATCTTCAGAGACTTCTTCCGGTTACGGGTTTGGAGAGCGCCGGGTTCAACCGTTGTGCCATCTCCTTGTTCGCCAGCAGACTTGGGAGGAAATCATGGTCTCCGCAGTAGTCGCGTAGTCGCTAGGCTGCAGCGGTATTGGCAGAACGCAGGATTTGAACCGAGGTTTTTGATTTTTCTTCCAAAAGCCTGATCCTGTACCTACTTTCTCGAACACCTGATTGTCAGTAAAGCGAGCCTTCCGTTGCAAGACAATGAATTCAAAGGATAAAGAGCGCTCGCGTCCAACGGACATGAGACAAGAACGCTTGGTTTCTTAACCAGGCGCTCTTTTGATTTTCGTGTCACTCTCGTGTGACATAAATCATTGATTTTAAAAGGAATGGTCGGGGCGAAAGGATTTGAACCTTCGACCTCCTGGTCCCGAACCAGTGGACAAAATCACATAAGTCGCTGTCCTGGCGTCACTTATTGGTTTTCGGGCCGCTCTCTGATGGACAAGTCGGGCCAAGTCTCATCGCCCAACGCCGCTCTGTGGCTCTCAAGTTTGTGCCGGATGATGTTGCCAAAGACCGTCAAACTCTGGCGCGATTTCAGCGCGAAGCGCAGGCTGCCTCCGCGCTGAACCGTCAATGAAAATCAATGGGGCACCCAAATGGGATTGTTCGTGAAGAGACCGTTGACGAAACCCATTTGGTAGACGATAAAAAGACCGAAGGCCAGACTGACTAGTCCTGAGGCCAGCCCGAGACCATGATTGAGGCGAGCAAAACGATTTTCGGAAAGCGTAAATGGGATGGCAATCGCTGCTGTTATCACCATCATTCCCGCGACGGTGCCAATCCCGAATACCAGAAGATATAAGATTGCCCAGGATGGAACACGGATGCTTGTGAGCACCAACAAGGCAACGGCTGCCGATCCCGCGAGACCGTGAACGATGCCCACGGCCAAGGGCCGGATGACTTGATAGAGACCCATCCGGTCAAACGTGCGATCCATCCAACCCACGGGTGTCGCGTCCTCGGCGTGACCGTGTTTCTCGGGACTATGGCCGTGCGGATGGCTGTGCACGTAGTCTCCGTGTCCGTGAGGATGCGAGTGATGTCGCAATTGCGAAGGTGTGACCGTTTCCGTAATCCAGCGCAAGATCCCAGAGAGATTCAGAATTCCCAGAAGAATCAACATCAAGCCAACCGACAATTCCATCGTGAGACCGAGTCTAGGCGGAATCACGATGCCAAATAGGATGATTGCGGAACCAACAGCGAGAATCGTGATGGTGTGTCCCAGACCCCAGAGGCCCCCAATCAAAGCTGCGTGGCGGATGCTTCGCTGGCGGCTCACAATCGTGGTTACGGCGATGACGTGGTCCGGATCGGTCGCATGGCGCATGCCGAGAAAGAAGCCAAGAACGATGATAGAAAACAGAGTGATCATTTATTTCGAGACCCCAGCGGCGGGGCGGGAACGGACCCGTCGGCCTTCGAGAAACTCAAGATAGGCTGTCATTCCTTCACCGGTTTTGGCCGACAGTTTAAAAACTTCCATACCAGGGCGCACTG
>Ga0210394_10007799_pt1 | contig 11169 bp, 8 predicted proteins | sample IncBWC12MmetaG_FD_160121 | JGI IMG/M metagenome (GOLD analysis project Ga0210394, IMG submission 160121) | Forest soil microbial communities from Barre Woods Harvard Forest LTER site, Petersham, Massachusetts, United States - Inc-BW-C-12-M | ecosystem: Environmental > Terrestrial > Soil >... | reverse complement strand
AACTTCTCGAACCGCCCAGTGCGGACCCGCATGCCGGGTGGTGTGGCAGGGGAGCAGCTAACTGCTGCCCCCTATGCCGATCAACTGGATATCGACCAACGACCAACTCCTTGCCCATCCATGAAGGCGTATCCCTGGTCACATCCAAAGCTACGGATCGGCGTTTCAATAAGCGCCGCTGTATCGCCCCTCCTCGATACCGCGACCTAAGTTCCCGTTCTCGTTGTCGCTCAACAACCCAAGCCGCCTGTTGCAGCGCAACAGGAAGGAGTCTTGTGTGTCATCTGTCGCCCTCAAACAGGAATTTCGGGCTCCAGCCGACATTTTGCAGAACGAAATCCAGAGGCTTAAACTCCCCGCGAACATCGCCCCGGAAGCCATCACGCCGGCTCCGCTAGCTTAGCTAAAGCGTGTTGCAAAAGGGTTTTGCAACAGCCTTTAGCTAGTGGGCACCTGGGTCAACTGGGATCATCAAACTCGCGGCCTGGTGCGGCTAATGATCGCCGCCAATGGCCCGGCGATCGCCGTTCATGCATTCGGGGCCTGCTCGCCCACACCATGCGATTGGGGCACTGTTCAGGGTCTGGTGTACGCCGACAAGGTCACCTCCACGCCGGCCGTGGCGTTTTCCACGGTCTACGCGTTTACCTTCAAACAGACCACGATCGTAGGCAAGCTCTTGAACGGTGCCCTGATTGTGGAGTCCTTCGACCACTTCACTGACAAGAGCGGCCGCGCGGACTACTCCTCGCAATACGTAATGACCCAATAAATCGCGGGTGGAGTCATAGAGTCTCGATTGGCCGCTTGCCCAGGCTGGGCGGGCGCCCATATTCATTTCTTTGCTGGTTTGAGTGCCACTCCGGCGGCGGCGAGCATTCCCTTGGCGTCGGCGGAATACTGGCCGGCAGGTTCCAGGTCGAGGTATTTCTCGAGAGCCTCGGCGCATCCCGCGGGCAGGACCAGCTTTTGCGTTTTGGAATCGATGGTGGCCTGGGCGGCGAGTCCCTGACCTTTGAAGAAGTAGAGCGCGGGACGCGTTGGATCGACCGCTATTGCCTTGTTAGCTGCTTCCACCTGCTCGACGGCGTTGCCTGTCTGCAGGAAGAGGATGGTTTCGTTGCGCAGATAGAGCGCGGCCTGCGATGGATTGGCGGCGGCGGCTTTGTCGAAGGCGTCTTTGCCTTCGGGGATCCGATTCAAGCGGATGTAGACTTCACCGAGCCCAGAGTTGGCAATACCCTGGACCTCGTGGGTGTCGGCACCCTTTGGAGGAGACGTGGAAGTTGCGACGCTGACGTGCGCGACGGTGCCTTTTCCTGCCTCGTAGAACCCCCCGGGGGGAGCCTGCTTTTGCGCAGCCTCGCCGCCAGTGAGGGCGGCTTTGTAGCTGGTCTCCGCTTCGGTGTACTTCTTTTGCCCCACCTGCGCCTGGGCCAGTTCAAACCACAAGTACGGCATGGTGGGACGGGCAACGGTGTCGCGCGCCATCAAGGTTTCCGCGTCGGCATAGCGCTTTTCCTGGTTTGCGGCGCGTGCGGCCTTCAGGTCGGCGTTGGCTGCATCAACGCTGAGTGTCGAAGGTGGCGCTACGGAAGGCTTCTGATCGGCCGGCGAGCCAAGCGGCGGGGGCCCCGCCGGTTTTTGCTCCTGGGGAGCCCCGAGGGGAGGCAGGCCTTGAGCTGATGCAATGCCGGATAGAAGAGAAAAGAGTGCGATGGGCAGCAGTCTGGTCATCATTCGAGTTCTTCCTGGGGAGTGTCTTGCAGGCGCTGTCAGCATACTCCCGCCTCGTTCGCAAGTCATTCCGGGTTGTGAGACGGCGTGAAATGAGACGGCCGGCGGGCGAGCTATGGCGCTAGAACGACCATTACCGAATGGTAGAATCGATCAGTGCCGGGTCCTACGCGACGTAATCCCGCCAACCCCGCCAGGTCCGGAAGGAAGCAACGGTAACGGGCTAGTACGGGCGCAGTAGGTCACCCGGTACTTTTTTGGGTGGCGCTGGGGGCGCCCTCTAGTATTGAAGCTGGCATGGAACCGCGCATGACTGCATATTCCGCGCCGACGGATGGGGCTTGCCCGACCGTGTGCGACAACCATACATTGTTGTTTCAATGTGAGTGGCGCCGGGTCCTCCAGCCTGAGTTCCCTCTGCCAGGAGAAAAGCATTGACCCTCACCGTTCGTCCCGTGGTGGGCCGGCGCGCCAAGATCACTGCGCTCGGAACCTACGTCCCTCCCCAAATATTGACCAACCAGGACCTGGAAAAGATGGTTGAGACCAACGACCAGTGGATCTGGGAGCGGACCGGCATCCGCGAGCGGCACATCCTGGCCAAGGGCAAAGGCACCAGCGATATGTGTGTGGAGGCCGCGAAGAAGTGCCTTGCGGCGCGTGGCATCGCGGCAAAAGAGGTTGAAGTCATCATTGTGGGCACGGTGACGCCAGACATGATGTTCCCATCGACGGCGTGCCTGGTGCAGGACAAGATTGGTGCGAGTGGCGCGTGGGGATTCGATGTCTCCGCCGGATGCTCGGGATTCGTATTCGCGCTACAGGCCGGGGTGAAGCTGGTGGAGAGCGGCGCTCAATCCAAGGTGCTGGTCTGTGGCGCCGATGCGAACACCAGGATGACCGACTACACCGACCGGGCGACATGTGTCTTATTTGGCGACGGTGGCGGAGCAGTGCTGATTGAGCCGGCCGAAGAAGGCGAGATCGGCATGATCGACTTTGTGCACGAGATAGACGGTTCGGGTGGTGTGTCGCTGAATCTACCTGCTGGCGGCAGCCTTAACCCTTCCACTCACGAGACGGTCGACAAGAAGATGCACTTCATTCGCCAGGATGGCCAGGCAGTGTACAAGTTCGCGGTGCGCAAGATGGCGGAAGCAACTACGAAGCTGCTGGAGCGCAACGGCGTGACGGGCTCCGATCTTGGCTGCTTCATTCCCCACCAGGCAAACAAGAGAATCATCACCTCAACCGCCGACCGGCTGGGGATGGATCCCGAGCGCGTGATTATCAACATTGAGAAATATGGCAACACCTCCGCGGGGACCATCCCACTGGCCATGGAAACCGCGATTGAGCAGGGCAAGCTGAAGAAGGGTGACCTGGTGCTGCTGGCGGCCGTGGGCGCGGGCTTTACCGTGGGTACCGCGCTGCTGCGCTGGGAAATCTGACGCACAACGGATTGCTGGAGCTCTAGCGGATCTCTGCGGGAGCGGTTGCCGTGGTCCATCGCTCGGCGATCCGGTCGCCTGCAAAGCGCCACTCCACGAAGCCGTGAAACTCCATCCGTTTGCCGGTCTGTGAATTCGTACCCTGCCAGCGATTGCGGCACACTACCTTGTCGCCTTCCGCAATCATCTCGTCAATATCGATGTGCAAATCCGGCATGACGCGATACATGTTGCGCATCATCTCCTCTTCGCCCTGGACGCCGGTTTCCTTGCCGCCCGGGCCGTCGTGATCGAGAAGGTCCTCGGTCATGTTTGTGACGAATCACTCCGGGCTTCTGAGGGTTGACGAAATCTTCAAAGTGCCGGCGGACCATGTCCCTCCATCGACGACGGGGGAGAGTGTTGTCGCCATCTGGTCCTCGTTGGTACGGATTGTACAACGAGGTTGGTGACGGGCTAGTGAGAATTCCACCTTTTTGATTCAGAATCGCGTAATAAGTCACAGTTCGATAGAGCAACGTCCAGGCCGGTGTCGGGCATCCAAACAGATGCCCGAACGCCCTAAGAGAGAACCTGGCAACGTATGTTGATACTTAAGAAACTCTACAGCGCTTGTTGCCTCGCAACCTTTGTCCTTGTCCTTTCGGGTTGCGGGTCGTCGCACGTCACCACTCCCACTTCCGTTCTCGTTAGCGTGACAGCCTCCGGTACAGGCGCGGGCACGGTAAGCAGCAGTCCAACCGGAATCAACTGCGGCCAAACCTGCAGCGCAACCTTTACAACCGGCACCGCGGTCACGCTGACTGCTTCTCCAACCGGGAACTCTGTCTTTTCTGGGTGGTCCGGGGCCTGCACTGGCTCAGCCACATGCAGCTTGATGCCCTCGAGTAACACTTCGGTGACTGCGACGTTCAACGCGCCCACCGGCGTCGCGAATCTCAGTCACATTGTTTTCCTGGCCCAGGAGAATCGCTCGTTCGATCAGTACTTTGGGGCGTTGCGTGAGTACTGGGCGCAGAACGGGTATGCGGACCAGTCTTTCGACGGCTTGCCGCAGTTCAATCCCACAACCGGGCAGGCACCGCTGGTTGGGCCCGCTCCGTCGGTTCCCGGGTGCGATCCCAACTCTCCCCCGCCAAGCGACTGCGCGTTCGACACCAACAATCCTGTAGCTTCCTATCACCTGCAGACGGAATGCACCGAGAATACCAGCCCCTCCTGGAACGAGAGCCACGTGAACTGGGACTACGGTGACCAACTGGGCCTTTACCCGGCAGCACTAAACGGTTTTGTTTATGCCGCCGCGCACGACGCTCGCAACTATCAGCCGCCGTTTACTGACACCAATGGCATTCGCGCCATGGGTTACTACGATGGCGGCGACCTGAATTACTACTACTTCATGGCGTCGAACTTCGCCACGTCGGACCGCTGGTTCCACCCCGTAATGACGCGCACGAACCCGAACCGCGAGTTCCTGATTGCGGCGACTTCGCAGGGTCGCGTGTATCCCAACGGCACAAACAGCCAGGATTCATCGGTGTTGACCGCGACCACGATCTTTGAAGAGTTGCAGAACGCCGGCGTCAGCTGGAAGATCTACGTGGATCCAGCAGGAAGCAGCTGTTCCGGGCCGCCCTTCGATTCTGCCTGCCTGCTTACCCTGAGTTATGTGCAGAACTTCGCGTTCGGCCAGACTATTCCATCGAAGTATCCGCAAAACATCGCACCGATGTCGCAGTACTTCACCGATCTGCAGAATGGGACGTTACCGCAGGTGGCGCAGATTGAGGCGGCGACAGACGCCGGTTTCGATGAGCATCCGTCCAACTCCGACGCGGTGCCGACTAACATTCAGACGGGGGCCAATTACGTCTCAACGCTTATCAATGGACTGATGCAGAGTTCTTCGTGGAAAGATTCGGTTTTCATCCTCACGTACGACGAATATGGCGGCCTCTACGACCATGTCCCGCCGCAATCCACGGTGAGTCCGGATGGCATCAAGCCGGTTGACCTGAACTCTGGCGATGTTTGTTCAAATGCTACCGGTCCGATATGCGACTTCATTTACACTGGCTATCGAGTGCCCCTGATCGTGGTTTCTCCGTTCACGAAGAAAAACTATGTATCGCACACGGTTACCGATTACACCGCGATTCTCAAGCTGATTGAGACCCGCTTCAACGTGCCTGCACTAACCAAGCGCGACGCCGCCCAAATTGACATGACGGAGTTCTTCGACTTCAGCAATCCGCCCTGGCTCACACCTCCGAACCCCCCGGCTCAGAATACGAGCGGCGCATGCTACATGACGCACCTTCCCTGATATGGAGTGACCCGTCAACTGCTGCACATTTGTGGGGTTGTTTTTGTTGTTGTCGTTGCTTGTTTCTCCTTTCGAGGACAGGGCAAGCAGCAGTCGGAGCAGGATTGAGCGACGATTGATCAGTCTGATATTCGCGGGACATCCAAACCCAAAAATCGTACCTTTTCCTTCATGACCGGTATCCTCTCCGCTTGTGGCTCTGAACTGTGCTTCTTATCAACTCACAGCCTAACCCACGGTCAGCGCACTGGTGCCGGTCACTCCATTTTGACTAATTTGCGGGACGCGAACAGCCTGCCGGTGGGGCCGGCAAGGCGCCGGGGGAACCAGGGTGCTCAAAGCGGGAGCCGGTACTCTGGCAGCACGCCGGCTTCCGCGGCCATCTTGAAAAACCCGCGCATGCCCGCCACGCATTCGTCGTCCAGAATGTAATGAATGTTCTCGCTCAGGTACTGGCGAATGGTGTGTTCGGCCATAGGGAGGTTCTGTGACCACTCCACCGCCAGAGACTCAATGTTAGCGAGGCCGTGATCGCGGGAGCGAGTGAAGTCCTCGGCGATAGATTCGACCGGAACGTCTGCGCGGGCCGCCCAAACCGCCGATACGAAAGGCAGGCCGGTGAGTGATCGCCACTCGTGGGAAATGTCATGGTAGACAAGCTCCTCTTCCTGCCGCTCATTGCGATTGGCGCGCTCCTCGAGAGCTAATAGTGCGGGATCGCCAATCACGATGGCGGCGTCGGCGCGGTTCAGCATGGCGTCAAGGTCGGCGGCCATCGGCAGGAAGCGTGCCGCGGCGTTGCCCCACTTCTCAAACAACAGGCGTGAGTAGGCAATGGTGGTGCGACTGGCGGTATCGGCGGCCACTGTGCGAATCTCCGCCAGCGGCCGATCGGCGCGCCGCACCAGCAGAAGCGAGCGGACGTAATCCTTCGAAGCGATGGTGCAGCCGGGCAGAATGCGAAGTTGCGGAGTGAGTGCCAAGGAGGCGATGGGCACCAGGCCGATGTCGGCTGTGCCTGCCGCCAGGCGATCCGCGCATTCCGAGGGCAGCATCCAATCGATGCGGTAACGCTCTGCCAGAGTGGCGGCGACCGGGCCGTGTTCGAAGTCCCACATCAAGGGAGCAGGGTTCAGAAAGCGTATCGCGGCGATGCGCAGAGAGTTCTTGGAGTGAGCGGCCACCTATCCAGTTTAATTCTCCCAACCCCATGGACCGACGAAATCAAATTTGCCGGATTGCTTAGCTTAAGACGCTTGTTATTCGCAGCTCTGTGTCACACGAGCTTGACTTTCCAACGGGCCAGGCATAAGGTGAGCGCAAATCAGCGGTGTAGACTTTGAGCTTTTTGCCCGCGTCCCGGCTTGTGCCGGATCGCCGGGTTCCGCAATATGAAATGAACAGCATGACGAATTACACATTGCCCCATGAGGCCACTTGCGATGTGCGGGATCGACTGGGTTGGCTTGGGCTGACGTTGACGCCCGGACTTGGGCCTCGTCGCATTCTTGAAGCAGTGAAGCTACTCGAGACCCCAAGCCAGATCTTCGAGCTATCGCTCACTGAGTTGGAAGCGTTGCAACTCTCCGTAGAAGCCGCGCAATTTCTCTTCGACGGCAAGGGGCGCAAAGCTGCTGAAGCGGAGTTGGGCCGCACTTGAAGCGCCGGGTGCGCAGCTTCTTGCCTACGACAGCCCCACGTATCCTGAGCGGCTGCGGGAGATCTACGATCCACCGCCAGTGTTGTGGCGGCGCGGCGAAGCGAATCTACTGGCGCGGCTGGCAATTGCTATTGTGGGCACCAGGCAACCGTCTCCATATGGCTCTGGTGTGGCCGAGATGCTGGCGCGCGATCTCGCCGCTCGGCGACTACTCATTGTGAGCGGAATGGCACGCGGCATTGACACCTGCGCGCACAAGGGATCGCTCGCGGCGCGAATGCCTGCGGTGGCGGTGTGGGGCACCGGTTTGGATGTGGTCTATCCCAAGGAAAGCAAGAAGCTGAGCGAAGACATTTTGGCCACAGGCGGTACTATCGTGAGCGGGGTCCCCCTGGGCACATTTCCGGCGCCGCAGAACTTTCCGCGTCGCAATCGCATCATCAGTGGCGTCAGCATCGCGGTGCTGGTGGTGGAAGCGGCGGAGAACTCAGGAACCCGGGTGACCTCGCGCTCCGCGGCAGAGCAGAATCGCGATCTGTTCGCAGTCCCGGGTAATGTAACAAACAAGAACTCCTGGACCCCTAACACATTGATAAAGCAGGGCGCGAAGCTGGTGGCGACGTGGGAAGATGTGTGGAGAGATCTGCCTTCAAACGTGCGGGTCGAACTGGAAGCGGAAGCTGGGCTTGCATCCAAACCCAATACTCAAGCATCTCTCTTGCCTGATCAGGCACTGTGCCCGGAAGAGGCAATGGTGCTCGAGGTATTGCGAGCGGACGAGTCGCTGCGGATCGATGAGATTCTCGAATTGCCCGAATCGCAATTGACCTCTTCTGAGGTGTTTACCGCTCTTTTTGAGCCGGAGATGGCTGGCCGCATTACGCCAGTTGCCGGGCAAGAATTACGTGCGGACGTCGTAGAGCGGTGCCTTCCAAGTGAACTGGGAATTGCCGTGGAAGTTGCAGATTTCGCGCACTTCCCGCGGATTTGCGCGTACAGTCTTGGAAAGCAGCTGCCGGAAATTGATTGCGAAAGTGGAAAAGGACCCGCCTTCCGTGATAGCTTCCAAGTTTCACGGCCAATTAAGTACGAGTGAACAGGGCCGGCCGCTCGGGTGCGCCGGCGAGAAGTAAAGGTTGCACGCATAATCAGAAATGAAACGTAAACCTCGCGAGCGAGTCCAAGAGGCCAAAGCGGGGTCAGTAATAAGGATGGCAATGACCAAATCACTGGTGATCGTCGAATCGCCTGCGAAGGCAAAGACGATTGAGAAATATCTTGGCAAAGGCTACGAGGTGCTGGCTTCGGTTGGGCACATCATGGACTTGCCCAAAAACGAAATCGGCGTGGAGCTGGAAAACCGGACGTTCGAACCGACGCTCATCGTGTCTCCGGGCAAGGAGAAGGTTGTCGGTCAACTGAAGAAGGCCGCGGCGAAGGCCGATGAAATTTTCCTTGCGCCTGACCCTGACCGCGAGGGTGAAGCGATTGCATATCACCTCGCGTTGCAACTGGGCACATCGGCAAAGGAGAGGAAAAAGATCCGCCGCGTCACCTTCAACGAGATTACGAAGAAGGCTGTCCAGGAGGCATTCAAGCACGCCCGCGATGTAGATCAGAATCTCGTGGACGCCCAACAGACGCGCCGTGTTTTGGATCGTTTAGTCGGATATCAGATTTCTCCTCTGCTGTGGGATAAAGTGCGGCGGGGCCTCTCGGCGGGCCGCGTGCAGACGGTGGCCGTGCGGCTCATCGTCGAGCGGGAGCGCGAGATTGGCGCTTTCCAACCGCTCGAGTACTGGACGCTGGATGCATTTCTCCACGCTGAAAAACAGACGGACAAGAAGCTGAAAGCGCGTTTCGTCGGCATCGATGGCGAGCCGGCACGCGTGGCGAATGGCAAGGACAAAGAAGGGAAAGATCAATTCATCAGCAACGCGCTGCCCGACAAGAAGTCAATGGACGAAGTGCTGGCAGCGCTCGAAGACGCGAAGTGGTCGCTCGTATCCGTGCAGTCGCGCGAACAACAAAGACGTCCTCTTGCGCCATTCATTACCAGCCAGTTGCAACGCGATGCCGCCGGCAAGCTCGGCTTCAATGTGCGCCGCACCATGGGCGTTGCGCAGCGCTTGTATGAAGGTGTCGATCTTGGGCCCGAAGGCACCACGGGCCTGATCACCTACATGCGTACCGATTCGCCGCGGGTGTCTCCAGATGCCAAGGAGAGTGCTCGCGAATGGATCGCGAAGAATCTTGGAGCGCAATACCTTCCCGCTACGGCGAACGAGTACAAGGGCAAGAAGGATGCGCAGGACGCGCACGAGGCGATCCGTCCGACCGATGCTTCGCGCACGCCGGAGTCGATTGCGAAGTACCTGAGCGACGAGCAGTTGAAGCTCTATCGTTTAATTTGGCAGCGGTTTGTTGCTTCACAAATGATGCCCGCCATCTTTGACGTTACGACGGCAAAGATCGCCGCGGAATCAGCGAAGACAACCAAGACTTACGATTTTCGCGTGAGCGGATCCGTGTTGCGGTTCGATGGCTTCCTTAAGGTCTACGAAGTTGCTGAGGACAAGGGTGATGACGACGATGAGTCGAAGAACAAGCTTCCCAGCCTCGACGAGGTGAAGGCGCTGGCGCTTGAAAAGCTGGAGCCAGAGGACCACTTCACTTCGCCGCCACCTAGGTACAACGAATCATCGCTGGTCAAGGTTCTGGAAGAGCGCGGCATCGGACGCCCATCGACCTATGCGTCGATCATCAACACCATCCAGGATCGCGAGTACGTCACCAAGATCACTGGTAGGTTCTACCCTACGGAGATTGGCATGGTGGTGTGCGATCTCCTGGTGGAGAGCTTCCCGTATATCTTCGACACCCAGTACACAGCGCGGCTGGAAGAAGAGCTGGACGATATTGAGGAGGGCAAGGAGAAGTGGACCGTTCTGCTCAACGGCTTCTACGACCACTTTGAAGAGGAGTTGAAAGATGCCGACAAGACCATGCGCGACATCAAGCGCATGGAAATCAAGACCAAGGAGAAGTGCGATCTGTGCGGGTCGCCGCTTCTGCTCAAGTGGGGCAAGTTCGGCAGTTTTTTTGCGTGCTCGGCGTACAACAAGAAGGATCCGTCGAGTTGCATGTTTACGAAGGAGAACACGGCCAACAAGCCTGACCTGAACACACCCGAAGCGCAGGACGCCGGCGAGCAGGAGGAGTATTGCGAGAACTGCGGCAAAGTGATGGTGTTGCGAAGAGGGCCATTCGGGATGTTCATGTCCTGCCCGGACTACAACGCCGATCCACCGTGCAAGACGTTCCGCAAGCTCAGCCAGAAGCAGCAACAGAAGCAAAGCGCGCCGCAGCCCACCGGCGAAGACTGCCCGCAATGCGGCAAGCCGTTGGTGCTTCGCCAGGGAGCTTACGGCGAATTCGTTTCCTGCTCCGGCTACCCCAAATGCAAGTACGTAAAGCAGAACCTCATCGAGGGCCTGAAGTGTCCCAAGTGCGGGACGGGGGACATAGCCGAACGCAAGGCGAGGCGCGGCAATATTTTCTGGGGCTGCACAAATTACCCCAAGTGCGACTTCACCTCGAATTACAAGCCAATTCCGCAAAAATGCCCCGAATGCGGCAACGCCTACCTGGTTGAGAAGACACTCAAGGACGGCATCTTCCTCGAGTGCCCGAACAAGAAGAGGAGTGCGGAAGAGGAAGCTCCCGCCGCGAAGAAGCGTGGCAAGAAGGTGGTACCGGATCCGCAGGCGCCTGTCGTCTGTACTTACTCGAAGCGCATTGGCGATGCGCCGCCACCGCCGACCGCGGAAACACACGGCCCTGTTGTGGAGAAGCCGGGCAAGAAGGACGGCAAGCGAGAGCTGCAACCGGCCTGATCGACTGAGAAGCTGGCGGGAGGGCGTCCGGGCGAATCCGGGCGCCCTTGCTACGTGTTGGCGTATTGGGTTATCCACGGCACGAGTCGCGCAGTC
>Ga0210394_10007798_pt1 | contig 11170 bp, 13 predicted proteins | sample IncBWC12MmetaG_FD_160121 | JGI IMG/M metagenome (GOLD analysis project Ga0210394, IMG submission 160121) | Forest soil microbial communities from Barre Woods Harvard Forest LTER site, Petersham, Massachusetts, United States - Inc-BW-C-12-M | ecosystem: Environmental > Terrestrial > Soil >... | reverse complement strand
CAGGCCAGGTGCGCGCGCTGGCGACGACCAGCGCCGAGCGATCCGCGGCGGAGCCGGCATTGCCGACCATCGCCGAGGCCGGCGTGCCCGGTTACGCAGTCGATTCGTGGCAGGGCGTGTTCCTGCCGGCCAAGACGCCATCCGAGATCATAAGCAAAATGAGCACGGACATCACCGCCGCCCTCGCCGTGCCGGAGATCAAGGATAAGCTTGCGCGCACCGCCTATGCGGCAGCGGGCTCGTCACCGGACGAGCTTCGCAAATGGTTGCAGGCGGACACCGCGAAATGGAGCGCCGTGATCAAAGCGGCAGACATCAAGATCGATTAGAGCATGATCCCGGAAAGCTTGCCCTCGGACTTGATCCGGGGGGTCGCCGGTTCTCGGAAAAGATCATGCTCAAATCAAAAATCTAGTTCTTTGCCTGCTCTTGCTTGATCTCGCGGATCAATGCCATCCATTTCTCAACCTGGGCGAGGACACGCGTATCGTCGGCGCTGCTGCGCGTTGCTGCTGACTTCATCGGCGCGGCGAGATTATCTGACATGAGCACTCCTGCGAACGACGGCGCTGCGTTGCAAAAGCCGTTTCTCGCAGACGAAATTGACCAATTCTTGCAGCTTATGTGGCTTTCTAAGCGTTAAGGTTAATGCAAGATGCTACCGGGCGCGGCGTAAGCGCACATAAAGCGCGCCTTGCCCGCCATGGCTCGGGTGAGCCTCGTCGAAGCCGACGACGAAGTGGCGAAATTCCGGCAGCGCGAGCCACATCGGCACTTGCCGCCGCAGCACGCCGCGCTCGCTCGGATCGTGCGCGCCTTTGCTGTCGCCTTTGCCGGTGACGACAAGCGCAACTTTAGCGTCATCCGCCTGGGCCCGACGCAGGAAGGAAAGAAGCGCGGCATGCGCTTGCCGCTGCGTCATGCCATGCAGATCGATGCGAGCGTCGATGGCGTCGCGGCCACGCGCGACGCGCTGCTTGAGCCGGCGTTCGAATGGCGCGAGCGGAAGCGATTTAGCTGGCGGCGGCGGTACATGCGGCGCGGCCGGTCGCGACGGCGCGCGGGCTTCTTCGCTGGGAACGACGTTCGCCTTTGGCGTTGCTTTAACTTTCCGCAATGGCGTGAGGGAGCGGGCGATGCCGACCCATAGTGCATGCTCCTCATCGCTCAAATGCCGGCGCCGGCTCATTTTTGCCGCCGCTTCTTGGCATTCAGTTTCGGCGCGGCAGTGAGGGCGGCCGCCGGTTTGGCCTCCGCCGGCGTCTCCTCCGCAGCGGGATCGACCGCCGTGGGATCGACCATGGTGCTGAAGCTTAAGCCACTGAACATGCCCGGACGTTCCGGCGGCAACGGCATGTCCCGCCCCGCCTCCACCGGATCGAGTTCGCGCGGAAGCAGCATGATAAACTCGCCGGCGTTCTTGATGCGGCCAGCAATGCGAGCTGCTTCGTCGCCGGCGCCGAAATAAATGTCGGCGCGCGCCGGTCCGACGATGGCCGAGCCGGTATCTTGCGCGATGACGAGGCGGTCGAATTTTGTCTGCGCCTTTTGGTTGGCAATCGGCAGTTCGGCCTCGATGAAGAACGGTGTGCCGTAGGCGTGTAGCGCGCGATCGATCGCGATCGACCGGCCGGGCACGAGCTCGACGCCCTCGCCGCCGACTGCTTCATCTTCGGTGGCCAGGTCCGTGATGCGGAAGAAGACGTAGGATTTGTTTTCGCGACGAAGTTCCTTGGCTTGATCCGGATTGGCTTCCATCCAAGCGCGGATGCTCTGCATCGACACCTGATCCTTGGTCATGATTTTGTCGTCGACGAGGATGTGGCCGACCGGTGTGTAGGGCCAGCCATTATGCGAATCGTAGTTGACGCGCAGGATGGTGCCGTCTTCCAGCCTGATCCGGGCCGAACCCTGGATCTGCGCGAATAGAACGTCGACCTCATCGTGCAGATAACAGATTTCCAGGTGCCAACCGTCGAGCGCGCCATCCTCGATTTCGGCGCGGCTGTAATACGGCACAATCTTACGGCGGCCGACGCGGCGGCCGACGAGGGCGCCCTTGCTCGGAAACGCGTCCTTGCCGAGCTTACGCCAGCCGGAGACGACGAGATTTGGCGGCCGACGATAGAGCGGCGCCGTAAATTCGCCGGTTGGCACACGCGAGCCGGAGATGATGGGCTCGTAATAGCCCGTGAGAAAACCGTCGCTGTCACCGAGCCTGTTGATGCGGATGGGCCGGAAATTATCCTCGAAGAATTTTCGCGCGCCGTCCTCGTCGAGTGGGATGGCTTCCCGCGCATGTTCGCAAATGTCTTTGAGCGCCAAGGGAATCGCCGTCGATTCGCGCTCCCGACGATGCTTAGTGTCCAGCGTGCGGCAACTCGTCAGGAAGGCGGCAAAAGCCGCGGCGTGATCGTCGCTGTCCCAGCCGTCGAGATCCACCCAGTCGACGGGCTCGTATTGCGTGTTCGGAAATATGATCGGCGCGCGCTCTTGCCCGTAGGCCGTCATCGAAATGCCGAGTGCGCCCACAAGCAGAATGAACAGCCGCAAGCCCCGACCCGGCGCCGACAGCGACCTCATTGTCGGCCTCATTGCCCGGCTTCGGTTGCGACCACTTTCCAGTTGGGATCGCGCGAAGCAATATCGCGCGCGAAGGTCCACACGTCCGTGACGTCGGTGACCTTTTCAGCGTTGCCGTCGATCACGGCACCGGCGCGGTCGCGCGTCGCGGAAACCAGCTTTGAGACGAAACGGACTGTGATCTGGGCGGCACTGCGATTACGCAGTTCGGCGGCGGTAATGGTGGAAGCGTCGATCGAAACAAAACGCGTTTCGACGGTTTCGCTGCGGCGTTCGCGCTCCGTGATCGCGGCATCGAAACCGTCAAAGACTTCGCGCGACAGCAGACTGCGTAGTTGCCGGCGGTCCCCGCCGGCAAAGGCAGTTACGATCATCTCGTAAGCGGCGCGTGCGCCGGTGATGAAATGCTTCGCGTCGAAGCTGGGCTCGGCGCCCGCGATCGCGTCTAAACCCGCCGCGACGACCGATCCGCTCTCGGCAATATCCTTCCAGCGCTCGGCCGGAGGCTGCGCGGCTTCGACCGGCCGCTGCGGTGCTTCGGCCGGACGCGGTGGCAACGTCACCACCTTGTCGGTTGCCGGGCTGGGTACGGCGTCGCGCGCCGAATAGGGGTCATAGGGCGGCCGTTCGCGACCGGTGCGTTGGCCCAAGACGCTGCGCAGGCGCAGGAATATGAATACCGCCAGCGCCAGGAAGATGATGGTGTAAATATCGAACACGTCGGGCATTCTTTCGGCAGCGCTAGTGGCGGGACGGTACGTTCCAAGGGCGGTTCGAACCGACCAACCGTGGGAGGAAACCCGGTTCCCCTGCACTATGTAGGCACGCGAGGGGAGCCATCCAGTGGCCGCTGATCATGACTAAAGCGTGCCGACGCAAAAGATTAGACGATCGTACCCGCCGCGCCAACAATGGAAGCGGCCGTTGCGTGACACGCTTTTAGGCAAATCCGTCGAAATCGGCGCTGATACCGCGCCATAATTGCCCTGCCTCGGCGACACGGTCGGCATTGTTCGCCCCCCTCCCCTATGTTAGCCAAGCCGCAGCGCACAGTCCGATCCGGAGAGAAGGATGTCAGCGACCAATGGTGGCCCCGCGCCGCAGCTGGGAACGCCGCAAATGCCGATGCCGCAGATCGGCATACTCACGCAATACGTCAAGGATTTTTCATTTGAAAATCCCAATGCGCCGCGCTCGATAGCGCCGAGCACGCAGCAACCAGCCATCAATATCAATATCGGCGTCGATGCCACGCCGCTGACCGAGACCGACGTCGAAGTGACGCTACGTCTGGACGGCAAAGCCGAATCCCAAGGCATGCTGCTGTTCGGGTTCGAGCTGCTGTATTGCGGACTATTCCGCATCCTCAACGTGCCACCCGATAGTCTGCAGCCGACGGTGATGATCGAGTGCCCACGCCTGATATTTCCGTTCGCGCGCGAAATCGTCGCCACTGCAACCCGCAATGGCGGTTTTCCGCCGCTTTTGCTGGAACCGATCGATTTCGTGGCGCTTTACCGCCAGCGCCTGGCCGCCGCGCAACCCTCGCCAGGATCGCCGCTTAATCTTGGCTGATGTAATCGCGCCAGATGGCGTTGTCGCCGAGGCTGGCGATAAAGCGGCGGTGGGCCGCGCGCTCGTCCGCCGTTAGTCGTGCGGCAAGCGGCGCCGGCCGTTCGCGCAGCACGATGGCCGCGCCGTCGGTGAAAGCAGGCGTTGCGGCTTGCGAAAGAACGAGCTGCGCCTGGCGCGCGCCGATCAACTCCACATAGACCTCGGCCAAAAGCTCGGCATCGAGCAATGCGCCATGCTTGGTGCGCCGCGAATTGTCGATCGCATAACGCAGGCAGAGATCGTCGAGCCGGTTCGCGCCGCCGGGATGCTTGCGGCGCGCGAGGAGAAGAGTGTCGATCATCCGCTCGCGGCTCAACGCGGCGCGGCCGACGCGTTCCAATTCGGCGTTGAGGAAGCCGAGATCGAACATCGCGTTATGCGCGACGAGCTGGGCGTCGCCGAGAAATGCGATGAGCTCTTCCACTTTGTGGACGAACAGCGGTTTATCGTTGAGAAATTCGCCGGTCAGGCCGTGAATTTTAAGGGCCTGCTCCGGCATGTCGCGTTCGGGATTGAAGTAACAATGAAAGGTCTTGCCGGTTGGAAAGCGATTGAGGAGTTCGATGCAGCCGATTTCGACCAAACGATCTCCCTGCAGGGGGTCAAGCCCGGTGGTCTCGGTGTCGAAAACGATCTCGCGCATTGAATTCCGCTCCGATGCGAATCAACGTTGCCGTTGCGGCATTTTAGCAACGCTTTGCAAAATGTCGCGAATTTGCGCCTTTGTGTGATCGAAGCTCTGTGAACTATCGAGAATGAAATCGGCGCGCCGGCGCTTTTCCGCGTCGGGCATCTGCTTTCTTAGGAGAGCGGCAAATTTATCTTCGGTCATGCCGGGCCGCTCGAAAGCGCGCCGGCGCTGGACCTCGGGCGGCGCCGAGACCACCACGACGGCATCGCATCGGCCATGCGCCCCGGTTTCGAAAAGAAGCGGCACATCGAGCAGCACAACGGGTGCGCCGCGGGCCTGTGCCTCGGCGAGGAATTTTTCCCGCGAAGCGAAGACCCGCGGATGGACGATAGCCTCGAGCCGGCCGAGCGCCGCGTTGTCGTTCAGCACCATCGCCGCGAGCTTAGAGCGGTCGACCTTGCCGCCCGCGGTCGAGCCTGGGAACGCCTGCTCGATCAACGGCGCGGCTTCGCCCTCGTAGAGCGCGTGCACGACGGCGTCGGAATCATGTACCGGCACGCCGGCCGCAGCGAAGAATTTGGCCGCAGTCGATTTGCCCATGCCGAGCGAGCCGGTCAGGCAAAGAACGAATGGTCCCGCGTCGCTCATCGCGTGAGACAACCCAGTCGTCGCAGAAAGTCCAACACCTGCAGCAGCGGCAGTCCCAATACCGTAAAATAGTCGCCCCCCACATGTTCAAACAATTGAACGCCAAGACCTTCAAGCTGGTAGCCACCAACGCTCGCCGTTGCCGCGGTACCGGCGGCGTCGAGATAAGCATCGAGGAATTCGTCCGAAAACGGGCGCATGGTCAGCCGTGCGCGCCCGATATGTTCGAACAGCACGTTCTTGTCTTTCACGAACGCGATGGCTGAATGAAGTTCATGCGCCCGGCCACAGAGCGCGCGCAGTTGTGCGCGCGCAGTTGCCCGATCGGCCGGCTTAGCGAAGTACTCGGCACCGAGTGCGAGCGTCTGATCGGCGCCGAGCGTGAGCCGGCCGGGACAGAGCTGAGCCACTGCGGAGGCTTTTGCGCGCGCGAGATGCGCGGCAACCGCGCCGGGCGCCCGTGACGAAGCAGCGGCTTCCAAGTTTCGTTCATCGAGATCGGCCGGGCGCACTTCGACCGGAACGCCTGCAGCCGCAAGCAGCATCTGACGCGCCTTGCTTCGCGACGCCAGCATGATCGGTTCCTCGGCAAGCCATAGCGGCATCGGCGACGCTCACGACGCCCGCTGCCGGCGAAGCTCGCCGAGATGCGCGAGGACCGCAGCGGCGGTTTCCTCGATCGAACGGCGGGTCACGTCGATCAAAGGCCAATTATGCTTAGCGCAAAGCCGGCGCGAGGCGGCCACTTCCTCGGCCACCGCCTGCCGATCGATATACTGGTCGTCGTCACGGTGCGCCTTGAGCCCAAGCAGGCGATTTTGCCGGATCTGCACGATCCGCTCCGGCGTCGCATATAAGCCGACGATCAAAGGATGGCTCAACCGCTCGACCTGCGTCGGCAACGGCACGCCCGGCACCAGCGGCACGTTCGCCGTCTTCACCCCGCGATTGGCGAGATAAATCGAGGTCGGCGTCTTCGATGTCCGTGATACGCCGACCAGCACGACGTCGGCCTCTTCGAGATCGTCGGTCTGTTGGCCATCATCGTGCAGCATCGTATAGTTGAGCGCGTCGATGCGGCGGAAATATTCGGCATTGAGCGTATGTTGGGCGCCGACTTTGTGGGTCGATTCCGCGCCAAGATAGGCTTGGAACAGGTGCAACACCGGCCCGAGGATCGACAGGCAGGGCAGGCCGAGCTCGCGGCATTTTGCTTCCAGCCGTTGCACCAGGTTTTCCTCAAGCAGCGTATAGAGAATGATACCGGGCGATTCCTCGATTTCGGCCAATACCCGGTCGAGCTGTTTTTGCGTTCGAACCAGCGGATGCATGTGCTCGACCGGCATGACCTTCGTATATTGCGCGGCCGCCGCTCGAGCGACCGTGATCAAGGTCTCGCCGGTCGCATCGGAGATCAGATGAAGGTGAAAATAGCCTGCCGCGGGCGCCATGGAATCGATTGAACTCGATAGGACAACCTGTCGATGACTGTGGAGAAGGCCACGGCTTGCCTTGGGGTGCAAGCACTATAGGTGCGTAAGTGCTTCCGCCATCCACATCCGTGCCAGCCGGGTTTAAAAGCCGACCGTCCGGCCGGGTAGTGGTGAAATGTGGATGATAGTTACAACGCCGCGGAGGAAGTAGCAGCAGGCCAGCCATAACTTGTCCGACTCGACAGAACTCGCCGAACGTCATGATTGTGAGGATATGTGGGTAAGGCGTGGATGAGATGTGAATCCAAATGTATGAGTCCAATCAACCGTTCAAGCACTACAACAGAGTCTAAGACTCTATTTGAGTTAGGATTGGAGCGTGCCGGATAATCCTGTGACCAAACCTCTTATTCGCGTTCTCGCGGGCGAACGAAATGCTATTCCTCCAATCTGGCTCATGCGCCAGGCAGGAAGGTATCTTCCTGAATATCGGGCAATTCGGGGCAAGACCGATAATTTCCTCGATCTCTGCTTTAATCCGAAATTGGCGGCGGAAATAACCTTGCAGCCGATGCGCCGGTTTGGCTTCGATGCCGCAATCTTGTTTTCCGATATTTTGGTCGTGCCGCATGCACTCGGGCAGCGCGTAACATTTGAGGAAGGCGAGGGACCACGGCTAGATGCGCTCGATCAGCCCTCGGCGCTGCACCGCTTACGGCGACAGATCGATCATGCAAATCTTGCACCGGTTTATGAAACGATTGAGCGGGTCAAGCAGGAATTATCGCCTGCCGCCGCACTTCTTGGCTTCTGCGGCGCGCCATGGACGGTCGCGACTTACATGGTTGCGGGTCGCAGTAGTCTCGATCAGCTCCCGGCACGCCAGTTTGCCTACCGGCATCCCGACGCGTTTGGCGAGTTGATCGAAATCTTGATCGAGGCCTCGGCAAGTTACCTGATCCGGCAATTCGAGGCTGGTGTCGATGCGGTGCAGATATTCGACACATGGGCGGGAGTGCTGCCGCCGGATGAATTTCATAAGTGGTGCATCGAGCCGTGTGCCCGGATCGTCGCTGCGGTTCGCAAGAGAGTTCCCGGAGCTAAAATAATCGGCTTCCCGCGTGGCGCCGGTACCAAGCTGACGGCGTATGTTGCGGCAGTTTCCGTCGATGCGGTGGGGCTCGACTGGATGATTGAGCTTGGCTTCGCGCGCGATCGGATTCAGAAAGAGCGGCCGGTTCAGGGCAATCTCGATCCGCTGATGCTGCTGGTCGGGGGTGCGGCGCTCGACCGTGGCATCGATGGGGTTTTAGCGGCTTTCGCGGCCGGCCCGTTTATCTTCAATCTCGGACACGGCGTGCTGCCGGAGACGCCGATTGCGCATGTCGAGCGTTTGATCGCGCGCGTGCGGAATTTCCGTTAAGAACTGACCCACTCGGCAGGTGAAAAACGAAGGCGACGATGTACGAGTGGATCAAGGCATTCCACATCATTGCCGTCATCGCCTGGATGGCGGGAATGCTCTACTTGCCGCGGCTTTTCGTCTATCACTGCGCGGCCGAAAAGGGCTCGGTGCAGTCGGAAACCTTCAAGGTGATGGAGCGCCGCTTGCTGCGCGTCATCATCAACCCGGCGATGATTGCGACATGGGTGTTGGGGCTCTGGCTTGGCTGGCACGGCCCTGATTCTCGCTATGGCTGGTTCGCATCGGGCTGGTTAGGCGCGAAACTTGTGCTCGTTCTTGCGCTTTCGGGACTGCATGTATTATTCGCCCGCTGGGTGCAGGATTTTGGCGCCGACAATAACCGGCATTCTCAGCGATTCTATAGGATTATCAATGAAGTACCGACCATCATAATGATAGCCATCGTTATCCTTGCGGTGGTGAAACCGTTCTGATCTTTACGCGTCGCTAGTGCAAAATTCAGCTCGGCACTTGCCTGAAGTCCGGTCTTTTCTTATCTTTAAGCCATCCCACCCTACGTAGGCGGATGCAGTTGCGTTTTGGCTCCAATGAATTTGGAGCCGGCTGTGCATCGGGTCCGGGGCCCCCAAGCCCCTTACAGCCCAAGACCTGCGCTCTTCCTTCCGTCAGCGACGCCGCAATTTAGATTCCGTCGCTGGCCTGATTTTCATAGGACATTCCGTATGCGGGAAATGAAACTCCAAGAACTTAAAATCAAAACTCCGGCGGAGCTTGTCTCCTTCGCGGAAGAACTTGAGGTCGAGAACGCCAGCACGATGCGCAAGCAGGAGCTGATGTTCGGTATCCTCAAACAGCTTTCCGCACGCGAGACCGACATCGTCGGCGAAGGCGTGGTCGAGGTGCTGCCGGACGGCTTCGGCTTTTTGCGATCGCCGGAAGCGAATTATCTCCCCGGCCCCGACGACATTTACGTCTCGCCCTCGCAAATCCGCCGTTTCGGCTTGCGCACCGGCGATACTATCGACGGCCACATTCGCAGCCCCAAGGAAGGCGAGCGCTATTTTGCGCTGCTCAAAGTCAACTCGCTCAACTTCGAGGATCCCGAGAAAGCGCGCCACAAAGTCAATTTCGACAACCTGACGCCGCTTTATCCGGACGAGTGGCTGAAGATGGAATTCGAGGACCCGACCAGGAAAGATCTTTCGGCGCGGGTCATCGACATCGTCGCGCCGGTCGGCAAGGGTCAGCGCGCGCTGATCGTGTCGCCGCCGCGCACCGGCAAGACCGTGCTGCTGCAAAACATCGCGCATTCGATCACGCACAACCATCCGGAATGCTATCTGATCGTGCTGTTGATCGACGAGCGGCCGGAGGAAGTCACCGACATGCAGCGTTCGGTGAAGGGCGAGGTGGTGTCCTCGACCTTCGACGAGCCTGCGGTGCGCCACGTCCAGGTTGCGGAAATGGTGATCGAGAAGGCCAAGCGGCTGGTCGAACACGGCCGCGACGTGGTCATCCTGCTCGATTCGATCACGCGGCTCGGCCGCGCCTACAACACCGTGGTGCCCTCTTCCGGCAAGGTATTGACCGGCGGCGTCGACGCCAATGCATTGCAACGGCCGAAGCGCTTCTTCGGCGCCGCGCGCAATATCGAGGAAGGCGGATCGCTCACCATCATCGCCACCGCGCTGATCGATACCGGCAGCCGCATGGACGAAGTTATTTTCGAAGAGTTCAAAGGCACCGGCAATTCGGAACTGATCCTCGATCGCAAGGTGGCCGACAAGCGCACCTTCCCGGCCATGGACATCACCCGTTCCGGCACGCGCAAAGAGGAACTCTTGGTGCCGCCCGATCAGCTCAAGAAGATGTACGTGCTGCGGCGCATCCTCAATCCGATGGGCACCATGGACGCCATCGACTTCCTGCTCGACAAGCTGCGCAACACCAAGAACAACGGCGAGTTCTTCGATTCGATGAATACGTAGTTCTGCTGGGCCGCGGTCAGCGTTCAGCTGCGTGGAGGAATCTTCGTGCTGTTGGCCGGCGCGGCGGCCTTGGTATTAAGCGCAACGTCAGGGTCGACGAAACACATCCCGCCTTTGCCGACGGCGTTTTCGCAGTCGGACGCGGTCGTGTAGCCGCATTGGATCACGGCATTTTGGTGGGTGGCATAGCCGCACCACTGGTCGGCCCGCGCAGCGGTCGCCGACATAACTGTCATGGCAGCCGCCAATATGAGGCCAAGCCGGATTTCATGTCGCATTGTTTGCTCTCCTTGCTCTGCCCCAAGTCCAATAATGCACAACAAGTTCCTTAAAGCACAAAATGTGCCTCGATGGATCGTACGGTCAAGAATGTCGCACCGCGTCGATGGCGGCAATGAGGCCGGCCGGATCGCTCACCGGCAGCGAGCACGTTTCACCAACGCAGACGAAGGCCTGCGGCTCCCGCGCCGCCGCGATTTTTTCGCGCGCCGGGTGCGCGGCAGGCAGCGCGTCCGCCGCACGGGCGTGAAACACGATGCGGTCAAGCGGCGGCAACCGGCGCGCGGCATCGAGCAGGGCTTGCGCGCGCGGCCCCTCGCCTGTCACCACGATCTGGGCGCCCCGCAGGCGCAGATCGATGGCGTTAAGGAGCGCCATGTGCATGTAGAGATTCTCTGCCACCAGCGGCGCGATGGCGGCGATCAGCCGGTCGGCCTTGTCCCGCCAGGAGTAATCGCCCGCCAAAACGGCGAGCCGGATAAGATTCTGTGCCGCGACCGCATTGTGATTGGGCGTCGCCTCGTCGGCCGTTGCGGCGGGACGGATCACAAGCCCCTCCGCATCAGCC
>Ga0210394_10007796_pt1 | contig 11171 bp, 9 predicted proteins | sample IncBWC12MmetaG_FD_160121 | JGI IMG/M metagenome (GOLD analysis project Ga0210394, IMG submission 160121) | Forest soil microbial communities from Barre Woods Harvard Forest LTER site, Petersham, Massachusetts, United States - Inc-BW-C-12-M | ecosystem: Environmental > Terrestrial > Soil >... | reverse complement strand
GACGCGTTCGTCAACTCCTTCGTAGCGGCCGCAGATCAGAACGATTCGGTCGAGTTGCGCGAAGCGTCGGGCGGTCTCCTGGCGGAAGAGTTTGCCGGCGGCTGAGAGCAGGACGATGGCTTGCCGCTCGGGCGGATTTGCGTGGGAAGCTGGACCAACGAGCGATTCGACTGCGTCGAATAACGGCTCGCACTTCATGACCATGCCTTCACCGCCGCCGAATGGACGGTCGTCCACGGTGCGATGGCGATCGTGCGTGAAATCGCGCAGGTCGTGGATGTGAGTTTCGATCAGGCGTGCTTCGCGGGCGCGGCGCACGATGCCGTAGTCGAGCGGGCCGGTGAAGAATTCGGGGAAAATTGTGATGAGATCGAAACGCATTGCTGCTAATCGTACCTTAATTGGGCGTGCCGCACAGCGGAGCCCGAAAGCAACCTGCAGATCCCTCGACTCCGACCCGCGCCATCGCCCCGCAGACACAGGCGGGACGCACGAATCGTGCTTCGCGATGGAAGAAAAGCACGCGGGTCTGCGCTCGGAATGACAGCCTCTGTTATTCGCGATTCAATTCGCGGAGGCCTTCGGGTAAGACAACTTCGATGCGGCGCGCGGCGGTGTCGATTTGGACGCAGATTTCCCGGGCTAACGGGATCAGTAATTCGCCACTCGGGGAATCCACTTCTAGCAGGGGCGTTCCCTTTAATTCTTCGCCGGGGAACTGAACATCGCGCACTTGGCCGATTCGTTTTGTGTCGCGTTCGTAGACTTCGCAGCCGATTAGATCGTTGACGTAGAAGCTGCCTGCGGGGAGAGATATGCGTTCGCTTAGCGGGATTTGGACTTCGAGGCCGACCAGTTTCTCGGCGTCGGAAATTGAATGGGAGCCCTCGAAAAGGAAAATGGCCTGGCCGCCGCGACTGTGGCTTAGCCAGCAGGAGCGGACGAGAACGCTGCGCGGCGGCTCGGTGCGTCCGTTCCACAATTGCGCGGATTTCAGACGAGTGAGGCGTTCGGGAAAATCGGTGAGGATTTCTGCGGCGACTTCTCCGCGCCTGCCGTGCGGACGCAAAATGCGGGCTACGGTGACGCGGCTCGATTGAGGTGAAGGCTCGATTTGCGCTACTCGAGAATTTCCAGCGTGAACCGCTTTCGCAATTTCATTCCCGCCGCACCGAGCAGTGTGCGGATTGATTTTGCCGTGCGGCCCTGGCGTCCGATCACTTTGCCTAAATCTTCAGGATGGACTCGGAGCTCCAGCACGGTTACCTGCTCGCCTTCCACTGACTTAACCTGCACGTCGTCCGGATGATCTACCAGCGCTTTCGCAATTGACTCGACAAGCTCTCTCATCGCGATTCCTCCGCAGCGTGGCGAGTGAAATAAAACTCGCGCGAACATGTACGTGAACTAAGCACATATCTCGGCTGGGAGTGAGACGGCTCAGGCAGGCTTCTGGTTCCGTAGGAAGCTGCGAACGGTGTCGCTGGGCTGCGCGCCTTTGCTGATCCAATATTGTGCGCGCTCGCGGTCAAGCTCGATCGCCGCAGGCTTCTTAAGGGGATCGTAGGTCCCGATGATTTCGACAAAGCGCCCATTGCGCGGTCGAGTTTTTTCGGTCACGATCACGCGATAGAACGGACGCTTCTTCTTACCAAATCGGGCCAAGCGAATCATCAACACTAGAAATTCCTCCTGAGTGCAATCTTACCATTATATGGGAACGAATGGCATTCACCTATCGATAATCTGAGGCGTGACTTAAGGGTTTTACAGTAGGCATTGCGGTCTGAATACCTACTTTTCGCCTGCCAGGCCGGGAGGCGGCTTCATTCCGGCGAACTTACCGAGGCCGCGCATCTTGGTTTTTGCGTAGCTGCCGTACTGCTTCATCATGCGGCGCATGTCCGCGTACTGCTTAAGAACCTGATTTACTTCCTGGACGGAGGTGCCGCTGCCGCGGGCGATGCGTTTGCGGCGCTTGCCGTCGATGAGGCGATCGTCGGCGCGCTCGGCGGCGGTCATGGAATTGATGATGGCTTCGACGGAGGTGAGGCGCTTCTCGTCAATCTCCGTGTTCTTTGGGAGATTTGCGAACGGGCCCACTTTCGGGAGCATGCCCATCAATTGTTCAAGCGAGCCCATCTTTTTGATCTGGCGCAATTGGTCGCGGAAATCTTCGAGGGTGAAATCGTTTTCGCGCAGCTTGCGTTCAAGCTCGCGGGCTTTCTTTTCGTCGATGTGCTTTTCGGCTTTTTCGATCAGGCCGAGGACGTCGCCCATGCCGAGAATGCGGGAGACGATGCGGTCGGGATAGAAGGGCTCGAGCGCGTCGTATTTTTCGCCGATGCCGACAAACTTTACCGGGGCGCCGGAAACTTTGCGGATAGAGAGGGCTGCGCCGCCGCGGGCGTCGCCATCAAGCTTCGTGAGGACGACACCGGTGATGCCCAGCTGTTTGTGGAATTCGCCCGCGGAGCGAACGGCGTCTTGCCCGATCATTGCGTCGGCCACAAAGAGGATTTCCGTGGGATTCAGCTCGCGCTTGAGCATCTGCAATTCGTTCATCAGCTCGGCGTCGATGTGGAGTCGGCCGGCGGTGTCGACGAGGATTACGTCGTTCGCGGAGAGCTTTGCTTCGCGCACGGCGCCGCGTACGATCTCGAGAGGCTTGTCGGTTCCGGTGCCTGGCCAACATGGTGTGCCGGTGGCGCGGGCAACCTGGGCGAGTTGTTCGCGCGCGGCGGGGCGATAAACGTCGGTGGACACGACCATGGGGCGGTGTCCGTGTTCGGCGAGCCATTTGCCCATTTTTCCGGTGGAGGTGGTTTTGCCGGAGCCTTGCAGGCCGACGACGAGCCAGATGGAAGGCGGGCGCGAGCCGAATTGCGGCTTGGCTTCGCGGCCGAGGAGGTCGGCAAGTTCGTCGCGCACGATTTTTACCACTTGCTGATCGGGCGAAAGTTGCAGCAGCACTTCCTGGCCGAGGGCTTTTTCGCGGACGTGGGCGATGAATTCGTCGGCGACGCCGAGGTTTACGTCGCCATCGAGAAGCGCTTCGCGGATTTCGGCGAGGCCCGCGTCAAGGTGCTCATCGGTGAGCTTGCCCTGGCCGCGCATGTTCTTGAAAGCGCGTTGTAATTTTTCAGTGAGCGTTTCAAACATGGTGGAGGTTCGTTAGCTGCTCGCTTGCTTGGCGGCGTCGGCGCGTTTGACTGGAGGCGCAGCTGCGGTTTTTAAAAGAGCGCTGATTTCTGCGGAGGTGATTGTGTCGTCGACGAATGTGAAGGTGCCCTTTTCCTTCATTTCTTTTGCGGCTTTGAGGAATGCGCCGATGGCGACGCGAGAGAGCGCGGCACCGAGGCTGATTCGTCGCGCGCCCGCTGCTACGAGATCGGCGACCGGGAAATTGAGTCCTTTGATTCCGGAGAGCGCGTTCACGGGCTTCGGAGCGACGGCGGCGCAAACCTCGCGGATTGCTTCGAGGCTCGGAAGGCCGGGCGCATAGAGCACATCGGCGCCAGCAGCGGCGAAAGCCTGGAGTCGGCGGATGGTGTCGTCAAGATCGTTGCGGCCGTGAAGATAATTTTCGGCACGCGCGGTGAGCGTGAAAGGAAACGGAAGCGCGCGGGCGGCTTCGACGGCGGCGGCGACGCGTTCGACGGCGTGCTCGTGATCGTAAATCGGGCGGTTCTCGTTCCCCGTGGCGTCTTCGACGGAGCCGCCGACAATTCCTGTGGCGCCGGCGAGGCGAATCGTTTGCGCGACGAATCGCGGGACGTGGCCGAAAGTATTTTCGAGGTCGGCACTGACCGGGAGATCGGTGGCTGCGGCAATGGCGGCGCTGTGCGCGAGGGCTTCTTCGCGCTTTACTTCGCCGTCGCTGCGACCGAGGGTGAAGGCAAAGCCGGCGCTGGTGGTGGCGAGCGCTTCGAAACCGAGGCCGGCGAGCATGCGGGCTGAGCCTGTGTCCCAGGGATTCGGGATGATGAAGGCACCGAGTCTTGTGGGGCCGAGCGAGTTGCTCGGTTGGCCGACTTGAGCCGTGAGACCGTGAAGTGTGCGGAACTTGATTGCTTTATCGAGCTGAGTAAGGCTCATGCGATTCTCTTTTCTGGGCGCGAGGTACGCGGCTAAAGGGGGCTGTTTGCCGCCGATTAGAAATTCGTAAGTGATTGCTTTTAAGGGTGATACGCGAAGATTTAATCGCGCTACAGTAGATTAAAATCTGCTGCGCCGCCGATTTCGGCGAACCAATGGCGGCCGTCGGCCTTTGCTCGACGGAGTTGGCGGAGCCGTTGAGGATGAGTGCTGCGTCGCGACTCATCTTTCAGACCCGCTTCTTCCTAGATCCGCTTCTCGACTTGGGCCGCTCGACCCGTCCGAATTTGCGATTCGATTCATAGCCATCATTAGGCTAGCACGATAACGGAATGATGCAAATGGGTAGCTGGCGCAAGGATTTTTGCGATTGAGGAACGGGAAGGCGCGTTGCAGACGAGCAAGCGTTTTGTATAGGACAACTTGTTCAGAAAATTAATGCGCGGGTGAGGGGGGTGGGGTAGGATGCGCGCATGGTGCGCAAAGTGTTGCGGCTTTGCGAGGAAGAGATGCGGCGCATGATTGGGGCGATTGTGGGGATGTGGGAACATGCGCGCGAGCTTGACGAGCAGGCGTTGCGCTCGTTGGGTATTGCTCCTCGCGAGCCTCGCCACTAAAACTGCCGGCCGGTGAGGTCCTGGCCTCATAGACTGGCGGGTGGGTGTCGGTGGTGGTTTTTCTTCTGCGATGAGCTTACCTTCAAGGCCAAATCCGATTTCGTGGGGCTGCCGAGCATCGTGATGCCGGTGTGTTTCTACTTGGGGCACAGGCAGGAATGCCTGTGCTACTGAAAAGCCCGGCCGAAAGGCCCACGACGAAAAATGCGTCGTCTTGGCTACCCGTGTACGGAACCGTTTGGATTATGGTTGGATTCGGATTAGGCCTGGCTCAGGCTTTGGAGTTGGTGTGCTGCCTGGGCGCCAGCGGGATGGATGGATTGACTTGGCGCGGAGTTTGTTGACGAGGAGACCTGTGTTGATTGAGCCGGAGACGAAGTGGCCGACTTTGAAGGGGCCTACTACTTTTTCGGTTTTGATCCAGTGAAGGGCGCTGCTGATGGTGCAGCCGCATTGGGAGCAGTCGGGAGTGCCGCCGAAGACGCAGGGTTCGACGCGGCTTTTGAGGTCAGCGGAATAGTTGGCGGACATTTTGGCGAAGAGGCAATCGTCGGGATTTTCGGGCGGGCGGAGGAGGGCTTCGCCCATGCCTTTTGTGAACAGGAATTTGGGAAACTTTTTGTACATGATGGGCAGTTCGCGCGCAAGGATTTCGCGATGTTCGGGCAAGAGCTTCTCCGCGCTCTCTTCACCGATTTGCGGGGTGTAGACGCTGACCCAGACGCGATTGACTTCGGGGCGGGCGCTCCAGAACGCGACATATTCTTCGAGATAGCCAGGGCGCTCGAACATCGGACGCGTGATGACCCAGTGAACATTGATTTCGCGGCCTTCGATATTTTTCAGGATGCGTTCGTAGGTGGCGGGCTGCCGGCGGACGTCGTGGTGTTCGGGTAGGCCGTCAATCGATACGGCGACGCGGACGCGCGGGAGCTTCATCCACTCGACGGGAATGGGAATCACGGCGCTGGTGACGACCAACGCAAAAATATTCATACCGCTGAGAATTGGGAGAATGCGGCTGAGTTCTTTGTGGCGGACGAGAGGTTCGCCGCCGACGAGCGAAACGTGAATCGGCTTGTGTTTGCGGACGAGATCCACGACGCCGTTGACGAGAGCGTCGCCGCGGAGATCGTTGAGCTGTCGAAGAGTGGTTTCGCCGCCGAGATGCGAATCGCCATAGGCGTAACAACCGGGACAGGTGAGCGGACATTCGCGAGTGATTTCGATGGAGAGCATGGGGACTTTGCCGGTGAGAATGTTGCCCCAGGCGGACAGGATTTCGCGCTTGGTTATGCTCGGGTTAGGCATACCCCATTATGACCCAGAATCAGTGGGAAGGATTCTTGAGTTTGTCTTCGTTGACAGGGGCTGGCACGCGGAGTAGTTTGCGGCTGCAATGAAGGAGGGCTGATGAAAGCGATCTGGGCGGGAGTGGCGGTGCTGAGCGTGGTGATGGCGGCGAGGGGGCAAGCGCCGGCGGCGAATCCGGTGGCGGCGAAGGACGAGCCGCATCATCACCTGGTGCTCGAAAACGCGTACGTGCGTGTGCTGCACTTCGAGCTTGCCGGGCGCGAAGCGACTCTTTCGCACGCGCACGATTTGCCGTACGTATCGGTGGCTCTGGGACCGGGAGATTTCATAAACGCGGTGACCGGCAAGCCCGAAGCACATGCAGCGTTGAAAGATGCTCAGGTAGGCTATTCGAAAGGCGGATTTTCGCACATCGTGCGGACTGATGCCGGGCCGCCGTTCCAGAATTTCACGGTAGAGCTGCTCAAGCCGCAGGGCGCGGTGCGCAACTGTGCGTGAAAGTGGTGGCGGATGCGCCCGATGGGGGATGCAATCAGGCTGCGTCTGCCGACGCGAACGTGATGATCTTCGAGACGGACGAGATGCTCGTCCAGTCCGGATCGCTCGCCGCGCAGCAGAAGCGGACAGAGGGAGCAGAGAAATCGCCGAGGCTGTATCTCGTGCTGGATAAGTCGGAGCTGACGATTACGATTCCCGGGTTAGGCGACAAGACGCTGCGGACGGGGGACGCGTTTTGGCTGCCGGCAGGAGCAGCGCCGTCGCTGGCGAATGCGGGGGCGGAGGTTTCGCGGTTTCTGGTGCTCACGTTCAAGTAGGCGGAGAGGCAGGGCGAAATCGGAGGCCGCGTATCGAGTTTGTCGGTTGTGTGCGACCCAAATAAGGAGGAAAGCTTTCCGCCGAAGCCGCCAACCCACACCGGTAGCTGCTTCCGAATAATGCGCGGGCGGCTTTCGTCTTTCACGAGTCGTCCGTATGCGAATTCCGATGCGATCAGACAGACGACGTTAAACGACGGCGATTTGCTTGCGCAGATCGGGCGCGAAAAGGCTTTTGGGGATCATCGCGTGAACGCCGCGTACAATGTCGACCACCTGAGTGACCCGGAAGCTGACCGCGATGCTGCACAGAGCGTAAGCGTCGAGCTTTGAGAGGCTGGTGCGAGCGGCAAGGAAGTTAATGGCGTTGCGCGCCGCCAGGGTCATAGCCGCGTTCAGATCTTTGTCCAATCCGAGGATGATCCAGTGCGTGGGAGTTTCGGCGATGGGCCACGCGAAATTCTTCTGTTTGTGGAGAATTACCTGGATACGCAATTCCTGCATGCGCGTCTCGAGAGCGCTGAGATTGATTTCGCCATCGCCCTGCGCGGCATGGGAGTCACCTGTAAAAATCAGAGCGCCCGCTTTCCAGACGGGAATGAACATCGTGGAGCCTTCGGCCATTTCGCTCAGGTCCGTGTTGCCGGCGTGCGGGCCCGGCGGGACGGAAGTCGTGACACCGGGGCTTAGAGGAGGAAAATATCCGTCGGGCGGGGCGACACCGAGCGTGCCTTGGAAGGGCTTGAGCGGAACGTGAATGTCCTTGGCAAACTCCCCCGTCATTTTCGGAAGATCGAGATCGAGATACTTCACCTGGCCTTCGGGAAAATCCTGCGGAAGCAAACCGGTTCCGAGGGAGCCGGGATTATTAAAAACAGCGCCCCAGTTGAAGGGAAGAATCCGCTTGTAACGGACTTCGAGAACATCGCCGGGCTCCGCATTGTTGACGAAGATGGGGCCGATGATCGAGTGAGGACCTCTCCCGGGATTGCTGACGCGGAGCTTCGCCAAGGTCTCGACGGGGACGCCGGGCTGCATCTTGTTTAGGAAATGGGACCACGTGTTGGGAAAGCTGATGGAGTCGCCGGAATCGATCTTGAGGACGGGCGGGAGGGTGGTGTCAAAGATCCCCAGGTGGACGGTCTGATCGTTGGACTCGACGACGTGGACGTGGCCTTCGTCTTCTTTTTTCTGCGTGGCGGCAGAGATGCCGGAATGGGAGGCATTCGCTTCTGTCGAATCTGCCGCGTATGCAAGCTTGGTGAACCACGGTCCGATGGCAGCGAGCGCGCCCATGAAACTGCTTGCGCGGAGTAGTTTGCGGCGCGAACGGCCGCGTGCCGTGAGACAGCCGTCGAACTGCGCTTGATTGATTTCGTCCATGTGGAGAAGATGATCCGCGGCGCGATTCGTGAAGGCGGAATCTTTGATGTCTTCGCGGAACACGCCTGTGCCTTTTTCGTCGCCGCATCCGAAGAGATTGCCGCAGGAGTGATGGTGAGGTTGGGGCTGGTTTTCCGCGGATTGCTTGAAGTCGCCTGACATTGTCTCCTCCTGGTTGGATTGCAAAGGATACGGTTGTTTCGGGCCGCACGATGTGGTCTGGAAATTGCGAGGATTATACTGCGGCGCTGAGTTGAAGCAATCAATCTCTCAGGGGCAAATCGGGAAGTAAGCTTCATCCTCGCCGAGCGAGGTTCCTTGACCGATGTGCGGGGGTCGTCTAGACTCATTGTTTCGTTTGGGTGCGCGATTCGTTCTAGTGAGAGAACGGAATTTGCTGGGCGAAACTCGCCGGGCGCGCGGGACGTAGTACATACAGAGATTGAGCGAAAAGCAGAGGAGAAGGATCGTTGCCGAAACGCACTTTTCAGCCGCATGTGCGGCGCCGCCATAAGAAGCATGGATTTCGCGCTCGAATGAAAAGCCAGGGTGGACGGAAGGTACTTGCAACACGCCGCAAGAAGGGGCGCCACAGTCTTACGCGCGTCTGATCAGCCGCGGCATGATTTCCCCCGCGCCGCTCGCCTGGTGCGCCGGTCGGAGTATGACGCGGTGTATCGCGAAGGCCGCCGCCGGACGAGCCGAGAATTTGCCGTTTTTCTTCGCGCCAATGGCCTCGATGAAAGCCGGTTTGGATGGAGCATCAAGAAAGCGCTGGGGAGCGCGGTAAAGCGCAACCGCATCCGCAGGCGAATCCGCGAAATCGTACGACTGCACCGACAGGAGATTTCTCCAGGATGGGACATAGTGATTCATCCGCGCACGTCAGTGGCTACGGCGGAGTTTGCCGTGGTGACGGGCGAATTGCTGAAGCTACTGCCGAAGCGCGACGCGACAACTTGAAGCAAGATTCTCTTCGGGAGACCCTGCGTTCGGCTGGGAGATGGATTTTGCTGCTGTTCGTTCGGATTTATCAGGTTCTTCTCTCGCCGTTTTTCGGCGGCGCCTGCAAGTTTTATCCCTCGTGTTCGAGATATGGATATGAAGCGATTGCGAAGCATGGTGCGTGGCGCGGAAGTGTGCTGGCTGTGAAGCGATTGCTGCGCTGCCGGCCGTTTACGAAGGGCGGATTTGATCCTGTGCCGGATGATGAGGAATTGACGGAGCGGCGCGCGAAAGAGAGCGCCAACCTCGCGGGAAATGCCGAGAGGAAAGGGTTCGCGCAGTGACGGAAATGAACGATCAGATTCGCGCAGTGGTTTTTATTTTGCTCGCGCTTCTGATTCTTTTTACGTGGGGACACTTCTTCAAGCCGCCGGTTCCGGCGCCTGCGCCAACAGGATCGGCGATTTCACAAGGTGGTACGAGCCCTGCTCCGTCGGGACAGGCTGCGGCGACCATCCTTCGAGATTCCGCGGCCGCTGCCGAGAAAAAGCCTGCATCGGCGGCCGCTATTCAAGCAGCGGAAGAAAAAACAACCGTGGTGGAGAGTTCGCTGTATCGGGTTGAGTTTTCAAATCGCGGCGGCGTGGTGCGGAGTTGGAAGCTAAAGAAATATCTGACGGATCAGAAACCGCCGCGGCCACTGGATCTGGTGAACGCGGATGCATCGAAACAACTAGGCTGGCCTTTCTCGCTGGTTCTTTCGGACAAACAACTGGAAGCGCAAGTGAATGCAGCGCTGTATGAGGTGACACCGGCTGCGACAGGTGCAAGCGGGGACTTGCAGGCGCCAGCTGATCTGACGTTTCACTGGAGCGATGGCCACGCGGACGTGCTGAAGAAGCTTTCGTTCACGCCGGATTACGAGTTGACGTTGGAGTGCGCGGTGACGGTGGACGGCAAGCCGGTTCCGGCTGCGATAGCGTGGCGCGGCGGATTCGGCGACAAAGAGGTCTTCAACGCGGCGCAGCTCGTCACGGTTTTCTACAAACAGAACGACAAGCTGAATGTGCTGCAGTACAAGAAGCTCGGCGTATCGGGTAATCAGGCGGAGCCTGCGGTGCAGAGCGGACCGCTCGAATATTTGGGCGTCGAGGATCAGTTCTTCACCGCTGCCTTCATTCCGGACGGGACCAACCTTTCACTGTGGCACTGGATGCAGAATCACGACGTGCTTGTGGAGGGAAAGACGGTCGGGGAACCCGAAGCGGAAATGGCGGCGGGGACGACGGAGCCGGCAGCTTTAAAGGCGCGCGTATACGTTGGCCCGAAGGATTTGACGCTGCTGAGCAAGGTGAAGCCGCCGCTCGAGGAGTTGGTGCAGTTTGGATGGACCGGGATTATCGCCAAGCCGATTTTCGAGATTCTGAAATGGATTTACCGATTTGTTCCGAACTACGGATGGGCGATCGTGATTTTGACGCTGATTATCAACATGGCGATTTTCCCGTTGAAGATGAAGAGCTGGCGCTCGATGCAGAAAATGCAGAAGGTGGCGCCGGAGGTCCGCCAGATTCAGGATCGCTACAAGAAATATTCGATGAGCGACCCTCGCAAGAAAAAGATGAACGAAGAAGTGATGGCGGTTTACTCGCGCGAGGGCATCAATCCGATGGGAAGCTGCATTCCGATGCTTTTTCAGATGCCGATCTGGTGGGCGCTGTGGCGAGTGCTGAATGGCGCGATTGAGTTGCGGCATGCGCCGTGGATTGGCTGGATTCACGATCTTTCCGCGAAGGATCCCTATTACATTCTGCCGATTGCGATGACGATTACGATGTACCTGACGACGAAGATGACGCCGCAGACAACGACCGATCCTTCGCAGCAGAAAATGATGCAGTTCATGCCGCTTTTCATGGGCTTTATTTTCTTCCGGTTGTCGAGCGGGCTGAATCTGTATATGTTTACCAGCAACCTTGTCGGCATGGGGCAGCAGTAT
>Ga0210394_10007795_pt1 | contig 11172 bp, 8 predicted proteins | sample IncBWC12MmetaG_FD_160121 | JGI IMG/M metagenome (GOLD analysis project Ga0210394, IMG submission 160121) | Forest soil microbial communities from Barre Woods Harvard Forest LTER site, Petersham, Massachusetts, United States - Inc-BW-C-12-M | ecosystem: Environmental > Terrestrial > Soil >... | reverse complement strand
AAGCGGCGGTTGTTACCCTCCGAGCTGTCGTCGAACGTCTTCGCGAGACGCATGTCTGGTCATTCCAGACGCTGTCCCTCGGCTATTTCGCCATCGCTCTACTCGAGGCTGGGCGATTTGTTGAGGCGTCAGAAACGATCGATGAAGCCTTGAATCGCTGCCAACAATCTGAAGAATTCTGGAGCTACGCGCGTTTCCTCATGTTGAAAGCTGAGATTCTGCTTAAGGGTAAACTCGGACATACATGCAACATCGAGAGCTATTTCATGAGGGCCCTGGCGGTGGCGGATCGTCAGGGCGCTGTTTTTTGGAAGCAGCGAATATTCGATGGACTGAAGGCGATCGGCTCAGACGTCGCCAGTCCGACCTAGCCCGCGCAACGGTGCCCGAATGTAGCCAGAGGATGGTCCCCCGAATGCGGACCTGCTGAGAGTTGCCATTGGGTCGATACTCTCGAAAGAGTTTGTTGTCTTTAATGAACTGAAGCTTCGGGCCCTATTGGCGCGTTCGGCGGCATTGTCTGCGAGAAGGCACCGGCGCTGGGCCTTCGACGCTATGGTATCAGCCTTCCGCCGGTCTCAAATCCTAGACGCGTTACGATCGTAACCAAGTTTTTCGCTATTGGCACCGACCCGCAACACGAGCCCCTACATCTTCTGCGGCCAACGGCATAGAGTTTTGACATGGGACAGATCAGTTTAGAACCGCGCCCGCCCGAGGCTCGTATCACGGCCGGCGGAATGATTGACGGGCGCATTGCCGTGAGCGCTTCGCCGTCGATCGCGACGCCTTCAGCAGCCGGACGGGCGAACGTTACAGGATCAGGGCCAGCTAAGAAGTGACCCTCTTATCGCGCCTGTTCGTGTTGGTGGCTGTCGCGTTACTCCCTGCGATCGCGATCCAAGTGTACAATGAATTCGACCTGCGCCGCGCGCGCCAAGTCGAAGTGCAGAATCAGGCGCTCAGCCTGGCCAAGCTCGCCGCAGCAGAACAGCAGCAGATCGTCCAGGGAATTCGTCAGGTCCTGATCGCAATGTCGGAACTGCCGTCGATAAAAGCGAGGGACAGCCAGGCATGCGATGCTTACCTGGCTGCGATACAGCAGCGATTTCCGGCGTTCATCAGGTTTCTCGTCACCGACTTGAATGGCCGGTCCTTCTGCAACACGAACAGCGACCATCGGCCAATCAACATCGCTGCGCGGCTCTACTTTGCCAACGTTGAGAAGACCGGCCAATTCACGGTCGGAGAATTCTCGAAAGGTCTGGCAACCGACCGGAACATCGTTCAGTTTGCGTTGCCGTTCTACGGCGACGATGGCCGCATGGGCGGCGTCATTGTGGCGGGCCTTGGCCTCGATTGGCTCGCCGACTACATCGCTCGAAAGGGTGTTCCGGAAGGAGCCGCGCTCGCCATCACGGACCGGAACGGCATTTATCTCGCCCGCTACCCCCATAACGAGCGGTTCGTCGGTACCAAGATGCCCGGTGACAGATACCTGAAAATGGACGACCGCGGCGCGGTCGATATCCTCGACATCGATGGCGTGGAGCGGATCGAAGGCTACTCGGCCTTGCGGGCTGATTCCGGGGGACTTGTCGTCAGCTTTGGCATCGACAAGGCGCAGGCATTCGCCGAGATCCAAAGTCGCACGCAACGCGGCATCCTCATGATCGCCTTGAGCACCTCTTTAGTGCTGGTCCTGACATTATTGGGCGCCCGTCGGTTCATCCATCGCCCGCTTGGCCAATTGGTCGTCGCCGCGAACCAATGGCGGCTCGGCGAATATGCCCGACGTGTGGACATCGTCGATAAATCCGAAATCGCCCAGGTCGCCAACGCGTTCAACATGATGGCCGATGCACTGGAGCACCGTGAACATGAATTGTCGGAGGCGAAGGAAAAAGCCGAGGAAGCCGCGGCGCGGATCACGATGATCTTTGAGAGTACGACCGACAGCGTGGTCGTCATCGATCGGGATTGGCGCATCAGCTACCTCAACGCACGGGCCTCGGCGCAAATCGCCGAAGGACGTAACCTTGTCGGCGTCGGCCTGAGGGACATACCTCTGGACAATGTCGACTTGGAGATTTTCAGCCAACTTCGGGAGGTCATGTCGGATCAGCGCCCGGGCTCGTTCGAAATACTCTGCCCTCGTCGCGGTACCTGGTACTCGCTCAACGCGTTCCCCTCCAGTCAAGGCCTCGCCGTCTACTTCCGAGACATCACCGAGCATAAGCACGCCGTGGAAGCGCGCCGCCTCATGGAGGAGCAGCTTCACCAGAGCCAGAAGATGGAGTCGGTCGGCCAACTCACGGGCGGCATCGCGCACGATTTCAACAACCTGCTGATGGTGGTCTCCGGGAACCTCGAACTCATCGAGGAAGCGGCGGATAATAGCAGGGTCCGTCAGTTTGCCGCCGCCGCACGGCGTGCTGCCGATCGGGGAGCGAACCTGACGGCCCAGCTTCTGGCCTTTTCGCGGCGGCAGAGATTGAGCCCAAAACTGGTCAACGCAAACGAGCTGATTTCTGAATTCCAGGGGCTCATCCGCCAAGCGGTCGGAGGCGCATGCGAGGTCAAGTTAACGACCGATGGGTCACTGTGGCCGTGCCACGTCGACCCGTCACTGCTAGAGACCGCACTCCTCAATCTGGCCTTGAACGGGCGCGATGCCATGCCGGATGGCGGCGTACTAGAAATCGAGACGCGGAACGTCGTATTGGATGGGGGAGCCGTGGCCGGATGCTCGCCCGGATCATATTTAAAGGTGTCCGTCATGGACACCGGCTGCGGGATGCCTCCTGAAGTACGGGATCGGGTTTTTGAGCCATTCTTCACAACCAAGGAGGTCGGCAAGGGTACCGGGCTCGGCCTCAGTATGGTCTATGGCTTTGTCAGGCAATCCGGAGGGTATATTACTGTCGACAGCGCGCCTGGCGTCGGCACCGCGGTCGCTGTGTACTTGCCTAAAGCCACACAAAAGCCCGATGCCGAGGTAGAAGCCGTCCAGACACAGGCCGTACCGGGAGGCTCGGAGCGAATCCTCGTGGTCGAGGACAATGAGGATCTTTTGAAAGTCACATCGGCAATGCTGACCTCGTTCGGCTATCGGGTCGTGTGCGCCCGGAATGGAGCGGAGGCCATTCAGCTGTTCGAGAGTGGCCAGGAATTTGAACTATTGTTCAGCGATGTCGTGATGCCAAACGGAATGAACGGCGTTGAGCTCGCCCGCGAGGCGAGGCGGCGCAGCAAAGACATCAAAATTCTACTGACCTCTGGTTATGCGAGGGATGTGTTGGAACGACACGGTGCGGTAGACGAGTTTCCGATCATCGACAAACCGTTTCGCCTAGCAGACTTGGCGCGGCGTCTGCGGTCAATCCTGCACGAAGCGTAAGATCCTCGTGGCCCGCCTTTGCCTCCTTGTGCTTGCCCCGTCTTCGCTAGGTACGCTCGGTGATGCTATACGAAGACATCGTTCCAGCATCAATAGGAACGGCCGCTTTCTGGCGCAAAGCGGCCACTCGCGAGAATACCAACTTCAGCTAAGTGCCAAAGGCAGATATCGCGTCCCCGTGGTAATCCTGCAGTATCGCGTGCCCAATTACGGCTGCAACGCATTTCCCGCGTGGTGAAATCGTTTCGTAACGCGGGGCGTTTAGATAGCTCTAACCATTCTCGCCGACGGAAATACCATTTCCCAGGTCACCGCAGGACGCGCTCGATGCGTCACGCCGAAAGTCAGGAAGAGGGACTTAAATGCGCGCATATCAGATTGTGCCAATCGTCGTGATTGTTCTCGCGCTGCCTGCATCGGCGCAGCAGAGCGATCGATCCTTGCGGCACCAGATTGAGTCGGTGGTCTCGTCGTACGCCGAGAATTTCAACAAACAGAATGCTTCCGGTATTGCAGGTCTGTACACAAAGGATGGGGTGCTAGTTAATCCTGCAGGCCCAGAGAAATCTGTCGAACAGTATTACCAAAATGCATTCAAAACCGGGTTCAATCATCAAGATATAGCTCTCGAGGGTGTTTCGCCTCTCGGACCCGATGCCGCGATATCGATGGGTGGAGTTCACATTAGCGGTCGAAGCCAGAATGGTTCCGTTCTTGATGCGAACGGCCGTTGGACCGCGGTGGAGGTTCGTGAAGGAGGCGCTTGGAAGATCCGGTTGCTGACTGCCTTCCCGGCAGGGCAAGCATCGACTGCCGTGCCATCTTCGGGAGCTCCGAAATAAGTTGAGGGCCGTGACCCTCTACGGAGACTGCGTGTTGCTGCACGGCTTTGGGATGATACGGTAGCTTTCGAGTATTCCATTCCAGCACGGGTGCTCCGTCTGCGTCGGCTGCCTGCCCCGAAATGGCCCTGGGCATCCCGCTCATGACGGGAGGGAACCATGAACGCGACTCGGTTAATCGAGGAATGGAGGCGGCAGGGCCGTGCTCTCGAGGTCGAAGGGGCGAACACGGTCTTGTGGCGGATGGGCCGGGGAGAGACCGTTGTTTGTGTTCATGGGGTTCCCACGTCCGGCTTTCTCTATCGAAAGCTTCTACCGGAGTTAGCCAGCCGCGGGCTCGAGGGGGTCACCCTTGATTTGCCGGGATTGGGCCTTGCCGATCGGCCGGCCGATTTCGATTACAGCTGGAGCGGTTTCGCCACGTGGTATCTCAAGGCCATCGACGCGGTTGGCATAGAAAATTTCCATTTAGTGGTTCACGACATAGGGGGACCTATCGGTTTTGATGTCATCCGGCGCGTTCCCGATAGGATCAAGTCGCTCACGGTTCTCAATACGCTCGTTGATGTAAACCAATTCCGGCGGCCGTGGGTCATGGAGCCTTTTGCTTGGCCGGTCGTCGGGCGGCTTTGGCTTCAATCCGCGCGAACTCCGATGTTTTATGTTCTCAATAGAGCGTTCGGCTCGCGCAACATCAACAAAGCAGAGTCCGCTGCTTATGGTCAGCTCCTCTTGGGACCAGATGGCGGACGAGCGTTCCTCCAGATTATGCGGAGCTTCGAACGGACCGCCGCCTTTGAGCTCGGCATCAAGGCCGCTCTGAAGGCGCGAAAATTCCCGGCCCAGATCATTTGGGGCAAGGATGATCCAGCTTTGAGAATGAAAAAATACGCACCTCATTTGCAAAAGGCTTTGGATCTCGAAAGTTACGAGGCAGTCTGCGGAAGACATTTTCTGCAGGAAGACTCTTCCCCCGCCATTGCGTCCTCAATCGCCAGATTGACTAGCGCGGTGAGCAGTTCTGGGGATAAGCTTGATTAACGTTCGGTTGGGTGGGCTCGGATAAAAGCCGGTAGATGGTTTGCCTGATGGCTGATTTGGGTTTGCCAAGGAACGGACGCGAAAGGCGCACGCCCGCGCCATGGCATCTACCGAGTGAGGCGTTACCAGCGTAGCGCGTTTTCCCAGTAATGAAACGTTGTCGTAGCGCGCGCCATCCACACACGTGCGGGACGCGGCCAAGGCCGGCCGGGTGGTGAAATAGGAGAGCCATGAAAGTGAGCACTGTCAGCGGAGAGCGGTTTTTGATCGACAGGGGCACGGATGCTAAGCGGGCCTCGCGGACCTCTTGGGGTGAGGAATCATACGTCAAAGTTGGCTCGACACTCAGCAACAACGCCTTCTCAATTTTGGACTACCGGGCACCGGCTGGCTTCGGCGTAGTGCAGCATCTCCATCATCGCGAGGACGAGGTGCTCCACCTAGTCGAAGGTCGGATTGCCGTCTGGATGCCGAATCGCTGCCTAACGATGTCGCCGGGCGACCTCGTATTTCTGCCGAAAGGAGTTGAACACGCCTGGAGTACCTATGGCGAACAACCTGTGCGCATGAATGTGACCATCAGTCCGGGCGGCTTCGAGCATTTCTTCCCAACGATCCAAGCGCGTGGTCTCGCAGCCCATAATGTCGAAGAGCTGACCGCAGTCTGCGACGAGTTCGGCATAAAGGTTTCGGGGCCGCCACTCAGCGACGAAGAGATCGAAAGGATCGTCGCGCAAGGATAACTGGTGTCGCGCAACGGCGGTATTTATCGATCCAGCGCGGTTGATTGGCATCGTCTTTTTTGTGGTGATGCCAGTCCCATCAACTGCTCCGATTACCGCCTTCGAGATATCCCGTTAGCCATTCGGAGCCGGGCGACCTATCGGGCCGGAGCGAGAGGTTCGATGATGACTGATGGCTCTGCTCGTCGAAAGGAATGTTCATGACTGCACGAAGAACGATGATGGTAATGATGGTATTGGCAACCGCTCGTCTGTTCAGCGATAAGGGCGCTTACGGCCAGCGTGCTGCGGGAGAGATCGAATGAGTCGCAAAAACCATTCAGCCGACTCCCTGTCGTTGGCGAGCAACGCGAACGATACGACTGGACCGGGCGACGTATCCAACGATGGGAGTGTTTTCGCGGCAGGCCAGACAAGCAGTCGGCTGCTTGCCGATATTCGGCGCATGGCACCCATGATCGCGGCGCGGGCGGCGGAGATTGAAGCAGCGCGTCGATGTCGTGCGTACGCCAGTCCATGCAACTCTCCAAGTAACAAGATACCCGGACTGTAAGGCATTTGATGATGAGAGGTGTTCGGATTCCGGCATCGAAGGAAAAGCCGGCGGCTATGCGTCGCCGACCGGTGCTAAGCCGCACTTATTCGGCACTCCCGCGCTTCACGAACTGATCGATGTTATGCGTGTGACGCTCGCGGGGAATGGCGTAGGCCTCGCGGCGCCGCAAAGTGCCGTGCCATTACGCCTTTTCGTCGTTGAGGACACTCAAGACCGGATGAGCCATCTTTCCCCCGAACAGCAAAAGGGTCGGAATCGATATCCGTTCCCGTTTGAGGCAGTCATCAATCCGATCTGGTACGCGACTTCCCGGGAGATGGTGATCGAGACCGAGGGGTGTCTCAGCATTCCGGTTTTGAGGCGGATGTTTGCCGCTACTAGGCGATCGAGGTCGAAGGATTTCAGCCGAAAGGCCAGCGGAAAACCTGGTCCCTCGAAGGATGGCCGGCACGCATCTTTCAACATGAAATCGATCACCTTGACGGACGGCTGCTTACCGATTGCATGCTTCAAAGAACGCTCACATCGACCGAGCCGCATGGTACAGGTGCTTCGCCCGATCTACTCGAACGCCTCGCCATTTCGATCCAATCGCCCAAGGAAAAGTGAAGAAGTCACTCGCGGTGATCCCAACATGCGAAGTGGGCTTTGTGTGAATCGATGTGACCCTCACTTGCCGCGAGACGCCGGTAGCCGCGCGATTATCCTGCGCAGCGGCCCTCGGCATTTCTCGCCTGGCGCCGATCTCGATATTTTCGATAAGCGCGCGGAGCAGGCAGCGTCCATCCAGGCAGGGAAAACCGGCGCTTGATTGCTGCCGATCCCGTTGATCGCGAGCGCCCATGGACTTCAACCTGTTTTGCCGCACCTGGCTGGTGAATTTGAGTTTCGATTCCCGCCGGCTACGTCTCGCGCATTGGCTACGTGTTCGCGCTTCCAGTCGAGCCATTCTAAAAATGATGAGAATGTGACGCCGCGAAATTACGGCCGTAACCGTATTGTACACGCCAGTGACGATCCCGTAACTGTCAGTCGTCAAAGCTTAGCACCTGTTCATGGAGAATCTTATGTTGCCGAAACGCCAATCCTCTTCATCGCCTTCGCTGGTCGCTTATCAGCGAACTCCTTCGCTAACCACGTCTGCGGGCAGTCTTCGGACGCTGCTTGCCGAGCGTGGGCGCCGGGAGCGAGAGATCAAAAAGGCCGTCGCTGCCTTGGCGAAACTCGATGACCGGACATTGCGGGATATCGGCATTCCTCACCGGTCGCAGATTGAGCAGGTCGTTAGGTACTGCCGTGATTGCTGATGTGGTCAGGTATGCAATCGCCGGAATCGGCTTCATCAATGCAGTGGGTCACTCGTTCGTCCGCAAGGGCCAGCATGAACACTGCCATGACGCTCGCCTACCACAAAAGTTCCGCACCTCTGGCGCTTCGTTTCGCACTTTTCACAGACTGCCTCCGACTAGCCATGAAATTCATTCAGCGCGAGCGAGGGTTGAAGGGGTAGATGCGCTTTCGGCTGCTGCCTCGGCCGGACGGTCAAGGCGTTGAAGCGCCACCAGCAAGGCCGCGCATCCGTGGGCTAGAATTTAATGACTCTAGGCATCTCACTTCTTGGTGACGGGAGGGGACCATGAACGCTGACCGGCTAATCGAAGAATGGAGGCGGCAGGGCCTTGCTCTCGAGGTCGAGGGGGCGAACACGGTTTTGTGCGGCTAATTCCCCGCCAAAAACCGAAACAAGCTCCAATCGCCGGCCAATGTGGTCTCAGATTCCTTGCCGATCGCGCCGCAGCGCTGCGCCCTCGACTCGCTGATGCCCGCGAGCGGCGGTCCGAGTTGCGCGCGAACACGCGAAATACAAACAGAATACAAATAATCGTGACGGTCGAGCTTCAACTCAGCGTGAGAGCGGCAAGCTCCGCGTCTTGATCGTCGTCGCGACCGCTTACAGGTAGGAGTGCCGACTACCCGCAGCACAGGAATGACTTCATGGCCAAACGCTCAACACTCACCACCACCGGCGGCATGCCGGTTTCCGACAACCAGAACAGCATCACGGCGGGCCCGCGCGGCCCAGTCCTGATGCAGGACTTTCTTCTCCTGGAGAAGCTGGCGCACCAGAATCGAGAGCGCATCCCGGAGCGCACCGTCCACGCCAAGGGCTCGGCGGCGTATGGCACGCTGACCATCACCCACGACATCACGAAGTACACCAAGGCGAAGGTGTTGCAGAAGGGCAAGAAGACCGAGGCCTTCCTGCGCTTGTCCACCGTCGCCGGCGAGCGCGGCGCTGCCGACGCCGAGCGCGACGTGCGCGGCTTCGCACTGCGCTTCTACACCGAAGAAGGCAACTGGGACCTGGTCGGCAACAACACGCCGGTGTTCTTTGTGCGTGATCCGCTGAAGTTTCCTGATTTCATCCACACACAGAAGCGCCACCCGAAGACCAACATGCGCTCGCCGACCGCGATGTGGGATTTCTGGTCGCTGTCCCCGGAAAGCTTGCACCAGGTGACTATCCTGATGTCGGATCGCGGCCTGCCGCAGAGCTATCGCAATGTCGACGGCTTCGGCTCGCACACCTACTCCTTCATCAACGCCAAGAATGAGCGCCACTGGGTAAAATTCCACTTCAAGACCCAGCAGGGCATCAAGAACTGGACCAACGCCGAAGCGGCCGAGAGGGTCGCCTACGACCGCGAGACTCATCAGCGCGATCTGTTCGAGTCGATCGAGAAGGGCGATTTCCCGAAATGGAAGTTCTTCGTGCAGATCATGCCGGAGAGCGACGTCGGCAAGCACTGGTACAACCCCTTCGACCTGACCAAAGTGTGGCCGCACAAGGACTATCCGTTGATCGAGGTCGGCACCCTTGAGCTCAACCGCAATCCGAAGAATTATTTCGCCGAGGTCGAGCAGGCCGCGCTCGCGCCGTCGAACATCGTACCGGGCATCGGCCATTCACCCGATAAGATGTTGCAGGCCCGCATCTTCTCCTACGCGGACGCGCATCGCTACCGGGTAGGCATCAACGCGCACCAGCTCCCGGTCAACCGGCCGCGCGCAGAGGTGAACGATTATCACGCTGACGGTACGATGCGGCTCGAGGGCAAACCTTATCCGGACGCCTTCTACGAGCCGAACTCGTTCAACGGCCCCGTGGAGAACCACAGCTACCGCGAGCCGCCGCTCAAGATCATGGGTGACGCGGCCCGCTATAGTCATCGCGACGGCAACGACGACTATCGTCAGCCCGGAGACCTGTTCCGGCTGATGTCGGCCGATCAGAAGCAGCAGCTATTCCACAACGTCAAGGCGGCGATGGACGGCGTGCCGGTCGAGATCATCGAGCGCCAGCTCGTTCACTTCTATCGAGCCGATGCCGAATACGGCACTGGTGTCGCGAAGGCGCTGGGCGTTGATTTCAAACCGCAGCCGGTTGCCGCGGAGTAGGCCCGCTGGTTTCGCCGGCCGCGGCGCTCTCCCGTGCCGTCGGCCACCCCGAGCAACGTATTCCTTGGCGCAAACCTGGTCGCGCCAAGCGGTCAATCTGATCTCTGGAGTCAACAATGTCCAACCGGATTGCAGCCAAGCTTCTTGCGGAGTTCATCGGCACCTTCTCGTTCGTATTCATCGGCGCCGGTGCGGCGGCCGTGGTCGGCGGCGGCGCCGGCCTCAGCGGTATCACCGCGGTTGCCTTCGCCCACGGCTTGGCCATCATGGCCTTCGCCTTCGCCTACGGCTCCGTGTCGGGCGGGCATATGAACCCCGCCGTCACCGTGGGCGTGCTCGCCGCCGGCGCAATGAGCGTCGGCGAGGCGATCGGCTACATCGTCAGCCAGCTCATCGGCGGTGTCGCCGGCGCGCTCTTGCTGCGGACCGTTCTGGGCGGCGCTGCCACCGGCCTCGGCTTGCCCGCTCTCGCGCACAACCTCGCTCTGGGCGGTACGTCGCTTTCGATCACACCCGAGGCCGGCTTCATGATCGAAGCCGTGCTCGCTTTTTTCCTGGTTACAGTCGTGCTCAGCACGGCGGTTGCGGGCCGCGCCGGCAGCCTCGCACCGCTGGCGATCGGAATGACGCTGACCTTCAACATCATCCTGGGTGGGGCGCTGACGGGCGCGCCCTTCAACCCGGCGCGGGCGCTTGGCCCGATGGTCGCGACCGGCAATTTCAACGATGCGTGGCTGTACCTGACAGCCCCGATCGTTGGCGCCATTGTCGCCGCCCTTCTGCACACGGGCTTCACCCGGCTCGCCCAGGAGGGGACGGCGGTCGAGCCGCGCAGGGCCGCCCCCGCCGAATGAGGCCCAGTCGAGACTCACGCTCAAGGTTAGAGGGCGGTGGCGCCGAAGTGGCGCCACTGCCGGCGCAACAGGGTGGGCGATCGGTAGTCGTGGCCCAAAGTCGGTGCGACAGGTTATCGCGCAGTCGAGTGTCGCCAAGTACATGGTCAAGCGGCGAGGCCCACCAAGTCAGGCACGGCGAACCTTCTTGGGTAACCACGCGCCGGACATTGCCGCCATGCACTTGTTCGTTGTTCCCACCATCAGTTTCGACCTGCTCTATGCGTTCGTCATCGTC
>Ga0210394_10007794_pt1 | contig 11173 bp, 8 predicted proteins | sample IncBWC12MmetaG_FD_160121 | JGI IMG/M metagenome (GOLD analysis project Ga0210394, IMG submission 160121) | Forest soil microbial communities from Barre Woods Harvard Forest LTER site, Petersham, Massachusetts, United States - Inc-BW-C-12-M | ecosystem: Environmental > Terrestrial > Soil >... | reverse complement strand
ATCCACGCACTTTTTCATGCAATCTTATTTCGTCCCGCCTTATCCACGCTTATTCTTGGCATAATCCAAGCTGTGATGTGACTTACGCGAGGCGAAAGCCAAGCCGATGGTGCAAAGGGCAGCACGATGCTTTTGCAGCCGGGGTCGGAACCGAGCGAAAGGCACATGTACGAGAGCGGTTCCTTCGTCGCTGATCCGAGCGCCACGACCAGGAGCGGAATCGGGAATCGATTTTTCAGGACCGAGTTCGAATCCTGCAGACCAGTGGTCACCGGGATGTCAACACCGGAGCATTGAAGAGTGAACAGCTTTAGTCGCCAGGATGTGTTGAGGATTCTGCAGATCAGTTCCCGCCAGTTGCAAGGGTGGGAAAGAGCCGGGCTTATCTCCCAGCGCGAGATTTACACCTTCCAGGACCTTGGGCAGCTAAGAACCCTGCGCTCGCTGCGCGAGGATGACGTGTCGGCAGCGTCGATCCGTCATTCGGTTGCGGCCATGCAGGCTGTAGCCGGAATGTCGAACCCGATGCAGGAGGCGTCGCTGGTGCGCACGGGCGCGCGTCTGGCGTTCCGTTGCGACGGGGCGATGGTGGATCCAATCCGGCGGCAACTCCTGTTTGACTTCGAACGCATGGAACGGCAGCCGGCGAGCGCGGCAGTGTGCGCACTGCGCCGGGCGCAGGATGATTTCCGCGGGGTGCAGGAGCTGTTTGTGGCCGCGGTGCAGGCGGAAGAAACCGGCGAAAAGCATCGCGCCATTTCTCTTTACGAGGAGATGCTGCGGATCGATCCGGACTATGCGCCGGGATACATCAACCTCGGCACCATTCACTTCCATTTGCGACAGTTTGTGCGCGCCGAGGAGTTGTACCGGCAGGCGACGTTGAAGGATCCCGGATACGTGCTGGCGTTCTTCGACCTTGGCAACGTGCTGGATGAGCTGGAGCGGCCGGACGAGTCGATTGCCGCCTATCAGCGGGCGGTGGAACTGGCGCCCCGGTACGGCGATGCGCATTACAACCTGGCCCTGGCATTCGAACGCAAAGGTGAGCGCCGAGCGGCTCTGCGTCACTGGCAGGCCTATGTCAAGCTGGACAAGGCCGGCCCGTGGAGCGATCATGCGCGGGCGCAGATGCGTAAGCTGCTCGACAATGAGAAGCTGTCGATCTCGTGGCGTGCAACGGGGTATGTCGCTCCTGGTAAGGGAATGGCCGCGTTACAGGTGCTGCAGCGGCTGAACTGATGCCGAAAGGCTGAATTCCGGACTGGTCTTTCGTACCCTGATTCGGCCGCTGGGGGCATGGGGGGAAGAGGGAACCCTGGTCGCGCACCCGCAATTTGACCCTCACGTACCCACGTCCACAACTTTGTTGCGCGTTCCGAGTCTAAAAAAGGGGGCTAAACATTGGACTACGGTCCAAGGGGGTTGCCCTTTACACGTTACGCCCGGGCGGCTAGATCGACTTCCCTCCCTCATGAGGACGCTTCGGACGGCTTGACATTGGCTTGACTCGAGTATGAGCTTCAGCGGCTCACGTCTGGTCTCAAACCTTTCCGTTTCCAAGGATGGCTATGATTAAGAAGCTGCTTCAAGGTCCAAACAGGCTTTGGGTATGCGGGTCGATTGCTGCTTGTGCGCTGGCGGCAACCTCGGTTGCGGCGCAGACGCCGGCTCCCCGCATCCGCGCCGAAGTCAACGTCTCGCAAATGTCGCTGCTGAAGGGTTCGCAGCACCCACTCGCCCAAGCCCAAAACGATGCCGGACGGATGTCTTCGGACGTCAGACTCAACGGCATGAGCATCGTATTTAACCGTTCGGCAGCACAGCAGGCCGATCTGGAAGCTCTGATTGCGGCGCAGCAGAACCCGGCATCGCCGCTCTATCATCAGTGGCTGAGTCCAGATCAGTTTGGGGCCCGGTTTGGGATGGCGCAAACTGACATTGACAAGGTGCAAAGCTGGCTGCTGCAGCAGGGCTTCTCAATCGACTCAGTGGCGCGCAGCAAAAACCTGATCCGTTTCTCGGGCACCGTTGGCCAGGTGGAGCAGGCGTTCCAGACGCAGATGCACTTCTATACGGTCGGCGGAGAGAAGCACTACGCTCCGGCCACAACGCTTTCTGTCCCTGCAGCCATCGCGTCGAGTGTCGCTACGATAGCCAACCTGGATGACTTCAGACCCCGTGCCATGCACATTCGCAGCACTACCGCGCAGACAAAGCCTGCGTTCACTTCTGGACAGACGGGGAACGTCTTTTTCGCGCCCGGCGATATCAAGTTGATTTACGACTTGAATCCGCTGCTCAAAGCTGCGGTCAATGGTGCAGGCCAGTCGATCGCGATCATTGGACAGTCGTCGGTGGCGACCAGCGATATCGAGAATTTTGAAAATGCAGCTGGACTCTCTGTCAAAGATCCCACGATGGTGATTGTGCCGGGTTCGGGCAGCCCAATGATGTTCCCAGGCGACGAGAGCGAATCCGACCTGGACCTTGAATGGTCTGGCGCGATCGCTCCCGGTGCCGAAATCTTCTTTGTCTATACGGGCAGCAGCACGAATTTTGGCGTCTTCGACTCGCTGCAGTACGCGATTGACGAGAAGATCGGAACGATTATCAGCCTCAGCTACGGCGCTTGCGAACCCACTGTCTCGGCGACGGCTGCGAGCGCACTGGAAGCGGTTGTGTCGCAGGGAATAGCGCAGGGGCAGACCATTCTGGCTGCCGCTGGCGATTCCGGTTCGACCGCCTGCTATGTAAGTCCAACGACGACCAGCCCTACTCTGAGCACGCAGGAAGAGCTTGCGGTGAGCTACCCGGCGAGCAGCCAATATGTAACCGGTGTGGGCGGCACCGAAATCTCGCAGACCAACTCGGCGTATTACACAGCGGGTTCAGCTTACTGGGCAGGCCCTTCAGGCACCAGCGATGTGGTGACCTCGGCGCTGCAGTACATCCCGGAGGTGGTTTGGAACGACAGCGTCTCCAACGTTCAGGGCGGCAGCACCAGTCTGAGCGCAGGCGGCGGCGGAGCAAGTACACTCTATACCTCCAAGCCGAGCTGGCAGACAGGCGTTCCCGGCATACCCAGCGACAGTGCGCGTGACGTGCCGGATGTCTCGTTGTTTTCTTCACCGGCGTTCGTTCCTTATATCTACTGCAGCAGCGATCCATCGTCTTTTTCGACCGGCCAAGTGGCCAGTTGCAACAGCGGGTTTCGCGATTCCGCAACCGGGGATCTCACCCTGGCGGGCGGTACGAGTTTCGCGACTCCGATTTTTGCCGGAATGGTGGCGATCCTGAACCAGCAAAAAGGGTACACCACGGGCCAGGGCCTGCTGAATCCCGAGTTGTACAAGCTGGCGTCGAACAGCGCCACCTATGCAGCGGCCTTCCACGACGTTACGAGCGGCAACAACGAGTGCCCTTCAAGTCTGGGATCTTCGTATTGCAGCGGCAACGGCACCTCTCACTATTCGGCCGGAACTGGCTATGACCAGGCCACTGGACTCGGATCAGTCGATCTGAGCAATCTGGCGACAGCATGGCCCGCAAGCACGGCGACCCCGCTGATTGCCACGACGACGACAGCCACGGCAGCGACTGCGGCGCCCAACGTGAGCACGAATGACATCGTCACCATCAGTGTGGCCCAGGTCGGAGGCACCGGCACTCCGACGGGTACGGTGAATCTGTCCATCGATGGCAGCGGTAGTTCGTACGGGACGGGTGCCCTGACTCCAGTGACCCTGACGTCGAACGGCACTGTAACCTACACGGCCAACTTTACTACCGCGGGTGTGCACACAATTGTTGCGCAGTACGCGGGCGACGGAACCAATGCTCCTTCGACGGGGAGCGCAGTGATCACCGTAGGCGGAACGAGCTCAGGCAAAGGCACTTTCACGATGGGATTCACCCCCGCCACTCTGACCGTGAGCCAGGGATCAGAAGGAACTGAAAGTCTGGCGATCACCCCGGCCGGCGGATATACCGGGACGGTGAACCTGACATACACCACGTCGAATGACACCGCGCTTACCAACCTCTGCGTATTCGCGGGCACGGGCACCAACACCAACGGATCCATTACCGTAGCGGGCACAACGGCGGCCACGGGGCAGATCACGATCGATACGAATGCGGCTGATTGCGTAAGCACGACGGGAGGCGCAGTGAAGGCGCACGGCCTGCACGTGATTCCGCATGCAAACGGATCGCAGAAAGCAAGCAACCAGGTTCCGAAGAGAAGCAATCCGATTCCCGCGGGAATCGCTTTTGCGGGACTTCTGCTTGCCGGCTTCCTGGGGCGGTCGAATCGCAAGCTGCGGCAACTTGCCTGCGTAATTGGGCTGGCATCGCTGGGGCTTATGATTTCGGCGTGCGGGGGCGGCACAAGCGGCAATACCGTATCGGATCCGCCGAAGGGGACGTATACGATTACGTTCGCAGGAACGGATTCGACCACATCCACGATCACGGCGCAGTCGGCTTTCTCGCTGGTAATCAAATAGGCAGCTGATCTGATTGAAGGTTGGGGCAGGCTTCGGCGAGGAGCCTGCCCTTTTCGTTTGCCTTCTGCGCGAGAAATTGGAATGACAATTTTGGCCGGAACGAAGCGAGTTGCGTAAGCTGGTCGACGTGAAGCAGCGATGCAGTCATCCCGTCTGATACACTCCGATGCCGGAGGCATTGATTTCCTTGTCTGAGAAGAGCCACGTCCCTTCCCCGCTTACCCAACTGACTGAAGAAGAACGGATGTTTTTCGCAACTGTGCGACAGTTTGCGCAAGAGACGATTGCACCCGCAGTGCGCACCATGGATGATGAACAGCAATTTGCACCGGGACTCGTGAACAAGCTGTTTGAACTTGGACTGATGGGGATCGAGGTTCCCGAGGCGCTGGGCGGGGCGGGCGGCAGTTTTTTCGATGCAGTGCTCGCGATCGAGGCAATCGCAATGGTCGATCCGGCAGTTGCGGTACTTGTCGATGTACACAACACGCTTGTGGTGAATGCGATTCGGCGATGGGCAAGTGAGGACCAGCGCGTGCAGTGGCTATCAAAGCTGGCCAGCGGCACTGCGAGCGCGTATGCATTGAGCGAGGCTGGTTCGGGTTCGGATGCGTTTGCGCTGCAGACGCGGGCGGAGAAGGTGGATTGCTGCTATCGGCTCAACGGGCGCAAGCTGTGGATCTCGAATGCGAAAGAGGCAGGGATCTTTCTGGTGTTTGCCACGCTCGATCCGGCGCAGGGATATCGCGGAATCACGGCATTTCTTGTCGAAAAAGGCACGCCGGGGTTTTCCGTCGGGCGCAAGGAAGACAAGATGGGGATTCGCGCCAGCAGCACTTGCGAACTGCTGTTCGACAACTGCGTAGTTCCTGCGGCGAATTTGCTGGGAGAAGAAGGCAACGGATACAAGATCGCGATCGAGTCACTGAACGAAGGACGCATTGGCATTGGCGCGCAGATGCTGGGACTGGCCGAAGGAGCCTGGGGACATGCTGCGAAGTATGCGAAGGAGCGGCGGCAGTTTGGAAAACCGATCGCGGAGTTCCAGGCGGTGCAGTTCTCGCTGGCAGAGATGGCGACGGAGATCGAGGCCGCGAAGCTGATGGTTTACAACGCGGCGCGGCTGAAGGATGCGGGTCAATCGTATGTGCGCGAGGCAGCGATGACGAAGTACTTTACGTCGCAGGTGGCGGAGCGGGTGGCGAGCCAGTGCGTGGACATCTTCGGCGGCAATGGATTTGTGCGCGACTATCCGGCGGAAAAGTATTACCGCGATGCCAAGATCGGCAAGATCTATGAAGGCACCTCGAATATGCAGCTGATGACGATTGGGAAGATGGTGCTTTGAGAGTTCTCAGTTCTCAGTTCTCAGTAAACGTGACGCAGCGTCGGCTACCTCGCGGATGTGGGCGGGACGGGTGCGGCAACAACCACCGATGATCTGCGCGCCAGCAGCGAGCCATTCCGTGGCTTTGACTCCGTAAGCGGCTGGATCGCTGCTGCCAGTCCAGCGGCGAGCCTGCGTATCCCAGCCTTCGCCGGAGTTGGGATAGACAACGACGGGCTTGTCGGACGCGGCGCGGAGTTCGGCGATGAGTGCGGAAATCAGCGTGGGGTGCGTGCAGTTGACGCCGATGGCGACGGTCTGCGGAAATGCGGCGACGGCTTTGGCGCACTGACTTAGAAGTTCGCCGTGAGCTACGTGCTCGGGATCGGGACAGGTGAACGTGAACCACGCAGCGAGTTCCGGGTGCGGCGCGAGGGCCTGGCCGATGGCTTCGGCTTCGGCGAGCGAAGGCAATGTTTCAAAAGCGAGTAGATCGGGTGCATCTCGCCTGCTCGCCTTCGACAGGACCGCAATTCGATCAGTATGGAATTCAATGAGATCGGTGAAGGTGCACTTGTAGTTGCCGTGGTACTCAGCTCCGTTATGCAATGCGGCGCCGTAGGGGCCCAGTGATGCTGCAATCAAGACGTGGCGGTCAGGATAGGCGGATGCGGCTTCGCGTGCCAGCGCTACAGAATGAAGCAACGCGGCGTCGGCACGCGCGGGATCGAGACCGATTTCCGCGTAGCCCATGCGGGAGACCTGGTAGCTGGCGGTCTCGATGATTTCTGCGCCGGCTTCGATGTAGGCGCGATGCACGGCTACGATTTTTTCGGGGGAGTCTTCGAGAACGTGCGCGGACCAGAGCGGGCCGTTGATGTTGGCGCCGAGGTATTCGAGTTCCGAGGCCATGCCTCCGTCGAGGACGTGGATGTTGCGGAGGATTGAATCTCGCAGGTCGATGTTCTTCGCCATGAATCCATGGTATCGCCGTGCTCAATCCGTGGCCGTTTCAACCCCGAAAGGATCAGGAAGCGGGGTCTTTCTGACGCGTGGCCTTGACGGCCGACAGAATCCCGACGCCGGCCAACACGATAGCACCAGCGAATATCCAGTGAGAAGGGACATGCATCAGGTGCGCGGAATAAACCAGGCCACCGATCAAGACTACGAATCCTCCGACATAGAGTCCGAATGACACGGTATTGCCTACTTTCATCGTTTGCTGGGCTTTGGTTTGAGGGCTCGTGGTTTACGCCAGCTTCGATCGTCTGGCGGTCCGCCTGTGACTAGGTGGGGGGTCGAGGAGTTTGGGCCTGGTTGCGTTCTCCTCTGGCAATTCATCAAGCAGAACCATGTTCAGCAGTGACTTGTTGACCAGAATCCGGCCGTTGTATTCGATATATCCGAGTTTCCTGAAACGATTCATGAAGAAGCTGACGCGGGAACGGGTTGTGCCGATCATTTCCGCGAGCGTTTCCTGGGTCACTTCCGGGATGAGCGTCACCGGTTCCCCAGGTTGTCCAAACTCTGCCATCAACAGCAGTGTCCGCGCCAAGCGTCTTTCGCTCGAGTTAAAAAGCTGATCGACAAGATCTGCCTGAGTTCGGATTCCCCGTGCCACGATGAATCGCATGAAGAAGTCGGAAAATGCATGCTCCTTGTGGAGAGCGCTGAGCATGTGGGCCCTGTCAACCCTGAGCGCAACGCACACGGTGACTGCAACCGCTGTAGTCGCTCGAATCGCGTCCGTTTTCGCCATCGACTCCTCGCCGAAGAAATCCCCAGGAGCGAGCAGCGTAACGGTCGCTTCTTTACCTCTCTTGGAGACGACAGTGAGCTTTGCCCGGCCGGTCCGCAAATAAAACACGGCATCGGCTGCGCTTCCCTGCGTAAAGAAATGTTGCCTTGATTTATGACGGAGAATGGTTCGTCCCGGCCCTTCGGAGGACAAGAAAGCACCCGTATCAAAGGGTTTCGTAGTTTTCTCACGCATTCTTAACCACCCTCTGCCAGGCATTTTTTTCTCTGATCGGCCTCGCGGAACCTGGCGCCGCGGAGATGAGACAGCTTTTCGGCCCTATCGCACATGAAGACGCACATATGAATCGTTGCATCGCCGGGCACAGATGTCTGAGCAGTTTAGACCGGTCTTCGTCGGGTTTCGTGGTACGAGGTTGCGAAGCAGGCTTAGCTGAAGACGTGCCAGAAGAATGTGAGGTAGACGGCGATGGAGCAGAAGAGAGCGCTTACAATCCAGGTCAGCCAGAAGAGCCATCGCCAGTTCGAGCGCAGCGCGGCCAGCACGGCAAGGGCGAGAAAGGCAAGCGTAAACGGCAGCGTTCGGAGATCAGTGTTGTACGCCGCCTGGCCTAGTTTGCTGACGCCGTGTGCGAGGTCGAGCAGCACCGCGACGCAGAGCACCGATGGAAAGAGCACGAGCAACCAGGTGCCGATTGTGCGCCAGCGCGTAAATTCGAGGACGGCGCAGGTGACGAGAAGAACAACTGCGAACCAGCAGAAGAGAGTTTCCACAGGGTGCCTCCTACAACTGCGGTTGCTGCATGACTGAATGGTAAATGAGGGAGCCGTTCTGAGTTCACAGCAGACGAAGCAGATCGCTGGAGGAGAAAACCAGGGGAGGCGGGATGAATGTTGCCGAACCTGCCCGCTACTATTTTGAAACGGCTGCGTTTTCGGGGCTTGAATGATCTGGTTGTTCGTGGACGAATGTGCGATTTTGACTGATGTCCAGCTTGAACCGTCTCCCGTCTGCACTCTGCACGGTTGCTCCACTGATCACGTGGTTGTCTGAGAGCGTGTAGTCGTAGGAATAGGTGCTCCCGTCTGCAAGCGTTTGCTTTACCAGCAGACCGTTGGCGTACTCATTGCGCATCAGGATGCTCGGCGCGGCGTTTGAACCATGGGCAACGCTAAAAGCGAGCAGGTGTTGCGCATCGTCATATTCGTAATGGTAGCTTTCACCGGAGGGATAAGTCACGCTGATCAGTCCGTTCTTCGCGTCGTAGCCATAGCGCACAACACGACCGGTCGTGTCGGTGATTGCGGAAATGCTGCCGGCCGGGGTGTACTCAAGGCGAATCGAACTCTGGTTGGGAGAAGTAAGGCGCATCAAGCGACGATGCTCGCCACGCTCAAATTTGAGCTCCTGTCCCTGCGGACTGCGGTATCCGATCTGATAACACATGATGGAGGGAGTCATGCAGGGAAGGTATGCTTTGACCGCGCCGTCAAACCGCTTGAGGTCGTAGTGTTCAAACGGCGTGGGTTGCCAACGCAACACGTTAAGTCCCGGAGTCGCCGTATCGACATATTTTACGAGAGCCAGGTTCGACACATTGCGCGGGACTCGCACGAGTTCTCGACGGCTGGTGTCGGCCGCGACAACCGAGATGGTGATGTTATCAGGAGAAGAAAGGAACTCATCGTACGAATCTGTTCCACTAATACCGAATGGATTCTGATTTCTCCATCCGTCGCGAGTTACGCGCTCGAACTGAATCGGGATGTCGTCAGGCAGGTTGAAATCGGTGTGCATGTCGATCAAAAGTCCTAGCCTGAGATCGAATTCAAATCTTTCAACTGTCGTATCTTCCTCCGGACGCCTATCTTCATTGCAGCCGCGAATAAGCCTTCCCGGCATCGGCTTCATGCCTTGACGTGGAGAATATTCGAAGAAGATACAGGGTTCGCGTTCGAGTTCGCCTTCCGAGCTGAGAGCTGGGTTGACGTCGGAATCGAAGATATCTTCTGCAGGCACATCCGGATCAAGCGTGTTGTGGAGAAGGCTTGTGGGATCGTTACTGAAAGGGAGATGCCAATAGAGAATTGCGACATCCTTCAGCAGGATTCGACGAAGGCGCGCATGGAAATGCTCGGTTGCCACGGCCTTGTCCAAGAAAAGTTGCGAGTCCTGCATGCCATCCGATGAGATGATGGCCGCGCGTCGCCAGTCACATTGCGTAAAGGTCCCCTGCCAGGACTCATTCACCGTGTACATATTGCCGTCGGTAAATCCGATGAGATAAGCGTCAGGATCCGCGGCCAGATTTGGATAATCGTGATTCATCTGCGCACAAAGAGATTCGGCCACGTATTGTTTGCGGCTTTCATTCCATGCGGATTTGTCAATCTTGACGGACGGCAGCACCTTCACGTCCAGCACATATTTTGTTTGCAACCACTTCGCGAAATCGTCGAGCGTATACGGATCTTTGTGATCGCCCATCTGGACGAGATAAATACGACCGGTTCCCTTCAATTGGTCAAGCCGGGCAACAGGTCCGACGTGCTTCAGGGACTGCTGCACATATCGTTGCCCGATCCTCCGCAAGAGTGCGCGGCCGCTGAGTCCCAGGAGAACAAAAGCGATGACCATGACAAGACAGACTACGAGGGTAATCGAGCTGAAGTTTTTATCGTCGGATGAAGGGGAACCTGCGACAGCTTCCGGCGCTGCGAAGGAGGTGCCGCAGGAGATACAACGACCCGTTGACATCAGAAGTTGACCACAACGCGGACAGGTTATCTGGGCCATGATCGAGAAAGTTAGCACGGATCATAGCAGGCCCAGAGAAGCAGATTCTTCGCTCACCACCCCCGAACCTACCCCAATGAGCGATTTTCGCTCTTTGGGGCCCCCGAAACGTTCGGGGCCCCGTTCACTCAGAATGACACGGTCGGTTGTGAGGGCGTGGCACGATTGAAAGTCATGCCCTGACGCGTCGTGTCATTTCGAATTTGCGTCAACGCCATCTTCTCCTCACCCGAGCGCAAGGCCCCCGGCACGGTTTGGGATTAGAGCTTCTGAGTGCGCTGGACGGTGCGGACGCCTTGCACGCGGCGGATGCCGAGGACCATGCGGTTGAGGTGGCGCAGGTCTTCAGCTTCGACGATGAATTCGATGACAGCTTCGCCGCTGTCTTCGTGGTGGATGTCGACGCCGCGAATGTTGGTGTTGTCGTCGGAGATGACGGCGGTGAGTTCCTTCAGCATGCCGGTGCGGTCGTCGCAGTACACGGTGATCTTGACCGGGTAGCGTTGCGCGCGGGTGGTTTCGTCGCCTACGCGTGACCATTCGACGTTGATGCGGCGGTCGCTCTCGTAGAGCAGGTTCTGCACGTTGGGGCAGCTTCGCGCATGAACAGCGACGCCTTTGCCGCGGGTGACGTAGCCGACGATTTCTTCGCCGCGAATGGGATTGCAACATCGTGCGCGATAGACGAGCAGATCGTTCTGGCCTTCGACCTGGAGCGAATCGGAGCCGGTGAGGTGCAGCTTGCGCACCGCGTCGGACATGGCCTGCTCGACGGTG
>Ga0210394_10007792_pt1 | contig 11174 bp, 8 predicted proteins | sample IncBWC12MmetaG_FD_160121 | JGI IMG/M metagenome (GOLD analysis project Ga0210394, IMG submission 160121) | Forest soil microbial communities from Barre Woods Harvard Forest LTER site, Petersham, Massachusetts, United States - Inc-BW-C-12-M | ecosystem: Environmental > Terrestrial > Soil >... | reverse complement strand
CCCGCGGTGCTGAAGCTCGCGGCGCAAATACCGGATATCACGCGGCCGACCAATAGCCACCAGATGTTCGGCGCAAGTGCCATGAGAATGAAATCAAGACCCAAACCTGTGCATGAAATCAGGATGACCGCGCGGCGGCCGAAATGATCCGACAGCGATCCTTGCACGGGCGAGAAAATGAACTGCATCAATGCCCAGGCAGTGCCGAACACACCGTAGATTTCCGCGCCGCGCGCCGCGTTGCCACCCGCGAAGTTCTGCACCAGGAGAGGCAAAACCGGGATGATCATGCCGAAGGCCAGCATGTCGATGAGCACTGTGACGAAAATGAAGGCCAACGCGGCCTTGCGAGGCGGATGCGCGGTTCTATTCATACACTCGAGTGTATCGTAGCGGCATCCGCAAGGACTGTCGATCAGGTCGGATTCAACGCCTTGCGCACCGCGAGCGCGACTTCATCTGCTGCGTACACAGGATAAGAGCAAGCGCCGTCGGCGCAGGCGAAGGCGGCTGCTCGTTTCAAGTCGGGATATTGAATCTCCTGGTTGGGCAAATCGCCTTCGCTGCGATCCAACCAATCGATCTGCAGGTAGTCCGCCGGATAGCGCAATGCCGCGGCGTGCAGGACTTGCGCGGCGGGATCATGTTTACCGCCGACAATCGCAATGTGGATGGGCGCAGTCGATAACTCGCGATCGGCGAGCAAGACCTCCGGCAGCAGCTGCTCAGGGTTGGCGGCTGCGAACGCTGCGGCAAACTTCATGCCGTGCAACGCCATTTCCCGATACTGCATATCCCCCGTGTACCTATGAGTCATATTGGCCACACGGACGAGCGCGGCGTTTTGATCGGGCAGGCGCACCGGCTCGCTCAAGACGCCGCGGCTGGAAAGTGCAGGGGCAGCGATGTAGCCCGCGTCGGCGCGGCGCAATGTGGAGTCGATGAAGTGCAGAGTCTCGACGGCTGCCTTGAGCCACTCGCGTTCACCCGTGGAACGATACAAAGCCAGAAAGGCCTGAGTCATGGCCAGATTGTCGTCGAGAAATGGGCCACCGCGGTCCTTGATATCGTGGCGAAACCCGCCGTGGGGCAGGGCGCGGTTGGCGAGCACCCACCGCGCGCCAGTCTGTGCCGACTGCAGCGCCTCAAGGTTGCCCGTCGCATCGTAGAACTTGGCCAGTGCACGAATCGCCCAACCCGCTTCCCGCGCATAACAATGCATGTCGACCTTGGGCATGCCGGCCTTGCGTCTCGCGGCATCGTCGTAAGCGTAAAACGTGTGTCCCGGTATTTTCCGCGACAGGTCCGCGTCCTGGCTGACGTAAAAGCAACCCTGCGGCGCGGTGAGGAATTCATCGATGTAGTGGAATATGGCACTCGCAGCCTTGAGGTAGCGCGGATCCTGCCAGCGCGCGTAGCCTTCGGCGTACAAACGCAAATCGTCTGCTTGATAGGACAGCAGTTTTTCGAAATGCGGCGAGCGCCAGTCGCGCGAATCGGAGTATTGATACACGCCGCCCCAAACCGGATCGATGAGCAGCAGGTTTTTGTTCAAGGTTAGCCGCGCCCGACGCGTTGCGGCTACGTTAATCGACGCGAGATTCGAGTCGGCTTGCGCGTAAGCCAACTCGAGCGAGTCGGCATCGATGAGTTTATGTTCGCGTCCCCATCCACCGTAGCGGTTGTCGTACCAGCCGTCATAGGATCGCAGCAACACGGATCGCTGGGCGCCGTTCAGTGCGGTGCTCGAGACTTCAAGGAGCGGAGCGCTTTGTACTGACGGGCCCGGGCTGGGATCATCGATGATGGCTTGCAGCAGTGCAGCCATTTGTTGGGGTGGCAGGTAACCGCGGCGTTTGACGATCTCCGTTCCATCCGCTGCCAATACGATGGTGGCGGGCCAGCCCCAATTGCCATAACGGCTGGTCAAGTCCGGGTCGCTATCCGCATCGATGCTGACGGCGATGTAATGCGCGCCAATCAACTCGCTCACGTGCGGGTTGGAGTATGTGGTTTCGTCCATGACATGGCACCAGTGGCACCACACCGCGTGCAGGTCGAGCAACACAAAACGATGTTCCTTGGCCGCTTGGGAGAACAGGGCATCGTTCCACGTGTCGTGCCAGGCTATCGGGGTCGCGGCATGCGCAGCGGCTGCGATGATATTTGCCAACAACACGATGCAAATGCGCATTCGCGGCTTCAAAAGGCCCATGCAGATACTCCGGAAGTTCGATTTCGACATCGAGTATTTCGCGCGAGCGAGGCCATCGGATTCAGGCAAGGGAGTGGCCTCGCATGAAAATGGACTGTTAATTTATACAGTATAACGTATGGCAGTCTGGTGATCGCAGGCTCTATTACGCCGGCGCGAGCTTTCGGTGCAAGGCGAATCTGTGCGATATTGTCCTTTAAGGGCACACCGTGAGTCCTGGTTTTTGCTGTGAATTTGACGCGCTTCCTGCCTTTTAACAGAAGAATTGGTTTTGATCGCACTTTGGCGTAAGGGACTTCAGCATGGCTACTCCAGCTCGATCGATCGCTTCACTGACGATTTCTTTTGGCCTCGTGGCCATACCGGTGAAGCTCTATTCGGCAACTGTCTCCTCCGAGCGCATCTCCTTCAATTTGCTGCGCCAGAAGGACGGCTCAAGGGTGAAGCAGCAGTACGTGGCCGTTAACGATGGAAAGATTGTCGAGCGCTCCGAAATGGTCAAGGGCTATGAATTCGCCAAGGACCAATACGTCATGTTCAGTCCCGAAGAATTGAAGGCGCTCGAGGACACGACCACGCACGCAATCGACATCGGGCAATTCGTCCCGCTCGAATCGGTGGATCCTCTGTATTTCGACGGTACATACTATTTGGCGCCCGACAAAGGCGGCGCCAAGCCTTACACCCTGTTTGCCAACGCGCTCCGCAAGACTCGCCAGGCCGCCATCGGCCGCTGGATCTCGCGCGGCAAGGAACATATCATCATCGTGCGGGCACTCGAGGATGGTCTCGCGATGCATCAGCTGCATTTCAAGGCCGAAGTGCGCGACTTGAAGGATTTGGGCATTGAGCCCGCGACGGTGTCGGAGCCGGAACTGAAGCTCGCGCAACAGTTGATCGATCATTTAGCGGCGAAAAAATTTGATCCCAATGAATACGCCGATGAGCACAAGGCGCGCGTCGAGGCGGCGATTCAGAAGAAAATCGAGGGCAAAGAGGTGTCACTCGCCGAAGGGCCGGTCAGCGCCAAGGGCGGTAATGTCATCGACTTGATGGAGGCCTTGAGAGCAAGCATCGATGCGCGAGGATCAAAGACCAAAGAGCTCAAGGAACGCAAAGCGCCCAAGCGGGCGGCAGCAGAAGGATCTTCGCGCAAATCCGCTCGACGATGAGATGCATGCCTACGACACGAAGGATCTCAAGCGACTGTTTGGTTTGCCTGCAGCCGCGGTTCGTTCTCTGGCACTCGCCGGCCACCTAACTCCGGTCAGGCGCTTAGGAAAGCTGCACTACTCGTTTCGCGATCTTCTCGTGTTGCGCACGGCGAGCGCGCTGCGCGCGGCCAACATTCCGGCGCAGCGCATCAACCGCACCCTGCAAAGACTTCGCGCCGAGCTTCCCGCCGGCGAAGCATTGAATAAACGATCCCTCACCGCGTTGGGCAATCGAATCGCCATTCGCGAAGGGAAGATGCTGTGGGAGTCGGATACCGGCCAATATGTCCTAGCCCTCGATATCGATGAGGAGCAGGGGGGCTTGCATGTCCTTAAGGGGCCGGATGTTTCCACAGAGGCGACGAATTCGGCGGATGAGTTGTATGCGAAGGCGTATTCGCTGGAGGAGACCGACCCGGCCGCCGCGCAGGCCGGCTACGAGGCCTGTCTCAAGGCCGACCCGCAGCATCTTGAAGCGCGAATCAATTTAGGCAGGCTGCTGCATCTTGCCGGCCGCTTCAAGGATGCGGAGCAGGTATATCGCTCCACAGATCGTCCCGAACCCTTGCTTACCTTTAATCTTGCGGTGCTGCTCGAAGATCTGGATCGTGAGCCGGACGCAATTCTTGCCTATCGCGAAGCCCTCGCGCTCGATCCTCTGCTTGCCGATGCGCATTTCAATCTGGCGCGACTCTATGAACGCGCGCGCAATCCCAAAGCATCGCTGCGACACCTGCTGGCCTACCGCCGCATGATTGATCGCCAAGGCACCTGACTTTGGCAAAGCCGGCGCTAGTAAGCTATCGCGCCAAGCGCGATTTTTCCAAGACCGCCGAACCCTCCGGTGAAGTCAAAGTAGCGCCTTCGCCGCAGCGGCGGTTCGTCGTGCAAAAGCACGCCGCTCGCCAATTGCACTACGACCTGCGGCTGGAACTGGACGGCGTGTTCAAGTCCTGGGCGGTAACTCGCGGCCCTTCACTGGATCCCGCCGATAGGCGCCTCGCAGTGGAAGTCGAAGATCATCCTCTGGACTATGGGGACTTCGAGGGCACCATCCCTGCGGGAGAGTACGGCGGCGGCACGGTGCAGTTATGGGACCGCGGCTACTGGATTCCCGAAGGCGGCAAATCGCCGGAGGATGCGCTAAAAAGCGGGGATCTCAAATTTACGCTGCAGGGCAGCCGCTTGCATGGCAGCTGGGTCTTAGTGCGCATGCGCGGCGACAAATACGGGGGTAAGAGAACCAACTGGCTGCTGATCAAGCACAGAGACTCGAGCGCGAAGCCCGGCGATGCCGATGCGCTGCTCGCGGATGATCAATCAGTCGCGTCGGGGCGCACCCTGAAACAAATTGCCGACGGCATCGGCAGGCGCCCCAAACCCTTCATGCTGGCAAAGACAACGCATACAAAGGCCGATGCGGTGTGGACGCGCAAGCACAAGCCGGTGATGGTCCGGCAAATTCCTGAGTTCGTGGACCCGCAGCTCTGCAAGCTGGTCGACAGGCCACCGTCGGACCCCGGATGGGCGCATGAAGTAAAACTCGACGGCTACCGCGCGCAGGTGCGCGTACAAAAAGGACAGGTCACGGTCCGCACCCGTACCGGGCTTGATTGGACCCTGCGCTTCGAGTCGATTGCCAAGGATGCGAAGTCCTTGCCCGACTGTTTGATCGACGGAGAAGCGGTGGTGCTCGACGAGCGGGGGCTGCCCAGTTTCGCGGCCCTGCAGTCCGCATTGTCCGAAGCGAAATCCGATGAACTCATTTTCTTCGCATTCGATTTGCTCTTTGAAGGACGCGAAGACTTGCGCCCGCTGCCCCTCGAGATGCGCAAGGCGCGGCTGGAAAAACTATTGATGACGCGCGCCAAAGGGTCGCGGCTTCACTACGTCGCGCACCTGGTGTCAAACGCGCAGGAGACATTCGCGTCGGCCTGCAAAATGGGACTCGAGGGCATCGTATCGAAAAGGCTCGATGCGCCTTACCGTTCGGATCGCTCCGGAAGCTGGACCAAGGCAAAATGCCGAGCGGGGCAAGAGGTCGTGATCGGGGGCTGGACTTCGGAAGGCGGCACTGTGCGCTCGTTGCTTGCCGGCGCGTATCGCGGCCGCGAACTCATTTATGTCGGCCGTGTCGGCACGGGATATGGGCGAATGGTGGCAAAGAACTTGTCGCCGCTGCTTGAAAAACTAACCCGCGAGGCCAGTCCGTTCAGCGGCGACAACGCGCCCGCCAAGGAGCGCAACGTGCGCTGGGTCAAACCGGACCTCGTCGCCGAAATCGAATTCGCCGGTTGGACGCGCACGGGAATGATTCGACAAGCAGCATTTAAGGCACTTCGCGAGGATAAAAAAGCACGCGACGTCGTTGCGGAAATTCCGGCGCCGGCCGCGGGCGTCGATTCCACTACAGAAAACGCCAGCGCCAACGGCAAAACCAAAGCAAAAATCAAAGACAAGACGGCGCCCAGGTCGAGGTCGCGGCCGAGCCTGCCCAAGGATAGTGCAGACCCGCCGCCGGGGCCGGCGGTCGTGTTGGGCGTGACCCTATCGAAGCCGGACAAGACGCTCTGGGCGAATGCCGGGGACGGCGAGCCTGTGACCAAGCTTGATCTCGCACAGTACTACGAACAGGTGGGCGAATGGATGCTGCCGCACTTGGTCGGCCGTCCCTGCTCACTGGTTCGAGTGCCCAGCGGTTTGGGCAGCGGACAATTCTTTCAGCGCCATGCAATGCCGGGGATGTCGAAGTTTCTCGCCTCCGTGAAAGTAAAGGGCGACAAGGAACCGTACCTGCAGATCGATCGCATCGAGGGCTTGGCCGCGGTGGCGCAAATCGCGGCGCTCGAAATTCATCCGTGGAATTGCGCCCCGGGCGACACGGAAGTAGCCGGCCGGCTGGTGTTCGACTTGGATCCGGCGCCGGATGTTGAATTCGGCGCGGTCATTGCCGGTGCTTTCGAGATTCGCGATCGCCTCAAGGCAGTGGGCCTGGAATCTTTTTGCAAAACCACCGGCGGCAAGGGGCTGCATGTCGTGACGCCGCTGACCGTGGGCAAGGCAGCCATCGAATGGCCCATCGCCAAGAACTTCGCGCACATGATCTGTGCGCAGATGGCGGGCGACAGCCCCCTCAAGTATCTCGACAACATGTCGAAAAGCCAGCGAACCGGCAAGATATTCCTGGACTACCTGCGCAATGACCGCACCGCCACGGCGGTTGCCGTGCTATCGCCGCGCGCGCGCGAGGGCGCGCCGGTGTCGATGCCGATGCACTGGAAGGAAGTGCGGCGCGGCTTGGATCCCAAAAAATTCACCGTGCGGAGCACCCCCGCTCTGCTTCGAAAGTCGCAGCCTTGGGATGGCTACGACAAAGCCGCGCGGCCCTTATCTGCTGCGATTCGTGCCATTACTCAAGCGCGGAAACCGAAACGGCGGCAATGAGTCCGCGCTCCCAAGGACGCGGGGCACGTTAGATCGTCGCTGACCACGCGAGAAATGCCTCTATCAATTCCGCCTTCACTTCGGCATCGGTCCGGCCGCTGCGTACCAGCACGTGAAAAGAGTGGTCTGCTGCCTCCAGCACCTTCAAGGTCGCGAGGTTCTTGAATTCTGCGACGAGCGGCCGCAAAAGCGCGAGATCAGCCAAATTGTCGCGGGTTCCTTGCAGAAACAGCATCGGAATCTTGATCTTGGAGAGATGTGCGGCTCGGTCGATTGCGGGTTTATCCGGCGGGTGCAGCGGAAATCCAAAAAACGCCAATCCATGAACGCCGGGCAACGGCGCTATGGCTTGAGCCTGCGAGGTCATGCGGCCGCCGAAAGACTTACCGCCGGCGATGAGGGGTACCTTGGCGACCAGTTGCGCTGCCGCGGCAACGGCGGCGCGCACGGTGGCGTGACACAAGGGCGGCGGGTCCGTTCTCTTCTCACCCCGCTCCAGGTAGGGGAATTGGTAGCGCAAGGTCGCGATGTCGTGGGCCGCAAGGTCGTGCGTCAGGGCCGCCATGAATGGGTGTTCCATTCCCGCCCCAGCGCCATGCGCGAGCACCAAGCAGAGTTTCGAGCCCGCGGGGTGCTCGAGCAATCCCGACACTTGGGTGGTGTCATTGACGTCGATGGTGACGCGTTTAGAGACCGCGGATGCCATACAGTAGTATGTCTAGATTGAAGTAGGCCGACAATTCGTGCTCTATGACCCCAGGATGATACGAAAATGACATTTAGAAAAGTGCTCAACGTCTTGCTTTGGAGTGTTGGAGCATTGTTTGCGGCAGGCGCCGTCATCGCGGTAATCCTTATTTTCCCCGGAACGCCCAGCAGCGCCAAGACCCTGGAATTCAAAGGCCACATTCTGCTGCCCAAAGGCCGGCTGCTGACGGTTCTGGACTATATGAACGTGAGTGATAAGAAGCTTTTCGTGACGAACACGAGCACCGGGGATGTCTACAAGGTTGCATTGCATGATGGGTCGGTGCCGGGCGCTGCGGATGTGTCAGTGTTCTCGCTGGAGCCGGCTGCGCATGGTGTGATCATCGATCCGCTCAGCGGTCTTGCGTTGGTGTCGCGCAGCAAGGCGAACACGGTCGATATCTTCGATCCAACCAGCATGCAATTGGTCAAGCGCATTCCGGTCGCAGATGATCCGGACGGCATTTTTTACGAACCATTCCACAAGCTGGTGTACGTTGCCAGCGGCGACGCAAAACTCGGTACGGTAATTGATCCAGCGGCCCGTTCCATCGTGGCCACGATTCCGCTCGGCGGAAAGCCGGAATTCGCAGCCTTCGATTCACAGACATATTTGATGTATCAAAACTTGCAGGATACGAACACCTTGGCCGCCGTGGACCTCGAAAAGAGGGCGGTGGCCCGAAGTTGGAAACTTGACCGGTGCCTGGGCCCGTCCGGAATCGACATCGATGCACCGAATCGTCTGCTGTTCATCGTGTGCGCGAGCAACGATATGCTGGTGGTCTTCGATATCAACAAGGAACGGGTAGTAGAGGGCTTTCCCATCGGCGGCGGTCCTGATTCGGTGGCATTCGATGCCGGGTTGCATCGCATTTACACGACGGGAAGAGCTGGAGTCATGACCGTGTTTCAGCAGGATTCGCCGAATGCATATCATCTGATTGACTCGATCAAGCTTCACTTCGGGGCGCATACGCTTGCGGTCGATTCGTCCACCCATTCGGTTTACGTCGGATATGCGAGCCTGGTTGTTCGCCCGCGCATTGCGGTGTTTCAGCCGCTGCCGTAGCGTAGATTCCTGACTCGGTAGCGTCTACTTCTTCGCCGCGTCCTTGGCAGCTGCCGCTTTCTCCGCTTGTGCCTTCAGGTATTCCGCGTACGCTTTCGCGTCGACTGCCTGGCTGATGATGTGCATTTGGATCTCGTCGCTGACTTGGGGCACGTATCTACCCAGACCGAAGTCGGAGCGCTTGAGCGTCGTCGTCGCCTCAAATCCGACCGTCGGTAGATTGCTCCGAGGGTTTGTGCCGACCTTGATGAGCGTGACGTTCAGCAAGACCGGCTTGGTCACTCCATGGAGGCTGAGGTTTCCGGTGACCTTGAGTTGATCCGCCGCCGCGACCTTCTCGACCTTGGTGCTCTTGAATGTGGCAGTCGGATATTTGGCTGTATCGAAGAAATCCGTCGAACGAAAATCGTCATCGAGAGCGGGTACGCCGGTGTATAGGCTGCTCAGCGGAATCGTGACGGTGACGGAGGACTTGGTCGGGTCGGCCTGGTCAAATTCCAGCGTCCCTTCGCCCTGAGCAAACTGCGCGGCCGGACTCGAAAAGCCCAGGTGATTCCACCGAAACACCCCCTGCGTATAGTCCGGCTCCAGGGTGTATGTGGTGGCATAGAGCGGCGTTGACGCAAGAACCAACGCGGCGGCGAAAGCGATACGACAAATCATACGGGCAGACTCCTCTAAGTGGGGCAGACGTGGCAGGCTCTAAAGGGCAAGAACTATGCCCATGGAAGATCAACCAAGTCCTGAAACGCCCCTGAATCAGGCTGAAATCTTCTGAAAGCAGGGTGGGTACACCGACGGGGCGAGAGTCGCCACTAGATTGTGCAACGCGGAAAATCGGTCGGAGTTGCTGCAGTGAATTGCTATAGTGCGAATCGCCACGATTTTCCGTCAATACACGCGGATTAATACCCAAACGCATGGATCGGCCAGCTGCAATACCGCTTCGCATAGGCGCATGGTGCGTCAATCCGACATCCGGCCAAATTTCGCGCGCGGGAGAAACTGTCCGGATGGAAGCCCGGACAATGCGGCTGCTGTTGTGCCTGGCCGAGCGAGCCGGCGAGGTCGTCAGCATCGATGATCTGCTCGATCAGGTTTGGTCCGGCGTCGTGGTTACCCAGGATTCGGTCTATCAAGCGGTCGCATCGCTGCGCCGTCAGCTGGGAGACGACGCCAAGGAGCCTGCTTACATTGCTACCGTGCCGCGGCTCGGTTATCGAATGGTGGCGTCTGTGAGTCCCTGGGCCGATGAGCCGATCGCGCCGCTGGTCGCCGCAGCAGCTGTGGCCGGCGCAGCATCCAGCAGGGCGATCACCGATGAGCCCAGGCCTGGCCCGCGCCCTAGGGCCCGTGCACTAGCCGCCGGCGCCGTACTTGGCCTTGTGCTCGTGGTTGCTTGGCTGTTCTACGGCAAGGTGGTCAACGACCATCACGCCACCACAAGCGCAAATGCAGCGCAAAATACGGTCGCGGTGCTGCCGTTTCTCGATCTGACCAGTCAGAAGATGGACGAGGAATATTTTGCCGATGGCATGACCGAGGAATTGATCGACAAGCTCAGCAAGATTCCGGGACTTCGGGTACCGCCGCCGACTTCCTCGTTCTATTTCAAGGGCAGGAAGATAACCATCGCCGATATCGCCAAGTCTCTCGGCGTAGCCTATGTGCTCGACGGAAGTGTGCGCAAATCAGGCACGACGCTGCGCGTGGCGGCGCGACTCATTCGCGCGGACGACGGCTACGTCGTGTGGTCTGAAACATTCGATCGGCCATTCGACGATAAATTGGCGGTGCAGGAGGACATCGCGAGCGAGGTGGCGAAAGCGCTCAGAGCATCGATTAAATGAGCGCAGAAATGGTATCGTTACCCTAAGGGCGGTTGCCGATGTTTCCGAATAACAGTGGTGAATAAAACGAGCGGCAAAACCGTCGATTACCCATGAGCCGGAGTACGTTCTCATTTTCCGAGCGCCGCAACCCGCCTGCGTTCTGGATCGGCTCGGCGATTGTCAGCGCCGGTGTCGTGCTGCACCTACCGATGTTCTGGATGGGACGAAACAGCGGCTTTAACTTATCCCACATGCCCATGGACGCCGGCATGTTGGCGGGGATGGCGCTGATCGTGCTTGGGATTTTAGCTGCTGGATACGGTCTTCTGCCCAAGACTGCAACCGGCGTCCGAATGCATGAAATTCTTGCGCCGTGTGAGGACGCGGGGCTGTCCGCCGCTCATTGGAAGTTGATGGGCGTACTGGCGGTCGCGCTTGTCATCGATGTCATGAAACCAGCGAGCCTGGGATTCGTTACGCCCGGCATGCGGGTCGAATACGGTATCGATCGCATGACCGTGGCGCTCTTGCCGTTTTCCGCATTGATAGGCACCGCAGCAGGCTCGTTCATATGGGGGGCACTTGCTGACCTCTATGGTCGTCGAGCCTCGATCCTTTTGTCCTCGGTCATGTTCGTCGGCACCTCGACA
>Ga0210394_10007787_pt1 | contig 11185 bp, 7 predicted proteins | sample IncBWC12MmetaG_FD_160121 | JGI IMG/M metagenome (GOLD analysis project Ga0210394, IMG submission 160121) | Forest soil microbial communities from Barre Woods Harvard Forest LTER site, Petersham, Massachusetts, United States - Inc-BW-C-12-M | ecosystem: Environmental > Terrestrial > Soil >... | reverse complement strand
TTTCTTGATCTCGGCAGTGAACGGACCATTCAAATCCGCTGCTGGTGCAAGGATTTTCAGCGCGCCTTCGAGGTCATTCGAGGCGACCAGCTTATCCGCGGCATTCAATGCGTCGCGCTGCTGAACCTCAAGCGGATTCGGCTCTGGCTTCGCGGCCGGTTTAGCAACGCTCGGAGTGGGCGCTGTCTCATGCGTGCGAAGCAACGTAGCTATGCGTATTAGTCCCCAAATCAGTCCCACTGCGCACAAAACCAAAGCACCAATTCGTGCGGCCTTCTTCCTATTCGAAGGTGGAACTGCCCCTGCAACAGGGATGGCCTCAGGGATCGAAACTTGATGAACCGGTTGCTTAATCTCCCTCCGCGGCGGGGAAGGAGGGGGCAAAGCAACCGTTGGAGAAGGAGCAGGAGAAGGCACAGCTTGAGCTGTCCGTTCAACAATCGGTTCTGCAGTGGGTTTGGTAACGGTTCTTTCTGGACGCTGAGGAGGCGCCGAGACTCGGGGAGCGTTGTCCGCAGGTGGTGGAGGTGCAGGCGGTGGAGCTGCTGGTGGAACTACCGGCTGCGTGGGCAATAAAACTGTCTGGCCCGCAGACGCCTTTGGCGCCGGAAGCTCCGTTGGGGGGCGCGTTTCTTCTGGAGAGGCGACCTCTGGTTCCGGAGGCCCTTGCAGCCAGGCATACTCCTTGGACCGACTCACGACTGGCGTGGATATCACGGTTGCGGCGGCGGCCGTTGCAGCAGATTTCGCTGCGTCCAACTCTTCACAGACACGCTGGACGCGGGGATCGAAGACCTCAAGAATCTTCGCCTCAACAGCGAGGTCCAAAGTTTTTGTCGCCTCGACCAGTTTTCCTGCGCTGATCAGAGTACGAACCGCTTCCAGTTTTTCTTCCTGGTCTTTCTTTTTCTCGCGAGCCTCGAGCTCAACCCGAGCGGAATTTAGCAATTGATTTACATCGGTGTCTGGCCCCAGAGTCATGAGCGTCTGCTTGGCCAGGTCTATCGCATCGCTAATCTTTCCCCGGTTGATCTTGACCTTTATTTCGCGGATTCTCTGTTCGATGTGTTGCCGAGTTTCAAGTTTCCTTTGCTGGTTATCGGCCTGCTCTCGCAAAAGCTGCAGTTCCTTGTTGTCAGGAAATGTCTTGAGGCCGGCCAAGGCAGCCTGGTACGCCTCCTCAAAATGGGACGAATCAAAAAGCCTTTTCACCTCTTGAAAAATTGCCTGTTGTTGGACTTCCCGCTCGATCTCCGCCCGTTGGGCCTTCGAAAACTCGATGAGTCGGCTCAAATCCGTATTGCCGGGGAATTCCTTCTGTATCCTTTCTGATTGTGCAAGAACCTCGGTATATTTCTTTTCGTTGACCAATTTTTTCAAGGCCTTCAATTCGCCCTGCAGGCGTTCGAGGCTGTCCTGTTTTTCCTTTTCCTGGAGGGCTAAAGTTCGCAGCTTGATGACCCCGGAATCCTTTGGGTGAGCCTCGCGAAGTCCATCAAGCACGCCCATGGCGTCCTCAAATCGCCGCGCAGCCAGATGATTCCGGGCGTCTGCAAGTTGGCGTTGCTTCTGTTGCTCCGCGCGATCCTCACGCGCTATTTCGATTAGTTTTACGATGTCATTGTCTTTCGGATACTGGCTCTGCAGCTTGGCGAGCAACGCTAAACATTCCTCGTAATTGCGAGAGGTCAACAAACCTCGCGCTTCCGACAAGCTTTTCAGTTTGCGCTGCTCGGCCTGCTCCCCGTGCGCCGTCTCGAGGAGCTTGGCGACGTCGTTGTCATTGGGATGTTCGCCCTGTAGCTTTCCGAGCAGTGCGAGGCATTCCTCATAATTCCGCGAGTGCAGCAGACTCCGGGCTTCGGTCAGACCTTGCAGCTTGCGCTGCTCGGATTGGTCCTTGTGAACCACATCAAGGAGCTTCGGGATTTCGTCGTCCTTGGGAAACTGCTTTTGCAATTCCAAAAGCAACGCGTTGCACTCATCGTACCTGCGACCAGCCAGCAATTTTCTGGCTTTTGCGACGCTTTGCTGCCGCTGCTGTTCAGCTTTCTCTGCCTTGGCCGTCTCGAGTAATCTCGAGACATCGGCTTCCTCTGGGAATTCTTTCTGAAGCGATATCAGCCGGGTGATGCAATCGTCGTAGCGCTTCGCTGCTAGGATGTTTCGCGCCTCGCTCAGGGAGTCCAGCATCCGCTGTTTTCGCTGATCGTCGAGTACATTCTTTTGAAGCTGTAGGGTTTCGTCGTCGCCCGGGAACTCCTTGAGGATGGAGTTCAGCAAAGTGGTGCAAGCGTCGTGCCGCCTGGCGGCAAAGAGGCTTCGAGCTTCCGCAATAGACTGCGATCTTCGTTCTTTTCTCTGATCCTCGAGGACATTCCTTTGAAGTTGCAGCGCTTCGTCGTCGCCCGGGAACTCCTTCAGGATGGAATTCAGCAGGGAAGTACAATCGTCGTAGCGTCTCGCCGCTAGCAGGCTTCGAACTTCCGCAACAGATTGCGCTCTTCGTTGTTTTCTCTGATCCTCAAACACCGTCTTCTGGAGCTTGAGAATCTCATCGTCGCCAGGGAATTGCTTTCGAAGTTCAGCAAGAAGCGCCGTGCACTCGTCATAGCGGCGATTTGCCAGCATGCTGCGGGCATCAGCCAGACCCTGTGATCTTTTCTGGTTCGCCTGATCTTCCTGGGCGGTCTCAAGGAGCCGGGGAATCTCGTCATCATCCGGGAATTCCTTCCGCAATTCGACCAGAAGCTGGATGCATTCCGTGTAATTCTGTTGCGTCCACAAGCCGCGCGCCTGCTGCATTTTCTCGAGGAATTGCGCGCGCCTCTGGCGCTCTGCTTTTTCGTTAGTCACTTGTAGCTGAAGCGCTTTTGCCTGCTGATTGGTGGATTCCGCTTCCAGGACTTTAGCCAGTAGCTCCTCGGCTTCTTCCAGGAGGCCTTGCGCCAAGCGTTGCTCGGCAGCGTCAATCCATTCGGCGATTTGGCGAGCGCGGTCCATTTCTTGCTGGACGCGCTTCAGCAGTTCTTGAGCGGGTTCAAAGGTGGGGTCCAACTGCAACACAACCTCTGCCTCCATCCTTGCTTCTTGCGCTTTCCCTTCGGCGAGTAACTCCCGTCCCTTTTCAATCTGCTGCTGCAACTTCGGCCGAATGAGAATGCGTCTGAGTTCGGTATTAGCCTTTTCCAGAAGATTCCTGGCTTGTGTGTTCGTTGAATCGATTTGAAGCGCTTGGCGCAGCAAATCACGAGACTGGGAATAGTCACCCTGCTCCGACAATGTGCGCGCCTGGACCACCAGCGCGGCGACGGACTCTGCCTGCAAACTCTTGCAGATCGGATCCAGGTCAAGCAGGACTTCTTCCATCGACTGGTATCGCTCGTCAGGCGATTTACGCAGAACTCTTTGAATGACTTTTTCAAGGGCTGCAGGACAATCGGGGATCGTATCTTGCAACGGGGACGGTTCCTGCTGGCAAATGCTATGCATCAGGCTCGCTGGAGTCGCTCCTCGGAATGGTCTTTGGTATGCCAGCAACTCATACAAAAGAACTCCGAACGACCAGATATCCGAGCGCGCATCCGCATGCTCGCCGTGATATTGCTCGGGAGACATGTAGGCAAAAGTACCAAGCAGCATACCGGTCTGCGTTTTTGAAGTTTCCAGGACGCGGGCGATGCCGAAGTCCACAACCTTCACCGTGCCGTCTCTGGTGAGCATCACGTTATCGGGCTTGATATCGCGATGGATAATTCCGCGTTTGTGCGCGTAGTCCAGCGCGCGGCAGGCTTGCAAAGCGTAAGTAAGTTTCAATGGAACAGGCAGGGCTGCCCGGCGGCTGATGAGCTGATCTAGACTCTCACCTTCCAGCAGCTCCATCGCGATATAGGGAATGCCGTCCGCATCGCCCAAATCGTAAATCGTGACGATGTTGGGATGCTGCAAGCCGCCGGCCGACTGGGCCTCTTGGTAAAAGCGTTGGAGCAAATCGGGGTATTCGGCCAGACCCGTAGTAATCGTCTTCAGGGCGACGAGACGATTGATGATTGGATCGCGAGCGCGGTAAACGACACCTCCAGCTCCGCGCCCAAGCTCTCTCTGAATCAGGTATTTGCCTAACTTCTCCAAGCTCATTCACCAGCTATCGCGAGCCCGTCGAAATTCATTGCGTCTTGGTCCCGACCTTCAAACATACATACATGGACCGAAGAGGCATCATTCTGGTCAAATCCGAAGCATTTTGACGAATGCCACCATGCTTAGGAACGGCCCAATTCGGTGCCAGCCAAATTGCAACCAGCTCACTCAGCTCAGAGGAATCGGGGTATCTCTGGGCTTGTAGCCGGAATCTGCTCACACACTCCCTATGCGTCTGCTGCACACACCAAAACCTCTGAACATCAACAGCCGAAACACTTCGAGCCGGATACGGGGAGGGCACACCTCCACCGCCCCTAGTCTGTCGACGCTAATATACCTTAAAGGGGCAGCGAAATACTTGAAATGCCATATCCTACTTCCCAAGGATAAACCAATGACTGCGCGAAGAATCGCGAACCTAGCAGTGGCACAAGTCAAAGCAAACCAATGGCATAGCGGAATGCCACAAAGCCCCGAAACGTGGAGGATGTGGTAATTCAGGAGAGCTCAAAGCAATCGGAGGGATCAAGCCGGAGCACCAGGACTGCAGACCCTACAGACTGTCCCGAAGACTGTTATTTTTGAGGCGCGCGATACAGCGAAAGCGACGCATCTTGCTTATGGCAATGTGAATGTCTTCGGCGAGGAAGTGTTGGTGCGAATGAATGGTGCCGGGGGCCCGAACTACACCGTTCGCTTCTTTGAATTCTGCCTTCCGATCGTGGCATGAGTGGAACTTGTGAGCTGAGCCCTGCGCCCGACATTGTTATGCAATCAAGTGAATTTTCTTCAGAGAGCGATGGCCATCATTCTTCGACTTCCCGCCAAAGCTTGCGCCAATACTTGCGCCAGCGGTCCTTGACCAGTTCTTCTGTATCACCCCGGTCGTACGCGGGAGAAGTGACCGGCAGTGCGCGCTCGATCCGAATCAAGACCACGGCTCGGATTTCCAGAGTGAGTCCCATTTCGCGGTACATCTGGCAACCGCGCTGGAAGACTTCATCCGAGCGATGCACAACTCCCCAGCCCTTGAATCGATACCCTTTACGAACGAGCGGATCGACGACATTCACCTCAACCGAAGGATTGTGCTCGATGTTCCGAACCGACTGCGGCGACCGGATATCGGCGAACACCAGATGGTCGTCGTCCCAAACGCCGGTTGTTCCTTTGGGCGACAGATTCGGTGTTCCATCCGGACATACCGTTGCGATGTAGCCCAATCGTTGTTCGCGCACGACGCGCTTCATTTCGTCGGTGAGAATACCCATGTGAATATCTCTCACCAGCAATGATGCCTGATTAACCCTACCGATGAGCGGGGTGTGGAAACGGAAGCATGGTGGAGCTAGTGAGGCACCGACAGACGAAAGAGTCGGCAACCGATAGGCTCCACCTAAACCACCGCGCCACACCTCGACTCCACCCATGTGGGTACGGGAACGAACATGATTCCATAACAATGTCGGCTCAAAAGGACTTGACCGGTAATGCGACTTAGCATGATTTGACAGTGTCGCTGAGTGGCCCGTTCATTGCCTGAGCAGGTTTTGCCGGCCGGAGCGCGTTTATGTTCTGGGCGTCCTTTGATGCTTAGTTACCCTCTTTTGCCCGGCTGTTTCGATAGCGGGTTGACAGCACTTGAGTTCCTACCTACTCTTTCCGCCATAAGTCTGTGCGTCCAGGGTAAATTATGATGGCGGTGTCTGAGTCGCTGACCGGGAAAGCATATCGTGCCCTTTCCTGGCAAAACCTGCTCGTCGCGATCTTCGCTCTGAAAGTTTTCGCTTCACTTGCGCTGAAGCAGACGCCGGTCCTCGCTTCTTACAGCACTGCCGTGTATGCCCTCCTGTCGCTGCTAGCCGCGGGATTGGCCGCCCAGAACGCCGCTCGGCGCACTCTGCGCAACCGGGCATTTTGGGTATTCCTAGCAACCGGCTTTGCACTGTGGTCCCTGGATAAATGGATCTTTGTCTATCATGAGCTCGGCCTTCACTCCGACGTACCGGACGTTTCGATCGCCGACCCCACCGTATTTCTTCACACCATTGTGCTCATGGCAGCCGTGGCCGTATACCCGCACCTCAAACGGCCCGCTCCCAAGGTCTACCGCTCCACGTTGAACTTTCTCCTCTTGCTATCCTTCGCAGTGTTCCTTTACGCGTTCTCCGTTCTCCCCTTCCAATACGTAGTTTGGGATTCCGCGACCTACAACCAGCGATTCGAAATACTCTACACGGCCGTCAATCTCGCTTTGGTGTCGGCTCTGGGCGTGCTGGCCATGCAGGCAAAAACTCCCTGGAGGTCCGTGTACGCTCACCTCTGCGGGGCGTCTGCTCTGCTCACGTTGGTCTCCACCATCGCGAACGTTTCCCTCGATTTGGGAAAGCATTACAACATAAGGCTCTATGCCATCGGCATGATGGCCTCCGTTTGCTGGTTTGTTTGGGTCCCGGCCCAGGCCAGATTGATGCAACCTCCCCTGCGAGACCTGCTCTACTCTAGTTTCAAGCGCCGCTATGCCGGTCTCCTGGCCATGCTCACAGTCGTTGCCGTTCCGCTCATCGGCGCGTGGGAACTTTCCCGCCCGAACGAAAATCCCGACATCCGCGCCTTTCGGCTAGTTGTTGTTCTGGTCTTCGTTACTTTATTGGCCGTTCTCGCTTTTGCCAGGGAGTTCCTTGACAACCGCGAACTGGCCGCCGACGGAGCACAAGCGCTAGAGGCAGCCAATGAAAGCGAAGACCGGTTTCGCATCATGGCGGACAAGGCCCCGGTCATGATTTGGATGTCCGGAACCGACAAGCTGTGCACGTTTTTTAATCTGGGCTGGCTCGACTATACGGGCCGCTCCATGGACGAGGAGATGGGGAACGGCTGGGTTTCCGGTGTGCATCCTGGCGATCTCGCGCGTTGCCTGCAAACTTACTCTTCGGCGTTTGATGCTCGCATACCCTTCGAGATGGAGTACAGGCTTAAGCGTTTCGACGGCAACTTTCGCTGGATTGTCGATCACGGCGTACCGCGCTTTGAACGCAACGGCGTCTTCTGCGGATACATTGGTTCGTGCATCGACATCAACGACCGCAAATCCGCCGAGGAGTCCCTCCGGGAACTCGGCGGCCGCCTGATTACCGCGCAAGAAGAAGAGCGGACCCGCCTCGCCAGGGAGCTGCATGATGATTTGGGCCAGCGTACCGCCCTGGCTCTTATCGACCTGGACTTATTCAGACAAGATCAGCCCAATCTATCCGGGCAGGTAAAACAACGCCTCTCCACTCTAACCAGAGTCGTCATGGACCTCTCGTCCGACATTCTCCGCATCTCCCATCGCCTTCATCCTTCGAGGTTGGACATCCTTGGTGCGGCAGCCGCGGTAAGAGGCTTCTGCGCCGAGCTTTCCAAGCAGCATGCGTTGCAAATCCACTTTGTGGAGCGCGACGTTCCTCGAAATCTCCCGAAGGATGTGAGTCTCTGTGTCTTCCGTGTCGTCCAGGAGGCTCTCGGGAATATTGTCGAGCACAGCGGAGCCTCTAAGGCTAGAGTGGAGTTGTCCGGTGACCCCAAAGGCATTGATCTTTGCATATCAGACTCCGGTGTCGGCTTCGACCTGAAGTCCACAAAGGCTCACGCTAGACTCGGGTTGGTCAGCATTCGGGAGCGCGTAAGGCTTGTAGGTGGCCGATTCTCTATCGCGTCGCAGCCATCGCGAGGCACTACGATCTTGGTTCGCATTCCGTTGTTCGCGAAAGATGCCACCGTTGCTAACGCTGACCGCGTGCTTTAGAACAAATCTGAGCTGCGGGCAGGTCCGAAATCAAGCCTAAGCCTACTTGAAAGATGCGAGCGGGAAGATTCCTACGACTGCCAACTCTACCATCTAGAAAATCATCGCTATCCCTACCAGCTTTCGGCGAGCCGTACCTCAATGAATCCGACGTTGAATCTGGCTGCGGAAGACTACTGACTCAAGAAGTTTATTTTGAATTCCCGGACAAATTTGCGCATTTGTCGAGTGGCGTTATGTTCCGGACGGAACGCGAAATCGTCAACACTCCGCTACCGGGCTGAGGCCCCTTTCGCCTGCACATTCAAGCGATGCTAGCAACGCTAATTCGGATTCCGGGACTGTAAACTGCGAAGAGCGGCAATCCAAGCAAACCAATAGCTTGGGGAATAATCCAATGCTGGGCTTGTCAATATTTTTGAGGCCGCAGAAATGGATGAGCATTTCAGCCGTAAATTCCGCCTGATTACCCGACCCACATAATAGGCAAAACATAACTACCTCCCAGGGGAAGCGACAACTCGTGGAGCTGGGAACAGCTTTTTACGGTGCTCGGGGGAAATATGACAATACCTGTAATAATCTCCATAAGCGAGTAACAGACTGATGTTGAAGCTGACGTGGGAGCTGCCGGGCACGGTACACCTTTCCAAACGTTTGCCGTAACTCCTGATTGACGCAGCCGTTACCGGACTATGAGATGCTTTCACCGGGGCCCCAAACGAAAACAACTAAAAGGAGTCATTCATGTTGAGAAATGCCCCGATTCGCGCTTACATCCCCGCGTCGAATATCACACGCGCGCGGAAATTCTACGAAGAGATCGTTGGCCTCCAACCCATGGAGGAATACGCCGGAGGCGTAGTCTACGAATGCGGGGGCACCGGAGTCTTTATGTACCCAACGCTCAACGCAGGTACATCCAAGGCCAGCCAAGCGTTTTGGCAGGTCAACGATGTGGAAGCCGAGGTGGCCGAACTGAAGGCGCGAGGCGTGAAATTCGAGGAATACGAAATGCCAGGTGGGACGATGAAAAACGGAATTATGACCGCCGGCGGAGCGAAAACCGCATGGTTCAAGGACACCGAGGGAAATATTCTGGCGGTCAGCCAACGTCTATAGATAAGGTAACTGGACTCACCAGGACTTAGGGACCTGTTCCAGCGATAACTTCCGAGTTGTCGACCACTCGGAAGTTGGCCAGACCAACCAATACAAGCGCGTCTATCAAGAGTTGAGTCTCGAATTGGAAGGGTCTTAGAATTGAGGTCACCCTTTGGTGAAAAGAGGTTGAATGTCCACCTCACACCACGCGGCGACTTCTCTGGGAGTTGCAAATGACTACAAATGTGCCGACAGCACTCATTACAGGAGGAACTAGCGGTATTGGCCGTGCGGCGGCTAATAAATTGTCCCTGCTTGGCGTCCATGTCTTGGTCGTCGGCCGCAGTGTGGAGCGCGGCGAAAGGACGGTTGCCGAAATCCGCGCAGCAGGAGGTCAAGCCGATTTTATTTCGTCCGACCTTCGGGACGCGTCGAGCGCGCGCGAGGTGGCGAAGAGAGCAATCGAGCTCGGAAATGGCCGCGTCGATATTCTGATCAACAATGCGGGAATCTTCCCGTTCGGGCCGACGAATAAAACGACGGAGGAAGAGTTTGACACGGTGTATTCGCTCAACGTTAAGGCGCCATACTTCCTTGTCGCGGAACTAGCTCCCCAGATGGCGAAGAGGGGCAAAGGGGCAATCGTCAATGTATCTACGATGGTTGCCGATTACGGAGTGTCCGGCATGAGTCTCTATGGTTCGAGCAAGGCGGCGATCAATCTATTGACGAAATCGTGGGCAGCTGAATACGGCCGCAGTGGTGTCCGCGTCAATGCAGTGAGCCCTGGACCTACGCGCACGGAGGGCACCGACGCAATGGGAGAGGGCTTGGAGCAACTAGCCGCCCAGGCGCCAGCGGGGCGCCCGGCTACCGCGGACGAAATTGCAGAGGCCATAGTCTTCCTAGCGACCGATCGTTCTAGTTTCATTTACGGCGCAAAACTCGCCGTCGACGGTGGGCGCACCGCGATTTGATGTGCGCGCAGTGATTACGTGGATTTTGATAAGTCGGGAAGTGATCTCTACTCTTGTGACCGGACAAAACAAGTGGACCGATCCTCAATGTCCGGTAACGACCTATCAGGAACTCGGCCCATGTCTCTTATCTTCGCGGAAAGCCCTGCGGACGAACTTTGCGGCAATATAAAATGTACCGAGTGGTAAAGGTGAAAGAACGAGAGGAAGAATCAGCTCCTCCCAGAGCGGCGCAACACCGGGAGGAGGGCGGGATAATTTAACTCGATCACCTCCGCGAATCGAGCTGAAATGGAATGCTCCTTCGTCCGATTTGTATTTTCTTCTTCAGCATAGTGGCTGTTACGGTGCCGGTGGAGGCGGATTCAGCAGTTGGCGCGGACGAAAGAAGGCACCCATCAACCTGTCTTCACCGAAGACTCGCCGCAACTCTGTGAAACCAAAAAAGGGAATGAGCACAACGAACAACAATACCGAGAAGGCCAAAATTACCTTCCAAGATCCACCGCCGATGACGGAGATGGATGCGTGAAGCGATTGGCCATGAAACACGCCGACTGCTGTTTCTTCCGCAAACTTGAAACAAGTAAGCACACTGGCGAACACGAAAGATTTTAGAAGCGTCGGAACGATCAGCGGCGCGTCGCGGAACTGGTCGGCCAAGTGTAGATCCTGGGCAATGAGAATGACCTTGGCAAGCGCAAGCGCGTTGATCAGGGCAAATCCGTGCGGTGCAAAGTCAGCGTTATGCTCAGCGAGAAGCACCGCTTTATAGAAGGCAAACGTCGAGAAAACAACGAAAAGGTAGAGTGAGATAGCGAAGTATTCTCTGACCTCACGAAAAGCTCTTTGCTTCAAAGTGCGTTTGGCTTCGTTCACACTACCTCCTCCTCAGAGACAATTTCGAGGATGTTTTTCGAGTCCCGTCGTTGCTTCTCCAGAGCTAAGAGTATGCGCAACACTCGGCCTCGCCTGACTAAGGTGGCTCAAGCCACCGGTTTCTTCGTCGTTTCGGGTAGCGGCCAGACCCTTGACATCAGATAACTGATGACAATTCCCATCAGGCAGCCCAGAAGTACCTCTGCCACCTTGTGGAGGCCATGTGCGACACAGGTCCGCTTAGAATGTTCCGTCAGGCTCGATGCGACTACGATGGCGGCGGTGATTGGTGCTT
>Ga0210394_10007785_pt1 | contig 11188 bp, 10 predicted proteins | sample IncBWC12MmetaG_FD_160121 | JGI IMG/M metagenome (GOLD analysis project Ga0210394, IMG submission 160121) | Forest soil microbial communities from Barre Woods Harvard Forest LTER site, Petersham, Massachusetts, United States - Inc-BW-C-12-M | ecosystem: Environmental > Terrestrial > Soil >... | reverse complement strand
GCCTTGGTGGGCTGTATCGCCGTCGCTGCCGGCCCATATCTTGGATCGGCCTCGCCCCGTTGCCAGGCGCGGAGTAAGGTGGGGAAGGGTGGCTCATGCGGGAGAGGATCGCAATGCCCGACGCCAACACCGAAACGAGTGCGGCACCGCCGCGTTTCCAGGAGCTGCTGGCGCGCGCCGAGGCGCTGATCCCGGTCTTGCGCGAGCGCGCCGAGCGGGCCGAGGAGCTGCGCCGCCTGCCCGACGAAACCATCGCCGACCTGCATTCGAGCGGCCTCTTCCGGATGCTGCAGCCGGCCCGGGTCGGCGGCAGCGAATTGCCCTACCGCGCCCTGTTCGAGCTCTCGGCGGTGATCGGCCGCGGCTGCGGCTCGACCGCCTGGGTGCTGGCCAATCTTGCCGCCCATCACTGGATGCTCGGCATGTGGCATCCCGAGGCGCAGGACGAGATCTGGGGCGAATCGCCGGATAATCTGATCGGCTCGGCCCTGATCTTTCCACGCGGCCGGGCGCGGCGAGTGCCGGGCGGTTATCGGCTGACCGGCCGCTGGCCGTTTTCGAGCGGCATCGACGCCGCCCACTGGGCGATGATCGGCGCCTTTGTCATCGACGAGGAGACCGGGCAGAGCGAACCGCGCGTCTTCCTGCTGCCGGCCAGCGACTACACAATCATCGACACCTGGCAGGTGATCGGGCTCAGCGCCACCGGCAGCAAGGATGTCGAGGTCTCCGACGTCTTCGTTCCGGCCTACCGCACCTTAGCCGCCGAGCGGATGACGGGCGGCCCCAATCGGGGCAGCGGCGTCAACCCCGGGACACTCTATCAGCTGCCGGCGATCAGCCTCTTTGGTTTTGCCATCGCTGGCGTGTCGCTCGGCATCGCCCGCAGCGCCATCCAGCACTTCGCCGAGACGACCCGGACCCGGCTCAGCGTCTATACCGGGAGGAATCTCGCCGATTTCAGAAACTTGCAGGTCCATCTCGCCGAGGCGGCGGCATCGGCCGATGCGGCCGAGGCGATCGCATTGCGCGATTGCGACGAGGCGACGCGGATCACCGAGGCCGGGGTGGTGCCGAGCCTCGAGCACAAGGCGCGCTATCGCCGCGACGGCGCTTTTGCCGCGACCTTGTGCACCCGCGCAGTCGATATTTTGTTCAGTGCGAGCGGCGGCAGCGCGATCTATGCGCAAAACCCGATCCAGCGCGCTTTCCGCGATGTCCATGCGGCCAACGCCCATTACACGCTGACCTGGGACGTGAATGGCGCGATCTATGGCCGGGTGGCGCTGGGGTTGCCGCCCGAAGTGTCGCTCTGAGCTTGAGCGGGGTATCGACCGTGCAGAACAAGAACCAGCAATCCGCGACCGCTGAGCCCGCGAATGCCGCACCCGAGCACCCGGGCAGCCATGCCGCACCGGTCAAGGCGACCTCGGGCGAAGGCTTCGAATCGCGCGATTTCCGCAGCGCGCTCGGCGCCTTTGCCACCGGCGTCACGATCATCACCGCGCGCGGCAAGGATGGCGGGCTTTATGGGCTGACCGCCAATTCGTTCACCTCGGTGTCGTTGGCCCCGCCGCTCGTGCTGTGGAGCGCCTCGCTCTACGCCCAGAGCCTGCCGGCGTTTCAGGAGGGCTCGCACTTCGTCGTCAACATTTTGGCCCACGATCAGATCGAGCTGTCGAACAAGTTCGCCCGCAGCCACGAGAACAAGTTTGCCGAGATCGACCATATGATCCCGGAATGCGGCGCCCCGGTGCTGATCGGTGCCGCCGCTCATTTCGAATGCCGTAACGAATACCGGCATTACGGCGGCGATCACATCATCTTTATCGGCCACGTCGAGCGCTACGCCTACACCGACAAGCCGACCTTGTTGTTCTGCCGCGGTAAATACATGCGTGGCGCGCCGCTGTTGCCGGGCTGACCTCTCGCTCGCCCGGCACCGAACGCGCGGGGGGTAGCCGGACTGCCGCCCTTGCGGTGATGTCCGGGGGCCGGCGCTCCGAATCGCCGTCTTTTTGCCGTAAATGGAGAGTAATGATCTCATAAATCTCGAAATAGACTAAAAATAGGTTATTTAAGTCGTTTTGATTTATTGCGGCGCAAATTCGAATAACCTGAGTCGGAAAGATGGCAAATGCGCAAATCCCGAGTGAAATTTGTTGACTTGATGTCCAGAAATGGATGACGTTCGCAAATCGGGCCGGCCCTGCTCGATATCAGATGCTGCTCGATACCAATTTGTAACGGGACTGTAACGGGAGGAAATCTATGCTTCGATGCAAAGGATTTTTTGGTGGTTTGCCGCGGAGAAATTTATGGCTCGCGGCCCTGATGGCAGCTGCGCCAGCGCTGCTCGCCGGGAGCGCATGGGCGCAGACGACGACGAGCGAGGGTCCAGTCAGCCTGCTCTTCACCATTCCGGTCCCGGTGGCGTCCACCAACACCACCGGCGGGATGTACGGCTTTGACATCAGCTGGGTCGATCCGGTGACCCAGACCTATTACCTCGGCGACCGCTCGAATGCCGCGGTCGACGCTGTCAACGCCAGTACCGGCACGTTTATCAGGCAGATCAAGGCGTCGCCTGCGTTTTCGGGGGTCGTGCTCAACTCGGCCCACACCGCCGTCAACAACAACCTCTCCGGCCCCAACGGGGTCACCACCGGTGTCCGGTCCGGGCAAGACTGCCTGTTCGCCGGCGATGGCGACAGCCGCGTGGTCTCGTTCGCGCTTCCTGCCGGAACCCAGGTCGGCAGCCTCTCGACCGGCGGGAGCTTCCGCGCCGATGAAATGGCCTTCGACTCAAAGGACGGGGTGCTGATCGTCGCCAACAATGCCGATTCGCCACCGTTCGCCACGTTGATCGGGGTCGGCGCTAAATGCGGCATGGTTATCAACAAGAAGATCGTCTTCAGCTTTGCCACTAACGGCGCCGAGCAGCCGGTGTGGGACCCGACAACCGACCTGTTCTACCAGTCGATCCCATCGACCTCCGGCACCACCGCGGCGCCGGGCCCGACCGGAGCGATCGCGGCGATCAATCCGACATCGGGGGCAATTACGCAAATGTTCCCGGTCAATTACTGCCAGCCAGCCGGCCTCGCTCTGGGTCCGAACCAGACGTTTCTCGCCGGCTGCAGCGTCGTCTACGATACCGTGGGCAATGTGTGGTCCGGCTCCGACACCAACACCGCCGATCCGCTGCAGGTGATCATCGACACCACCGGCGCCTACTCTTATGTGCCGGGCATCGGCTCCTCGGATGAGGTGGCCTACAATTCGGGCGACAATCACTGGTATACCGGCTCGCAAAATTCGCCGTATTCGCCGCACCCCATAGCCGGGACCACGGGCGCCCTTTCGTCGACTGATCAGGGCGCCGGCATGCTCGGGGTCATCGACGGCACCAGCCAGAGCCTCGACCAGATCGCGCCGACCTTTGACGTGCCTGGAAAGCTGCCGCTGCTGGGGCCGCCGCCGGGACATCCCTCGGGGAGCTCGCACTCGGTCGCGGTCAATTCCGCGAACAATTGGGTGTTCGTGCCGATGCCGGGGAACAATGCGATTCCCGGCTGCTCGACCGGCTGCATCGCCGTCTATGGTCGGCAGGATACGGACAAGACCGGGGCCAACGACTAACGCAACGCCTCAACTCCCCGCGCGCCACGGCTGCAAGGACGGGACGCACGGGGGTTCGTTCCACGCACCTGACAGAAACGCGGGCTCCGGCCCGCGTTTTGCGCGTGTGAGTTTCGGTTTATTTTTGAGGTTTGCCGGGTGTGGGCGCGGGTCCGGGTGGTACTTTGGCCACCCGCGCCGGCGCTTCCCCGGTTTTGTCGGGGATCTCGGCGATCAGGGCCGTTGTGCCGCGACTGTCGAATTCGATATGAACCCGATAGGTGCCGTCCGCATCCTTGCCCCGGTATTCCCAGACAACCGGGCCGGGCTCGTCCGAATCGTCGGCAAAGCTGGTCCGCCACGGCGGCCCGAGCAATGCCTCGATCTGCGCTTTGGTGGTTTGGCCCGGGGTCACCTTGGCCAGTGTCGCCGCGCTGAACTCGCGGGCCCGCCCGGGATCGGCCGCGGCTTCGGCGCAATACCCGGTCGCGGCTGAGTAACAGTAGAGCGCAAACCCCATTGCCGGCAGAAACCGCTTGGCAATCATCGCCCTTCCTCGCGCCCCGGAACCGAGAGCCATCCGTCTGGGTGCCTACCCCGCTGAGACCGCGCCCATGGCTGTCCGGTTCGGCAACCACGACGCTGCAGGCTCGATCATTGTACCGAGGATTCAACTCACAGGACGCTTTGCCCGGACTTGATCCGGGCATCCACGTCTTGGCACCGAGATGGCCCCGCCGCCCCGAAGAAGGCGCGCGGCCACACCGACCCGCGCGCCTGGGACGGGCGCCGGTCGACCAGCGCGGACCCCTGCTCTGTTGCCAATGCCGGTGGTGCGGTTACCTGCCGTCCCCGTCATGCTGTCCGGTCACCGCAGCCAGGGCGTCGCCGGTCAGCTTCAAGACCGTCATGCCGGAGCCGGCGCGGTCGAGATTGTAGATGTAGCCGCGGTCATCGACCTCGCCCAAATCGGAAAAGATCGCATTGCGGCAGTAGTTCGCATTGCCCTGGTACGTCCCGCACGTCGATATCGTGTTTTTGTTCGGCGCCTGGATGAAATAGCCGACGCGTCTCGGGTTATAGGGGTCGCGGATGTCGAAAACCTGCAGCCCGGCGTTGAACATCGCGACCACCAGGATCTTGCCGTAATAGGGGGCATAAATCTCGCGATTGAGCTCGTGGGTTCCGAAGCGCGCTCCCTTGGCGCAGAAATCTCCCGGGAACTGGCCGACCGTCATCGAGGAAATCGGCCAGATCGCCAGATCGTTGGTGATGTCGAGCAGCTGGGCATTCTTCCATGGTTGCCCAAGGCAGTCGTTGGTCGTGTCCTCGGAGGTGACTGCCAACAGATCGTATTTTTGCGGCGTGCCGTCGAGAAAATTTTCCTGCGCTTGCGGGATTGGCACCCCGAAGATCGGGATCGAGGTATGCCCGCCCTGGTTTGGGTTCGTTGTCGTGTAGCTGATCTGCGGATAGAGCAGATCCGCCTGGGACGGGTTGTTCGCGCAATCCGCCGACGCCGCAGAATTAAAACTCGCGTTGCATCCATTAAGGAGCTTTTGCCGGTCGACAATTTGGAAGACGCCGGTGCTGCTGACACCATAGGGGAGGTACACCCGGTTAATCTTTTCGCCCGCCGAATAGACTTGGTGAACCATTTCCGGATCGCCCGGCCCGGCGGGGTTGGTCACACCTTCGTAGCAGGTGGGCCCGGGCGCGTTGTAGCAGCTTTGCGCGGTCGGCGAGGCAGTTGGCTGCTGACCGACCAGCCCCCACTGGCGGATGAACACCGGGTTCGCCGGATTGCTCAAATTATAGATATAGACGTGCTGCCCCGACTTCCATCCATCGGACGCGCTGCCGGCGATCAGGTAGGCGATCCCGGTGTCGCATTCCCACCAGTCATGGTGCGTAAAATTTAGTCCGGTCAGGATCTTTTCCATCAAAACCGGCGCCGAGGGATTGGTGACGTCCCACATCTCCTGATCTATCGAGCCGTCGTGGCGCAGCATGTACCACTTGTTCGGCGGCAGACCGGGCGAGGGCGTCGCCGTGTTCAAGATGTTGCTGCCGCACACCGCCACATGCGACGCACTGCCGGTGGTCGATGCAATGTGATGCAGGAAGACCGGGTTGTTGGGATAGGTGACGTCGATCAGCGAGGTGCCGTTTGGCTCCACTTGGTGGGTCAATGGGTTGTAGGCGCTGCCGCCGCTATCGGTCATATAGAGGATGTAGCGGCCGTTTTCGTTCTCGATCCAGCCGTCGTCCGAGCTCGGGCGGCCCTGGTTGTCGTTGAAGCCGACGACCTTCATGTTCCAGATCGATTGCTGGTTCCAGCCATGGGGTGGGGGCACCGGCAGCGGCGGCAGGCCGGCCGCCCCCTCCGGACCCTCATTGAGGGTAATGACCGGAACGTTTGGCCCATCCGGCAAATAGCCTTGCGCCGAAGCGACCCCGCTCGCTGCGAACACGAGGCCGGACAAACCGGCCAACAACGCCAACCCGAGGCCGCGAGCTGTTCGCGCAAGGTTGTTCATGGCGATCCCCCTAATTTGTCAATATTTTGGCAACCGTACTGCTGCCTGACAACTCCGGTCAAGCAATAGCTCAGCAATGAGGGCGCGGTTCGACCCGCCGGCGTCGGCGATCCAGCGCGCAATGTGCGGCTTAACAGAGGGCCGGGATGCTGCTCTAATGCCGCGGGTTCGGGAAAAACCGCCGAGGGGGATTGGAAATGCCGCGATGGGCCGCCGCTATCGGGCGCGCACTCGCCGCCGCGCGTCGCTTCGAATGACCCGGCGCTGAGCCGATATGGCAATTACTCTCGAGCTGGCGATCAACGCGATCATCGCCGGCCTATTGCTCGGCGGCTTTTACGCCGCCGTCACGGTCGGGGTGACGATCTCCTTCGGCATGCTCGACATCGTCAACATTGCCCACCCGGCCTTTATCATGCTGGGATCGTTCGTCGCCTACACCCTCAACTCAATGTTCGGGCTCGACCCGGTGCTGATCGGCGTCGCCATGGCCCCGCTGTTCTTTCTGCTGGGGATGGCCGTCTATCAGGTCTACTACTATGCGTTCGAGCGGCGCGGCGAAGAATCGATCCAGGGCCTGGCCTTTTTCTTTGGGCTCCTGTTTGTCGGCGAGGTCGGCCTGATCCTGGTGTTCGGCGTCGATTACCGCTTTGTCGAGGCGCCCTATATCGGCTCAAGCCTGCATTTCGGCTTTGTCGATCTGCCGCTGCGCATGCTGATCCCGTTTGTCGTCTCGCTGCTGATGGTGGCGCTATTGCAGCTGTCCTTTGGCCGCAGCTTTATCGGGCGCGCGATCCTCGCCGTATCGCAGGACCGGCTGGCCTTGCAGCTGATGGCGGCCAATCCGACCCGGATCAAGCGCATCGCTTTTGGCATCTCGATCGCCACCGCCTCGGTCGCCGGCGCCTTGCTGATCATCATCCAGCCGGTCGAGCCGTCGATCGGGCGCGACTATATCGGGCGGATCTTCGCGATCTGCGTCTTGGGCGGGATGACGAGCTTTCCCGGCATGGTCGCCGGCGCCATGCTGATCGGTGTGGTCGAGAGCCTGACCGCCACCTTCTACGGGCCATCCTGGGCGCCGGCGGTGGCGTTCGGCTTTCTGCTCTTGACCCTGGCGGCGCGCCCGGCCGGCATCCTCGGCCGCTGACGACGCGATGAGCACCGGCAAATTCTGGATCGTCTCGTTCGCCGCGGCCGCAGCACTGCTGCTGCTGACGCGCTGGCAGATCCAAAACGAGTATTTCTATTTTGCCGCCTATGTCGTGCTGCAATACGTCGTGCTGGCGACCGCGTGGAACATCCTTGGCGGCTACACCGGCTACACCAATTTTGGCACCGCGGCATTTTTCGCGTTCGGCGCCTACACCGCGGTCGTGCTGCACAAGCTGACTTCGGTTCCGGTCCCGGCGATGATCCTCGCCGCCGGCGCGGTCTCGGGGCTGCTCGGCTTCGGCATGGGCTATCTGACCCTGCGGCTGAAGGGGGTGTTCTTCGCCATCGCCACCCTGGCGCTCGCGATCGTGGCCCAGACCCTGATCGTCAACTGGGACTATGTCGGCGGCTCGCGCGGCATCTATATCATCCGGCCGCAGCAGGCCCCGCTGTTCGGCGGCTACATCGAATACCTCTATTCCCTGATGCTGCTGCTGAGCTGGCTCTCGGTAGCGCTCGCCCGCACTATCGAGCGCTCGCGCCTCGGGCTCGGCCTCGCCGCGATCCGCGACGACGAGCAGGCGGCCGAGGCGAGCGGGGTCCCGACCCTGCGCCTGAAGCTCGTCGCCACCACCTTGAGCGGCGCGCTGATGGGCATGGCGGGGGCGCCGTTACCCTATTACGTGACCTATCTCGACCCGACTTCGAGCTTTAATCTGTCCTACGCGGTCAATGCCGTGGCGATGCCGCTGATCGGCGGCATGACCAGCTGGATCGGCCCGCTGATCGGTGCTGTGCTGCTCGGCACGATCCAGCAGGTGGCGACGGTCACAATCTCCTCGGCGCTGAATTTGCTGATCGTCGGGCTGCTGCTGATCGGCTTCGTCATCGTCGCCCCCAACGGCATCGTCGGGCTGGTCCAAGCCCGCCGCCGCAGCGGGAGGCGCAGATGGCGGAGCCGCTGACCGCCGCGTCGGCCCCGCCATTGCTCGAAGCCAATCGGCTCGCCAAGCATTTCGGCGGGTTTGTGGCGCTCGACAATATCGATCTCGCCGTCGCCGAGGGCGAAAGGCTGGGACTGATCGGCCCCAACGGCTCGGGCAAGAGCACCCTGGTCAATTGCTTGTGCGGCACTCTGCGCCACGATGACGGCACGATCCTATTCGCCGGTCGCCGCCTCGACGGCGTCCCCGCCTACCGGCGCACCCGGCTCGGGCTGGCGCGCAGCTTTCAGCTGCCGCGGCCGTTCCGCACGATGAGCCTCGTCGATAATTTGCGCATCCCGCTGCTCTATTCGGTCAATGCCCGCCCCGGCGCCCGCCTTCACCAGGCGGCGATCGACGAGCGCTGCCTCCAGCTCCTCGACGAGGTCGGGCTCGCCGATAAGGCGCGCCGGCTGCCGCGCGATCTGACCCAGGTCGAGATGCGCAAGCTCGAGCTCGCCCGCGCGGTGGCGAGCGCGCCGCGGCTGCTGTTCGCCGACGAGGCGATGGCCGGGCTGTCGCCCTCCGAGGTCGAGGAGATCTTGGGCGTCCTATTCCGGCTCAACGAAACCGGGATCACGATCGTCCTGATCGAGCACATCATGCGCGCGGTGATGAGCTTCTCGACCCGGCTCGTCGTGCTGGTCGCCGGCCACAAGATCGCCGACGGGGAGCCGCAGGAGGCGATGCGCAACCCCGAGGTCGAAAGGGCCTATCTTGGCGAATAGCCTTTCGATCGCCGGCATCGATGCCGGCTATGGCGCGGTCCGGGTGCTCGACAATGTGTCGATCGAGGTCGGGGCGGGGGAGACCGTGGTGCTGCTCGGCACCAACGGCAACGGCAAGAGCACGGTCATGAAATGCGTGATGGGCATCGTTCGGCCGATGGCCGGGTCGATCACGGCCGAGATCGACGGCGCGCGGCACAACCTTGTCGGCCGCTCGACCGAGGCGATCGTCGATCTGGGGATCAGCCTGGTGCCCGAGGGCAGGCGGCTCTTTCCGAAACTGACGGTCGAGGAGAATCTGTTGCTCGGCGCCTTTCGGCCCAAGGCGCGGGCCCAGATCGCCGGCAACCTCGATGGCTGCTACGCGACCTTTCCGGTATTGCGCGAGCGGCGCCGCCAGCTCGCCGGCAGCATGTCGGGCGGCGAGCAGCAGATGCTGGCCCTGGCCCGCGCCTTGATGTCGGCGCCGAAGATCCTGTTGATCGACGAGCCCTCGGTCGGCCTCGCCCCGGTCCTGGTCAAGCGCACGATCGAAAAGATCGAGGAGCTGAAGGAGCGCTACCAGCTGACCGTGCTGATGGCCGAGCAGAATTTCAACCAGGCGGTGCGCATCGCCGACCGCGGCTATGTCATCGTTCACGGCGCGATCGCCTTCGAGGGCCAATCGGCCGAAGCCCTCAACAACAACGAGCTCGTCCGCAAATTCTACCTCGGACTGTAGCCGGCAGGTGCGAGGGTAAACGAAGGCCGCCGAGCTAGCTCCAGATTCCCGCAATGCCGCCATAAACCCCAAGCGCCGCGACGAGGCTCGACAAGCCGATGACGATCCAGCGATAGGTTCCACGCAGCCGATGCTCCTTCGGCAATGCCCGCATCGCCAACGCGACGAGGAAGCCCAGCACCAGCGGCAGCAGCAGCGCATTCATCACCTCGACCGCGACGTTGAGGCTCACCAGATCGGGAACCTCGGCGACGATGATGGCGCCGCCAACGACCGCGGCGGTGTAGACAATATAAAACCATGGCGCCTCGAGCGGGTGGTGCTCGAGCGAATGTTTGTACCCGGCGATCTCGCCGAAACCCCAGGCGCAGGCAAGCGAGACGACGATCGCCGCCACCATTGCAGCGCCGGTCACGCCGAGCCCGAAGATCACGCGGCCCGCCATCGGGCCAAGGAACGGCGTCAAGGCATTGGCCATCTCGCCGACGGAGTCGAGATTGCCAGCTCCCCCAGAACTGCCGCCGCCGGCCTTGCCGATGGTGGCGGCGGTGGCGATCAGCACGGCCGCCATGACCAGCTGCGTGGCCACCGCCCCGAGGCAGGTATCCCAGCGCGCGCTTTTATAGTCCTCGGGCAGAAGCTTCTTATCGGCGACCGCAGATTGCTGATAGAAAATCATCCACGGCATGATGACGGCGCCGATATTGGCGGCCACGAGGTAGAGATAGTCCTTGTTGCCGAGCGGGAACTGCATCAGGCCCCGCACAAGCTCGGCGGCTTGTGGACGGCCGCAATAGGCAATCCAGAAAAACGCGCATTCGAACAATCCGAGAGCGATGGCGACGAGCTCGACCCGGCGATAGGAACCGGTCCACACGACCGCGAGCAGAAAGATCACGACCACCAGCAGGCTGATGCCGCGCGGCACGCCGAAGAGTTCGCCGACCCCCGCTACGCCGGAGAACTCGGTGAGCAAGGCGCCGACCGAGGTGACCCCCAGACCGGTCACCGACAGCCACGCCCACCGCCTGCCGAAAATGTCGCGGATCAGTTCGCCATGCCCCTTGCCGGTAAAGATGCCGAGACGCACGGTCAATTCCTGAACCACATAAAGGATCGGCATCAGCGCGATCTGCAGAAGCAACAACCGATAGCCCCACTGGACTCCGCTTTGTCCGGCCGTGATGATGCTGCCGACATCGGTGTCCGCGAGCATGACGACCAGGCCCGGGCCGAGCACGGCAAAGAACCGCCGCGCACCGACGCTGGGCTTTCGGGGAACGGCAACGGCGCTTATGGACATGGGTTACCTGGTGCGAGTGAGACTTACTCGCATATAAGCTATCCCATTCGCGACCGTCAACCAGCCATTTGGCAATGCCGAGAGAACGCTGACCCACGAGCCTCACTTCGCCGGACGCGATACGCTAATAGTTTACA
>Ga0210394_10007784_pt1 | contig 11189 bp, 7 predicted proteins | sample IncBWC12MmetaG_FD_160121 | JGI IMG/M metagenome (GOLD analysis project Ga0210394, IMG submission 160121) | Forest soil microbial communities from Barre Woods Harvard Forest LTER site, Petersham, Massachusetts, United States - Inc-BW-C-12-M | ecosystem: Environmental > Terrestrial > Soil >... | reverse complement strand
CCCGAGCGGTCTACGCTCTGATGTTCCACCACCTCGGTAGCAGTGAACTTATCGACGTTGCGCGCCAGTTCTTCGATTCTCTTTCCGGCTGCGGACAACACGCTGGAGAGCGAACAAGTTGCTCCCGGCGTGACCTCCGGCACGGAACGATCGACGTCCGGGGGCACCCAGGCATTCGCCCGCGTCCGCGTATCACGAGACGCGGAGGCCCGATCGGCAGGTTTTGCCGCCAATGCTTGCGTGCTTGGATCTTTTTTCAACGAATCGGTTTGTTGCGCAATCGCGGTGTTCGTTTGAGAAAGCCAGAAAAGGACTGCAACGAGCAGGAGAAAACCATTTTGCGCGTTGGTTTTTGTTAACACGGCTCGGCTGCTCATAACGCGCTCCCTGCGGCGCTCAATGGCCCTATAACAATGACGGGGGATGTGTTTCCCCTCCCTGGGCCGGAGTCCGCATCGCGCCTTCACTTCATAAAGCGAAAATGAGAGAGAGTTTGGCTCACCGCTGGGAATGTTACTCACGCTCATCGCTACTCTTGCCGTTCGATGTGGGATCCGACTCCGAGAGGCTCGCAACTTCCGCACAGGGTACACCATCGCGGCGGGAATTACAGCTGTCCGATTTGCAGCATTGATTTGACGAGCACTGCCGCCCGGTTGGAGTCGCGACGATCCGTGCAGTCCCGACCGAACTAAATAAAACAGTGAACTTATCGCGGCAGGGAACTACTCTGGGCCGGGGAAGCGTCAAGCCGGCAGATAATGCCGTGGCGGTGCCAGACTCTGACGTAGAGCCCTTCTTTTAACGGCACGCGGAAGGTCTTCGAGCTTCTCAACCCGCCGCCACCCAGATTGTCGTAGTCGTACCTGAATTCGTGTCCGCCAACGACGAAATGTTCGCTATCGCCTTTTCGCATTATATTTTGCGGGTGGAAGTTCTCGATCGGCCCCTCAGCAATCGCGCAGGAGCCGGCCTTCAGAGCGTGAACGTTGGCGGCGTAGTTGTGGAAGACGCCGTAACCAAGTCCGAATCCGCCCGCCACCAACCAGAACGTCAGCCAAAGTGAGAGGAAGAGTCGCCCGATCGGACTTATCAAAACGAAGAGTGCGCCGCCGATGATTCCGGCAACCCAAAACAGGGCGAGGAGCCACGGAATAAATCCGATGCCGTCCCGCGACACGTCGTAAAGAGTGATCCACATTTCTTCCGTTATTTGGCTTAATTGTGGCGAATGCGTCTATCTACGAATTGTAGTATCGGTCGCTGTGTCACAGATGCCCTTGTTGCCGCTGCGTTCCATCCGATAACTGAACCGCCGCGACGAAGGATACAAGTGCCTTCGGCCGGGGCGCTCAAACTGCGCGCTTGCTTGTTACAATCCCAACCTGCTATGGCGGAGAAAAAGAGCATTGCCAACTGGGCTGCGCAAGTGCGCGCGGGCGATACCCGCGCGATTTCGCGCGCCATCACTGCGATCGAGAATTCCGATCCGCGCGCCGAAGACCTGCTGCGCGAGCTCTTTCCCTTCACGGGCCGCGCTTATCTGATCGGAGTCACCGGCGCGCCCGGCACGGGCAAAAGCACGCTCGTCGATAAACTCGCCGCTCACTATCGCGCGCGCGGAAAAACCGTTGGCATCATCGCCGTTGATCCGACCAGCCCCTACACCGGCGGCGCGGTCCTTGGGGACCGCATCCGCATGCAGGGCCACGCCACGGACTCCGGCATCTTCATTCGCTCGATGGCGACGCGCGGATTTTTTGGCGGACTTGCCCGCGCCACTGCCGACGCGGCGCTGGTGCTCGATTCCGCGGGCAAGCAGATTGTGCTGATCGAAACCGTCGGCGTCGGCCAGGATGAAATCGACGTCGTGCGCCTGGCCGAATGCACGCTCGTGCTCGTCGTGCCCGGGCTGGGCGACGACGTGCAGAATATGAAGGCCGGCCTGATGGAAGTCGCGGATATTTTTGTGCTGAACAAAGCCGAACGCGAAGGCGCCGACCGCCTCGAGCAGCAGCTTCATGCCATGCTGGAACTTACGCCCAGCGCCAATGAGGGCGGACGCGGCTGGAAGCCGCCGGTGGTCCGCACCACAGCCGCGGAAGGGAAGGGTATCGGCGAGCTCGCCGCGGCCATCGAGAAATTTCACGAGCAGCGCAAAGAAAGCGGCGAGCAGCGCGCCAAGATTCTCGAATATTGGAAGCAGCGCCTGCTTTTGCTGCTGGAAACTCAGCTGCTCACACGCGCACTCGGCAACGATGGCCAGCGCGTGCTCGAATCTTTGGCGTCCGAGGTCGCCGAACGCAAGAAAAACCCGTACACTGCGGTGCGCGAGCTCTTATCTCGCGCCGGCCTCTAGCGGGCGAGAATACTGGGTTTATATGTAGCGCCCGCCTTCAGGCGGGCATGTTGCTTTTTCTGTGCCGGCCTAGAGGGGAGCGCCACACAACTGCTATGCCAAACGGCAAAGCCAAAAGTTGTCATTCCGAGGAGTCCCGCCACGGCGCGGTCTTTGCGCCTAGAGGGCGGGACGACGAGGAATCTGCTGTTGCCTTTCTGCGAAAAAGCAGATCCCTCGTTTCACTCTGGATGACAGCATTTGTAGCCCAGGGCGCCCTCGCCGCCTTTGCGAGGGGACCTGGGGCTTTGGTAGGTTACGGTCGCAGTCGCGGAAACGAAACATGAAACTCGGCTCCATCGAATTCCACATCCTGAATGACGGCACGTTCCGCCTCGACGGCGGCGCGATGTTTGGCGTCATTCCGAAGCCGATGTGGGAACGCGTCGTGCCGTGCGACGACCGCAATCGCATCACGCTAACCATGAATTCGCTGCTGATTCGCGCGGCGGCGCAGTGGATTCTTGTGGAAACGGGCGCGGGCGATAAATTTGATGACAAGCGCCGCGATATTTACGCCTTTCAAGGGGCCCCGCGGCTGCTCGCGCAGTTGTCCGCGCGCGGCCTCGAGCCCGAGCAGATCGATATCGTGATCAACACGCATCTGCATTTCGACCACTGCGGATGGAATACGCGCATCGTCAACAGCCAGGCCGTGCCCACGTTTCCCAACGCCCAATATTTCGTGCATCGCGGCGAACTCGAACACGCCCGCCATCCCACCGAGCGCGATCGCGTCAGCTACATCCCCGATAATTTCGAGCCCATGGTGAAATCGGGGCAATGGCAGCTTGTAGAAGGCGAACACCGCGAGGTGGTGCCCGGCGTTGAACTGATTGTGCTTCCCGGCCACACCAACGACATGATGGGCGTGCGCCTTTCGTCCGGCGGCCAGACAGCCATCTTTCTTTCCGATCTCGTGCCTATGACTGCGCATCTGCCGTTGCCGTGGATTATGGGCCTCGACTCTTATCCTCTCACCACGCTGGCGAACAAGAAGAAATGGCTGCCGCTGATCGTCCGCGAAGGCTGGCTGGCGCTTTTCTGCCACGACGGGAAAATTCCCGCCGCCCGGCTGCGCGAGCAGGAGGGCAAGATCATCGCCGAGCCAGTTGTAGTAGACTGACGCGCCCGAATGGCGGGCGATGCTGGCATTGTGTAGCGCCGACCTTCAGGTCGGCATTTTTTGCCTCTGTCATTCTGAGGCCCAGACTTAGGGCCGAAGAATCTCTCTTCGCATTCAATCCTTTTCGGAGAGATTCTTCGCTCCGCTCAGAATGACAACGTAAGTCCAGCGCCTCCTTCAGGGCGGTGTCGGCTGGCGGACGGCGCGCCGATGCCAGGCCTCGGGATGAAAGCCCGGCGGCGGTTTTGCGGGTGCCCCACCCTTCGCGGCTTTCGCGAGGGTGGGAATTTGTAGCCCAGGGCGCGCCGCCGTCTCTGCGGCAGCCCTGGGGTTTGCTCGTATCGCGCCCTGCGGAGTTACAGACGCAGTCGTTCAGGAATATTTCGCGAATGCCCAAGACAAAACTGAAAGTCTCCAAACGCACCAAGCAGGAAACCGTCGCCGAAATCGGAATCATCGGCGGCAGCGGACTTTACTCCATGCCCGGCCTCGGGCGCACGCGCGAATGGCGCGTCAAGACGCCATTCGGCGATCCTTCCGATGCGCTGGTGCTCGGCACGCTCGAAGGCAAGCGCGTCGCGTTTCTTTCGCGCCACGCGCGCGGCCATCGCTTCACGCCGTCCGAGATCAACTATCGTGCCAATCTCTACGCCATGAAGCTGGCCGGGGTGACGCGCCTCATTTCGGTGAGCGCCGTCGGCTCGCTGCGCGAAGACCTGCGCCCGCTCGAATTCATGATCCCCGATCAGTTCTACGACCGCACGAAGCTCCGCGTCTCCACATTTTTCGGCGACGGCATCGTGGCGCACGTGGGCTTCGACAAGCCCACCTGCGCGCAGCTTAGTAACGTGCTCGGCAATGCCTGCGACGCCGCCGGAGTCAAAGCGCATCGCGGCGGGACGTACGTCTGCATCGAAGGTCCGCAGTTTTCGACGCTCGCCGAAGCGCACGTGCATCGGCAGCTGCGCTTCGAGATCATCGGCATGACCAACGTCACCGAAGCCAAGCTGGCCCGCGAAGCCGAGCTTTGCTACGCCACCGTCGCGATGATCACGGACTACGATTGCTGGCATCCGGAGCACGCCTCGGTCACGCTCGAGGAAATCATCGCCAATCTGAATCGCAATGCCGAAAACGCGTGCAACGTGATCCGCAACGCCGTGCGCGAAATGCCCGCCGAGCGCGAATGCAAATGCGGCCGCGCGCTCGCCCACGCCATCGTCACCGATCCCAAGCTCGTCCCGGCAGCGGCGCGCCGCCGCCTGGCCGCCATCATCGGCAAATACATCTCGTGACCGGCTTGTATGAGAACTAAAGTTGTCATTCCGAGGAGTACCGCCAAGGCGCGCTGTTTGCGCCTCCAGGCGGGACGACGAGGAATCTGCTGTTTAGCTCGCGAGGATTACAACTGCAGATCCCTCGTCCGCCCGGAGGCGGACTCCTGATGACAGGCAGGCGGAGTTGCTGACGATTTATGGCGACGCGATTGGTTAGGGGCGGCTAAATGTCACTTCTCGTTGTGGGTTCGGTTGCGTTCGATGCGCTGGAAACGCCGTTCGGCAAAGTGGACCGCACGCTGGGCGGCGCGGCCACGTATTTCTCTGTGGCAGCGAGTTATTTCACGAACGTCAATCTCGTCGGCGTCGTCGGCGACGACTTCACGGAGCAAGACGCCGCCATTTTTCGCGGGCGCCGCATCGACATTAGCGGCCTCGAACGCGCCTCGGGCAAAACATTTTTCTGGGCCGGGCGTTACGGCATCGATCCCAACGAGCGCGTAACGCTGGCGACGGAGCTAAACGTCTTCGCCACCTTCCGGCCCAAGCTGCCGGACGCCTTCCGCTCCGCCAAGCACGTTTTCCTCGCCAACATCGATCCGACGTTGCAGCGCCTCGTCCTCGAACAGATCAACGGCAAGCCCCGCATGGTCGCGCTCGATACCATGAATTACTGGATCGAGAAAACTCCGGCCGAGCTGCGCGAAATCCTCAAGCACACGCAGATCCTGATGATCAATGACGCCGAAACGCGCATGCTCTCGAACGAACACAATCTGCTGCGCGCCGCCCGCCATATCTTCAAGCTCGGACCCAAGGCGCTGGTCATCAAGCGTGGTGAATACGGCGCCATGATGGTGCACGGTGGCGGCGTCTTTTCGGTTCCCGCGTTCCCGCTCGAGGAAGTGCGCGATCCCACCGGCGCCGGCGATAGCTTCGCCGGCGGCTTCATGGGCTATCTTGCAAACGCCTCGCGCATGAACGATGACGTGATGCGTCGTGCCATGGTCTACGGCTCGGTGATGGGCAGCTTTGCCGTGGAGCGCTTTGGCCTGGAACGCATTCGCCAGCTCAAGCGCCGCGAAATCGACGCCCGCGCCCGCCATTTCCACAAGCTCACCCAGTTCAAGCTCCGCTAGTAGTTCCGCGATCTATGCCATCTCCGGAGCCGACCTAAAGGAAAGCTGTCATCCCGAGGCCCGGGTTTTGGGCCGAGGGATCTGCTTTTGAATTTTCGCCGCTCATCTTTTGTCTACATCCTCGCGAGCCGGTCACACAATGCGTATACATCCCCTGTAGCCCAGCCTTTGCGCCCGAAAGCCCCAGGGCCGGCTGAGAAACGCCGCGCCCTGGGCTACAAACGGAGCCAAGCGCGGCGATTCGAGGGTAGGTCGATTGGATCGATGGGAACCGGAACCGCCGTACCGTGAACGTAATGGGCCGCGCTCGACCAATGCCTGCCGGTTAGTGGCGGCGAGTGGCGACGCAGATTAGTGGTCACGAAAAAAATCCGGTCACCATCGGCGATCCGGCGTAGAGGCGTCACGCGCGGAATTGTAGCCCAGGGCGCGGCGTTTCTCAGCCGGCCCTGGGGATTTTTGGTCGGCTTTGGGAACACACGGGGCTCCGTCTTGCATCGCGAGACAGCCGTTTACTCGAACTGCGCACCCGACACGCCCGCCCGCTTGCCGTGGCGAGCGCCAGTGTATACTCGCCGCTTGCCTACCCTGCGTACGCCAAATCTTCCCAAGGGCTCCGTGACTGCTGCCATCAGACCCGCCCCGCTCGTTCCCGGCGGCTTGGTGCGCGTGATCTCCACCGCCAGCCCCGCCGACCGCGATGCCCTCGGCCGCGGCATCGCGGAACTCGAACGGCTCGGCTATCGCGTGCGCACGGGTTCGGCGATGCAGCCGGAGGGTTACTTCGCCGGCTCGACCTTGCGCCGTAAGGCCGAGCTGGAAGGGGCGCTCCAGGATCCTGACGCCAGCGCGGTGATCTGCGCGCGCGGCGGTTACGGCACGGCTACTCTGCTGGACGAAATCCGCCTGCCGGGCCGGATTCGGCCCAAGCTGCTCGTCGGCTACAGCGATGTGACCATGCTGCAGGCATATCTTTGGACCCGCTTCCGCTGGACTTCGCTGCACGGCCCCATGGTCGCCGCCGGCTTCAACAATGGCGCAGGCGCACGTTCGGGATATGATCTCGCGTCGTTCATCGATGCTTCGGCAGGCAAGCGCGATTCGTGGTGGCTCGCGCTCGATGCCGAGCCGCTTTCGCGCGGCGAAGCTTCGGGCTTGCTGCTTGGCGGCTGCATCTCGCTGCTCGAGACGACGCTGGGAACGCCTTGGGAATTCGACACGCGCGGCGCGATCCTCTTTCTCGAAGATCGCGGCGTGAAGCCGTACCAGCTCGATCGGATGCTGCTGCACTTGCTGCAGGCCGGAAAATTTCGTGGCGTGCGCGGCATCGTCTTGGGCGATTTCCCCGATTCCGAGCCGCCGCAGGAGTGCAGTCCATCGGTGCGCGACGTTTGCCGGCGAATTCTGATGCCGCTGCGCGTACCCATCATTTTCGGGGCGCCCATCGGCCACACCGTGCGGCCGATGCTGACGATTCCGTTCGGCGTGCGCGCGCGCCTGCGCGCCGCCGGAGAAGGCCGGCTCGAAATCCTCGAGCCCGCCGTAGCCGTGCGCAGATGAGAGCCGCGCCGCCACACGCAACGGTTGTCATCACGAGCCCGTTTTGGCGAGGGAGCTGCTTTACGCATCGGGTTGTAGCCCAGGGTGCGCTCACGCTTTTGGTGAGCGGCCCTGGGGCTTTGTCTTTGCTTGTCATTCTGAGGAGCGCAGCGACGAAGAATCTCTTCGCTCCTTTCTTCGCGCAAAGAGAGATTCTTCGCGCGGCTTCACAGAAGCGCAAAAGACCCTTGCGGGCCTTTCGCGCGCCGCACTCAGAATGACAGGACGTGTAGACGGTGTCATTCCGAGCGAGTCCCGCCAAGGCGCGCTGTTTGCGCTCTTAGGGCGGGACGATGAGGAATCTGCTTTTCGCAGCGGGTTGTAGCCCAGGGTGCGCTCGCGCCGTTTGCGAGCGGCCCTGGGGCTTTGTCTTTGCTTGTCATTCTGAGGAGCGCAGCGACGAAGAATCTCTCCGGCATTGTGGGTCGCGGATTTTTATGGTGAGCGCAGCGACTCGATAGCCGCGACGTAAAGTGACGAAAAATGAGGGGCTTTAGCCCCTGACGCACAATGAATGACTCAAACATCCACTCGATCTACCTGATCGGCATCGGCGGAGCCGCCATGGCGCCGCTCGCCGGAATGCTTTCCGACCGCGGCTACAGCGTCACCGGCTCCGATACGGGAGTCTATCCGCCCGCTTCCACGTTGCTCGAAAAATTGCGCATCACCTGGAAAAACGGGTTCGCCGAAACTAACCTCGCGCCGCGTCCCGATGTGGTGGTCATCGGCAACGCCATCTCACGCGGCAACCCCGAACTCGAATACGTCCTCGACAATAAAATCCCGTATCGCTCGCTTCCCGAAGTGATCAAGGACTTTTTCCTGCCCGGCCACGATTCGCTGGTCGTCACCGGCACTCACGGCAAAACGACCACAACTTCGCTGCTCGCCTGGATTTTTCACGTCGCAGGACGCCGCCCCGATTTCCTGATCGGCGGCGTGGCCGAAAATTTCGGCAAAAGCTACGGCCTGGGCGGGGGCAGGGAATTCATCATCGAGGGCGACGAATACGATTCCGCGTTCTTCGACAAGGGCCCGAAATTCCTGCACTACCGTCCCGACGACCTGGTCGTCACATCGCTCGAATTCGACCACGCCGATATTTACGCCGATCTCGCCGCCATCGAGCTGCAGTTCCGCCGCCTGATAAATCTCGTTCCGCGCCGTGGACGCATCGTCTGCTGGGGCGAAAGCCCAACGGTGCGCGGCGTCGTCGCGCAGGCGTTTTGTCCCGTCGAAACCTACGGTTTCGGCAGCGACAATCTGTGGATCGCTGGCGATCTCGAATTCCGCGATGAAGCCACGCATTTTCGCGTGGCACGGAAAGGCGAAGAGCGGGCGCGCGTTGCGCTTCCCCTCGTCGGGCGGCACAACGTACTGAACGCGCTCGCCACGATTGCCGTCGCCGATGGCCGCGACGTTCCGCGCAACGCCATCGAAGAAGCGTTGCGCACGTTCCGCGGCGTGGCCCGCCGCATGCAGATTCGCGGTGAAGCCGGCGGCGTCACCATCGTCGACGATTTCGCGCATCATCCCACCGCCATTCGCGCCACCATCGAGGGCGCGCGCACGCGCTGGCCCCGGCGACGGCTGTGGGTGGCCTTTGAGCCGCGCTCCAACACCATGCGCCGCCGCGTCTTCGAAGACGACCTCGCCGCCGCTCTCGCCACGGCCGATGGCGCCGTACTGGGCCCGGTGAATCGCGCGCAAATGCTCTCCGATGCCGAGCGGCTTTCGCCGGAACGCGTGGTGAAAGCCGTCCGCGCCGCCGGCCGCCGCGCGGAGGCGCTGAATTCGGCGAGCGAGATCGCCGAATTCCTTGCCGGCGAATTGCGCGAGGGCGATATCATGCTGGTGCTCTCGAACGGCAGTTTCGACGGACTATGCGACAAGCTGCTCGCGCTCCTCAATTCGCGCTCGCCCGCCCCCCGCGCCGCCCGATGATCCCTCTGCGTTCGCTGCGGTCTTGGATCAGCTGCGCGCTACACGCGTCTTCGGCCCCCGTGCCCCAGCAAAGTTGTCATTCCGAGAAGGCCCGCCACGGCGCGCTGTTTGCGCCCCAAGGCGGGACGACGAGGAATCTGCTTTTGCCTTCTCTTGCGAAAAACAGATCCCTCGGTCGCTTCGGCGACCTCGGGATGACAGCAATCGTCATTTGCGTGCTTGTGCTGGCGGCGCCCGCGCCGGCGCGCGCCACGATCCGTTACGAAATCTCGCTCGTCCATCCCGCGCAGCACCAATTCCACGTCTCCATGATCATTCCCGGCGTACGCGCCAGCGTCACGGTGCAAATGCCGGCCTGGAACGCGCTGTATCAAATTCGCGACTTCGCGTATCGCGTCACCGACTTCCATGCGACCGGCGCCTCTGGGAATACATTGCCGGTGCGACGCCTGGACAAACAAACCTGGCGCATCGAAGTACCTGCAGGGGCCCCCGCGAGCGGCCAGGCCGAAATTCGCATCGAATACGCGAGTTTCTGGGACGATCCCGGCCCCTTCGACACGCAACTCAACGATGAGCACGCTTTCCTGAATCTGGCCATGGTGCTTTGCTACATTCCCGAGCGCCGCGGCGAAGACACGCTCGTGCGTTTCGCCGATATTCCACAAGGCTGGCATATCGCGGTTGAACTACCGCCCGCCGCTAACAACGGCAGCGCCTATCAAGCCGCCAATTACGACGAGCTCGTGGATGCGCCGGTCGAGATCGGGCGCTTCGATGAGTGGTCGTTTCAAGCCGGCAACGGGCCGACAGAAAGAACGATTCGCGTCGTACTTCACGGCGACGCCGTGGACCACTCCGCGCTCACGCGCATGCTCTCCGAAATCGTGGACTACGAGACGCGCCTGATGGGCGATGCGCCGTTTCCCGAGTACACTTTCATCCTACACGTGGGCCAGAATTACGGCGGCGGTGGAATGGAGCACGCCAACTCCACTGCGATCTCAGTGGGCTCCTACGCCACGCTCGCCAACGTCAGCGCGCACGAATTCTTTCATCTCTGGAACGTCAAGCGCATCAGCCCGCAATCGCTCGAGCCGGTGGACTACACGCGCGAAATGTGGACGCCCGTGCTGTGGTTCGCCGAAGGCGTCACCAGCACCTACGCCGCTTACACGCTCGAGCGCACGGGCATCTGGAACCACACCCAATTCCTCGCCGATCTCGGCTCGCAAATTACCGAACTCGAATCGCGCCCGGCGCGAACGTGGCAGAGCGCAGAGGAATCGAGCCTGGACACCTGGTTCGACAAATATCCGCTCTACGATCGCCCCGATTTCAGCATCTCGTATTACAACAAGGGCCAATTGCTGGGCGTCGCGCTCGATATTTTGATTCGCGACGCCACCGATAATCGCGCCAGCCTCGACGACGTGCTGCGCCGGCTGAATCAGCAATATGCGCAGCGTGGCCGCTTTTACGCCGATAGCGCCGGAATCGAAGAGGCCGTGGAAGAAGTTGTCCGCACGGCAAATGCGGGCTCGGCAAATCCCGCGGCCGGCGATTTTCCGGGCTTTTTCAAGCGCTACGTGAGCGGCACAGACGAAATGCCTTTCGCCGATCTGCTCTCCCTCGCCGGGTTCGCGCTCAAAACCGAAGGTGGAAAGCGCGCCGCTTTAGGCTTCGCCGTCGGGCGCGATTCC
>Ga0210394_10007782_pt1 | contig 11193 bp, 10 predicted proteins | sample IncBWC12MmetaG_FD_160121 | JGI IMG/M metagenome (GOLD analysis project Ga0210394, IMG submission 160121) | Forest soil microbial communities from Barre Woods Harvard Forest LTER site, Petersham, Massachusetts, United States - Inc-BW-C-12-M | ecosystem: Environmental > Terrestrial > Soil >... | reverse complement strand
AGGAAGCGCTGCAGGATGAAACTGGATTCCACAAGAAAGTCGCGACCTACTTTTTCTTTCATTCTCGACATGCTGACGACTACATCGTGGAGAACACAAGTAGCCCCACTGCCGCCCCTGCCTACACTCTCCAGGTTTGCGATACCACACCGCCGGCCGCGGGTGAGCAGTGCGAAAAGCAGCACGAATTCAAGCTCAGTGCTGACTATTACAAAGGCGACCGGTCTATGCGGGAATCCGGCTTCGACGTAAGTTTCCGCTTCGGACCTTTTGGCGCGGCCACGCATCATTATGCTCCGGTGTGTCTGAACAGTCTGCTCTACAAAACGGAAAAAGATCTGGAGCAGATCAGCCGTTGGCGCGGCCATGCGGCCAATGCAGAAAAATGGAGCAAACGGGCGCAAGAACGCAAGGATCGCATCGCTCGCTATCTTTGGGATGAAAAGTCGGGATTCTTCCTCGATCTAAATTTGCAGACGGGGCAGAAATCCGATTATCGATATGTGACGACCTTCTATCCTCTGTGGGCTGGTTTGGCGACTCCGGAACAGGCGAAGGCTGTGGCCAAGAATATTCCCGCATTCGAAAGACCTGGCGGCTTGGCGATGAGTGGGGAGGACACTGGCGCGCAATGGGATCTTCCGTACGGCTGGGGAAATATTCAAATGCTCGCAGTGAGCGGATTGCGCCGTTACGGCTTCGGTGCCGACGCGGATCGGATTTCGTATGAATTTTTGTCGACGGTGGCGGAGAACTTCCGTCGCGATGGAAACATCCGGGAAAAATATAACGTGGTCACTCGATCGTCCGAAGCTCGCGTGGAACTTGGTTATCGAATGAATGTCGTCGGCTTTGGCTGGACAAATGCTGCATTTCTGGAATTACTCCGCGGCTTGCCCAAAGCAACCGTGGAGAAACTGGAAAGGGAGCAAGACAAACCACTGGAGACAGTCGCAGAGTAAGCCGACATTTCTCGCGGGACTAGCGAATCTCCCCCAAACTTTGGTCTAAACCGCCCGCCTTCGGGGCAGGAGTTGCCCCGGACTGGCTGGCGACCCAGGCGCCCACGCGATTCGCGGTCTCGTTGATTTCCGCAAGCACCGTTCCGCGGAGATATCCGTGGACTAATGCCGCAGTGAAGGCGTCGCCAGCGCCCACCGTGTCCTGAACCTTGACGTTGAAGCCAGCATGCTCACTGCACTCATCGACGGAGACGAGCAGGCTCCCGCCATTCCCGCGCGTTACGCAAACCAGCTTCAGGTTGTACAAAGAACGCAAATGACGGGCCGAATCCTCGTTGCGCCGATGTTCGAGGTCGAACAGTTTCATGATTCGAGGCAGCTCATCCTGGTTCAGCTTGACCACCTGCGAGAGCTTCATCGATTCGGAAAGGATTTGCTTTGAATAAAAGTTCTGCCTTAGGTTGACGTCGAAAATTCGCAGAGCATTCGGCTTTATGGCGAGCACAAAGGCGAGAATGGTCGCGCGGCTGCGCTCCGAGCGCTGGCCGAGAGACCCGAAGCATACGGCATCCGCTTGTTGTGCCAGCTTCTGCCATTGCGGCGTCCACTCAAGAAAATCCCAGGCGACCGACTGCGAGATTTCGAAGCACGGCTGGCCCGCAGCATCCACTTCAACCTCTACGGTTCCGGTCGGATGATCTTCATCGCGCTGAATGAATTCGGTTGGAAGACCGAGTTGGCCGAGGCGGCGAATGGCTTCCTCGCCCAGAGCATCCTGACTCACGCGGCTGGCTGGAATTCCCTCATCTCCGAGCAACGAGGTGATGTATGCAAAGTTCGTCGGAGCGCCGCCAAGTTGCTTTCCGGCTGGAAAAAGATCCCAAAGCAATTCGCCCAAGCCAATCACCATGTGTCTTTTGCCTAGCATGGACTCCGCCCCAATGCAGCCGGTTGCACGAAACAAAAAACAGGCGGAGAATCGAGGGGCACGTTCGACGATCGAGACATAAAAGTCCTGCGACAGCACTCCTCGATCACATCGCGATGATCCGGTCCACGATGATCCATTCCGTTTACTCGAAGAGCTTCATAAAGCCGTTACTGCTACTGCTGGCACTGGCCTCACAGAATAGCGCAAATCTGCCATTCGGAACGTGGAAGCGTGTTTCCGAGACTCCCGTCATCTCGCCGCAAGGCGATGGCTGGGAATCAGCCGGCGCCTTCAATCCTTCTGTGATTCTCCGCGATGGCAAGATAGTCATGCTTTATCGAGCCCAGGATAAAAACGGCACATCTCGCCTCGGCTATGCCGAGAGCCCGGATGGGATTCACTTTACCCGCCGGAGCGAGCCGGTATTTTCGCCGGAGAAAGATTACGAAAAAGATGGAGGCGTGGAAGACCCACGCCTGGTTCAGTTCGGCGATACGTACTATCTGACCTACACCGGATATAACAAGAAGGATGCACAGCTTTGTTTAGCGACTTCCAAGGATCTCATCCACTGGGATCGGCAAGGCGTAATTCTTCCGGCCTACAAGGGACGCTGGAACGTTCGCTGGACGAAGTCGGGGGCAATTGTGCCGGAGAAAATTGCCGGCAAGTACTGGATGTATTTTCTGGGAACGGCCGCAGATAACAATGACCAGATGGGGCTGGCCTCTTCGTCCGATCTCTTGCATTGGACGGAGGCGACCGATGCTCCAGTTTTGCCGGTGCGTGCGGGAAAATTCGATTCTCGCGTAGCGGAGCCGGGGCCTGCGCCAATCGTCACATCGAAGGGAATCATGCTGATTTACAACGGTGCGGATGACAAACTTGTGTATCGCACCGGTATCGCAGTATTCGATCGAAACGACCCACGCAAAGTAATTTCGCGAACGAACGCTCCTGCCTTTTCGCCCGAAGAAGAATGGGAGAAGGTCGGCCAGGTGCCGAATGTGGTGTTTGTAGAAGGGATGCTGCGGCAAAAGAACCGGTTTCTGTTTTACTACGGTGGTGCGGATAAGTACATTGGTGTGGCAGAAGCTCCAACACTCCCTTAGAGACGTTCGGCCACCTATTTTAGTATGGAGGGTCCGGAATGAAGAAGATCGTTTCATGGATGTTCGTTGGTATTTTTCTGATGGGATTGATCGCAGCCGCCCAAACCGCAACCCACGCCGTGGATGAACAAGGTCATCAATGGTGGCAGCATGCGGTTTTCTATGAGATCTATCCGCGCAGTTTTGCCGACAGTAACAATGACGGCATCGGTGATCTCAAAGGGATAACATCGAAGCTGGATTACTTGAAGGATCTCGGCGTCGATGCGATCTGGATCTCGCCTTGCTTCCCTTCCCCGCAAGTCGACTTCGGCTACGACGTCTCCGACTACCTCAATATCGACCCCATGTACGGTACACTGGCAGATTTCGACGTGCTGGCGAGCGAAGCCAAAAAGCGTGGCATTCATATCATTCTCGACTTTGTGGTCAATCACACCTCCGATCAGCATCCGTGGTTCCTCGATTCAAAGTCGTCGCGCAATTCCACAAAACGCGATTGGTACATCTGGCGAGATGGAAAAGGACCGGGGAAACCGCCAAATAATTGGGTCTCCACTTTTGGCGGGTCGGCGTGGAAATTTGATCCAACCACAAACCAGTACTACTATCACTATTTTTATGCCGAGCAACCTGACTTAAACTGGCGCAATCCGGCGGTGCACGACGCGATGTTCGATGTGACCCGGTGGTGGTATAAGCGCGGCGTGTCAGGATTCCGGCTGGATGCGGTTGATACACTGTTTGAAGATCCCAATCTAAAAGACAATCCTATCTCTCGCCCTGGAAAGAACGCGTTCGGTGATCCGATCGAAGAGCACAAGTACAACACGAAACTGCCAGAGGTGCATGACGTGCTCCGCGGACTGCGCAAAGTCGCGGATGAACACAACGCCGTGTTGATTGGCGAGACCTGGACGGCCAATGTCGCAGAACTGAATCGCTACTACGGCAAGGGCAACAACGAACTGCAGCTGCCCATGGATTTTCTCTTCACAACCGTGAACAAGCTGTCGCCGGCGGAATTCCGCAAGCAGATTGCCGAAGTGGATGCGGCCTCCGGCTGGCCAACATTTGTGATCAGCAATCACGACATCGTGAGATCGTACGACCGTTACGGCGACGGCAAGCACAACGACGAGATTGCGAAGCTGATGGCGGCGCTTTATCTGACATTGCGCGGAACTCCCATCATGTACTACGGCGAAGAGATCGGAATGAAAACGACTCCGCCGACACGCAAGGAAGACGTGAAGGATCCCATCGGGCGCACGGGATGGCCGAAAGAAAAGGGACGCGACGGCGAGCGCACGCCGATGCAATGGGACAGCAGCGAAAATGCCGGCTTTTCTACCGGTACTCCCTGGCTTCCGGTTCCTCCGACGTACAAAACGCACAACGTCGCGGACGAATCGAAAGATCCAAATTCAGTGCTGGAGTTTTACAAGCAGATGCTTAAGCTGCGGCACACAAATCCGGCTCTGTTGGATGGAAAATATTTTGCACTCAACGAGAGTGATCCGAACGTGCTTTCCTATGCTCGAATTTATAAAGACCAAGGCGTGGTTGTGACGCTGAACATGTCGGGCACGTCGCAGAGGATTCGACTTGATTTGAAGGGTAACGGCTTCGCCTCGGCAAAGAATCTGCTGGCTACCGGTAAATCGAGCGCCAAGGGTAACGAGGTCACTCTCGAACCCTATGGTGTTTTTATCGGCGAGCTTGCGAAATAAACTTGCGTCAAGAGTGAGCTTCGTTCTGTCCGGCACTCTCCCATGACTTGGTGCGGGAGATGGCCTCATTCCATCGGTGGCGGAGGGCGTCCGCGCTTGCGTGTGGCAGTCGGGGTTCGAAGCGGTGTTCTTCTCTGGGCAAATCCGAAATCGTTTGCACTTCCTTCCAGAAGCCGGAGCCTAAGCCAGCTAGAAACGCTGCGCCCAACGCTGTGGTTTCGCTCATCGCAGGGCGAACAACGGGAACGCCGAGAATGTTCGCCTGAAATTGCATGAGGCTATCGTTGGCCGTTGCTCCGCCGTCGACGCGCAATTCCTGGAGTGGAGTGCCGGCGTCAGTTTGCATTGCATCCATCAGATCAGCGACCTGGTACGCGATGCTCTCCAGCGCAGCCCGCGCGATGTGACCCGCATTGCTGCCGCGCGTCAGTCCAAAAATTGCGCCGCGAGCGTAGGAATCCCAATGTGGCGCGCCCAGTCCAACAAACGCAGGTACAAAATAAACACCGCCATTGTCGGCGGCGGAATTCGCCAGCGCCTCCACTTCCGAAGACGAGTGAATGATTCCCAACCCGTCGCGCAACCACTGCACGACAGCGCCGCCTACGAACACGCTGCCCTCGAGCGCATAGTGTGTTTCCTTGCCGATCTTCCACGCCACGATGGTGAGCAAGCGATGCTTGGAAGCGACGGCGCGGTTACCTGTGCTCTGCAGCATGAAGCAACCTGTGCCATAGGTATTTTTCGTGAGGCCGGGTTTGGTGCACCGTTGTCCAAAGAGCGCGGCCTGCTGATCGCCGGCGATACCCGCAATCGGGATACCGTTAAGACCCGGAACGGCGGTTACTTCTCCGTAAACTTCGCTCGATGAGTGGACCGCCGGCATCATCGAAGCAGGAACGCGGAAGAGATCGAGAAGCTCCTGATCCCAACTTCCAGTATGAAGATTGAAAAGCATGGTGCGCGATGCATTGCTCGCATCCGTGATATGCAGGCGACCGCCAGTCAGCTTCCAAACCAGCCAGGAATCTACGGTGCCAAAAGCCAAACGGCCGGCGTCAGCGAGTTGGCGAGCGCTTGGCACATGTTCAAGAATCCAGGAAATCTTGCTGCCGGAAAAGTACGCGTCGATCAATAAGCCGGTGCGCTGCTGAATCAAAGTCTCATGGCCCTGCACCTTGAGCTGCTCACAAAAAGCGGAGGTCCGGCGGTCCTGCCAGACGATGGCATTGCAAATGGGTTTGCCGGTCGCACGGTCCCAAACGAGCGTAGTCTCGCGCTGGTTGGTAATGCCGATGGCAGCAACATCGCTTGGCTGAGCGCCCGCTTTCTCCAATGCCTCGAGCGCGACAGCGATTTGAGTCGCCGCGATCTCTTCGGGATCGTGTTCGACCCATCCTGGCTGAGGAAAAATCTGCGTGAACTCACGCTGAGCCACGGAATGTACGTTGCCGTGATGGTCAAACAACAGAGCTCGGGAACTCGTCGTGCCTTGATCAAGAGCGAGAACGTAACGCAAGAGACCTCCTGCTTTCTGCACCCTCCGCTAGGAGAGCGGCTTGAAAGCTCGTAGAAATCTTCGAATGCCGTAATCGTATATCGCGGCGCCTACCAAACCTCCCAGCAGCGGCGCAAACACAGGAACCCACCAAATTCTGGGACCATCCGTCAGACCGTTATTCTTGAATCCAGCCATGGCGGTGAACAGGCGCGGGCCAAAATCACGCGCCGGATTAATGGCATAACCGTGCATGCCTCCAAAGCTCATGCCGATCGCCACGACTACCAAGCCGATCATCAGCGGCGCGAGGTTCGCACCGGGTGGGACGTTCAGTTCGTCGGTGATGGCCAGCACAAGAAGTAGAAGTAAAGCGGTTCCGATGACTTGGTCGAGAAATCCCGCTTGCGGCAACGCAGGAAAAGCTGGAAAGGTTGTAAATATCCCCGCGGTTTTTTCCAGTTGAGGGTCGGTCTGCTGGAATGCGGGCAGATAATTTCGATAAACCAGAGCTGCAGCCACGAACGCGCCGGCCGTCTGCGCAATGGAGTAAGGCAAAACCTTTCTCCAGGGAAAGCCGCGGAACACCGCCAGAGTTAATGTGACCGCCGGGTTAAGGTGGCCGCCAGAAACTTTCCCTGCAACGTAGATCCCCATCGTCACGGCGAGCCCCCAACCGAGAGTGATGTTGGTGTAGCCGCCGTGCGCGGTCCCGGCTGCAGCGCCCGAAGGAAACAGAACCACCATCGCGACGACTCCCGTTCCAAAGAGCATAAGAACGAAAGTTCCGAGAAACTCGGCGATCAACTCGGCAGCCAGCGTGGGCTTATTTGTCATTGAGGCTTTTGATCGGTCCGTCTTGGGGCTTTTCGAACCGCGAGTAGTCTAGCAAAGGGCGATAATTCACTTGACGCATCCACACCTTTAAGCTACTAAATTTTTCAGCTTCCGATTTACCGTCACTCATCGGGCGTTTCCTCTGTCACTGGGTTAGTTGTTTGTAGTTCATCGAGCACATTGGCATCATAAAAACCAGGACGATGGATTCCCATAAAAGTTAGGTCGCTATACATCTCAGAAGTCGCATCAGGATTGGTCATACGCTCAACCATAATCCTCCTGGCTTCGTAAGAGATCATGTCTGCTGCTTGTATACCGGGAAACGATGCATCATCAACAAAGCACATGGAATGGATGCGTTCCTTTACTCTGATAAATCGCGATTGGAACGGGTTCGGATGATCCGCTAGATTCTTCAGGCTTTCTAGCTGCTTATAGCAAGCCATTGCAAATTCTTTGTCATTATCAACAACGACACCGATGGGAGATTTTTTATCCACTACTTCGATTGCATCCATTGCCCTCATGATGAAGAAGTGAAACGCCATATGGACAGGGTCTTTGTACGCTTTCTTGAACAACTTATCTTTCGCCGCCAATTCCCGAAAGTGCTGAGAATCCACGACTGCTCCGACACATACGATGCGCGATTCGCGGACAACCTCGCCGAGTTCCTGAAGAATGACCGGTATTACCTTATTCCACTTTTCCTCTCCCCATTTCTCTTTCAACTTTTTCCAGTCATCATCTTTGCTCTCAGGCCTAGTGATACGGGCCATATGTATCGGTGGTAAACCCCACTTGAATCGGCAGGCAGTCCAGTTGGTAGAAAATGCTTCCCATATCGGCGCATCCGCAACGTACCCGCAGAAAGAAGTACGATGTGAGTTGGCGTTCATTTTGCCGCTTTCGTCACCGTATATTCGAAACATAATCTGAACTCTCGTGACTTTATTGAGTCCGGCAGATCATATTGCGTCTGCATTGATGGACAACTGTCGGGAAAACATTTGCTACCTTTCCCGGCATATTGATTCCATGCTCACCACGCTGCACCAAATGGATGAGTCAAGTCAATTATTCCCCTAGCAAAGCCTCCGAATTTAGTCCAGCTTCAATTCTCGAAACGCATTCCCGGGCACCTGCCCAACATGCTGGCGTAGTCATCAACAAAAGTAAATCCTACAGGCATTTCCTTCTTGACAGCAGCGGTTCACCCTGTAAGATATGAGAATATTTATTCATTAGAGTGAATAAATATTCATAATGAATAAAGCCCTGCGACAGAGAGCCGTTTTGGAAGCGCTGAGGCAGGGGCCGGTTGCCAACCAGGAAGATTTGCAGCGGGCGTTGCGCAAGCGGGGATTCAAAGTGGGTCAGGCGACGTTGTCGCGAGACATTCACGACCTGAACCTGAGCAAGACTGCAACCGGGTATGTACTGCCTCAGGGCGAGGGCGCTTCGGGCTTGGCGTTGCCTCCGGTGCAGCGGTTGGTTCGTGAGTTCGTATTAGATGTACGCCCGGCGCAGAACCTGCTGGTGGTGAAGACAATCATCGGCAGCGCTCAACCGGTGGCCGCGGCGCTGGATGAACAGGAATGGGAGGGCGTGTTGGGAACGATAGGCGGTGACGACACAATCCTGATCGTTTGTCCCGACAAGGAAGCTGCCCGGAAGGTTGCGGTTCGGATCGAGGAGATGCTCGGCTGATGTCGGCAAAACTTAAAAGTGCGGTGCTCGGAGCCAGCGGATATTCCGGACTGGAACTGACGCGCATCCTCGAGCGCCACCCCCGGTTGTCAAAACCCCTGCTGATGCGGCGTGAGAGCAATGGCAACGGCGCGAAAGATTTGGCGGAGGTGTTTCCGGAGTTGTCGGGTAACGGCGGCTATCCGCTGCGGCCGCTCTCGTGGCCGGAACTGAAGCGCGAGGGTGTAGAGCTTCTGTTCCTGGCTACTCCGCATGAAGCGTCGCGTTCGCTTGTGCCTGAGGCGGTCGCGCAAGGATTGCGCGTGATCGATCTCAGCGGCGCATGGCGACTGAAGCAGGAACAGCATCGTGCGATCTACTCGTTTAACGATGCCGATGAAGCTACTGCCGCGGAACTGACGGCGATGGCAGTGTATGGCTTGCCGGAGTTAAACGCGGATAGGATCGCGGCGGCACAACTGGTCGCGAATCCCGGTTGCTACGCGACTTCGGTCATTCTGGCTCTCATGCCGTTGCTAGAGGCGGGCCTCATCGACCGAAAGCGCGGAATTATCTCCGACTCGAAATCTGGAGTTTCGGGCGCCGGCAAAGCACCTACCTCGCGCACGCATTTTGTTTCGGTATCCGACAATTTTTCCGCTTACTCGGTTTTCAATCACCGGCATCTAGGCGAGATGGTAGAGCAGTTGAATCTGAACGACGCGGATCTGACGTTCACGCCGCATCTGCTGCCGATTCCGCGCGGAATCCTGTCGACCATTTACGTGCATCTTAACCAGCCGACGCAGCCGGCAGAAGTGGAATCTTGTTTACGCGATTTTTATTCAGGCAAGCATTGGGTAAGAGTGTTTGCGACGCCAAAGCTGCCTGAGGTGCAATTTTCGCTGCACACCAACTACTGCGATCTTGGTTTCTGCCTGGCGAACGATGGTCAACGACTGATCTTGGTTTCGTGCGTGGATAACCTGCTGAAGGGCGCGGCCGGGCAAGCGGTGCAGAACATGAACCTCATGTATGGGTGGGGAGAGCGGGAGGGCCTGCAATGACAATCGTGGTGAAAATCGGAGGTTCGGCGATCGAAGATGCCTCTACGTTGCGCAAGTGCGCGCAGTCGATTGCGGAACTGGCGCAGGATGGGCATCGCGTGGCCGTGGTGCATGGCGGCGGAAGCGCCCTGACGAAGATGCTCGAGCGTTTGGGAAAGAAGAGCGAGTTTGTAAACGGGCTGCGCGTCACGGATGCGGAGACTCGAGACGTAGCCCTGATGGTTTTGGGCGGGATCATCAACAAGAATTTGGTCGCGGCAATTCAGTCCGCGGGCATGCCCGCGATCGGATTTTGTGGCGGCGATGGCATGACGTTCCGCGCGCGCAGGAAGTTCGTCCACGGTCGCGACCTGGGATTTGTCGGCGAGATTTGTTTCGCAGAACCCTGCTGGATCGAAGCGTTGTGGCAGCAGGGAGGAATTCCGGTGCTGGCTTCGCTGGCCTTGGGCGCCGACGGCGAATACTACAACGTAAACGCCGATGAAATGGCAGCCTCGTGTGCCGCGGCGTGCCACGCAAACACGCTCATTTTTCTCACCGATGTGCCCGGAGTAAGAGACGCGGCGGGCAGCGTGATGCCGTGGCTGAGCACAAAGCAGGCGGCTGAACTAGCGGCTGGTTCGGTAATCAGCGGCGGCATGCTGCCCAAGCTGCAAGCCTGCGGGCAGGCGCTGAAGCAAGGCGTGGGGCGAGTGAGAATTCTGCCGGCTACAGAAGCCGAAGTATTGCCGCAGTTTTACATGACCAAATTGTCGTGCGGCACGGAGGTTACCTATTTATGAGTCAATCCACTGCTGCACGTTACAAACCGCGACCGGCAGGCGCATGGGTCCCGAAGAAGGAGTCAACATTGAACAGTCATGTGCAAGGCAGAATCGCAGAGGCTGCCGAAAGAGTTCCGCAGGTGTTTTGGTGCCCCGATCTGGTCTCGACTCGCGACCTCGGCCCTTCCGGCGTCGATGCTGTGCTGAACCTGGCAGGAGTGATGAAGTCGCGTCCAGCCGATTTTCACAGGGCGCTCGCTGGCCGGCAAATGGTGATGTTTTTCGAAAAGCCTTCATTGCGGACCCGGCTGACGTTCGAGGCAGGAATGGCAAGCCTCGGCGGCACAACGATGTTCGTCGACCAAACTCACGAACGAATCGACGCGCGCGAAACGTTAAGCGATGTGGCGCACAACCTGGAGCGTTGGGTCGATCTGATTGTGTTGCGTACATTTTCGCAGCAGACCATTGACGGCATGGCGCGTCACGCCTCTGTTCCCGTGATCAACGCGCTCAGCGATCTCGAGCATCCTTGCCAGGCGCTCGCCGACTACCTCACATTGGTGGAGCGCTTCGGAGATGTTAAGAAAATTTGTG
>Ga0210394_10007781_pt1 | contig 11196 bp, 12 predicted proteins | sample IncBWC12MmetaG_FD_160121 | JGI IMG/M metagenome (GOLD analysis project Ga0210394, IMG submission 160121) | Forest soil microbial communities from Barre Woods Harvard Forest LTER site, Petersham, Massachusetts, United States - Inc-BW-C-12-M | ecosystem: Environmental > Terrestrial > Soil >... | reverse complement strand
GTTCGATTGCATAGCCGTTGGGGGCAACATCATCGACCCGGATGGCGACCAGGTCACAACCCCGCAGCTTGCTGTCGATGGCGAGATTGAACAGCGCCAGCTCTCGTACTTGCCGCTCCATCTGCAATATGGTTCGTATTCCCCAGACATGCTTTTGCCGTAGGGGTGGTCTCGGTCCGATCAGTTTGCCCTTGTTCCAGGGAATCCGGTTCGGTGCGGCTGTAGCCGCGATTTCGTTCTCATGCATGGTCGCAATCCTCCGTTACCAACGATGGATGACCATGCTCGATCGCCACGCATGTCGGCTATTGCGGTCGCTTTCGGGGGGTTAGCGGACATGGCCTCGACAAAGCGAAATCGACGCTATTGACCCGAAGCGTCACTTCGCCACCGTCAATTGCCGCACTGCGAAAGGTCATTCGATCGCCTCGTCGGCGCGCACAAGAAGCGTCGGCGGCATCGCTAATCCAGGCGTCTTGGCGGCCCGACGAAGATTGGGCGGCCACATGCCCTTCGACGCCTGGCCTCAGATCGCGGAGAAGATCCGCCCGACGAGCCACCCGGCAATCGCCCACCCTGCGCCTGTGAAGAAGCCTACGCAGAACCAAACCCCGATCTGGTAGACGTCGATTTTGGACGGCATGTTCGATTCTCTCCCTGTAGTGATAGCTAGGTTGTCGAGGCGCGTGTAGCGCGGCCGGAAGCAGCAGAGCTACGTGGCCGCCTGCGGTGCTCGCCCCGCGCTTTACTCGGCGGGCTCGCTGCTAAGCTGATAGTCGTCGAGGATTGGGCGACTTTGCCGCGATGCGAGCTGAGCCTCTACCTGACGAAGCCAACCCGTCCGCAAAGTAGTAATGCGATCTATGATCTCGCTAATTTGTTCGGCAGTGTATTTTGGCCAGAACTGATCTGTTTTCGACATGGCACGCCTTCGGTGTGCCCCGACACATCCCGATGCCAGGCTGCCCTCCTACGCAGTGGCCGTCTGGTCAAAATTGCTCACCTAGATGGTTCGGCTTAAATCCTCCCACAGCAAAAAACCTCAATCAACCGGCGGCGTGTTCGGCGGGAAGTAGCCGACATCGAACATCGCTCGCTGTAGCGCCGGCTCCGACAAGATCGCCTGCGCCTTCGAAATCACGTCCGCGGCCGTGTGCTTGCCGCCGGCAATGTGATCATCGAGCAGCGTCTGGACCTCGGCCATGCGCTCGCAAATTGCCCACATCGGATTATGGACTATTGGTTTTCCGGTAGAGGATGGACTAAATAATTGTTGCATCCGACCTGTCCACCGCCCTGCTATCCATATCAAGAGCGAGTAAGCGATCTCAGTTCATCAGCGGCTTGCGGCGACGAAATAAAACCTAGGTCAAACATCAATTCCACGGCGTGGCTGTCGCGACCGGCAGAAGACGCACGCACTACTAACCCCGCTTGTGTCCACGTCTGCGCAAGATTAAGCAGACCGTGCCTCTCATCTTCGGTTTCGGCGCGCGTAGCGGAAACGATCGCCTCTTTGGCGTATTGCCAGAACTCGTCTGTTTGCGACAAGGCACGCCCTTCGTGTGCCCCGACACGTCCCGACTGTCACGCTGCTCCCCCTGGGCAGTGGCAGTCTGGTCAAAATTGCTCACATAGACCGCGCGCTTCAAATCCATCCACAGGCTAATAGAAATCACCGCCGCCGTCCGTCGCTGATTAGCTGGAACGAATAGCGACCGGCCGACGTTCTATTTCCACACATCCACAAAATCAAACAATTGCGGAGTGTCTACAGGAGACATCCATGAGAAATCTACGACTGATATCCACCACGGCAGCGATACTGCTGCTGGGTGCCGGTGCTGTGTCGGCAGAAAACACCATCAAGACCGATGAGACGCCCGGCGCTCCGGCGGCACAGCAGAATGCCCCGCCGGAGAAAATCGCACCGGCCGCGAAATCCGATCCAATCAAAGCGCCCGAAAAAACCGGGCAAGCGGTGCCGACAGCGCCCCAATCCGCCAACAAGCAGCAGACGACAGAAAAAGCCGCTCCTGTGGGTGACACGAGCAAGGTATCTTCGGACGCCGATCGGAGCACTGACGTGAAGTCCAAGCGAACGGCACGTCATTTTGGAGGCCGATATGCGAGCGGCCACCATGGACCGCTATATAACAGCTACAGAGGCGATTGGGGCTATCGCGGATGCCACCGTCATAGCTTGATGCCCTGGCTCTGGTGCTAACTGATCAGCCGTTTGGTGCGGCCTCAAATAAGACATCGACCTGAAGCCCCGAACGTTCGGGGCTTTTTCTTTTGGGCTCCTTAATAGGAGCTATTCCGGTCCTTCGCTCGCGTCGTGTTTCCTGATCTCAGGCTTGTCGTACAGGACCACATTCAATAGGGAGTTATTGATTTCCAGTTTTCCGTTGTATTTGATGTAGCCCAGTTTGCGAAATTTATTCATGAAAAAGCTCACGCGCGATCGGGTCGTGCCAATCATTTCCGCGAGGGTTTCCTGACTAAAATTCCCGATGATCGGCTCAATCGTGCCTTCCTTGCCGAAATTCGCCAGAAGCAGGAGTACCCGCGCCAGCCGTTTCTCGCTTGAATTAAATAATTGGTCGATCAGGTCCTCTTCAATTCGACTGTTCCGGCTCAACAGATCCGCCATGAACAATTCGGAAAATTCCGGCTCATCATGCAAAGTAGCAATCATTGCTGCTTTGGGGATGCGCGTAATCAGGGATTGATCGATCGCAGTAGCCGTTGTGACCCGCAGCGGATGACCGTTGAGACATCCTTCGCCAAAAAAGTGACCGGGTTCGAGAACGCCGACGACTGCTTCCTTGCCCCGCTCAGAAACGACGGTGAGCTTGATCTTGCCCTTCTGGATGTAAAAAACCGCGTCCGCCTCGTTACCCTGTGAAAATACGATCTGATCCTTCTGATATTTCGATATCGTTTTCCCATCGCCCACTTTGGCGAGAAATATTTTGGGATCGAATGCTGCCTTCTTACTCTTCTTCACTACGACTCCCCCGGGCAACAGGTCAGTCACGTCAGGCAATCGTATAGCGATTCCAATGCCAGAAATAAATATTCGGGGTGGTGTCACACTGACGCGCATTAGCCTCGCAACTCCCTCACCGCGGCGTGGCTGAGCATTCTCAACAACTTAAAAAAGCCGTTACGCACAGCGAGTGCCTTAATCACGTGGACGTGACCGTGCACTTTACTTATCCACATCCCTCGTCGGGTGAGCAATTTTGAACAGACAGCCACCGCCAAGGAGCGCACGCGAGGTATTGGGACGGGCACGGGAGCGTGCCGATGTCGATAACAGATCAGTTCTGGCAATACGCCAAGGAAGCGATCCTTTCGGCTTCGTCCGCCGAATCCGACGAGGAAAGGCAAGGTCTGCTTGAGCTTTCGCGAACTTGGACTCAAGCGGCCTTATTAGTGCGGCAGTCTGTCAATCATGACAGCTCGGCCGATGCCGGCGTTGCATAAGGGTGCTGCGGTTTTCAAGGTTCAAGGTCCGGGTAACGTAATAAAAGTGCTGGACAGCGCGGCCTGATCGATCCTGACGCGCCCCCGTCTCCAGGATTATGTGTCGGCGTCCGATAACCAGCACTGACAGGGAGGCTCCGACTTCGGTCGGAGCCTCTATTTGCTTGGCCGCCTCAGCTGAACGGACGGATAGGACGAGGTGGGGCACCATGCAGGAACATTTATTACATGCAGGACGTTGAATTGGATGAACGTCTCCTCACGGCTTTTGCATTCCATTCCCGACCCATCGGCTCGGCTGTTTGCGTGGCTTTTCTTTCTGACGGCGCTAATGATGATGGGATTTCTTCTTATAGTGAGGCACCCACAGCGCGTTCGATTAGTCCATGTCCAATATAATTTTAATACGGTTGCCGATCGTTCAAAACCCTGATGTGCGGTCTCTTCTTCGCTAGTGGTGCAGGCGTTTGAGTAACTCGGTTTCCGTGTAGGCTGCCCGCTCAATAAGATGAAAACGATGAATAAGGCCGCGGAATATGTTGCCGCCCTCTGTCACATGAGGGGCGGCGAACTTGTGCCGTATGATTCTGAGCGCTTTATTGCCACAACTAAGGATGAGGCAGCAGCGAAAGCGCAGAAGTGGGCGATGACTAGCGTTGGCGCTATCGTAGATAAGACGTGGCTTCACGTGACCTTGGATGGGACGGGCGTTTACTCCAAAGAGCTTAGAGGTGCCGTGATGCCCAAGGCTCCGAAGGCGAGAAGCACTCCGCCGACGTGATCGGCAAAATTGCCACCATCAATTGCCGCAGTGCGAAAGAGGTAGCGGTAGGGACGCGCGTTTCATCGCGCGCCCCCCGCACAGAACCGTACGTGCGGCTTTCCCGCATACGGCTCCCACCTTGGGTGTGTGACGGCAAAGCGATCGCTCGGCCAAGGATGGAGGATGATCGGTTTCGGAAGCCAGGCGTCCACCAGCTGCGTCATCCGTGCCCACGTGATCCGATCCTTTTGGCTGCGACGCCGCAGCGTGCGCCGCCAGAGATCGGTGACATGGTGCCGGAACACGTCCAGTGCGAGAGCGTTGGTTGGCACTGCGTGGTAATTGAAGTAACCGCGAACGACCCGCTCCAGCCAGTTCCCCTGCTCGGGGATCGGCTGGTGCATGCACCGTCTCAGCGTCTCCTTGATCTTCCGCAGTTTCGCCTGCATGCGGTCCCGCCTGGTCTTCCGTTGAAGTTGGAATTTGCCCGAGCGGGTCGTACCGCAGATGAAGGTGAAGCCCAGGAAGTTGAAGGTCTCCGGCTTGCCCAAGCCCGCGCCGCTTTCGGCGTTCCGCCGCAAAGCGTCCGAACTCGATGAGCCGGGTCTTCTCAGGATGCAGAGACAGTGCAAACTTACCTAACCGCTCGCGCATCTCTTCCAGGAAGCTCCGGGCGTCGCTCTCGTGCTGGAACCCGACGATGAAGTCGTCGGCATATCGCACGATGATCATATCGCCGGTGGCCTCGCGCCGTCGCCAGCGCGCGGCCCAGAGGTCGAGGGCGTAGTGCAGGTAGATGTTGGCAAGCAGCGGTGAGATCACCGATCCCTGCCCCGTCCCCCTCTCACTGACGCTCACGATCCCGTCTTCGAGGATGCCCGCCTTCAACCATTTCTGGATCTGTGTGCCAGCGTCGCCGCCGTGGGTCTCTTATGTTCGCAAGCGAGCGCGCAGCAACCACCGCAGAAGCCCAACATCCTCTTCATCATGGGCGATGACATCGGCATCATGCAGCCACGCATCTATCACCGCGGGCTGATGGTGGGCGAGACACCCAACATCGATCGCATCGGCAACGAAGGCGCGATCTTCATGACGTACTATGCCGAGCAAAGCTGTACGGCGGGGCGCAACTCGTTCTTCACCGGCATGCACCCGTTGCGCACCGGCATGATCCCGCCGCAACTGCCCGGCAGCCCATCCTACCTACGGCCGGGTACGCCGGCACTCGCATGGTTCCTGAGAGATCTTGGCTACACCACTGGCGAGTTCGGCAAGAATCACCTCGGCGATCACACCGACGCGCTGCCGACAGCGCACGGCTTCCAGGAATTCTGGGGTTACCTCTACCACCTCGATGCGATGCAGGGAGTGAGTTTTCCGGACATCAACAAGAGTCCCAACGTGCAGGGCGTTGTTCCACCATGCAAGAACACGCCGATCCCGGGCATTCCCGAAGTTCCCGGAGCCGTCGATCCCAAGACCACGACATGTCTGACACCACCGCGCAATGTCCTGTTGTGTAAATCCTCCGACGGCACGTCGGCCAACCAGACCTGCCAGGATCAGGGTCCGCTCACTCTGGAGCGCTCGAAAACGGTGGACGAGGAAATCTCTTCCCACGTGATCGACTTCCTCGACCGCAACGACCCCAAGAAGACCAACAAGCCGTTCTTCGTCTGGTACAACCCGGCGCGCATGCACATCACCACGGTGCTACCGGACAAGTACATGGCCATGGTGGGCGAGCCCGGCGGCAAGGACTGGGGCGTCAACGAAGCCGGCATGAAGCAGATGGACGACAACATCGGCTACGTGCTGAAGAAACTGGAGGACATGGGCCAGCTCGACAACACAATCGTTGTGTTCACGACCGACAACGGCGCCGAGACCATCACTTATCCGGACGGCGGCATAACGCCCTTTAGAGGCGGCAAGCTGACCACTTGGGAAGGCGGCATGCGCGCTCCACTGGTCGTGCGTTGGCCGGGCCACATCAAGCCCGGTACAATCAAGGACGACATCTTCGCCTCGCTCGACTGGGTGCCGACGTTCGTCGACATCGCCGGCGGTCCCAAAGGCGATGGGTTGAAGAAACAGATCGAAGCCGGCCAATATCCCGGCATCGTCAAGACGACGCTCGACGGTGTCGATCAACGCGACTATCTCGAAGGCAAATCGGAAAAGTCGGCCCGCGACACCTTCTTCTACTACACCGGTGCGACACCATCCGCCGTGCGCTACAAGAACTGGAAATTCTATTACACGATGGTGCCGACCGGCAATCCAGGCGACGCCTTGATAGGGGCCCAGACATTTCACTGGAGTCTGGTCGACAACATCAAGCGCGATCCTTTCGAGATGGCGACCGGCGCGACTCAAGGCACCATGTTTGGCATTGGCGGTGCACTGGCTGGTCCTGTGACCGCTTACGTCTACGACTGGAATATGCTGCCCATCGGTCAGCAACTGTGGCTGAAGGAACTCGAGACGTACAGCGCGTTCCCGCCGCTGCAGAGCCCCGAATCTTACAACCTGAGTCAGGTCATCCAGCAGATCAAGGACCAACGGGCGACCGGTCACGCCTCCGATTAGGCTATGGCGTAATATTGATGCCGAGCGGGCGCCCCACAGTGGGGCGCCCGAATCCCCGATACGAAGCCAGTCAAGCTCGATCAGGCACGGTCCCTATCATGGAAGCGTTGCTGGGATTTCACGTTGGCGTTTGGGACTACGTAACGTTCGCGGCGATGTTTGTCGTCGTCGGTGCTGGTCTCGCGCTCGCCGTGTTCATCCTGGGCCTGCCAGGTCGGATCGCCATTGCCCGTAAGAACCCCGATGGCGACGCAATCTATCTCATGGGCTGGATCGGTTTCCTGGCGGTCGTGCCCTGGATTCAGGCGCTGATCTGGGCGTTCAAGCCGACCACGATCGTCGACATCCGGCGCCTGCCCGACGAAGAGCGGCGTGAAACCGAGGCAATGATTGCGCGGCTCAGCGGTAAGCCGGTCCCGCCAGCGCGCAATTTACCCACGACAGAACAGCCGGCTTCGCCGCCATGATCGTAGCCATCCTCGTCATCATCGTTGCCGTCGCGGTCTTCTGGCTTGTCTTTTTCAAGTTCAAGCTGGTGCGGCTCACGCCAGGCTGGGGCATCGTTTTCGGCTTTTTCGTGCTTCATCTCTTTCTCGTCTTTATCATCGGCCTACGTTTCGTCACACCAAATTCCACCAATGCCACGGTCGTTCAACGCACCATCCAGCTCATTCCGCGCCTGCCCGATCCGGCGCTCGTCACCGCGGTCTTGGTCGACGAAAACGTCGCGGTGAAAAAGGGACAACCCTTGTTTCAGTTCGACCGCCGGCCCTACGAATACAAGATAGCGCAGATCGAAGCGCAGTTGGCTGCAGCCAGACAAAATGTCGTCGTGCTCAAGGCCGATGTCGAGGTGACGACGCAAAAACTGGCAAGGACTAGGGTCGAGCTGGCATACGAGCAATATCAAAAACAAATATTTGACAAGCTCGCAAAGCAGCAGGCGGTGCGAGAGGAGGACGTCGAGAAGTGGAAGGCACGCGTCGGACGGGCGCAGGCGGACAATGACGAAGCCGCGGCAGAACTCGAACGTGCACGTCTCAATTACGAGTCCGAGATTGGCGGTGTCAACACCACGGTCGCCCTTCTTGAAGCGCAGTTCCAGCAGGCTCACTATTACCTGGACGACACGACGCTGACGGCGCCCGAGGATGGCCGCATAATCAATCTGCAGGTCCGCGCCGGCATGGTGTCAGGCATCTACCGCATCGGCGGCATTGCGGCCTTGATTGCGGACGCCGATCGCTACCTGCTGGCGACCTTCTACCAGGAGAACTTGAAATACGTGCGTTCCGGTCAGCGTGTCGAGGTCGCGTTCGACCTTTATCCCGGCCAGATATTCGCCGCCAAGGTCGACAGCATTTGGCAAGGCAATGGTGCAGGACAGTATCTGCCGAGTGACGAAATTCCCAAGTTTCAACAACCGGAGCCGAGCGTCCCCCAAGGCCAGTACGCGGTAAAGATCAACCTGGACGATGCCGACCAGGCGAAGTTTCCCATCGGCGCGCAAGGCACCGCGGCGATCTATACGGGTGGTGAGACCGGTGCTTGGGCGGCGCTGCGCAAAATATCGATCCGCGCGCGTTCGTGGCTCAACTGGGTCTACCCGCTTAACGTCTGAAGACACTTCGACGATCGGCACAAGAGGAGTTCAAGATGGGCATCGGCGGAAAAATTGGGTTCGGGCTGCTTGCGCTTGCCGCCACGACGACCATAGCGAGCGCGCCGGCTTCCGCGCAGCAGCAGAAGCCCAACATCCTCGTCATCATGGCCGACGATATCGGCTACTGGAACATCAGCGCGTACAACCGCGGCATGATGGGTTATCACACGCCCAACATCGACCGCATCGCCAACGAAGGCGCGATATTCACCGACTATTACGGCCAGCAATCGTGCACCGCCGGCCGCGCGGCGTTCATCACCGGGCAGAGCCCGTTGCGGACCGGACTCCTGAAAGTCGGGCTGCCGGCGGCGAAGGAAGGATTGTCGGATAAAGACCCGACCATTGCCGAACTGCTTAAGCCGCAAGGCTACGCGACCGCACAATTCGGCAAGAACCACCTCGGCGACCGCAATGAATTCCTGCCGACGGTCCACGGTTTCGACGAGTTTTTCGGCAGTCTCTACCATTTGAATGCCGAGGACGAACCGGAACATCCGGACTATCCCAAGAACCCCGCATTCATGGCGCAGTTTGGTCCGCGCGGCGTCATGAAATGTTTCGCGACGAGCACCGACACGCCGGGCGACGATCCCCGGTTCGGTCCTTGGGGGAAACAGAAATGCGAGGACACCGGACCGCTGACGAAGAAACGCATGGAGACGATCGACGAGGAGTTCCTGAACGCCTCGATTGACTTCATCGACCGCACCAACCGCGACAAAAAGCCATTTTTCTTATGGTTCAATCCCACTCGCATGCACATCTGGACCCGGCTCAAGCCTGAATCGCAGGGCGTGACGGGACTTGGCATTTATCCGGACGGCATGGTGGAGCATGACGGGCAGGTCGGCCAGCTCCTTAAAAAGCTTGACGATCTCGGCATTGGGAACAACACCATCGTCATCTACACGACCGACAACGGCGCCGAGACTTTCTCGTGGCCTGATGGCGGCACGACGCCGTTCCGCGGCGAGAAGAACACCAACTGGGAGGGCGGCTACCGCGTTCCTGCGATGATCCGCTGGCCCGGTGTCGTACCGCCGCGCATTGAAATCAACGATCTGTTCTCGGCCGAGGACTGGGCGTCGACGCTGGTTGGCGCGGCCGGCGAGCCCGACGTCAAGAATAAACTCCTGCAAGGCTACGACGCCGCCGGCAAGACCTTCAAAGTGCATCTCGACGGCTACGACCAGCGCGACCTTTTGGCGCGCAAAGGTCCCGACAAGCGCCGCGAATTCTTTTACTGGACCGACGACGGTAATCTTGCCGGCCTTCGTTACGACCAGTGGAAGGCCGTGTTCATGGAACAGAAGGCGGAAGGCTTTGACGTCTGGCAACAGCCGATGGTGCAGCTGCGCCTGCCCATGCTGTTCAACCTGCGCTCGGACCCGTTCGAGCGGGCCCAGCACGAGTCCGGCGATTATGTGAGGTGGTTCGTCGAACACGCCTTTGTCATCGTGCCGGCGCAGGCGATCGTGGGACAATATCTGGCAAGCTTCCAGGAATTTCCGCCGCGCCAAAGGCCCGGCAGTTTTTCGGTCGAACAGGCCATGGAAAAGCTTCGAAATCCACCGTCGGATAACTAATCAGGAGTCCAACATGTAGTCTGCTTCTGGCTTCACCAGCGCACAATCGGCAACATGCAACAATCGGGAGGACGACAATGCTTAGGTTCATTCGCGCCATAAAAGTCACCGCCGCTGTCTTGATTGCTATAATCGCGCTGTCAGGTGCGTCCACGGAGTCCCGTGCTCAAACCGGCAGGGTGCGGCTGCATATTGTCAAGGCCGGGTTCATTATCGGTGTCGGCGGCGGCAGTGGGGTCTTGATCTACAATGGACAGAGAATTCCATTGAGCATTAGTGGCATCGGCATTGGCTCGCTTGGCGTGGCTGCGGTGGACTTAGTGGGCACTGCGTATAACTTGCAGAGGCCTGGTCTCATCGCTGGCACTTATGGAGCAGCGGGTGCCGGCGCGACTTTCGTCGGCGGCGGACAAGTAGCCCGTCTGCAGAACCAAAATGGCGTCGTTCTCGAGCTGCACGGGGCCCAGGTCGGCTTTCAGGTGTCCATGGGGCTTGGCGGCATGACAATCGCTTTGCAATAAGCTGGATCTAATTCGCCGCTCGATCTGCGAATATTGTGTTTTTAGAGCTAAAGGAGCCGGGCCATGAAGTGTAGCATGCGGTCGTTTGCAGTCATCTCCCTCCTCTTCGCAGTGCTTCTGTCGTTGAGCATTGGAAAACTCAATGCGCGCGACGCTGATCTTGCCTCTCGTACATTCGCGGCCGCTCAGACGGCTAAACAGAAATGCATAAACACCTGTCGTGCACGCTATCGCGACTGTCGTCGTCTGAACCAGTTGCCATCATTCGAGTGTCAGGGGACTTACCAGGATTGCACCCAATACACCTGTACTGGTTTAGGGCCAGGATGACGGACGTGCCTTTTGCCACCGTCAGTGGCGGCGCCAGCATTCGGCCTCTCCCCCTCCAGGTCCTGCTGAACCCGCACCGACGAGGCGCTCGAATGAGACCCTTTTTGCCGCCGCACACTATGGTCGCTTCTGGCCGATTCTGTTGCAAAAGTCGTTTTGCACTGGTGGTTGGAAATTCTGCGGGCCGCCGATGTGCTTTTCGTGTAAGGATGTGGGGGGCCTGATCGCCTCACGTTAAAC
>Ga0210394_10007780_pt1 | contig 11198 bp, 7 predicted proteins | sample IncBWC12MmetaG_FD_160121 | JGI IMG/M metagenome (GOLD analysis project Ga0210394, IMG submission 160121) | Forest soil microbial communities from Barre Woods Harvard Forest LTER site, Petersham, Massachusetts, United States - Inc-BW-C-12-M | ecosystem: Environmental > Terrestrial > Soil >... | reverse complement strand
CCCAGCACGTCGCTCACGAGCTCGACCTATGGCGACGTGACCGGCACGCTCGGCAGCGGAACAGGCGTCAACGGAACGGGCGGTGGCCGAGCCCTCCAGCTCGGGTTGAAGATCAGCTTCTAACGCAGCCCGAAGCTAACGTTTAGACCGGCGAGCGCCGATTAAACGCATATGGGTACGATAGTACTAATGCGTACGGCTCTCGCCGGCTTTGTTTTTCTACTTGCGGTTCCCACGGCCCAGGCGCAGAAGCCTCCGTCGCATTGCAAGGATACCTGTAAATCCAGCTTCACGCTCTGCATGAAGCGCTCCAACACGAAAAGCAGCAGGAGCGCGTGCAAGGCGCAGAAGAAAACGTGCAGAAAAGGATGTAAAGGCTAGGCCGCTGAATAACGCTGCTTCAGGCTCTGAAACTGCTTCTGGCGAACCAGATTCGAGCGATGCAACTGGTAGCGCACCAGCACCCAGAGAATCGACAATCCGTAGCGGCAGCTGGCGAAGAATGACGCCGAGGAGGCCTGCGGGAAATAGCGCGTGGGCACGGGGATCTCCGCGATGCGCATGCCGGCGTCGACAAACTGGGCCATGATCTCCTGATCGAAGACGAAGCTGTCGGAGTTCATGTCGAGGTTCGCCGATTCGAGGGCGTCTCTGCGATAAGCCCGATAGCCGGTGTGATATTCGGCCAGCTTCAGGCCAAAAACCAGGTTCTCCAGACCGGTGAGAAAACGGTTGGAGATGAATTTCCACCACGGCATGCCCTGCTTCATCACGTTGCCGCCCAGCAGGCGCGAGCCAAGTACCACGTCGGCCGAGTCTTCCTCAATCGGCTTGATAATCTCCGGCAGCAGAGTGGGATCGTATTGATAATCGGGATGGACCATCACCACGATGCCGGCGCCGGCTCGCAGGGCTTCGCGGTAGCAAGTCTTCTGATTGGCGCCGTAGCCGTAATTGCGATCGTGCACGAAGACTTCGAGCTTCAGTTCACGGGCGATGCGCAAGGTTTCGTCGGAACTGCCGTCGTCGACGAGAATGACCAGATCCACGATATCATGCGGAAGCTCCGCGTAGGTCATGTGGAGTGTTTTTTCCGCGTTATACGCCGGCATCACCACCACGACTTTCGTTTTGCCCATCTGCGCCTAGTTTACCATCTAAGGTGCCCGCGGGAATGGGCCGATGGGAGATAGATGGGGGTTGTGGAGTGAGATTGGTCGAGGTCCTGCTGTTTACGCTGGGCGGAGTGTGGCAGGGCGTCCGCCAGGATTTTAATCTCCTGGAAATCGCTCTCATTGCAGGACTTCTATGGGCCTGGCGAAAAGGCTGGCGGCCGCGTAGGATGAAGATGCCGGAGATTCCACGGCCGGCCTTGACGGCTCTGATGCTGGCAGCGGGGTTCATCGCCCTGCGTCTGGCTCTGCTTCCTCTGCTGCCCGCGCCGGTGCCCGTGGTGACCGACGAGTTCAGTCACCTGCTGCTGGCCGACACGCTGCTGCATGGACGGGTGGCGAATCCGGCGCATCCTTTTTGGCCGCATTTCGAGAGCATCCACATTCTGATGCGCCCTCATTACGTGTCGCCTTACTTTCCCGGTCACGCGCTGTGGCTGGCGGCGGGGCGGCTGTTGATCGGGTGCGCGTGGGCGGGCGTGCTGGCCGAATGCGCTATTTTCCTGGCGGCTCTCTATTGGATGCTGCGCGGATGGATGCCGGCGAGATGGGCTCTGTTTGGAGTGTTGCTGGCTGGCCTCCGGTTCGCAATCGGAAGCTATTGGATCAACAACCTTCACGGCGGATTCCTGCCCGCAATCGGCGGCGCGCTGGTGGCCGGGGCGTTTGCGCGCATACGAAAGCGGGCGAGCGTCGCGCAAGGTCTCGTGCTGGGATTGGGGGTGGCGATTCTCATGTCGACGCGTCCCGTGGAGGGCGCGCTCTACAGCATTCCCTTCGTCGCGGTCCTGGCTTGGGACTTTCGTCAGAATTTCGGCGCGATGCTGGTCGCGGCCGTGCCAGTCTTATTGTGCGCTGGAGTGCTCGGCGTGTATTTTTCGCATATCACCGGCAGTCCGTTCGTGACTGCGTATCAGATCCACCAGAAGACCTACGGATGGCCCATGACGCTGGCATTCCTGAAGCCTCCGGTAGTGGAGCATTCCAACGTCGAGTTCGCACGCTATTACAAATATGAGTTGAGCGAGCATGAACGCGTCGACGGGCCGGTGCATTTCGTGCAATACCTGACATTCCGCATGCAGGAATACTGGCGTTTTTTTCTGGGCCCGGCGCTTACCGTTCCCCTGCTCATGATCCGCCGCGTGTGGCAGGGCCGAAGAATGCTGCTGATCGGCGCGAGCGGAGGCTTGCTCGCGGTTCTCCTGGAAGGAGGCGCGTCGCCGCACTACCTGGCGCCGGCCACGGCGGTGCTGATCGCGATTATAGTGGAGTGCTGCCGTCACCTGCGCGCATCGCGCGCGTACATCGTGACACTGCTGCCGGCGATGATGGCTCTGGTATTGACCTTGCGGATCGGCGCGCAGGCCGTTGGTCTGCCTTACACTCAGAAGCTGAATTTTCAGACGTGGTGCTGCCGCGCCGAGGGAAATCACAATAAGTCGCGCATCGCAGCGATGCTCGGGCAGGTTCCGGGAAATCATCTGGTGTTCGTACGAGCCAAGACCGACGAGTACAACCTGCTGCAATGGATCTATAATGACGCCGATATCGACGGATCGAGGATCGTGTGGGCGCGCGATCTCGGGCCGGAGAAGAACGCAGAGCTGGCGCGGTATTTCGCGGGTCGTCAGGTGTGGATGGTCGACCCGAATGTCGAGCCAGCGACTTGCATCAGGTATTAGGTTCACCGCATAAGCCTGTACAAAAATGTGGGGCGGGCTATCAGCCGGCAGCCGCCCCCCGGGCGGCTTCGTTCCCATCAAGAAGAAGCCTGCTGGAAGCAGGCTGCCGGCTGAATAGCCCGCCCCACAAGATCCGCCGCACACTTTTTATTGCGCCAAATAAAATCCGGTATAAGATTCCTTGACCTTCGCAATCTGCTCCGGCGTCCCTTCGGCTACGATTTTTCCGCCGCCGCTTCCGCCTTCCGGACCCAGGTCGATCACCCAATCGGCATGGCGGATCACTTCCATGTTGTGTTCAATAATCAGGATGCTGCCGCCCGAGCGCAGAAGCCTCTCGAATGCATCCAGCAGCTTGGCGATGTCGTCGAAATGCAGTCCGGTAGTTGGTTCGTCGAAAATGTACAGCGTGCCCTCGCTCGACGACTGCGCCAGATGCGCGGCAAGTTTCACACGCTGCGCTTCCCCGCCCGATAGCGTCGTTGCCGACTGGCCTAGCCGCAGATAACCGAGCCCGACATCGTTGAGCACCTTCAATTTCTGCACCAGGCGCGGCGTCCCGGAGAAGAACGTCGTTGCCTCCTTGACTGTCAGTTGCAGAACTTCGTGGATATTAAGGCCCTGGTAATGCACATCGAGGACGCTCTGCTTGAAGCGAGTGCCCTTGCAGTCCTCGCACACCAGTTCGACGTCGGCGAGAAACTGCATTTCGACGGTGACGGTTCCATCGCCCTGGCAGGTCTCACAGCGGCCGCCCGGGATGTTGAACGAAAAATGTCCCGCCGTGTATCCGCGGCGGTCGGCTTCGGTGGTGGACGCGAACAGCTCGCGGATGATGTCGAAGGCTTTGATATAGGTGACTGGATTCGAGCGCGGCGTGCGGCCGATGGGCGATTGATCGACCAGAATAACCTGCGTCAACAGCTCTGCGCGCTCGACTTTCCTGCACGTGAGCTTTTCCGGCGCGATGCCCCACGCTTCGGCCTCATCGGCGGGCTGCGGCGCTTGCCGGTCCATTCTCTTGGCCAAAGATTTATAAATGACGTCGTGCACCAGAGTGGATTTTCCGGAGCCGGAGACTCCGGTGATGGCGACCATCATATTCAAAGGAATGGAAACGTCGATAGCTTTCAAGTTGTTGGCCTGTGCGCCCAGGAATCGAACGATGCGCTTCGGATTGACCTTGCGATGCTCCGTGAAATGCGACGTCTTCAATTCGCCTCGCAGATAGCGTGAGGTGAGCGACATTTCGCCATCCTGCATCAGCTCCGGGAACGATCCTTCGAAAATAACGCGTCCTCCGGTTTCACCCGCTCCAGGGCCCATGTCGACAATATGGTCGGCGGCGCGCATCACCTCGGGATCGTGCTCGACCACCACGATCGTGTTGCCCAGTTCGCGCAGTTCCTTCAGGATTCCGATGAGGCGGCCGGTATCGCGGCTGTGCAGCCCGATCGAAGGCTCATCGAGCACGTAGCAGGCGCCGACGAGGCGCGAGCCGAGGCACGTCGCAAGTTGAATTCTCTGCGCTTCCCCGCCAGAAAGCGTCGCCGACATGCGATTCAGAGTGAGATATTCAAGACCCACGTCGTTCAGAAATTTCAAACGCTGCTGAATTTCGACCAGGACCTTTGCCGCAATCTGCGTTTCCTCCGGCGACAACTGAAGCCCATCGAAGAACGTCTTCGCTTCGGCGATGTTCATCCGCACTAACTCAGCGAGATTCTTGTCTCCCACGCGAATGTAGAGCGCTTCCGGGCGTAGCCGCGATCCGCCGCAATCCGGACAGGTGGTGTAGCCGCGATACCGGCTCATAAAAACCCGCACGTGGACTTTGTACTTTTTCTTTTCGACTTCGCGGAAGAAGCGGCGGACGTGCTGGTAGACCAGCTCGCGCTCGGCGTTCGAAAGCTCCAGGAACGGAACGTTCATCCGGACTTTTGTTTTGACCGCCTGACTAAAGTCGGCCAGATACCCGGAATAGTTCGGTTTGGTCCACGGGTCCACCGCGCCCTGCGCGATCGATATCGATTTGTCCGGGATCACCAGATCCAGATCGTAATCGATGGTGTTGCCGAAGCCCTGGCAGCGCTTGCAGGCGCCGTACGGATTGTTGAAGCTGAACAGGCTCGGCTCTGGCGTGAGGAATTCCTTGCCGCATCGCTTGCAGGAGAATTTCTCGTTGTACCTGATGGATTCCCCGCCGCCGGCCGGCTCAAAGATCACCTCGCCCGCTTCGCGATAACAGATCTCGACGGTATCGACCAGCCGCTGGCGCATGTCGGGCGAAATCACGAGGCGGTCCACAAGAGCGAATACAGGCTTGCTGAAATCGATGTCCAGCAGCGACTCCGGAGTCGAGAATTCGTAGACGCGGGTGTCCTGATAAAGGCGATTGAAGCCTTTTTTTCGAAGCTCGAAAAGACGGTCCCTGAGAAGCTCATTGTTCTTCTCCGGAGGGATCGGGAACAGCGCATACCAGCGCGATCCTTCGGGAAGCGTCAGCATTTTCGTGGCGATCTGATCGACCGTGTCGCGCTCGACGAAGATGCCGCAGTCCGGGCAATAAGTGCGGCCGGCGCGGGCCCAGAGCAGGCGCAGAAAATCGTACAGCTCAGTCGATGTCGCCACCGTCGAACGGGGATTTCGGGTCGTATTCTTTTGCCGGATGGCGACGGGCGGAGCGATGCCGTCGATCTCGTCGACATCGGGCTTCTCCATGCGCTCCAGAAACTGGCGCGCGTAGGCGGAAAGGGATTCGACGTAGCGCCGCTGCCCTTCGGCGTAAATCGTATCGAAGGCCAGCGACGATTTCCCGGAGCCGGACACACCCGTGACCACCGTCAATCGCTCATGAGGGATATCGAGCGAGATGTTCTTTAAGTTATGGACGCGCGCGCCTCTGATTTTAATGGACTCGTTCAAGCGGGGCTTTCCTTTAGTACAGGGGTTAGCAGCGTTGTAGATGCGGGACAAAATACCTCGATTTGACTTGATGTACCACTCTACCCATGGGAAACCGTAATTCTCTTCCCCTCTACCGGCGCCACACGAAAGCGTGTGGAACTTTCCTCTGACGCCCAAAGACGCCGAGACCGACAAGTGCCAATCTCCCATTGTCGCATCCGGCATTCGGGCAAATCAGATTGCCGCGGATCTTCTAAAGGTAAGCCGGTTGCCCAACCCCCAATCGGAGCAACCCACGACCGCACTGGTGATGATCGGGTCCGAATCCAGCTCATTCATCCCACACTTTGCGCGCAACCTCGACGATGCGCGCCAGCTTTGCCCACTGCTCCTCCTCAGAGAGGACATTTCCCTCCTCAGTGCTGGCGAACCCGCACTGCGGGCTGAGGCAGAGTTGCTGGAGGTCGACGTATTTCGCCGCTTCGCCGATGCGCCGCTCCAGCGCGGTGGCCGATTCCAACGTGCCAGCCTTGGATGTAACCAGACCAAGGACAACCGCCTTGTCTCCGGGCACGAAACGGAGAGGCTCGAAACCACCGGCGCGGTCCGTGTCAAATTCCATGAAATACCCGTTCACGCCGATCTGGTTGAATAGCATCTCGGCCACGGGTTCATAGCCGCCTTGCGCGATCCAGCTCGAACGGAAGTTACCACGGCACAGGTGCATCGTAACGGTCATGTCCGCCGGCCGGTCGCGGATCGCGATGTTAATCATGTTCGCGTAGATGCCGGGAAGGCGGTCCGGATCTTCGCCGCGTGCACGCAGAAGCTGGCGTTGCTCGGGGTCGCAAAGGTACGCCAGATTCACTTCGTCGAACTGAAGGTAGCGGCAACCCGCGTCGGCGAACGCCTGTACGGCGCCGCGATAAGCCAAGGCGAGATCGCGATAAAACTCCTCCATATCCGGGTAGACATCCGGGTTGACTGCACGCCGCCCTCCGCGGAAGTGCAGAACGCTCGGCGAAGGAATAGTCATTTTCGGTGTAACGCTGGTGCGGTCCCGCAGAAAACGGAAATGTTCGATCATCGGATGCGTGGAAAAGCCCAGCTTGGCGGTGACGCGCAACCCTTTGGCCTGAGTTTCCATGCCGCCTTTGAACGCGATGCCATGATCGGAGCGGAACGACTCCACGCCGTCCAGATGTTCGAGAAAGTCGAAGTGCCACATGGCGCGGCGAAACTCGCCATCGGTTGCGGACCGCAACCCGATGTCCCCCTGTCTCACAATGATGGATTCGATGGCCGCGTTCTCGACGGTGCGCAGATGGGCGGCGGAAATCTCTCCGCGCTCGCGGCGGGCGCGTGCTTCTTTAAGGGAAGAGGGACGGAGCAGACTGCCGACATGATCGGCGCGAAAGGGAGGAGTGGTCCGAGTCATAACTGTTATCGCTCACCGTTCGATAAACTCTGCCGAGGCCGATTATCCCACGCGAGTGACGAGTGCCGGTCTACACGGCGAAGGGTTATCGCGGCGTGTCGCCGCAAAATTCCGACGACCTCTCCGCGCCCCATGTATCATGAAGTGTTCGCCTATGCCCGCCCCTCCAATCCAGCCGACGGAAACGGAGCAGATCAGTCCCTATCTCCGTTTCTCGCGAACCGAATGGGCGCATCTACGCGCATCGACTCCGCTGCCGCTCACCGAAAAAGACCTGCCGACGCTGCGCGGCATCAATGAAGACATCTCGCTGGACGAAATCGCCGGAATTTATCTCCCCCTCTCGCGGCTCCTGAACCTTTACGTCAGCGCGATCCAGGCTCTGCACAAAGCCACCGACACATTTCTCGGCCACCTACCGGCGAAGGTTCCGTATATCATCGGGATTGCCGGATCGGTCGCCGTCGGAAAGAGCACGATGGCGCGCATCCTGCAAGCCCTGCTTTCGCGCTGGCCGGATCATCCCAAGGTCGATCTGGTCACCACCGATGGTTTTCTCTACTCCACGGCAGTTCTCGAAAAACGCGGCCTGATGAACCGCAAAGGGTTTCCCGAAAGCTACGATCAGCGCCGACTGGTGAAGTTTCTCACCGAGATCAAGAGCGGCAAGAGCGAGGTTTCCGCGCCCGTATATTCGCACCTGCTCTACGATATTGTCAAAGACACCGTGCAGAAAGTTTGCCAGCCGGACATCCTGATCGTCGAAGGACTGAACGTCCTGCAATCCGGCCGCCGCGGCTCGGTGATCTTCGTGAGCGATTTTTTCGATTTCTCCATCTATATCGACGCCGATGAGGAAACCATCGAAAACTGGTACGTCGCGCGGTTCCTCAGGCTACGGGAAACGGTTTTCCGCGACCCCGATTCATACTTCAATCGCTACTCGAAGCTGACTCGGGAAGAAGCCTTTGAGAAGGCGCACTCCATCTGGCGGGAAATCAACGGGCCGAATCTTCGCGACAATATCCAGCCTACGCGAGAACGCGCGCAACTGATCCTCCGAAAGGGAACCGACCACTCGGTGGAGGAAGTGCGGTTGCGCAAACTGTAGTTTCATGAAGAGTCCCCTGGCTGACGCAAGGGGTTATAACCTCGTCCCGTCAGGGCGGGGATTCGGCGCTGGCTAACTCTTAATCAGTTCGATCTCCAAAACAATCGACACTTCATCGCTCACCGTCACTCCGCCCGTTTCGAGAATCGGATTGTAGAGAATTCCAAACTCCTTGCGGCTGATCTTCGTCCCGCCGCTGACGCCGATCTTCACGCGGCCCTGCGCATCCTTGATTTCCGGCGACGGCGCGTCCAGGTCGAGCACCACCTCGCGTGTTATCGCATTGATCGTCAGATCTCCTGTTAATTTAAGCTTCCCGGCGCCGCCAACTTCGACCCGCTTCGATTTAAATTTCATGACCGGATACTTCTTCACATCGAAGAACTCGGCGGTCTTCAAATCGGCGTCGCGTTTGGGCTCGCCCGTGTTCACGGTGGAGCAATCGATGGTCGCCTCCACCGTCGCGGCTGTCGGATTCTTCGGATCGTAGACGATCGTTCCCTTTACGCCGCCGAACTGGCCTCGCACAGTGGAAATCATCAGGTGCTTCACGCTGAACTGCGCGCTGCTGTGCAGAGGGTCGATTCTCCAGTTGACCGGCTGGGCGTGCAACCCCGCGCAAACCGCCAACGTCAGCACGAACTTCATGCGACTAGTTGCCGCCGCCGCGACCGCCACGGCCGCCCGCTGGCGTGGGCGCCGGCAGTTCCTTGCGCGGAAGTTTCTCCGGCCGCGTCGCCGCGTTGTAGACGAACACCGCTTCGACGATCGCCATCTGCTCCATGTCCGCTTGCTGTATGCGATCGTACACGTCCATGTTCGAATGGTGCGTGCGCGTATCGTAATCCATCGGGTCCTGAATGAACTGGAACCCCGGCAGACCCACGCGATCGTACGACTGGTGATCCGTGCCGCCTGTATTGCGAATCGTGATCACGCCCGGCGTCAGATCTTTTAGCGCCGCGAACCACTGCTCGAAAATCGGCCGGACCATTTCGTTTTCTTGCAGATAAATTCCGCGAATCCGGCCCGTCCCGTTGTCGACGTTGAAATATCCCGCGAACCCGTCGTGCTCACCTGTGGTCTTCATCGTCGCCGGATCGGCGAAATGTTCCTTCACGAACGCCGCCGAACCCAGTAGTCCCTCTTCTTCCCCGCCCCACAGTCCGATCCGCACCGTGCGATCCATCTTCAGGTTCAGCGACTTCAGAATCCGCATCACCTCCATCGCCACCGCGCTGCCCGCCGCATTATCGGTGGCGCCCGTGCCCATGTGCCACGAATCGAAGTGCCCGCCTACCATCACGATCTCGTTCGGCTTCGTCGCGCCTGGAATGTCCGCGATCACGTTGAATGAATCCGTGTTGCTGGTGTCCCAGGCGACTTTAATATCAAATGACAGGGTCACTGGAACTTTGTGCTCCAGCAATCGGATGATGCGATTATAGTTCTCCGCCGTAATCGCCACGGACGGCAGATTCTTTGTTGGATCCCCCGTGCGAGGCGAGCCGTTGCTCGCGAACACCGTCCCGCTCTGTCCGCGCGCGCTTGCCGTTATCGTGACCAGCACGCCCTCGTCGGCGAAGAAGATCCGCTGCTTTTCTGTAAACGCTTGGCGCTCTTCCGGAGTCATCGCCAGCAACGCTGCATTCTGCCCGCCACGCCCGCCGCGACCGCCCGCGCCCCCCTCGGGAAGCACTTCCGGCACCAGCGCATGCAATTCTTCTTCTGTATAGCGACGCCCCAGGGGCGTGGTCGGAAACGCTAGTTCCTGTAAAGGAGCCGTCAGCACGATTTTGCCCTTCAGCTTCCCGCGCCACTTTTCAAGATCGGCTGGCGTCTGGATCGATGCCTCAATCGCCTCGCCCGTCACCACGCCGTTGGTGCCCCCGCTCCACGCCTGCGGATACCCGATAAGAGGCATATACGTAGGCTCCGTCATCGCGCCGCTATAGCCGGTGATCTCCCAGCTCGGAATCGCGCCGCCGCGCCCGCCCGCCGTCGACCATTTTTCGAGATGAGCATTCGTCATGCCCCACTCTTTCAACTGGCTCACCGCCCAGTCGCCCGCGCGCTTGAACTGCGGCGAGTTCACCAACCTGGGCCCGAAACGGTCCGTCAGGTTGTACATCGTATTCATGATCTGCGACCCGCCGCGGCCGCCTCCGCCCCCTCCGAATCCACCCCGGCCACCCCCGCCAAGCTCGGCAGCTTTGATCTTGTGAATGACGTTCAGATCCACTTTCTCCGTCGTCTGCTGAGCGAAAATCAGCAGCGGAACAAGCGATAAGACCAAGGACACAACGATTTTTTTGCGGGACAGGAGCATTGTTCGAGCATAGCAAACCTTCGGTTATACCCCCAATGACCGCCTTAGCCGGATGCTGAAAAGGTCGTGATGATCGCTTCCTGCGGTCGCGGCTCGGTAAGCACTGATTTCACGTAAACCGGTTCCGAGCCGCGACCACAGGAAGCGATCTGCTCACGTTTTTCATCACCCTGCTAGACGTGGGGAGTTATCGCTGTTCGCAGCCAGAATTGTACGGTGGCGTCCACAGAGCGGCACATATCGTGGAAACTCGGGTTCTTAAAGACGTAGGCATTGGCGTGCAAATCGTAGGCTCGGTTTACGTCCTCGGGCATTTCCGAGGAAGAGAAAACCACCACGGGAATTCGCCGCAGATGTTCCTGCCCCTTGACGTGCGCCAACACCTCAAATCCATTTTTCCCCGGCATATATAGGTCGAGCAGCAGCAGATCGGTGGGTACGGACGGCCGTTCTAAGGCAGCGATGGCTGCATCTCCATCACCGACGATGTGGAGATGGTGCGAAACCCCAGCTCTTTGCAAGGCAACCTCGATGAGCCGTGCCGTGGTTGGGTCAT